>Ga0233425_10000751_pt1 | contig 80620 bp, 82 predicted proteins | sample Watercolumn_Towu_2_FD_181712 | JGI IMG/M metagenome (GOLD analysis project Ga0233425, IMG submission 181712) | Freshwater microbial communities from Lake Towuti, South Sulawesi, Indonesia - Watercolumn_Towuti2014_140_MG | ecosystem: Environmental > Aquatic > Freshwater > Lake | place...
ATCATACGTCCATTCCTGAAGTTCACAGCCAACGGACCGCCCGAACCGTCCGCACGGGTAGTAGATGACCAGTAATTGTACGCATGAGGATATGTAAAAACTGGATCAATAGTTGGCCCCGGATCAGATATTCCATAATTCACAATACTCATCAACTCCTTTTTCGATGGCATACGCCAGTCCGAATAGCCGCCAAGGTACAGCGAGCCGCATGTGGCGCTTGCCTCATACCAGTCGTAAGTATTGCCGTAATCCTCTTTTTGCCAAATAAGGCCAGTGTTATTGTCTGTAACTGTACCGTTGCCATTGTTGGTATATAAAAGAGGATTTATGTTAAACATTCCGTCCTGCCCGGTGTCTGAGCAGGGAATTTTAGCGTATGGAGATACCCCTTGATAACACTTTGACTGCCCGGTGTCCGGAAGATCAAAGGCCCACGATAGTGCAACAGAGCAGCAAAGCAGCAGAACAGCAGCGTAAAGAATCAACAACCATATTGCCCTGCTTTTTCCAATTGGGAATGAATAACCGCCTCTACCCATTATTGACAATTTAGTTTTTCTCATTATAATTCTCCTTTTTTCAGGCAATAAAAAAGGTATGGCATCCATTTCCGGACGCCATGCCTTTAAAAGATAATTTTTTGTCTGCTTCTAAAGGAAAACTGACTGCCCCACTGATTGAGCAATAAAGATGCCATCTGTTTTATTCCTCTGACCAGCTAAAACAACAAATCACAACCTGCTCTTTGATCCAATATTCAGGGAATCCCCCCGGATTTCCAAAGCTCCCGGAAAACATCTTTGTTTAGGAGAGATTTTTTGTTTAAAGCTTATCTCAACAGGACTTATGAGTCAAGCGAAATCTGCAAAAAATACCTGAATGAAATCATTTCTGTCCAGCATATCCCGGACAGACGGGGTTTGCAAATATTATCCGGCAGGCCACTGCAGGCTGTTTACAAATTCCCTGTTTTCAAAATACCATCCAACAGTCTTCCTGATGCCATCCTCAATGGTAGTCTTCGGATACCAGTTCAGCTTTTCTCTTGATTTATCAATACATGCCCAGGTCGCAAAGACATCGGCGCTATGACGCGGGGTATAGTTAATCACTGCCTTCTTTCCAAGGAGATCCTCGATCATACCGATCAAGTACTTCAACTCAACAGGATTGTCATTGCCAAGGTTGAATATCTCATATCCGAACGGTTCCAGACACTTCAGCGTGCCTTCCGCGATATCATCCACATATGAGAAGTCCCTCTGCTGTTTTCCGTCACCGAATACGGTTATAGGAATGCCGTTGTCAATATTTCTTATAAAAACAAAATAGCTCATGTCAGGCCTTCCGGCAGGGCCATACACGGTAAAATACCGTGGGATACTGACGTCAATACCATACAGGTAATGGTAGCTGTAACATAGCGCCTCGGCCCCTTTTTTAGTCGCTGAATAGGGAGCAAGCGGAGCATCAGTCCTGTCCGTCTCCCGGAACGGCATCTCATTGAAACCATAGAGGCTTGACGTTGAGGCGAGGACGAATTTCTTTGTGCCGGAGTCCTTGCAGCATTCGAGAAGATTCAGGGTTCCTTTCACATTGGTATCGAGATATACCCAGGGATTTTCCACAGATGCCCGAACACCCGCGCGTGCCGCGAGATTAACAACCGCGTCTATCGTATAATTCGAAAAAACAGTTTTGACCTCCTCATATCTGGAAATATCGCAATTGTGGAAATGGAATGAGCTTTCAGGACACTGGTTTTTTGTCCTGAGATCGGCAAGCCGCCATTCCTTGAGCCTGGGGTCATAATAATCGTTGAGGTTATCAAGCCCCACCACACTGACAGAGCTTTCAAGGAGCTTCCGGGAAGTCTTCCATCCGATAAATCCGGCGCATCCTGTCACCATAACGTTTTTAATGTCCATTATGCCCTCATACCCTTTTACTCAGCCATTCCGCCGGATACGCAACAATAAAACCATCCCCGGAATCAGAGTAAACAACCTTTGATATGCGCGCATTCAGAATCATCCGCTTGCACATCATGCAGGGTTCCGAGTTGCAAATCGCATTCCTGTCATCAACTCCGGAAATGTATATCGTCGCGTCACGGAGTTCATCAGCAGACGCCCTGATAATGGCATTGGCCTCCGCGTGAACACTATGGCATAATTCGTATCTCTCCCCGTGAGGTATCCTGAGTTCTTTTCTTGTGCATTCTCCTGCCTCAAGACAGTCCTGCATGCCTGATGGCGCGCCATTATAGCCGGTGCTTACAATTATATTGTCTTTTGTAATAACAGCACCGTATTTTCTGCGCAGGCATGTTGCCCGTGTCGCGACTGCCTTCGCTATTCCGATGAAATACTCATCCCATCCGGGTCGCTGATTCTTTTTATTTTTCATGCTGTGTACCGTATCGATTCATGAGTTCATTTGCCCGCGTACAGACAACGCAGGAGGTTAAGAGGTTTCATTATGCCAGAAACATCCAAAATCTTCAAACCAATACCATTACCATAAAACAGGCCCTTTTACCGGCAGCGAGTAATACCCCGGGGAAACCTTGAATTGTTCCAGCAGGGCAAGCATGAGGGCGTCACCCCTGAAGGATGCCCCCGGCATCACTTCCATGACAAGGTCCATGTTCCCGTTGCTGATGTTGCCCTTTATTCGTGCATATATATCGTTTCCTTCCAGAGAAAACGATTCAACCTGAAGAACCGCTCCGCTGATCACCATGGAGCATTGCACCCTGTGAAAAATATCAAGGGGAAGCATTATCCCGGAAAAGGCTTTCCGGTCAATCCGGGCATCCTGTATAGTAAACCTTATGGTTCCTGAATTATCGTTAAGAGAAAATTCCCCTGAAAGTGTTCCTCTTCCACTAAGGCCGGCAGCTGACAGCAGCGGCATTTCTTCCAGCCTGCTGTCATTAAAGAAAAAGTGTGCTTCATTTTTACGTTTTGAGATGCTGACGTTGCCCCTGATTATCCCGCCGCTTAACTTTCCGTTTAACGATACCGAAATCCGCATAAGCAGCAGGTTAAGGGGATTAATCCTTCCGCTAACCTCACCGGTTGAGAGGAGTATGGCATCCATTTTCTTCAGCACAATCCTTTGTGCCGTGAAGTTAAAAAACAGCCCTTTTTTAAATCCTGTTGCCTCTATGCCGAGATTTCGGGCCTTCAGGGAATCCTCAACACGGCTGATGATAAAATCCTCGGGGATTACGATAATCCAGGCGCCATAAAAAAGCAGCAGGACAACTCCGCATGCAACAAGAACCCGTTTCATTGACGGTTACCGGAAATCCGGGAGATTGACAGCATTACCTGGGTCTGACCAGCGAGATGTTCATTGTAATATTCAGAAGCGCGGGGTTCTCGAATGAAGGCTTGATGTTAGCCTTTTTTATGGAAAGACTCATCGGCGAGTTCTCAATCCGGTAGAAGATATTAACCATTTCGTTCATATCAACCTTTTCCAGCTGGAGTTCAGCCCCTTCTTCAATAATATCCTTCATGTCTCTTGCCACTGAAGGTTTTACGGATTTAACCTTTCCCCGCAGTCCAAGGGGATTGAAAATCTCATCAACCGCCTGTACAATGCCCTGCACCTTTGAGAGAGACTTCTTTCCTTCAGCGCCGCTGATCCGCGTTTTCAGGGAAAGAAAGTCATTCTTCAGGGCAAGCAGTTCACCATGCTGAGCCTTTGTACTCCCAAGTCTGCTCCTCAATGAATTTGACACGTTGAGCAGGGAGACACAGAGTACAACCGAAGCTGCGGCTATTATTACAATATACAGCGTCCTGCGATTGGTACCGGACTTCATGGCATTCTTTCCTTTGCGGTTATGGTAAACACGGTCTTCTCACGGGAAGACGGCTTCACATCAGTAACGGTAACGTCGTACAGGAATTCCCCGAGTTTCTTTTTAATCTGTTCAACTTCACTGAGCGACGGACATTCACCTTTCAGGATGATCCGCTCCTTTTCCATGGTTATTTCAGAAAATACAATGCCTGCCTGTATCATGTTTGAGAGTTTGAGAAGGAACTGCAGAGGGGAGACCCCGACAAAGATATCTTCCTTTGTCTTTAATTCCTTCACATGCGCCTTTAGTTGATACAACTCATCGGTAATCTTCTTTTCCTCAGGAAAAAGGGAAGAATATGTCCTTCTCATTTCAGCTTTGATTGATGCCATTTCCCGGTTCGATGATATAATCCGCAATGCCATGTCCGCAAGAAAAAGAACCAGCGCCAGGACGCAGACCACCGAAGCAATCCGGAGCGACCTGTTTTTTCTTTCGGTATCCGCAGTGTAGGCAAACTCGCCGCTTCGGAGATTGATGACAGGCTCCCTGATTTGCTGATACGCCAGATTCACACGCGCATCGCCGCTGATCGGGTTCGGATCAATAAGCAGGTTAGCGATTTCCTTTTCAGAACCTGAAGAAGTTAAAACAGAGGCAAGATCAACAGAGGTTATCGCCTTTGGATCAAGCTTGAGCGGTGCGAGGCTGTCAAGAAGCGCCCGCAGCCTGTCTTTTGCGATATATACAACAAGGACCCTGCTTTTTCCGTTGTTCTTTCCGAGGAAGGTGCAATCGAATACCGCGTTTTCCGATCCTCCAAGAACAAGGCTGTCCATCTCAAATGAAAGCAGCTCCCTGATCTTCTCCCTGTCTGAAAAAGGAAGTTCGATAATCCTGAAATTGAGAAGGCTCAGAGGCAGGCTGAGGTATGTTTCCTTAATCCCTTCATATGTCCTGTCAATTCCCGCAACAGCTCCGTTATTCAAAGATACGGGAACGGTATCTTTTACGGAAAATGTATCACCCGCCTTTTCTATTTCATATATAAAGGCTTCATTTTCCCTCAGGTCTATAAACAGTGATTTCTTCATGCGTTATTTATTGCTGTCATTTTTCAGGCTTAATATGCCGGTCAGGTCTCTTTCCAGTATTTTACTACAGTGCCTGAACCCGATATATCAAGGACCGTATCGATAATCCTCCTGATGCCGGATTCCTCAGTAGTTAGAAGAATACGAAATGCTGTTCCTTTGACAGTTATGTATTGCACTATCGGAGTGTATACCAGATTACTGATACCCGTAACATTTCGAAGATTCTCTTTAGCTTCAAATGGCGCATTCTGCCTGTACTTGACTATTCTTTCCGCTGTCTCTCTGCTTATGGAATCTGAAAGAGACATAAGGACAGGAACCTCCGCACCATTGATGTTAATCTGAGAATCAGAATTTCCGTATATCGTAACATACGGTACTAATTTATCATAAATTGTCCTGTCAATACCCGGAATTACCAGCAACTCATCCACACTGTCGAGATATCCATTCTTTGCCATGCTTTCCGAATCAGACAACCTTGGCTCATTGTCAGGGTCTATCCAGTCAACAATTCTGTCGGCAATCTGCGGCTGAAGTCCCAATGCTGCTATAAGTCTTACAAAGGATTTATACCTCCATTCATCTATCATTCCGTTTTGGCTGACAAGTTTATTGAGATTGAACCTGGCATTCTCATCCTCAATTCTTATTATTATCGTACCGTTGAAGTCCTCAACCGGTTTCTCGTAGGAAAGCACAACGGATCCCGGATAGGTATAATTGCGGGATCTGTTTTCGTCAATAAGCCGGGATGTTATTTTTACTGTTGATTCTGCCGCGAGCGACAGTTTTTGCATAGCTTTCCAGTTCATGAGGGCGTTCGTGCCTGTATAGACGCCATAAGCAAACTCAACAACCATTGCGGTTATTATGGCAAGCACCACGAGCGTAAGGACAAGGGCAACGCCCCTGGAGTCTCTTATCACATACCCTTCAGGGCAAGGCTGACAACGTATTTTTTGCATCGTTGTGGTCAGGTTCACAGAGCCCTTCCAATCTTCGGCCTGATTGTTTCATGCACAGGTATCTTCCGATTCTTCACTGAAACCGTTATGGTTATCCTTATTTCTTCAGGAACCTTTCCGGCTTGAGAGGCATCCCATGTCTTTAACCATTTTTCTCCGTCAAGCACTTCCACCATAAACGCTTCAATATCCTCCATGATCTCAACCTTCCTGTCTGCTGTCTCCGGCTTGTAGGCTGACTGGATGTTCTTGAACAGTATTCGCTTCCCGTCCTTCTCCTCCACAGAATACGATATATACGATAGGCCGGGTCTTATGGGAGAAAAGGCGGTAAAGATGAAGTGTGATGCCTGTTTGCCATAGACATCCCTGTCTTCCACCTTGAGGAGGGTTTTGCTGTTTTCGCTGCTGTAAAAGATGGAATCCGTTTCCCTCCTCATGACATCAAGGGCAGCACTGCATTCCTGAAGCTTCAGGAGAGAGTCATTAATGCCCTCTGTCGCGGCATGTGAGAGATGGAACGTGGCATACAGAGCGGCAAGGATAATTGCCATAATCGCAAAGGCAAGCAGCACCTCAATGAGGGTAAACCCCTTTCCGCAATTGAGGCATGGCAATTTGTGTTTTTCGCATAATTGAACAGGCAAAACATCTCCATTCCCCCTCTTTGGCAAAGAGGGGGATATTGCCTCCCTTTGGCAAAGGGAGGTCAGAAGGGATTTTTTAAATAATGTGACCTTCCTTATGGTTTTATTAGTAAGAGGTATCAAATCCCCCCTACCCCCCTTTACTAAAGGGGGGAACATATGTGAATACCCTGCGGCAGAGACCACAGGATGTATTTGTTATAAAGATAATTTCTATATGTTTTACCCACTCACCCGCTTAATGAACCATAATTTGCAATTGCATATTTTAAAACACATGAACCGGTCAGTGTTCATTTTGCGTAGAGTATCAGTCTGTGCATCCTGACCTCTTCCTTTCCCTTACTGACGGTTACCGATATCTCAGAGAGACCTGAAAACTTTGTATCCTTTACCGCAGTCGAAAAGGAATACTCTGCATAAGGTTCAGGGAACCGGCCCTTTGTCTCCGCCGGATTTTTCTCAGTCTCAATGGCCTTGTCTTTTGCGAGCATGGATGCAATGGTCAATGTCTCATGTCTTTCAGCAATGCCAAGGTGATAGTTCAGCGTATAGATAAGGGTCACAAGAAGCCCTCCTACAACAGCAAGCGCAATCATAACTTCAAGGAGAGTGAAACCGTCATGAATTAAACAGGATGGATGACGGGAAATAGACGGAATTCCCGGATATGATTTCCTTTCTTTCATGGTTCAGCCCTTATCTTAGCCCGCCCGCTTATGGCATTGAATATTACGGTCATCTCCTCTTCCGCGTCTCTCAGGTGCACCGAGATATTTTCCTGCATGCCCATGGCGCCAAAGGACAGGATAATCTGACCTTCTTTCACTTCTCCCTTCGACTGGGTTTCCAATGCCGCGAGGGTCTTTACAACCTCCTGCTTTTCCCCTTCAGAGTCCTTCCACGATATCCCCCCCCTGTCGAGATCGAATTTCAGAAGATGCGTTTCCTTTGTAGAAATGGCGCTGTCGTTTATGTATCTAAGAAGGGATGCAATCTTCCTCGCGTCTGTCTTCAAACGCTTTTCTCCGAAACCGGAAAAGGAGGGAAGTGCCATAGCGAGGACAAGTGCTAAAATGAAAAGCACTATGGTGAGTTCAATGAGAGTGTAACCGTTTTTTTTGCTAACACCTGCTGCATTGGAATCCGGGTTCGGCAGGTTATAAAGACAACTGCTGCCTGATACCGTATCTACAGGTTCCAATTGCCGATATCTGCGTCCTTGCTGTCGCCGCCCTCCCTGCCATCAGCGCCAAAGCTCAGGATATCGAAGTCACCGTGGACGCCCGGAGATACATAGACATATGGATTTCCCCAGGGATCAGGGGGAATCTTCTTCTGTTCAAGATACCCGCCTTCCCGGTAATTGGCCGGAAGCCTGCCTGCCGCAGGCTTTTCGACAAGGGAGTCGAGTCCCTGCTCGGTAGACGGATAAAAACCGTTATCAAGCTTGAACAGTTTGAGCGCGGTCTCAAAATTCCTTATCTGAACCTTAGCCTCTGTTACCCTTGCCTCATCGGTTCTGCCGATTATCTTCGGTGCAACAATAGCTGCCAGAAGGCTCAGGATGAAGACAACAACTATAATCTCAAGGAGTGTAAACCCGCCCCGCGTAAAAAGTCGTTTGCTGGAAATAACATGCATATCTGTTTTCATAATTGATTTTCTTCCATTTTACACATTTCAGAAAACATATTTCTACCCAAATCTGTCTGTTGAAAGCTGATTGCTGTTCATGGATACTCTTTCCAGACTATTTCCTGCAGCCTTGTATTTCGTAATGCTCACTTTGCTTTAACATCTCATACTTATACTTTCAGCCTCGTCAATGATAAACAGGCTTGACCTGCTCCCCATTTTTTGGAACAACAAAAATACGTATATAATCCAAGAAAGGATGTAAAATACAGGGGCAGACTTACTTATTGATATTTGAACCTTCTTGTTTTCTCTTATTCTTCAATGAATGAAAAGCATACTCATGGGTATGTTTGAGCATTACTCCGGCTTTGAACTTATCATAACCCTCATCATATCCTTCGGCAAAACCCCTTCGTCTGAGCTTTTCTCTAACTGCAGGTCCCATTACAATTGCAGTTCAGGCTGCCCTTTGATTTCTCAAAGGATTCTCTTCGCTCTTTCACTGAAAAAAGAGCAACCCCAATCGCGCCAATAGAGTCAATAGCCCCTATTCCCGTAAGCTCATAGCCAACACTCGAGGAAAGAAGTATGATTGACAGATATATGCAGGCCTTTCAACAGTGCGCATCCGCAATTAAAGCCCTGGAATTGTACTTCTTTCCGGTCTTCATCTTATATCTGTCTTTAACAAAATGAATAAATGATAATTCCATACTACCAGTATCTGACTCTGCCCACATCGATATGCACAAATTCAGGATATTTCCCGACACCGCCCGCTGAATAGGATTTGGCAATGCGCGAAATCCTGTCATTTCCTATTCCCTCAATTGAAAAGTCGATGGCAAGGCCGCGAAGGTGGAGACTGTTCCTGCTGACGTTCCTTCCCTGGGAAATCAGGCTTTCATTGTAAGCAGCCGACCTGTAGCCCGAAATTATTTGAATCTCTCTACGGCCTCCTAAATTGTCCTTTATTCCGCAAAGGAGGTCCAGGAGACCCGGGTCTATTTCCCTTACCTCATTGGTGTAATGGCATCGCAGGAAATAATTGATATTTGCGAGAGCATGACTGTCATATTTCCCCGATGAACAATAACGGATGTTCAAACTTTCGCCAGTGTGGACATTATACAAGTCGAGGATTCTGTCTTCGCCTGCTGAAGCAAACACACCGCCAAAAGGAGAAAGAACTGCACCTGCAAGGCAGGCAAGAAGAAATTTCCTTCTCGTAATCATAGGCCAACGTCCTCCGCAACCCCTTTTTTCTCTTTGATCACCCTGTCAACCTTCTGCCAGTCAACCTTGTCTGAAAAGCCTTTATCCTCTATCAGTCTTTTTGATGCGGCAATCAGGTCCCCAAACTTCCCGTAAATGTCGCGATGAGCTTCAAGATAAACTTTATCCCCTGTCATTGAAATTTTAACAGGTTCGTATATTATTTCACCGGTGATTCCAGTTACAATCTCCGGGAAAAATTTATCCATATTTTCAGGCAGCACCCTGATGCATCCGTGGCTTCTGAACTGATATACGGATGCCGGCCATATTGTTTCATGAATGACAACCCTTGGTATTGTCAAATCTACCGCGTACCGCCCCAGTGGATTATCCGGCCCCGGCGGTACCACTGTCTTTACAGGCTTCCCTTCCATTTCAGTCTTCCATTGTATCGACTCAGGAACATGCCACGTCGGGTTTCTTCTCTTTCCGGTGACAGTGAATTTCCCCTCCGGGGTTCTCCACTGTGTTATCTCTCTCCATGAAGGCATGCCGAGACCCACTGGAAAGGCGTTTAAAAGTTTGCCTGCCCTGAAGAAATAAAGCATCCTGTCCGGAATATTAATGATGATGCCGTCATCAACAAATTTCGGGACTATCTTCCTTGTGTTCGCGCGAATCGACTGCCCTATCCTGAGATGTTTACCTGAATCAATGCTGTTTTCTTTTATAAGGTCTTTCCAGTTTACCCCCAATTTGGCGCCGATAATTTCCAGTGTATCGCCTTTGACAACGTGATAGACAATGTCTCCTCCTGTCATCATCTCAGCGCCGCATATGGCGGGAATGAAAAATAGAACAAGTATAACTGTGCAGTAAATCATAAATGATCTCTCAAAAGTTCTTATCATATAATTCAATTCTTCTGACCTGTCAGCGCAGGGCATGATACTCCTGTTTTTACATGCATCTATAAAGAAACGGTCATTTTCCGCAAGCTGGCGAACCGGGTAAAAAAACCATTCCTTTCCTTTGTTTTAACAAATCCTCTCTGTTCGAATACCGACACGGTTTTCTGCATTGAGAGTTTCCCAACCTCTAACGCAGGCTCATAAATTGAGACAATACCGCCTGACCTTACTGCCCTGCTTATGGCATCGGCAGCTTTCTCATGATCTCCAAATTCATGGAAACTGTAATAGAGCAGGCAGACATCGGCAAACGCCTCACCCATGGAGACAGAGGCTATATCTCCCCTGATGATGGAAACCTTATTTCCGAACTGTGAAATGCGCCTCTCCAGCTTTTTCATTCCCGCCTGCAGTTCCACTGCATAGACTTTCCTTGCATTCCCAGCCAGAGCTTCGGTAATAAAACCGTTACCTGCACCGACCTCAAGCACTACAGAATCATTTGTAATACCGGATTCGTTAATAATCTTTACCCTGTCAGTGAGTGATTTTCTGACAGGATTGTAAAGTATAAAAGCAAGCCACGAAGGGCATACCATGCTCATTTCATTCTTTCCGTATCAGTGGTATATTTATCCGCACAGATTCGTTCAATGAGTGTTTTAAAAAGATGCACATCCACCAAAAGACAGATTCCGATGCAACCGCCTTTCAGCCAGGTATCAGCTTCTATAGCGAATTGAAATGCCTCTCAGGAATTTTCTGAGAAACTGGTCACCGCATGGCTTGAAGTTTTTGTGTCCTTCGTTTCTGAACAGTGCCGACAGCTCAGATTTGGATATGACGGCACCGGCCATTTTGAGAACCGAGATCAAATCATCTTCTTTCAGCTCAAGGGCTATCCTGAGTTTTTTCAATATGGCATTATTTGTCAGCCGCAGGTCCCGTTTTCTCGGCTCGCCCGTTTTATTTTCTTTCCTGCCCCTTTTAAACAAAATCAACCCGTCCAGAAAACATCCCATTACAATATCACCGCATTTAACAAAGCCTTCTTCGTCTTCTTTTTTGAAATATGAGGTTAAAGTGGATTGTTCAATTCCATGATCAGCCAGTTTGAGTATTTCGATCATTGTTGAATCGTTAATATTCAGAGCGTAACGCAACTGCCTCAATATGTCATTATTCAGCATTCCTGTCTCCTGATAAATTTTACCTGCAGACTATTATAGTTCAGCCGATGCCAGAAGTCAGGCCAAATGACTGAACCGAATAAACATATCATGACTGTGAATTGAGAATGCCTGCCCTTCCTGCTGCTCATTTCCCTTCTGCGCGGAGCGTCACCTTGAGAATCTCACCCGGACGCCAAAGACGCATGCGCGGACCCCATGTACCTGTCCCTCTGCATACGATGACAGTCATGCCATTAACTTCATACCTTCCTTCGAACAGAGGATACACGAACCTGACCAGATAACCAAAGGGCCAGATCTGCCCGCCGTGTGTGTGTCCGGAGAGCATTAAGCCTGCTCCGGCGACTGCCGCTTTTTCAGCCTGCCATGGAGTATGGGAGAGGAGGATAGTCGCTCCTTCAGGCCTGCCTTTAAGCGACTTCAGGATTGGGTCACCGCCCAGATCTGAACGACGGTTGACAGTAAGGTCCTCAACACCTGCCAGGACAAGGCCGGGCCGCATTTCAGCCCAGGAGTTGTTGAGAACCTGCACCCCGTCAATTTGCATGAGGGGAGTGCCTGACGCATTGTGCACATAGAATTCGTGGTTGCCGAGGACTGCCCAGACACCCATGGGCGCGTAAAAACCATGCAGGGCCTGAATCAGCTCCTTTTGAGGTTCGCCGTGTCCTTCGAAGATGTCACCGAGCAGAACAATGATGTCAGGGTGTTCTGCCTGCACCTGTGCAACTCGCGCATTCAGCCACTCCTTGCCCAGCAGCGATCCCAGATGCATGTCTGACATGGCAACAAGCACTATGCAGTCTATTTCCTGTGGAAGGCCGGGAAGCCTCACATCATATTCCTGCACCACCGGAGGCCGCATACCCTGAATGAGAGCAGCCAGAGAAAGTACTCCTCCGGCAATCAGGGCAGCGCTTCTCAGCAAATGCACCCGTCTGGAGAAGATAAAACCAAATATGGTAACAAGGTCAACCGCAAGGAGAGAGACAGCGGTCAGAAACATCACCCCCAAACAGTTCATCCCAAACAGCTCCAACATCCTCGCAGGCACCCCGGAGCCCCCATGACTCATGAAAAGGCTGAAGGCAAAGACTGCCCACAAGAACAAGCCTGCGACAATCAGGACTTTCAGCGAAACACGGCGTCTCAGAAACGGCACCGAGCCTGCACGCCAGAAGACATACACATACATCAGCATGATGGCAGACAGAAGAATTATTCCAAACACAAATCCTCCAGGGTATGACCAGTAAGGGTCAGGAAAGCCATCCGGCCACTTGTCTATAGAGAGATTCGAGTCCGCTCCTGAGCAGAGCCTTGATTTTTCCAATAATGCTCTTTTGCGTTTCTTCTATGGATAATGCCTTGCCTTCCAGTTGAGCCTGTAATCTGTCAGCCCTTTTTTCAGGGTCCGGGTGACTTGAAAGAAAAGTATGCCCTTTGCCCAATTTGGCGATTTTCTTTAAAGCTGATACAGCAGCCCGCGGTTCATACTTCTCACGCCTGAGGAAGGCAAGCCCATAATCATCGGCATCTTTCTCCTCCAGTTGGGAAAACTGGGCATTCATCAGGGATTCCGCGAAATCTCCAAATATTGACCGGGGCAGGTCCCCGGCTGAGCTGTTCTGGGATGATATACCTTTGCGTACGGCACTTGCAGCAAAAGCCAGTTGTAATTTCTTTCGGATGTGGTTCTTCATTACATGCCCCATTTCATGCCCGATTACAAAAAGCAGCTCGCCGTCATCCAGCATATCCATAAGACCGCTATACACCCTGATGCTTCCATCAGCCATTGCAAAGGCGTTTATCTCAGGGTCAGATAAACGGCATAGTTGAATTTCAGTTTGCCATCCTGAAATTGCTGGATTACCAATCTGCTGAGCCGTATTGCATAGTTGTTGTCAGGTGGGGCCACTCTGTTTTTATTATCTGTGAACCGGGCTGATTTTGATGCAATCTCCTGAACATCCTCATCGGACAGAGCAAGCGCTTTCACCGCATCCAGACCCGCGTCAGTCGCGGTCATGATATCGGTATTTTCGCAGCCCGACATCAAGCAAACAAAGCAAACCAATACTGCAAAAAATGTCATCATAATACTCCCCGCGAAACCTTCATCACTTCGGGCTTTTTAATAAGCAATGAACAACAAAGGGTTAGAGTCCGGGCTATTCCACTTAAAAAGACAAAGCACAACTCTGTATCGAAAATCCCATCCGGAACAAGGAAGCAAATCGGGCAGCAACTTCCAACCTGTTTACCTGCCGAGAATATGCTCCAAAATCTCATTCAGGTTGCTAAAAAGTATAATTCCATTGTCTGAATAATCTCTATTCCACGGGAACCGCAGGCCCACTGCCATTACTCCCTTATCCACTGCTTTCTCCAATACATGAGGGGAATCGTCCACCACAACATCAGTAAAAGAATCAAACAACTGGGTCTTCTGGAATGATAGGTGAAGCTCATCATGAACAAGGCCGTGCTTATCAAGCCATTTCTCGGTCTGTTTTCTGTAATCGGGCGACCTGTGGCTTGCAATGGTAATATGATAACCGCTTTCCTGCAGGCTGGTCAGGAAATTCCCGGCCTCCGGATACGGGAGGTAGTCGTCGCTGTGCTGATTTGAATGAATAATATTAACCGCACTGTAAAAGTCATCTTCCGAACAATATCCTTCCCACAGATCCCAGTGCGTCCAGCTGTCAGGGGTCGGGAAGCTGCTGTTGATTTTCTTAAGCTGTTCATAAAACGCATCGCAGAAATGCCAGAGGGTATTGTCTATGTCTACTATTGCTCTTTTACGCATTTATTTGGTTGACTCCGTTAATTAATAATATAAACCAAAAGCAATTATTATTGAATAGCAACGGCCTTTCAGCATTCATAAAAAGGATTCCGGCAAAGTCCATGTCTCCCGGCGCACGAATTACAATATTTGATTGCGGCAGCAGGAATATAGTAGAATTGTCTTTGATTTCCCCATACCTGACCATGAAAAATAACAAGATATGTCCTGACTGCGAAATTGAGTATATGCCGCACATCGCTAAATGTGCTGATTGCGGCGCAGAACTTCTTTCACACGAGGAGTTTAGTCAGTTACAGGAGGAAAAGAAGCGGCTGGCGGCAAAGGCCATTGAAAACGCAGCAGTGGTAAGGGAAGGCGACCTTAAGTGGCTGGGGGTACTGTATAACGTTCTCATCAATGCCGGGATTCCCTGCACAGTTATTTCCGATGCAGCCTGCAACAAGGGGCGCTGCGGCAATACATGCCGTTTGCTCGTATCCGATGAGGACTTTGAAAGGGCACGAGATAGAATCGCTGAATACTACAGGGAAATTGATCCGGAGCTCCGTGCTTCACACGAACTAATCAGCCAGGGCAAATGCCCGGCCTGTGGTTCACCAGTGGGAGCCAGTGACCATGAGTGTTATGATTGCGGCCTGACGCTCATGATTATTGAGGAAGAAGAGCAAGAAGAAGACGGAAGGGAAAAGGCTTAGTTCTCCTCACTATAGTTTCAGCCCTTTAAGGACAGATTTTTTTCCGCCGAAACCAGGCCGCTGCTCAACAGAAAATCCGGCAGCAACAAGTCCACGCCGAACAGCTCCGGCAACAGTAAAGGTAGCACAAGTACCGCCTGTCACTGTTTTTTCTCCAATCGCCATAAGAAGCTCACGCCGCCACATGGCGGGGTTTTTCTTTGGTCCATGACCATCCAGAAACCATGCGTCACAGGGAACTGTAAGCGCCCGTACCATTTCAAGGGCCTCACCAATCCAGAGATTCAGTGTCAGGGTTCCGAAAGGCCTAGCAAGTTGCATCTGGTGCCATCCAGGTCTGGAAATATCGACGCGGCTGTATATCTTGACGAGCTGATCAATAAGCAGCCCCACATTTGCTCTGAATCCTTCAAGAACAGATGCCATCCGCTCAGAAGAAACCGGATGCAGTTCAACTGAATTGTAGGTAATCGCCAAATCCGTAATGTCGCAGCCGCCCAGGAAATCCATGAGCGCAATGAGCAGACGGCCGGCGCCGAAGCCTGTTTCGCCTATCCTGAATTCTTTTTTTACCGGCCCCGGCGCAGAAAGAATTTCCATGATGCCGGCACCCCGAAAAAAGATGTGCTTCGCTTCTTCAATGGCATTGACCACATCGAAATAGCGGTCGTCATAATACTCGTTCACAAGATAAGGAGGAATCTGCATGGTCACTCCCGGCCTTTCGGGATGGATTCCAGCCGTTCCCAGCGCTCATATGCCGCGCGTATCTCTTTGTCGAGATCGGCCATTCTCGCCTTCATCTCCGGTATTCTGCTTCCGTCCTTTTTGTAGAAGTCAGGGTCGGCGAATGCCTCATAAAGCCCTGCCCGCTCTGCTTCCATAGATTCTATCAGCGCAGGCAGAGTTTCGAGTTCCTTTTTCTCTTTGAATGTCAGGGTGCGCGGACGCTCCCGCTGAGGCCGGGACTTTCCGGGGTTATCCTTCTTTTTCGCCTTCTCAGTGCATGCAGCGGCTGACAGACAGCGCTGTCGCAGCCAGTCATCATAACCTCCAACATATTCGACCAGCCTTCCGTTTCCTTCAAACACTATAGTGCTGGTAACAATGTTATTAAGGAACTCCCTGTCGTGGCTCACCAGGAGAACCGTACCCCGGTATTCCATCAGCATTTCTTCCAGAAGCTCCAGTGTGTCAGCATCCAGATCGTTAGTCGGTTCATCCAGTACCAGCACATTCGAAGGCTTTGTAAAGAGTTTAGCCAGAAGCGCACGGTTTCTCTCTCCGCCGGAAAGAACCTTTACCGGCGACCGCGATCTTTCAGGAGGGAAGAGGAAATCCTCAAGATAACCGATGATATGCCTCGTCCTTCCGTTGATTGTCACGTTGTCGTATCCATCTCCAACGTTGTCCTTTACCGATTTATCATCGTCGAGCTGGGCGCGGTGCTGGTCGAAACAGGCAGCCTCGAAGCGGGCACCCAGTCGTACAGAACCCTGAAAAGGCTGGACAGAGCCGAGCAGGATATTGAGCAGGGTGGTTTTGCCCGAACCGTTGGGGCCTATGATGCCGATCTTGTCGCCTCTCATAATGACCGTGGAAAAATCCCGGATCAGGAGACTGCCCTCATAGCTGTGTTCTATTCCCCTGGCCTCAATAACCAGCCTGCCCGATCTTTCTGCCTCGTTCAGTTTCATCTCTACGGATCCTGCCTGGTCACGCCTTGAAAGCCTCTGCTTTCTCAACTCCTTTAATGCCCGCACCCTTCCCTCGTTGCGGGTGCGGCGGGCCCTGATACCCTGCCTTATCCAGGCCTCCTCCTGTGCGATTTTTTTGTCAAAGAGTGCGTTATGAGAGGCCTCTGCATCAAGCTCGGCCTGCCTTCTTGCCAGATAGGTTTTATAATCTCCAGGCCAGTCAGTGACCCGCCCCCGGTCGAGTTCGATTATGCGCGTTGCGAGTGTCTGAAGAAACCTCCGGTCGTGGGTTATGAAAAGGATGGCGCCGCGGAATTCGAGAAGAAATTTCTCAAGCCATGCGATCGCTTCGATGTCGAGATGGTTCGTGGGTTCATCGAGAAGCAGCAGGTCCGGATCGTTCACAAGCGCCCTCGCGAGAAGAACCCTTCTTTTGTAGCCGCCGGAGAGTCCTGCCGCAGCAGCATCCGAATCCAGCCCAAGACGGGAAATGACCGTCTCAACCCGCTGTTGTATCTGCCAGCCGCCCGAAGACTCGATAAGATGCTGCACCCTTTCGAGTTCCGCGATAATGCCGGCATCGCCGCCAGGGGAAAGACGGTGGACCAGAGAGCGATATTCAGAGAGCAGTTCTGCAATGCCGTCAAGCCCTTCAGAGACAACGTCAAAGACAGTCCCAACCAGGTCACGCGGCACTTCCTGCTCGAGGGTTGATACCCGCGCCCCTCCTGCTATCAGGACCTCGCCCGAGTCAGGGATAAGTTCGCCGCCCACAATCTTCATAATCGTGGATTTGCCTGCCCCGTTTCTGCCAACGAGGCAGACCCGTTCCCCACGCTCGATCTGGAGGGTGACCCCGTCGAGAAGCTGGGGGCCGCCGAAGGCTATCCTCACTTCCTGCAAATTAGCTAATGCCACATTTTTAGCTTAACATTCAGTTGAAGGTGAATTCTAATTTAAAGTGCGCTAATGGACCTGGTTTCAGGCAAGTCAATGGGTTAGCGTCGAAATCTCTCTCGATGTTCAAAAAATGGCCTGACATATTGTCGAGTATTGGTGAATACTACGATCATGACACCTTGAAAAGACAGCGGCAACAGCTTACAACTTTGATATGTATATGGATAAATCAGGTTATGAGCATAGCCTTGTGGCCAGGCTTTAAATTATGCAATTAGTATTTTCTGCTTGTAATCACCCTCTAATTCGTTGAGCAAGGAAGATGAAGCGGCAAACAGTTATACTCGTTTATTGGGAACTTAGTGCCATGATTACTTTTTCCTGAAGGCATCCAGGAAAGGGTTATTTACAAACTTTTTCGGCCTGTTTTCTTCTTTCTCTTTTCTCTCCTTTACCTGTTCCATATGTCCTGATTTTTTCACTGCTTCTTTTGGTGCTCTGTCAACTTCTGCCTGTCCGCTCTTCATGGACAGTGAAATCCGTTTTCTTTGGAGGTCCACATCGAGAACTGTTACGGTTACCTTCTGATGGACCTTGACAACTTCCGCAGGATTTTTAATATACCTGTCGGAAAGCTCGCTTATATGGACAAGCCCGTCCTGATGTACACCGATATCCACAAAGGCCCCGAATGCCGTGATATTCGTTATGATGCCGGGAAGCTTCATGCCCGGTTTCACATCCTCAAGCTTGGCGACTCCCTCGGCAAACTGAAAGGATTCGAATTGTTCCCTTGGGTCCCGGCCCGGACGGGAGAGTTCGGCCACAATGTCGCTGAGAGTAGGAATTCCCACTGTATCTGTCACATACCGTGCAAGATCGATGGTCCTTCGGATTTCCCCTTTATTTATAAGGTCGTCAACAGAACATCCCATATCCCTGGTCATCTCATCCACAATATGATAACTCTCGGGATGCACCGCACTGCCGTCAAGAGGATTATCTCCATCCCTGATGCGCAGAAATCCCGCAGCCTGCTCAAAGGCCTTCGGCCCCAGACCGGATACTTTCCTGAACTCTTTCCGCGACCTGAATGGACCGAACTCATTTCTGAATTCAACGATCTTCTTCGCAAGACGAGGCCCCAGCCCTGACACATATGTTAGCAGCTCTTTACTGGCTGTATTGACCTCAACGCCAACAGCATTGACGCAGCTGATGACAACATCATCGAGGCTTTTCTTCAGTGATGGCTGGTCAACGTCGTGCTGGTACTGTCCGACACCGATTGATTTCGGATCGATCTTAACAAGTTCCGCAAGAGGGTCCATCAGCCTTCTCCCGATCGAGACAGATCCCCTTACGGTTAAATCCTTGTCAGGGAATTCCTCACGCGCCACTTCTGATGCGGAATAGATTGACGCTCCGCTCTCGTTCACCATCACAATAGCAATATCCTTCGGCAGACCAATGCTCCTGACAAATGCCTCTGTCTCCCTGCCTGCAGTCCCGTTGCCTATGGCAATCGCCTCAACCCCAAACCTGGCGCAGAGGTCTTTAATCTTCTCTGCCGCCTCATCTGTGCCCTTCTCAGAAAAAAGAGGATAAATGGTGTCGCTCTCAAGCAGCTTGCCCTGCCTGTCAAGGCAAACCACCTTGCAGCCTGTCCTGAACCCCGGGTCGATTGCAAGAACGTTCCTGCTGCCGAGGGGGGGTGACAGCAGAAGCTGCCGAAGATTCTCTGTGAATACCCTTATGGCCTCATCATCCGCCCTTTTCTTTGCAAGAAGGCGTATTTCGGATTCAATCGATGATGAGAGCAGTCTCCTGTAGCTGTCATGCACAGCATTCCTCACCTGCTCGGATGCCGGAGACGCTCCCCTTATGAACAATCCTTCAAGCAGTGATATCGCCTCATCCTCAGGCGGGGTTATCCGCATGATAAGGAACTCCTCTTTTTCACCACGGCGAATCGCGAGGATTCTGTGTGAAGGGGCGTTCAAAACCGGTTCTTCCCACTCATAGTAATCACGATATTTGATACCGTCTTCCTCTTTGCCTGAAATGACTTTGGACTTTATCACCCCCTTTTGCAGATAGAGCTCGCGCATCTTCTCCCGCGCCCCTTTGTCTTCGCTCACCCATTCAGCGATGATATCGCGTGCGCCTGACAGGGCATCACCAGTGGTTTCGACACCCTTCTCCGGATCAATAAAAGCGGACGCTTCGGCCTCGGGATCCATCTCTCCCTGTTCATAAATCTTAATCGCAAGCGGTTCGAGCCCTTTCTCTTTCGCCATGGTTGCCCTTGTCCGGCGTTTCGGCCTGAACGGAAGGTAGATATCTTCCAGCTCGGTCATTGAACAGGCGCCTTCCACCTTATCTTTTAACTCATCCGTTATGAGACCCCGCTCATCAAGTGATTTCAGAATCGCTTCCCGCCGCTTATCCAGTTCAGCCAACTGTTCGAGCCTGTCCCTGACAGCTGTAACAGCAACTTCGTCGAGACTCCCTGTAGCCTCTTTTCTATACCGTGAAATAAAGGGAACCGTCGCCCCTTCTTCGATCAGCAGGGCTGCTGCCCTGACCTGTTCGTTTTTTATCTCAAGTTCCTTTGCGATAATCAAAAGGTGTGATTCTTTCATCTTGTTCTTTACTCCTTGATATGAAAGTTCATCGCTCAAACACTTCTGCCTTTCCTGAGTTATTAACAGTCTTATAATAGTATTTATATGTTTTCGTTTTTATCCGTCATGCCCGGGGCCTGCCCTCGAAGTCTGTAATCGGGGGTTTTTGGTCGGGCATCCAGAGCCCTGTGGAACTAATGGATTCCCGCCAAAGACCCGCGGGAATGTCTCACATAAGAATATACAAACTATTATGAAACCCTTAATATATTAGTGTGAATTGCCTGTTTTGCTCACAAGAGGGTTAGTCATCGGCTCTGTCTTTTATTATAACTGAATACAGTTGTTCCATGTCTTTTGCTTATCAGCGGTAACAGCAGATTATCAAAACTGAATGCCAGCGCCCGGAATGCAACCCCGCATCATACTAACCCTGAGCACCCCACTCTGCCCTGACATTCCTGTATTGCATTACCAGTATATACCCACCCCACACCAGCGCACAGATGATAAGCAATGCCCCTGATACATGGGCTGTTTTCGCCAGCAGATGGTCATATTCCAGCAGGCCGAGGTTGCGAAGGATATACTCCCAGTCATGGTAGTCCTCCACATCCCGGCCCGTAACCCCGCCCAAAAGCATCAGCTGGAGTTCCCTTGCGTCATTGATATACGGCGCCAGATCAATAAGACTCTGGCCCAGCCACCAGCAGGAAACCGAAGCTGCAAAGGTGTCCCTTGTCTTCACAAGAAATGCCGCAAGGCAGATTAACGGCACCAGAAGCTGTGACAGGCTTCCGCCCAGCATCATCATGAATTGTCCAAAGATTCTGAACAAAATATGCCCTGCCTCATGGAAGGGGAGGTTCACTAAATGCATAAAACTGTTCCCTGAATAGTTGCTTCCGACAGAGGAAAAAACAAACTTTACACCCCAGATCATAATCCCCAGAAACAGAATAATCCTGCCAATGAAATAGAAGATATTTGTCTCCGGTTTCACAAAGAAAAACAGCTCTCCGAGAAAAGAAGTCACCTCCGCGGGGTTATCCCCCTCATGTGATTCCTCAGTTGGAACAATAACTGGAGATATATGGGACAGACGATGTTTTTCAGGTGAATATTTCACGAAGACAATGCCACATTTGACGCATTCAATCGCGCTTTCCTGCTGCTTAAAACCGCAATGCGGGCATTCCACAATCTTATCCGTCAGACCCATCCATATCCTGTCAATTATAAAAAATTATTCGGCAAGGAAAGCCGGACAGTTCCAGATCATTACGCGAAGGCTGAAAAGAGTCAGGCGGTCAAACCTTGCCTGAACGGACTGCCACTACTCGCAGCAGGTCTCTGTCATTGCCAAGGCGGCTTTTATCCTCTTCGCCATCTTCGAAATCAAACCCCCATACCGCCGCAGAAGTGCTTTCACCTGTCCATACCCAGCTTCCATTGATATTGAATAAAGGGTCTGAACAGACTTCCCCGGACGTATCACATATGTTTTTCAGTTCCACTCTTGTCGGAAGACGCCAGCCGCCTCCTGCAAGTCTTAACCTGCCGGCATAGTCCGATGCCAAGTTCCATGGCATCTCCCTGTCTGACGCCGGCGCCCATTCAAGCCCTGTCTTTGAATCTTTTATAACTCCATCCCTGGACAATATAAACCTTACCATAAGGGGCTCATCCAGTCTGTTCATTTTTCCCTCAGGTCCGCTCCGGGTTTTAATGCTGGAAGAAGTTATCCAGGAATCCGAACGGGGAGCAATAACATAATCTGAAAATGGCAAGACCCCCCTGAAACGGAAAGTTCCATCAGGGCCGGAGGCGGTTTCAAAATGCTCATATCCATTGACTGGCTGCACCTGCTTTGCAACTATCTTGATCCCTGACATAGGATTACCCCTGCCGTCAACCAATCTGCCTTCAAACCCGGTCTTATTCCATGCAAATCCCGGCATCAGCATTACTGAACACAGAACCAGAAAGACGCCCGTCACATATCTGATTTTCATATATCACCTCACATTTATGTTATTTTCGGATAAAATACACTATAGTGTTTTTATCGGAAATATAAGGGGATTACTGAAATCCCAAAAAAGCACCTCGAATTTCCCTGTCTGAAAATAATGAAAGGAGACTGGTTATGCGGAAAAGAGCAGTATTTTTCATTTTTTTGTCAGCATGTTTATTAAGCACCGGCTTTGTTTCGTTTGCCGAAAAGGAAGGGGTCATGCAGGATGCAATCAGCAATATTCACAATCGTAAAAGCGTAAGAAATTTTACAGGTGAAAGCGTCAGCAGAGACGCTCTGGATACAATTCTCAGGGCCGGGATGGCAGCCCCTACTGCCGTGAACAGGCAGCCGTGGTCTTTTATAGTGATAACCGACAGAAAGATACTTGATGAACTTGCAAAAGGACTGCCTTATGCCAAAATGCTGGACAAGGCCGGCGCTGCCATAATAGTCTGCGCTATTCCCGATAAGGCTTATGAAGGCAAAACAGAGTTTGCGATCATTGACTGCAGCTGCGCCAGCGAGAACATTTTGCTTGCTGCTGAGGCATTGGGGCTGGGCGCTGTCTGGACCGCCGCCTATCCTGATAAAGAGAGAATGGATTTTGTAAGAAAAACGCTGAATATACCACAGAATATCATCCCTTTAAATGTCATTCCCGTTGGGCATCCCACAGGAACTGACAAGCCAAAAGATAAATACAGGCAGGAAAACATACACTGGGAGAAATGGTAGCCGCGGCAATCAGATTAATGGCATTAAATCAGAGCACCTCTCAAAAAATAATGAGGCTCATGATTGCAATTATGATATTCATCGTGGCCGGTTGCCAGAAAGGCGGAGATGTTATGGAAATAAAGATTGCTGAAACAAACCTCGATGAAAGCAGCCTGCGCACTGCCACTTTTTCTGGAGGCTGTTTCTGGTGCGTCGAATCCGATTTTAAAAAGCTGCCTGGCGTGGCAAGGGCAATATCCGGATATACCGGCGGGCACAAGGAAAATCCAACCTATGAGGAAGTGTCCTCAGGCCGGACAGGACATGTTGAAGCTGTTCAGATCTATTACGACCCATCGCGAATCACCTATCAGGACCTGCTTGATTATTTCTGGCGACATGTTGACCCTACTGACCCCGGCGGACAGTTTGTCGACCGTGGAGCCCAGTACCGGAGCGTGATTTTTTATCATGATGAACAGCAAAAGACACTCGCTGAGCAGTCAAAAGAAGCACTCGGGAAATCAGGGAAATTTGCCAGACCGGTTGCTACGGAAATCATACCCTTCACAAAGTTCTACCCTGCAGAGGAGTATCATCAGAATTATTCCGAAAAGCATCCGTTTAAGTACAAGTATTACCGGAGCGGTTCCGGTCGTGATAAATTCCTGATAAATGCATGGGGAAACAAAGAGGAACAGCCAAAATTGAATAAAAAGGAATCATCTGACATCCCTGATAATGCCGTGTTGAAGAAAACACTTACACCACTTCAGTTTAGCGTAACCAGGCAGAACGGTACGGAACCGGCTTTCAGGAATGAATACTGGGATAACAAGAAGGAGGGCATCTACGTTGAAATCATTTCGGGGGAGCCTCTTTTCAGTTCGCTCGACAAGTATGATTCCGGAACCGGGTGGCCAAGCTTCACAAGACCGCTTGAGCAGGCAAACCTTGTGTTAAAGGAAGACAGGGGCCTTATTTCAACACGCACAGAGGTGAGAAGCAAAAAAGCAGATTCCCATTTGGGCCATGTTTTTAATGACGGGCCGCCGCCGACAGGACTTCGCTATTGCATTAATTCAGCGGCCCTGAAATTTATCCCAAAAGGAGACCTCGCAAAAGAGGGATATGGCCAGTATCTGAAGCTGTTTGAGAAATAGTATCAGGCAGGCACGTTGAAGACAGCATAGACTGTAATAATAACCGTTACTGTGATGAAACAGAACCGGACAGGAGGCACTGCATGAAGGTTCTAATCTGCGGCGGGGGCGGCTTTATCGGCCAGCGTCTCACATCTTATTTTCTCAGTCAGGGTATGGAAGTAGTAATCCTGGACCGTAACAGATCAAGAGTCACCTCACATAGTCTCCAGTCGCATGTTGTTGACCTGCTAACCCCCGGACTTTATCAGCAGGAATGGTTTGGAAATGTGGACGCAGTTATCAATCTTAGCGGAAAGGATATCTTTACGCTCTGGACTGAAAATAACAGAACAGCGATATGGAAAAGCAGGATAACTGTCAATAAGTATCTCCTTGACTTCATTGCGGAACTGCCGCAAAAACCAAAGACCTTTGTATCGGCCTCAGCAGTCGGCTATTACGGAGACAAAGGAGACACTGAGATCGATGAAAATGCCTCAAAAGGCAAAGGGTTCCTCTCTGATGTATGCACCGCATGGGAAAGGGAAGCCAGACGGGCAGAAACACTGGGCATGCGCTCTGTACAGATAAGAACAGCCCCGGTTCTGGATACGCGCGGAGGGATTATGGGGCAGCTTATGAAATCCATGAAATTTGGATTTACCTTCCGCTTCGGCTCAGGACAGAACTGGTTCCCCTGGATTCACATGGATGACCTTATTCGTGTCTACCACTCAGTTGTTGTTGATGAAAGGCTTTCAGGCCCTGTAAACGCATGTTCGCCGCATCCGGTAAGTTTCAGTGAATTCCTGAACGAGCTCACCGGATTCAAAAAAGCAGTTATCATACCCTTCCCAGTCTGGATATTAAAACTGATTATTCAGGAAACAGCTGACGTTATTTCATTCAGCCAGAGGATGATTCCCGCAAAACTTCAGAATGCCGGATTTCTGTTTTCATATCCAAAACTGCGGGACGCGCTGAAAGTTATATTCTCCAGGGCCGGTTAACACGGGAAAAGCATCCGACCGAAAAAACAGCATCTTTTATGCGAAGTATTCTTTCACCTTTTCAGGCTCGAATCTTTCCGAATCAAGGACTTTGTTTACAAACCTGAAGATAATACTCCGCTGCTCCCGGGTGAGTTCCGGATAAAAGACAGGGTTCGCAACTACCGCACCCCTGAAAGCAAAAAACAGTGCGGCAACTTCGTTTATTTCCCGATCTCCGGATAACCTTATATATTCATGAAAAAAAAGCGTCAGCCCCTGCAGATAAGCCCCTCTCACATCGTTATGGTTCTTAACGGAAAAGAAAATGTAATTGATGGCAAGCGCTGTAACATCATCCGCAGGCTCGCCCCATGGCCCTCTGCTGCGGTCAAGCAATACAAACCTGCTTTCAGTCGTGGGTTTTGATTCCGGAGTTTTTTGAATTCTTTTATTCCTGAACCAGATATTGCCCGGATGAAAATCCCCATGTATCCGGGACAGCCGTTTGTATCTGGGTTTAAGACGGGCAATCCAGTCAACCGATTTTTTGGTAATCTCAGCCATCTCTTCATATGTCATTGTCCCGTCAGGATAGGTATCGAATACTCCCATCAGGCATTCGCCATGTCCGACGGTATCCCTGAGTTTCCTCCAGTAGAGAGTCTTTGATTCCTTTTTGACCGAATGGATTTCCGCAAGATAAGAAGCCATTGCCTGAATATTCCCAACATCAACATCATAAAGGGAATCCTTTTTTGCGAACCCGGCGAGGTCTTTGAAATAATCCTCACCTTCAGCCTTTTCCATCAGGAGGTAGTATTCCTTCCCTCCGCCGATTGACTTTATTGTACCGCCTTCCATCTCCGAGAGGACGTCAAGGGCCTTTACATGTGCAGGGAGGTTATTGTATTCATCAAGGTCAAGGAGAAAAACAGATGCCCGGTCGGAGGGATAATCATGCCCCAGCCCCTCCGAAAGGAGAGTTTTAACAACATAGGACTGAACCCCGGATTCCGTGCCTATCTCTATAAGAAATCCTGAACCCTGGACCCCGGAGCCGAGTTTCCTTATATCTACCCGGTTCGCTTTCGGAAATATGCCGAGAAGGTAAGCCCGCAACGCATCTTCATTTATCATGCAAACCGCCCCTTGTTCTTACAAACAGAAAAGGTTACAGCCCGCCGAAATCCCCGGCAAACCTTTCAAGGAAATCTTCATACGTATAAGAATGTTCCTGTGTCCCGTATTTTTCCACTGCATATGCGGCTGCCACCGCACCCATTTTCGCGGAGGTTTCAATATCCCTGCCGGCAACGATTCCTTTCAGCAGTCCGGACCTGTAGGCATCCCCTGCACCGGTCGGATCCAGGACATCCTTAACCGTTGCTGCCGGTATATGCAGATCAGATATGGAACTGCTTATCACAGACCCCTTTTCTCCGAGTGTTGTGATAATCACACCCGTCAACTTTAACAACCCTTTTTTGTCCAGTCCGGTTGTTTTCATAATCATTTCCAGCTCATAATCATTTGAGACCAGGACTGCTGAGCCATTGATCCATTCCAGCATGGCTGGTCTGTCCCACATGGGAAGTGACTGTCCGGGATCGCATATATACGGGACCCCTTTGTCCCTGCATACCGCCGCATATACAATCATATCCTCCAGGTTACCCGGGGCAATCAGGCATATGGATTTGCGGGGGTCTTTGTTGCCCAATAAGTACTCTGATGGATATTTCATGGCCCCAGGATTGAATCCGGTAATCTGGTTGTCTGACTTGTCCGTTGTAATGTATGCCCCGGCAGTGAATTCCTGACTTATGATCTTTATGCCTTCCAAGGCAATTCCGTTCTTCTCCAGCCATGCAAAATAATTTTGGTAGTCTTTCCCTATCGTGGCAAGGATGACAGGTTTTTCCCTGAGAAGACTCAGCGAATATGCTATGTTTCCTGCAGTCCCGCCGAATTTCTCGACCATGCCGTTGACGGTAAAACTGACATTCAGAATATGTATTTTGTCCGGCAGGATATGGTCTGAAAACCTGCCGGGGAAATCCATAATCCTGTCATATGCCAGAGAACCCGAAACAAATATCTCCATGCCTTTCACCTTGTCCCTTTATCATCCATTTTTGTGCACCTGGTTAATGAGATTTTCGGCAACTTTGCGGTTAAACCCTTTCATGGCTGCAATCTCTTCAATCCCTGCCTTCCTGATATTTTTTATACTACCATATTGACGCAAAAGGGCAAGCCGCCGCTTCCTGCCGATTCCCCTGATCTTTTCAAGAGGTGATTCCATCAGGCCTTTGCCCCGAAGTTTCCGGTGGTAACTGATTGCAAACCTGTGCACCTCATCCCTTATCCTCTTAAGGAGAAGTGAAGACTTTCTCCCGTCTTCAAGGTTTACCGGCATGTCCGATCCGGGAAGAAATACCCTGTCAGGATCTTTTGCAATACCAGCAAGCATAGGTTTTTGAGAAAACAGGTCCCGCTTTTTTTTCATTACTTTTTGAGCAACGCCAAGGTGCCCTTCACCGCCGTCAATAAGAATGAGGTCGGGAATGTCTCCCTGAAGGTTGTCCGATATTCTTTCAACGAGTTCCTCCATCATCGCAAAATCATTTACACCATCTACCGTCCTTATCTTTAGCTTCCGGTATTTGTCCTTGCGGAATTCGCCTTCTTTCCAGAAGATAAAAGCGCCGACAGATTCATTCCCTGAGATGGTCGAGACATCAAAAGCGCCGATATCCTCGGGCCTTCTCTCAAGGTTCAGCCTCTCCCTGATATCATCGAGCAGTTCTTCTGTAATTGTCTCTCTGTTGTCCCTGCACGACAGCACCGCATTGGCCGTTGCCATATCTACAAGCTCCCTTCGCTTGCCTGTTTTCAGAGACAAAATTTTCACGCCGGAGCCCTTTCTCCTGCCCAGCCATTCCATCAGCATTTCGGGATTTTCGGGCAGTGCAGGGGACAGTATCTCAGAAGGCGGCAAGACGTCCTTTGAATAAAACTGCATGATAAAACTGCTCATCAGTTCTCCGTCTGAAACATCTCCGGTATTTTTCAGGAAAAGATTCCCCGATCCTATCATGACCCCGTTTCTGACAAAAAAAACAACAAACGCCGCGCTCCTCTCCTGCCGGCAAAAACCAATCACATCAATATCCCCCAGTTCCGGGGCAATAACCTTCTGCGATTCTAACGCCCTTTCGATAGTTTTAATCCTGTCCCGGACGCGCGCGGCCTCTTCATATTCCATGGTCCCGGAAAGGCCATGCATCTTTTTCTCAAGCACCTCTATCAGTTCCTTCTTTTCACCTTTGAGAAAACGCCGCACTTCATCAACAATCTGCATATATTCAGGGCTGCTTATGAATCCGGAACACGGAGCAGGACAACGTCCCATCTGAAAACTGATACATGGGCGCACCGGCCTGTCAAGCTGATGTTTACAGTTCCTTAACTGAAAATTCCGCCTGATAAAGGCAAGGGTCTCCCACATGGAGCCTGCAGGAACATAAGGGCCAAAGTACAAGGCCCCGTCCTTCTGTATCCTCCTCACAACTTCAAGCCGAGGCCACTGCTCATTAACAGTCAGCTTCAGATATGGATAATTCTTGTCATCTCTGAGGATAATATTGAACTTCGGCCGGTGCTGTTTGATTAAGCTGGCCTCCAGTACAAGAGCTTCAAGCTCGCTGTCAGTGACCAGGTAATCAAAATCATTGACCTCTTTCATCATGGATGTCTTGCGCGCATCAAGGTGTGCTGATTTCCGGAAGTAGCTTTTGAGGCGTTTTCTGAGGTCTTTTGCCTTGCCTGCATAGAGGATCCGGTTCTTTGCGTTTCTGAATGTATAGACCCCGGGCTTCATGGGCAGACGTTTAAGCTTTTCTTCCATAAAAGGAGCACGGCCGGGTTCAGTGAATGTCATGGAATTATTGTATAATATTGTCCATGCTTCTGACAGCCCTTACCGGCAACTATGGGACGGGAAAAAGCACCGTTCTCTCAATGTTCGGAATGCTCGGAGCGTGCACCCTTGACTCAGACCGGATTGTCGCATCATTGCTTACCGGTCCGGATGTATTAATAAAAATCCGCGCGCTTTTGGGAGATAAGGTCTTCGATGAAAACGGAAATGTGGACAAGAAAATGCTGGGAGATATCATCTTTCAGGATGCTGACATGCGGACTGCGCTTGAAAATATCATTCATCCGCTTGTATTTGCGAGAATTCGGGAGGCTGTGTATTCAGCTCAAAACGCTTATCCCGTTTTAATAGTCGAAGTTCCGGTGCTCTTTGAACGCGGATATGAAAACAGGTTTCACAGGTCAATTACCGTTTATGCCGGCAAAGAAACCTCGTTGTGCCGCCTGGAAGCTGAAGGGGTCACGCGGGATAATGCAATAGCGCGGCTGCGGACCCAGATGCCGTCAGATGAAAAAAAGAAAAGATCGGATTTTATAATAGACAACAGCGGCACAAGGGAAGCGACAATGTCACAGGTTGCCGCAGTCTACAATAAACTAGTTAAAGAGGCAGATGAATGGAAATTATCAAAGGGCTTGAATCACTGAAAAAACCTTATCCTGATACTGTTCTCACTATTGGGAACTTTGACGGCGTCCATATTGGACATCAAAAAATACTGTCCGGTGTTGTGCACGAAGCCGACAGGCTGCGTGGAACTCCAATGGTTGTCACATTCAATCCCCACCCCATGAAAGTGCTCGCGCCAGAGAAAGAATTGCGAATTCTGACTTCATTCGGAGAAAAAGCCAAGCTTATCGCGGAGAACGGCATAAAGGCGATGCTTTGCATAACCTTCACAAAACAGTTTGCAGGCTTGCTTCCGGATGAATTTATTGAAGATGTCCTCGTGAAAAAACTGGGGGCAAAGGAAATCATTGTAGGCTCTCACTATGCCTTTGGAAAAAACAAAAAGGGGAATATCAGCCTCCTTCGCCGGAGGGGAAAAAAATACGGGTTCAGTGTAAGGGTTATCCGTAACACCAGGCTTCATGGAGATGTCGTAAGCAGCAGCCGGATCAGGAACCTGCTGTCAAAAGGTGATGTCCGTGAGATATCCTGCCTGCTCGGGCGGGCCTATTCCATTTCCGGCAAGGTAATCCGGGGCAAAGGCAGGGGCGCGAGCATACTTAATATACCTACCGCCAATATATCACCCCCAGTTGAAATATCGCCAAGGGAAGGGGTTTACGCTGTACGTATTGCCCTGGGGAAAAGGGTTCTCGACGGAGTTGCCAATATCGGGAAAAACCCGACCTTCGGGAATGATGCCATCAGTTATGAAGTTCACGTTTTCAATTACGCCGGCAACCTGCTTGACAGGGAGATACGGATATTCTTCGTTGACATGCTCCGCGGAGAACGCCGTTTTCCGGATATCCGGAGCCTTGTAAAACAGATACACGAAGATATTGCGACAGCAAAAAAAATCCTCAGCAGGCACCATCCTGCATTGCTATAGGGTCCACATCCACCCGCACTGACACATCTTTTGCACCTTTGAATTTATCAAGGAAGTGCCCAGCCGCGGAATGCAGATGTTCCCGGTTTGATGACTTAAGAAGCACCCTGAAAAGATTTCCGCCTTTTTTATTTTTTGACATGGAGGGACCGAGAACCATCACATCCCCGGCAATCTCACCCATAAAATCCGATAGCAGGTCCGAGATGTCTTTTTTACAGATTAATTTAACAAGAATAATCCTAGAATACGGCGGGTACAGAAGCGCCCGGCGCCTGGCCATCTCTTCACGAAAGAAAAAAGCATAGTTGTTATCCTTCAGTGCCCGAAAAACATAATGCTGCGGCATTCGTGTCTGTATCAACAGCTCTCCGCCAGGCTCAAGGAGATCCAGTATGGACGCCATTTCCTGGAATGCACTTTCAGCGGACCGGAAGTCAGGGACATTCAGGGAAAGGTCTGCATTCAGAATTGCGCCCATGGAGAACCCGCCACGGCCCCCCACCCTGCCGGTCATAAGCTTTGTTCCTATAATTATCCTGTTTTCCCCGCTGCAGGCCACTGCCGGCAGGTCCCTCAGTTCAGACTGCTTCCGCGCGCTGTCGCTGTCGAATCTGATTGTCCTGATACCGGTTATTGATTCAATTTCCTCCTGAACCTTCTGCGTTCCCGTCCCGAACTGCTTCAGATTGTACCCCTTGCATCTCCCGCAGTTTGAAGGCACGGCGGTGGCATATCCGCAATAGTGGCATTTCATCATTTGAACCTCATGCGCATTCCCCGCTTTGTGCAGAACAAGGGGAATCCTGCAACCTGGACATTCTTCAACATAATCACATTCCGCACATTGAAGGACAGTTGAATGCCCGCGCCGGTTGATGACAAACATCACCTTTTCCCCGTCTCTAACATGCCGGAGGGATGCGTTCATCACCTCTTTTGACAGGCCCGGCTTCAGGAGTTTCTGATATCTCATATCAGCTATTCTTACAGCCGGCCTCTTTTCATGGACAGAAGGTTTTATAAGATTATATTTCCCTTTTCTGCAGTTATAAAACGATTCGACAGAGGGACATACCGAAGAAAGAAGAACGGTTGCTCCTTCAAGAAATCCGCGCATTACCGCGATATCTCTCCCGTTATATAACAGGCTGCCCTCCTGTTTGTACGCCCGGTTGTGTTCATGGAGCACTCCAATGAAAGAAACCTTTTTCAGCGGGGCAAATACTGCCGAGCGCGTTCCGATAATAATGTCGGATTTGCCTGAAAGAATCCTCCCGATCACCTCTGTCTTTTTCCCCCTGCTCAAACCGCCGTGAAAAGCACAGACCCTTTCTCCAAAGCTTTTACGGAACAACGGGAGTAGAGTGTCTATGTATGTCACTTCCGGCACAAGAACAATTGCGTCACCTGTTCCCGCAAGAACATTTAATGGAAGCGCGTGTTCGCAGCGCGTAGTCGGCGCATGGAAGAGGAAAGTCCTGAATATCTTTGCTGAAAGCGAGGCTGACAGTAGAGCTGTCGCGTTTTGATCAGACGGCTCAACATCAGCAAGCTGCTCATGCACCCTGTCGGGGACAAGTCCGGAAGCAGCCTTTGTTATTCTTTGTTTTACCGGGGTAAAAACTTCTTCCGGCAGGATGTTCTTCAGCACAATGCCCTGCTTTGTCATATAGTACCGGGCCATCCATTCCAGGAGTTCAATCATCCTGCCGCTCATTACAGGTGTATTGTGATAAATATCACGGATGGTTTTTATCCCGTCAGGCTGGCCTTCATAATTCTTTTTCACCACAATTCCCTTTGTAATCCTGTTTTTCAAAGGGGCATTTACGATCATGCCGGGAATAACACTATCGGCAAGCCCGTCAGGGCAAAGATAGGTAAGGGGATCAAGGTTAACGGGAAAAAGTATGTCAAGAAACGTCATGGTAAAGGGTACCACAAGATAGAGTTCAAATTACCAGAACTGCCAGTTACCTGTCTTTATCACATAGATACCGAGCAGGAGATTGGTAATTCCGTGAGCAAGGATACAGCAGAAAACACTCCTGGTGCGGTACAAAATAACGTTATAAATGATTCCGGCCATTATACCCGCCAGCCACAGTGTATGCTCGGTCCCAAAAAGGAGGACAGTAATTACAAACGATGTGACAGTGAAAGTCCCTACAGGAACAGATTCAAACTTCGGATTGATAACATACCGGATAAGAAACGACCTCCAGAAAAGCTCTTCCATGACAGGCACGATTACCGCCGCACCAAAAAGACGTACTCCGGTAAGCAGGCCAGCCATGTTTCCGTCGCCAACCATATTGGGATTGAACGGCTCCGTTTTCCCGAGGGTAGCAAAAGGCCAGTCCATATTGATCCAGAGATAAAAGACAATAATCCCTGCAGCGATGCTGAAAATCAGATCATTCATCCGTATTCTGAAGCTGATTTCCGTGTACCGTGACCAGAAAAATATCAAAGCTGCGGCAACAAGAACAGTTTTCACAGGATAAAATATGTAGTTTGAGTAATCCCTGAACGAGGCAAAATGAGATATATACGGGGCGAGAAAATCAACAAGAGAAGAAAGCGCAATGAAGAATATATAGATGGCAAAAGGGATTACCCGGGGAGCCCAGCTTGAAGAAATAATGCCATCAAATGATTTCACAGCAATAATTATATATCAAAAAGGAGCAGTTTGACCATGCTCCGGCATTGTGTCATAATTACTTCATGATACAGAAAATATTTCTTGTTGCCCTTTTGTTTTTTTCTCTTGCCTCCTGCGCATCACAACAGATGCAGCAGATAAAGACGCATGAAGACGCAATGCCCTCCGGCGACGCCTATTATCTGTCCATTCTCGGATATGAAGCTGAAAAGGAAGGGCGGTGGGAAGATGCCCTCGAATACTACAGACAGGCACTAAAAACAGATCCTTCTTCCGCCTATCTTAAGACCCAGATGGGGTATATACTTCTGCGAACAGGCAAGGTGACGGATTCCATACAGCTTGGAGAGGATATTATAAGAGAGCATCCAGGTTATCTGCCGGCGCTGCTTCTGCTCGGCGAGCTTTATAACAGCCAGAGGAGGGCTGATGACGCATTGCGGATTTACGAGAAAATACTCGCAATAGATCCTGAACATCAGGAGGCAATGCTCTTTATCAGCGGCATTTATGCCTTCCAGAAGGAATATGACAAAGCAGTTGATTTCCTGGAAAAAATACTGATTAAACATCCTGATAACATCCTTGCGCTCTATTACCTCGGGTCAATCAACACGGAAAAGGGAGACGTTGACAAAGCTGCTGAATATTTTCTGGCAGCAATAAATCTGAAGCCGAATTTCGACGCAGCATATCTCAGCCTTGGATTGATTAGTGAAATAAAAAAAGACAACGTAAAAGCCGAAGAATACTACAGCAGGGCAATTGCTTTTAATCCACACAACCTGCAGGCAAGGGACCGTCTCGCGCAGTTGTATGTCAGGCAGAAGGAAACAGACAAGGCTATTAAACAATTTCAGAAAATCAGCATTCATATGCCTGCCAACATAGATATCCATACGCGTCTCGGGTTCCTTTATTTCGAGGACAACCAGTTCGGCAAGGCAATCGAGGAATTCAGGATTGCCCTGGAAAGCAGGCCTGACACCCCTTCCATCAGGTATTATCTCGCTATCGCGCTTGAACAGATTGGCAGGACGGATGAAGCCATATATGAACTGAAAAAAATCCTTCTGCACGATCCAAAAAACCTGAGTGTCTTCCTCCATCTTGGTTATCTGTTTTCAAAGCTGAAGAGAGATGATGAAGCCGTCGCCATCTATGAAGAAATTCTCACTTTTGAGAAGAATAATGCGGAGGTCTACCTTTATCTGGCGGTAACGCTGATTCAGAAAAAGGAATTCAAGAAAGCTGAGGCCTTACTGAGGGATACGCTAACCCGCTTCAGCGACCATGACGACCTTAATTTCAACCTCGCTATTCTTCTCGAAAAAACCGGCCGGTATGACGAAATGGTAATACACCTGAAAAAAGTCATTGAGGTCAACCCGAAGCACGCGGATGCTCTCAACTATCTCGGCTACAGTTACGCTGAAAAGGGCGTCCACCTTGAAGAGGCATTATCGCTTATCAAAAGGGCTCTCGACCTGAAGCCTGACAGCGGGTACATCATGGACAGCCTCGGGTGGATATATTTTAAAATGGGACGGAATGACGAGGCGTTGAAGACCCTCCTGAAGGCTTCCGAACTTGTTAAGGAGGATCCGGTCATCTTCGAGCACCTTGGCGATACCTACAGCTCACAGGGGATAAAAGACAAGGCAAGGGAATACTATTTAAAATCCCTGGCGCAGGATGAAAAAGAAGAAGGCCTTAAAGAAAGGGTTCAGCAGAAACTCCGCGACCTGCAATAACTTCTGATGAAAATTTTGCCGCTTGTTCCATTACCTCCTTCGCTTTGCCTGCGTGCCCCTGCAAAGATAAACTGGTTTCTTGGGGTTCTTGACAAAAGGCCTGACGGCTATCACAACATCCTGAGCATTATGCAGTGCATCAGCCTGTTTGATGAAATAGTCCTCGAACACGCGGACGCACTTGAAATCATCTGTGATACAGGCATACCCCCCGAGGAAAACCTGGCATACAAGGCAGCCCTGCTTTTGCAGAAACATGCTTCATATAATGCAGGAGTGCGAGTTACGCTCAGAAAAACCATACCGGCAAGCGCCGGGCTCGGGGGCGGGAGCAGTGACGCAGCAGCAGTGCTTGAAGGACTAAACCGACTCTGGGCCCTCGGTCTGCCTTATGAAGAACTCGCTTCAATAGCCATTCAGATCGGCTCTGATGTTCCGTTTTTCCTGTGCGGGCCATCTGCCATCGTGCAGGGGAAAGGCGAACTTATCGAAACAGCGGAGATTACAGAATCATATATTCTGCTTCTTGTAAAACCGGAAATCTCCATTTCTTCGCGATGGGCATATGCATCACTGGACAAGCTCAGAACCCATACAGGCGACAAAGGAAAGTTGACAAAAAACCCCGCAAATATTAAACTTTTCTGTCAGGCTCTGAACAGCAGGAATATTGCCTCACTCGGTACAATGCTCCATAATGACCTTGAAGGAGTTGTTGCTGAACAAGCCCCGGTAATCAGAGAGATCAAGAATGCATTGCTGAAAGAGGGGGCAATTATTTCCGCGATGAGCGGCAGCGGACCTACGATGTTTGGTGTCTTTCAGGATAAAGATTGCGCAGAAAAAGCCGCCGAGACAATAAAGTCCTCTATTGTTGATGGATGGTACAGGGTTGTTGAAACAATAGTATAAACTTTTGACTTTCAGAATTTAACTTTGAGCTTATATTGTTGGGGCGTCGACAAACGGCAAGTCAGGAGACTTTGGATCTCCCATCTGGAGGTTCGAATCCTCCCGCCCCAGCCAGCTTGAATATAACTTTGAATCCTGGAGTATTATTGCATTATTGCAATACTGCCGGGCATATATACGTTAAACCGTTATTGAGGAGGAATCATGCCTGAGGGGATAAAGCTCTTTACCGGGAATGCGCATCTTGCGCTGTCTGAAAAGGTTGCAGGATATCTATCCATGCCTATAGGCAATGCGACTGTTACGGCCTTCAGTGACGGTGAGATTATGGTGCACATCAACGAAAATGTCCGGGGCATGGATATTTTTGTCATACAGCCGACCTGCATGCCTGTTAACCATAACATAATGGAACTGCTTATTATCATAGATGCCATGAAGAGGGCCTCTGCGCATAGAATAACCGCTGTAATTCCTTATTATGGATACGCACGGCAGGACAGGAAGGTGCAGCCAAGGGTTCCGATATCAGCAAAGCTGATTGCGGATTTGCTTACCGCGGCCGGGGCAGACAGAGTCCTCACCGTTGATTTGCACGCTGCACAGATTCAGGGGTTTTTCAACATCCCGGTTGACAATCTGTATGCATCGCCGGTCCTTCTTGACTACGTTCGGAACAACTACAACCTTGATGAACTTGTCATCGTCTCACCTGACGCAGGTGGCGTTGAAAGAGCTCGTTCATTTGCAAAAATGCTGCACTGCTCTATTGCAATAGTTGACAAAAGACGCACAACAGCCAACGTCTCGGAGGTAATGACCGTAATCGGAAATGTGGAAGGCAAAATAACCATTATTCTTGATGATATGATAGATACCGGCGGGACAATAACACAGGCGGCTACTGCACTGAAGGACAAAGGGGCAAAACGGGTTGCAGCAGCATGTACCCATGCCGTACTTTCAGGGTCCGCTGTCGAACGGGTAAACAATTCCGTAATGGAAGAACTCATTGTTTCCGACACTATACCACTGAACAGCAAAACAGAGAAATGCAGCAAACTTGCTGTATTAAGCATAGCGCCTCTCCTCGGAGAGGCGATAAGGAGGATTCATGAGGAATCCTCAATCAGTTCGCTTTTTGTATAATGGAATATTCAAGGAGGAAATATGGAAAGAATAACACTGAACGCTGAAAAAAGATCAAACACCGGAAAGGGAGTAGCGCGTTCGCTGAGAAGGCAGGAGTTGATTCCTGCTGTGCTGTACAGGGGCGGAGAATCAACCCCGATGCAGTTCGCAAAAAAGGAACTCGCTCATTTCATAAATTCAACGGCCGGGGAGCAGGTTATGGTCAATATCCAGTTCTCGGACGGCGACAGCCGTTTGGCGCTTATGAAAGACTTTCAGCTTGAACCGTCCAGAGGAGAACTGCTGCATGCTGATTTTTTTGAACTCCTGCTGACAGAGGAAGTAAAGGTTACCGTGCATATAGCCACAGCCGGCGAGCCGGTTGGTGTCAAGAGAGATGGAGGACTGCTCCAGATTCTCCTCAGGGAAATCGAGATTGAATGCCTGCCGGACAAAATACCCGGACATATCCGTATAGACATCTCCAGGCTTGAAATCGGACAGGCATTGCACGTCAGCGATTTACAGATCGGGGAAGGCATTAAAATTCTGAATGACCCGGACGAGGTTATCGTTAATGTCATAGCACCCGCTGTCGAGGCGGCTCCTGCTGAAGAAGCAGCTATAGCCCCTGTGGAAGCAAAAGAGCCTGAGTTAATCAAGAAAGGCAAGAAAGAAGAAGAAGGAGAAGGAGAAGCATAGTTGAAAGGCATTATGCCTGTTCGCTGACTGCTGTACGCAGAGAGCTATTCATGTGGGTAATAGCTGGTCTTGGTAACCCCGGCAAAACATATTCACGGACCAGGCATAATGCCGGGTTTATGGGCATCAGTGAAATTGCGCAAAGGCATGACATAGAATTACGGGAAAAAAGCAAAAAGTATATTTACGGCGAGGGCTCTATAGGAGGAAATGATATCCTGCTTATAGAGCCCCTGCTTTTCATGAACCGGAGCGGACTGGTTATAGCAGATATCCTGATTAAATACGATGTTCCAACCGGTCAGTTGATCGTCATTCACGACGACCTCGATTTGGACACCGGGCGGGTAAAAATCCGGAAGAAAGGTTCATCAGGGGGTCACCGCGGCATAGAATCAATCATACAATGCACGCGGGCCACTGATTTTATTCGTGTCAAGATCGGGATAGGGAGGGACAAGGATATCCCTGCCGAAGAATACGTCCTGGGCACCTTCAGAAGAATTGAGGTTCCGTTAATCCGGACGGCTGTTAAAACAGCCTCTGATGCCGTCGTATCAATTCTGCAGGACGGCATCGAAAAGGCAATGAATACATTCAACAAACGGGCTGTCAATGCGTGACATGCTTGGAAGGGAAGAAGTCATCCCCGTTGAGGAAGCGCTCGGGCGCATCTTTAGTCATTTCATTCCCAAACCTCCTCCATCAGTAAAACTTCCGATTGATCAGTCATTGGGCCGCGTCCTTTCTTATGATGTCTTCTCTGATGAGAACCTCCCGGAATTCCGCCGCTCAACTGTTGACGGATATGCAGTATCCGCTTCCGACACTTTCGGGGCAACAGAGGGAATTCCTGCATACCTGAATATGAGATATGAAATCAAAATGGGAGAGGAACCTGCCTTTGAGCTTGCGAAAGGCGAGGCTGCACGGATTGCAACAGGCGGGATGCTCCCGTTGGGCGCTGATGCTGTCATTATGCTTGAGCAAACCCAGCAGATAGACGCTGAAATGATCGAGGCAGTAAAATCCCTGGCCCCCGGCGAAAACGTTATACAGGCCGGTGACGATGTAAAAAAAGGGGATTGTATCCTGAAAAAAGGTCACCGTCTGCGCCCGCAGGATATTGGTGTGCTTGCCGGAACCGGCATCCCTGAAATCGCGGCATATGGAAAACCAAAGGTATCGATCATATCAACAGGAGATGAGATTGTCCCGCCCGAAAGACCTGTAAAACCAGGGCAGGTACGTGACATGAACTCCTATAATCTTGCCGGATTGATTAGCAGTGCAGGAGGGATCCCTCTCCGCAAAGGGATATTCAGCGACGAATATACTGACATCAGAAGTATTCTGGAATCATCCATGAAGGATTCTGGTATTATCCTTATAACAGGAGGGAGTTCAGTTGGGACCAAGGACATGACAGCACAGGTTATAAACGACATAGGGGAACCCGGAGTGCTCTTTCACGGGGTGGCACTGAAACCCGGTAAACCCCTGATAGGAGGTTTGGTACACGGCATACCCGTCTTTGGACTGCCTGGGCATCCTGCTGCTGTAACTGTCTGTTTCTATCTGTTCATACTTCCTGTCCTCAAGGCACTTTCAGGAGAATCGGTCAGGACCGCCGGAACAATAAAGGATATTATCAGGGCACGCATTGACAGAAACATTGCTTCCGGTCCCGGACGCGAGGAGCATATAGGGGTTTCCCTTGAAGAAAGAAACGGGGAGCTATGGGCAGTGCCGCTGCTCGGCAAATCCGGCCTTCTCACCACCATGATTAAATCTGACGGACTTGCCATTATCCCTTTGAGAAAAACCGGATTGGAAGCAGGCGAAATTGTTGAAGTCAGACTCTTCTAACCCGGCCTATTCATAAAACCGTATAGTCAAATCAGGATAACTGTGACCAGAAGGCATTTAGGCCAGAATTTTTTATATGACACTTCTATACTGAGACGAATTATACAGACCGCACACCTCAGCACTGATGACCTGGTAGTTGAAATCGGACCCGGTCCGGGCATTATGACAAAGATGCTTGCCGAACGGGTGCGCAAGGTTATCGCGGTTGAACTGGATGAACAGCTTTTTCAAAAACTGGGGACAACACTTTCAGAGCATCCGAATATTGAATTGATCCATGAAGACGCCCTTCGCTACCGTTATGAAGAACTTCCAGAATTCAAGGTCGTTGCAAACATACCTTATTATATAACCACTCCCATCATTTTCCGTCTGCTTGAATTGCAACGACCGCAACAAGCAGATATTATCGGTGACGGAGACAGTCACAAAAAGAATCTTCAATCCATGACACTTACCGTACAGAAAGAGGTCGCGGAAAGAATCGTGGCCAGCCCAGGTGGAAAAGATTACGGGGTTCTCTCAGTTATGGTGCAGTATCACGCACGCCCATCCCTCAAATTTATCATCCCGAAACAGTCATTCAGGCCGGCACCGCGCGTTGATTCAGCAGTTATACACATGAAAATACTTGAACAGCCTTCTGTCGTGGTACGTGACAAGACAGCCTTTGACCTGATAGTCAAGACTGCTTTTTCTCACCGCAGGAAGATGCTGTCCAACGCATTAAGAAATTTGCGCGACGACAGTAAAGCACTACTGAGCAAGGCTGGAATAGATGGAAGCAGAAGGCCTGAAACCCTGAGCATTGAAGAATACGCGCATCTTGCTGACGTAATGACAAATTAGAAAAACCAATACGTAAAAACATAACACTAAATTTTCACTTCAAAGATCCTTACTTCGTTTTCCTTACCTTTTACCTTAACAGTGTCAAGCTCCCGCAACTGGACATCCCCTGTTCCCTCAAGATGATTGATGGTGAATTCTGTCACTATAATGCGAACCTTATACTTGCGGGTGAGTTTCTCGACCCTGGCAGCGAGGTTTACATTGTCACCAATAAGGGTATAATCCATTTTTTTGCCGGCAGCACCGACATTGCCGATCAGCACCTCTCCGGTATTAATGCCAATGCCGCAGTCAATGATGTCCTTGCCCTCCAGTGCCCATTTTTTCTGCAGCCCGGAAAGACCGTCAATCATATCGAGCGCGCATCGGACCGCGCGCTCAGCATGGTCAGGCTGGTCAGCCGGGGCTCCCCAGAATGCCATGATTTCATCTCCAACGAATTTGTCCAGAGTGCCATCCCATTTGAAAATAATATTCACCATCTCTTCAAAATACTCGTTCAGCATGTGCACTACTTCCTCGGGCGGCAGTTTTTCCGAGAGACTGGTGAATCCTATGATATCAGAAAAAAGGATAGTTACTTCCTTTCTGCTGCCTCCAAGGTTCGCCTTCTCAGGATGGCTTATAAGCACGTCCACGATCTTCGGTGAAACGTAATTCGAAAACATCTTCCTTATGTCGTGGGCTTTTTTCTCTTCGACAAAAAACCTTGTTATTGTCTGGGATATGAAAATAACTGACATGTTCAAGACAGGGTAAATCAGGTTTATCCAGAGGTTCTCATCTATCAGGAGATAACAGCTCAGAACTACATAACCTGAGATAAAGCCAATCGCAACAGCCGCGCTGGGAAGCGCTTTCAGGCGTGGAATGAGCAAACCCATGATTGAGCCGGAGATTATAATAAAAATGATTTCAGTAATCCCTGGGCTTTTTCTGAGGAAGTTATTGTTCAGAATATTTTCGGCAACTGTTGCGTTTTTTTCAACCCCGGGCATGTTGGCTGAAAGCGGGGTAACCTTCTGATCATAGGTTCCGAGGGCTGAAGTGCCGATGAAAACAATCTTATCACGGAAAAACCCCCTGCCGGTCCTGCCGTTTATGACATCGGCTGCCGGTATGTAAGGGTAACTGTATTCCTTGCCACGGTAATGAATAAGCACTCTTCCGCTCAGGTCTGTGCGGATAAAGCGGCTGCCAAACTGAACTCCTGATCCGCCGTAAAGAATAGTGTTTTTTTGATCTACTCCGGCCGCGAGCCGCGCAATCTGCAGGGGGAATGAAGGATAGCAGTCGTCACCATAACTTATATACAGTATCTCCCATCGTAAAACACCATCCATATCCGTCAGTGTATATACATGTCCGAGAGTCGCAGCCCTTGAGACTTCATCTATTGGAGGAATAGCGTTTTCCGCCCTGACCGACCATTGTTTCCAGGGAATCCCTTCTACAGTCTTGACTTCCATAAACGCCGAATCCCATAGAAAGTCCGGAATATCCGCCGGAGCGGGTTTCTCCTTTTTCACTTCGGGGACAATAAACGCAGTTGCCAGCACAACATTGCCCGCTTCGCGTATAGACCCTGCAAGTTCTCCATCTGAACTGGCATTCTCACGCTCGCTGAACATGATATCAATCCCGATGACCTTTGGTTTATCCCCCGAGATCCTCCGGATCAACCCGGCCATAATATCCCTTTTCCATGGCCATCTGCCAATCTCATGGAGGCTCTTTTCATCAATCGTAACAATAACGATATCACTTGAAGCAGGTTGCGGCCTAAAATAATTCTTTACCGCAAGCCTCAGGTCAAAAGTCCTTCCTTCGACTTTCTCACGAATAGTTGCAGGGTCAATAAACTGGAGTACGACAAAAAGGGTTGTCGACAGCAGGGCTATCAGATAAATAAACCAGCGTTTCTTCATGATGTGAATTATACCGATTTCCCGCAAGAAAACAGAAGGGTTTATTTACAGACAGGCTTATGGAAATCGCGCAGAAAAAGCAACGCAATGGAAGAATTCATTACTCCAGCTTCAGGGCATTCGCCCATGAGATATTTTTTAAAAATCCGGCCTTCAGGTTCTGGTCGTGGATTCTTACCGGAATCATTGAGGCCTTCTCACGAAACCATTCATCATACTGAATTGTACGACCTGATTTGGTCGGCAAAAGTGATTCCTGATAAAGCAGCCTCTCCGCGTAAACAACTGTCACAAAGGTATTCAGATAACCCTTTCTGTCCCCTCCATAGACAGCTTTTATTTTTTTCAGAATCTCCGGGGCCTTTGTGTCCCTGTCTATTCTATTTGCTTCTTCCTCAATCGCGCGCTGACTTGTTTCATATCCAAGAGACCTGGCTATCTGAAGAGAAACATATCCCCTGATTAACTGTGCAAGGGCAGCGTGTTCGCTTTTATTCTGAGGGAAAAATACTTCTGATACCTTTGCCCTGAGCTTGATATCCTTTTCAGTTATGCGCATATCACCGACGCTGCAAACCTCCCTGCTGCAGCCTGCAAGGGAAATGAGTACTGTCATGGCAAAAACAGTTATACGCCGGTTTTTTATATTCATAATGTATTTACCCGTGTCATCTATGATGAAGAAAGTGAGCTTTGAAATCAGAAACAGCCAGGCCTGTTATGGTATTTATATCCTGTTGAATTAACTCAACAGAGAATTACGGCACATATTTCCCGCCGGTGATAAGTCCGCCTCCGCTGTCCTCGCCGCCCCATATGATCATCTCTGTTCCAGTCCATGCGGCTGAATAACCGGTGCGTCCGGAGGGCATATTGACTGTAGATATCGAACTCCATGTGTCTGTCACAGGATTATATTTTCCGTTAGGAACATCCGGCAAAAGACCTCCTGCCCAGACAATAAATTCAGTGCCTGTCCAGATGAAATATGCACTTGAAGCGGTAGGGGCATTAGTTGTCGAAATTGTTGTCCATGTATCATTTGAGGGATTATATACAGCGCCGGTATTAAGCCTGCCCGAATCAATCCATCCGCCCCATACAATCATGCGGGTGCCTGTCCACAACAATGCGGCAACTCTTGCAGAAGGTGCGTTTGTTGTTGACACCGCCGTCCAGGTATTTGTTGCAGGATTATATCTGCCTCCATCATTGAAATAGAACCCGCCGGCATACTGGCGTCCTCCCCATACTATCATCTCGTTTCCGGTCCACGCAGCCATGTGGTTCTGACGTCCTGAGGGAGCGCCTGATGTTGATGTTGCACCTATCCATGTATCGGTTGAAGGATCATAAATACCGCCTGTATTCTGTTGTGAAAAACCGCCCCACACTATCATTGTTGACCCTGTCCAGACAGCAGGCATCAGGCACCTTGCCGCAGGCGCATTAACAGTGGTTGTCGCTGTCCATGAATCGGTTGATGGATTATACCGGGCGCCGGTGTTCAGGTTGCCACCGCTCCATCCGCCCCATATTATCATTTCAGTGCCTGTCCAGACACTTGAATAATATAACCGGGCAGAAGGCGCGTTAACTGAAGACATTGCTGACCAGCTGTCACTTGCCGGGTCATATATACCCCCGGTATTTAAAGCGGGACCATTGTTAGCCTGACGTCCTCCCCAGACAAGCATTTTAGAGCCTGTCCAGAATGCAGCATGCTCTATTCTGGCACCTGGTGTATTCGTTGCCGATATAGAACCCCAGGTATCTGGAGATAAGGGCTGCGTTGCTACAACCATTTCAACATCAAGATTGACAGCCGGTCCGCTCAGATCAGAGTGCTTTTCGCCATGATATTTAAGATTATCTGAAACATCAAGGGCCTCAACAAAAAACCGCCTGTTTGTCCCGTTCGGCACATCGAAAGACTCTGAAACAGCCGTCTTTCCTGATGTGGAAACTGTCCTTTGTATTGTGGTCATATCCGAAGCCGAAATGGTAAATCTTATTTTTGTTACGCTGGAGGGGATAATTGATGATTTGCCGGTCAGGTCACCTGACAGAGAGGAAGTCTTCACCTGTCCGATTGATATTGTTACCTTCGTCTTGCCGCTTTTAGAGTCCCCGCATGCAGAAAGGACAGAAGCTGCAAACAAAATACAAAAGCAAATAGCCAGCCATTTTCTCATGTCGTATAATTCTAATTTTTCTCAAGCAATATTTCAACAGGATAATTATCGCTCTGCTTTTCACCTATTACCTCATTAAGCATACGTTAGCTGCATTTTCCATGCAATAAAATTGACAAGCATGCGCTTTTTTGATAGTATGTGGCAGTGGTAATAAAGGTATCCGCATGATAGAGAACATGGCATCATACGCAGATACAGCGATATGCTATCTGTTTGTCTTCAGCCTCAGTTCAGTCCTCCATCCCCCGGCATTATATTCCTGCATTGAGAAAGAAAGGAACCTGTGTGAAGATTTTAATAGTTGACGACAACGAACAGAATCTCTACCTGCTTGAGATGATATTGAAGGTATACGGGCATAAGGTTATTTCCGCAAGAAACGGGGCAGAAGCCTTGCAAAAACTGAGCCGGGACTATTTTCAGCTTATCATTTCAGATATTCTCATGCCGGAGGTTGACGGGTTTCAGCTCTGCAGGGAATGCAAGCAGGACGCCGCACTGAAAAATATCCCATTTGTTTTCTACACAGCCACATATACAGATGACAGGGATGAAGAATTCGCCATGAGCCTGGGGGCAACCAAATTTATCAGGAAACCCAAGGCCCCTGATGTATTTATGGAACTGCTGAAGGACATTATACACAAGGCGGAAGAAGATATCGCACAGACACCCGGGAAACCAATAATCGAATCCCGGGAATTCAATGAACGTTATACAGGGATTATTGTCAATAAACTGCAACAGAAAATAACAGAACTTGAAGAGGCAAAAACATCACTGGAAAAGGAAATCGCTGAAAGAGCACGGGCGGAAGAACAAATCAGAATACTCAACACGGAACTGGAGCAAAAGGTTAATGAGCGTACCGCGCAGCTGGAAAACGTAAACAGGGAACTCGAGGCATTTGTCTATTCCGTGTCCCACGACCTGCGAGCCCCGCTCCGGGCCATAGAAGGCTTTTCAAAAATCATCGCACATGATTTTGACCAGAAACTGATGCCGGAATGCAAACGTCTTCTGCAGGAGATAAGAAAACACACAAAGAAGATGGATGAATTAATCACGGACCTGCTATCACTCTCCTGCGTCAACAGGGCTGAACTGAAATCCTTCCGTATTGATATGACCACGCTTGCAAATTCAATTTACCATGAAGTCACCTCTCCGGAAGTCAGACAGAAAGTCGAGCTTTCAGTTTCACCATTGCCTGATGCGCTTGGTGACTCTGCGCTTATGCGCCTCGTATGGAGCAATTTGCTTTCAAATGCCATCAAATATTCCTCAACAAAGGATAACCCGAGAATAGAAGTCGGCAGCCGCGTGGAAAATGATAGAAACATTTATTACGTCAGGGACAACGGCGTTGGATTCAATCCTGATTATATGCACAAACTCTTCGGCGTGTTTCAGCGCCTGCACAAAGTTGATGAGTTCGAGGGAACAGGCGTAGGGCTTGCGATTGTCCAGCGCATCATCAACCGCCACGGCGGAAGGGTTTGGGCTGAAGGAAACTTAAACAAAGGCGCAACATTCTTTTTCTCCTTACCGGCAAATAACAGGCAGCCAGTTATAAATGAACACAGATAGCAGATATGGCACCGAGTGAGCCACACTGATAATCAGATACGAATTCTTTTTGTCGAGGATTTGCCTTCGGATATGGAACTGGCGGAATGGGAACTCCGGAAGGAGGGTATCCGGTTTACCTCTATACGGGTGGAAACAATGCATGAGTTTATCAGTGCATTGGAAGAATTCCATCCGGACATTATCATATCGGATTACGCGCTCCCTGAATTCAATGGAATGCAGGCACTGCGAATAACAAAAGAAAAAAACCCCGGGATTCCGTTTATTGTTCTGACCGGTTCCACAAATGAAATTACAGCCGTTGAATGCATGAAGGCCGGGGCAACTGATTATGTAATAAAGGGTCATACAACACGGCTTCCGTTTGCCTTATGTGAAGCCCTTGTTCAGGCAAAAGTAAACAGGGAGAAAGAAGAAGCGGAAGCAGGACTCAGGAAAAGTGAGATGCAGCTCAAGAGCATCATTGAGGCAACCGCTGACGGTATTCTGGCTGTTGACAATCAGGGCAAAGTAATCAGGGTGAATTCACGCTTTATAAGAATGTGGCGCATCCCGCAGGAGCTGATTGACCTTGGCGATGATAACAAACTGCTTGAGTTTGTGCTTGACCAGCTTGACAATCCGGAGGCTTTTCTCGCCAAAGTCCGCGAGCTTTACGTTTCCGAAAAGGAAGATAAAAGCTTTATATTATTCAAGGATGGCCGGGTTTTTCAGCGGTTCTCATCTCCGTTGATCCTTAATGATTCAATCGTGGGCCGTGTATGGTCATTCACCGATATTACCGATCAAAGGAAATCCGAGCAGGAAATACGGAAGAAAGTTAAGGAACTTGAGGATTTCTATCAGATGGCTGTCGGCAGGGAGCTAAGGATGGTCGCGCTGAAAGAAGAGATTGAGAATTTAAAAAAAGAACTGGAACACGTTAAAAAAGGGAACGCATGACTTGATTATTTCTCTGTTCCGGTAAAAAGGTCTTTCAGTTTCTTACTGAAAGGCTTTGAGACCTCACTTCCTTCGATTCGCGCAAATTCCTCAAGAAGCTCTTTCTGCCTTGGAGTCAGTTTCTTCGGCACATCGATATACACGATCACAATCTGGTCGCCCCTGACGTTCCCCCCAACCTTCTGGACACCCTTGCCTTTCAGATGAAAAGTCTTGCCTGACTGAGTCCCCGCAGGTATTTTCAGTTTTGACGTCCCGTCAAGGGTTGGGACCTCTATCTCGGCGCCAAGTGAAGCCTGTGGAAAAGAAAGTGGAACTTCGCATATAATCTCGGTTCCGTCACGCCGGAAAAAAGGATGTTCTTCGATGTTCAGCATTATAAAAAGATCTCCCGGGGGGCCGCCATGGACTCCGGGGTCACCTTCTCCGGCAACCCTGAGCCGTGATCCGACATCAACACCGGCAGGTATTTTCAGGCTGATATCCTTGGATTTTCTGAGAGACCCCTGTCCTTTGCAGGTTTTACATGGATCTGTTATTATCCTGCCGCTGCCATTGCATTTCCCGCATGTCTTCGATATGCTGAAAAAGCCCTGCTGTATATGTATCTGACCGCTACCTTTGCACTGAGTGCAGGCAACAGGTCCCTTCCCTGGAGCAGAGCCGGTCCCATGGCATTCGGAGCAATGCTCCCACTTCGGTATCTGGAGAGACTTCTCAACGCCAAAGGCCGCTTCCATAAGTGATATCGTAAGGTCATATCTGAGGTCGTTCCCCTTAGCCGGACGTGGACGACGCTGCCCGGAAAAGGTCCCGAAGAAATCACCGAAGATATCTTCAAATACATCACCAAATCCTGTTCCAAAGGGACTGAATCCTGGTCCGGCACCTTCCGCAGTACCAAACCTGTCGTAATTTGCCCTTTTTTCAGGATCGCTGAGACAGGAATATGCCTCGTTGATTTCCTTGAACTTCTCTTCGGATTCCTTGTCTTCCGGATTTCTGTCCGGGTGGTATTTCAGGGCAAGTTGTCTGAACGCTTTTTTAAGATCAGCTTCAGTTGCATCCCTGGCCACACCAAGAAGTCCATAATAATCCTTCATTTCCACTATAAGCAATGAAAGGCCGGCAGTCAGGTGTAATCACTGACAACCGGCCTCTAACTATCTGAACTTTCAGTTCTCCTTTTTGTTTTTGTCTACTTCTTCAAATTCAGCTTCAACAACCTCTTCCTCAGGGCCTTTCCCGCCTGTCTGCGCGCCGCCGGACCCCTCACCAGCCCCGGCCTGGGCTCCTGCGGCACCCTTATACAGATGCTCCGCGAGCTTATGTGATACTTTCATCAATTGCTCAGTCGCAGATTTTATTTCGGCTGCATCAGTGCCTGTATCCTTTGCCTTCCTGCAGCGTTCAAGAGAGTCCTGCACATCTTTTTTCTCGGTATCCGAGAGTTTATCACCATAATCCTTCAGTGACTTCTCAACTGAATAAATTAGAGTGTCTGCCTCATTGCGGGCTTCTGCCAGCTGTTTCTTCTGCCTGTCATCGTCCGCGTGCGATTCGGCATCACGAGTCATTTTCTTGATTTCTTCCTCGTTTAATCCGCTTGAAGCAGTTATGCGGATTGACTGCTCTTTCCCGGTTCCAAGATCCTTTGCTGATACATGCAGGATACCGTTTGCGTCAATATCAAATGCAACCTCCACCTGCGGGACACCCCTGGGGGCGGGAGGAATCCCGATAAGTTCAAAATTCCCAAGCAGCTTGTTGTCAGCCGCCATCTCACGTTCTCCCTGGCAAACCTTGATCGTGACAGCAGGCTGGTTGTCCGACGCTGTAGAGAATATCTGGCTTTTCTTTGTCGGGATAGTAGTATTCCTCTCGATGATCTTTGTGAAAATTCCTCCCAGAGTCTCTATGCCGAGAGACAGCGGCGTAACATCAAGAAGGAGGACCTCCTTGACATCTCCCTTTAAAACAGCAGCCTGAATTGCCGCGCCAACAGCTACCACCTCGTCAGGATTGACTGTTCTGTTTGGTTCCTTGCCGAAAAAGTCCTGAACGGTCTGCTGAACTTTCGGAGCCCTTGTCTGACCTCCGACCAGAAGGACTTCATCAATATTCCCCTGGGAGAGATTCGCATCCGCAAAGGCATTCCTGCACGGGCCAATGGTATTTTCCATAAGATCTCCAACAAGCTGTTCAAGTTTAGACCTGGAGAGTTTCATAAGCAGATGTTTCGGTCCGGTAGCGTCCGCTGTTATGAATGGAAGGTTTATTTCGGTTTCCATAGCAGTAGAAAGCTCTATTTTCGCCCTCTCAGCAGCCTCTTTGAGTCTCTGCAGTGCCATACGGTCGCTTTTCAAATCAATTCCCTGGTCTTTTTTAAACTCTTCGACCATCCAGTCAATAATCCTCAGGTCAAAGTCATCCCCGCCAAGATAGGTATTGCCGTTTGTGGATTTAACCTCTATTACCCCTTCACCGATTTCAAGAATTGAGACATCGAACGTCCCACCGCCAAGGTCATAAACTGCAATCTTCTCCTCTTTCTTCTTGTCCATGCCGTAAGCGAGCGCAGCTGCTGTAGGTTCGTTAATAATCCTCAGCACATTAAGTCCGGCAATACGTCCGGCATCCTTTGTTGCCTGCCGCTGGTTATCGTCAAAGTATGCGGGCACTGTAATCACGGCCTCGGTAACAGGCTCCCCGAGATAGTCCTCTGCCGCCTGTTTCAGCTTCTGGAGAATCATTGCCGAGATTTCCGGGGGCGAATAGTTTTTCCCCCTTATCTCCACATGCGCATCTCCATTAGACGCATTAACCATCTTGTACGGCAGTCTTTTTTTAGCGTGATCAACCTCAGAAGAAATGTACTTCCTCCCCATAAGCCGCTTAATCGAAAAAATGGTATTTTCAGGATTTGTAATGGCCTGCCGCTTTGCAATCTGACCGACAAGCCTTTCCCCTTTTTCCGTAATGGCAACAACGGACGGCGTTGTCCTGTTTCCTTCCTGGTTCGGGATGACAACAGGTTCACCACCCTGAACGACTGCCACAACCGAGTTTGTCGTTCCGAGATCAATGCCAACTGCCTTTCCCATATTATGATTCCTCCCCTGAAATATTAATTTAATACTCGTCCTGATTCTGTTCCTGTTCCGTTAACGGCATTTTTGATACTGCCACAAGAGAAGGCCTGAGCACCTTATCCCTGAACATGTATCCTTTTCTGAATTCCTCCACAACCATGTTACCTTCAACATCAGTCCGTTCAACATGTGACATGGCATGATGCTTCGCCGGGTCAAATGGCTTTTCTGCTGATTCAATAGCTAACAGCCCAAACTTTTCAAGAGTCCTCTGAAATTCCTTAAGGGTAATCTCAACCCCCTGGACAATCCCTGTTGATGCCTCCAGAGCGGAGTGCTTCAGTGCCATTTCAAGATTATCAAGCACCGGAAGCAAATCATACAGAAGATTTTCGTTTCCGTATTTGACAAGCTCCTCTTTATCCCTCTGCATCCGCTTCCGGTAATTCTCAAATTCGGCATAAAGCCGCAAATATCTGTCGTTAATCTCCCTGAGTTCGTCGGACGGCTTATCACCGCCGCTCTCAGTAGATTCATTCCCCCCGGAAGCATCCTCTTCGTACTCCCGAAGGCTCTCTTCTCTCAATTCATGTTCTTCCAAGGTCCCTCCTATCTTTCCGAGAGCATTTTTGAAATGAATTTCGCGGTATTGTCCACGATGGAGATCGCTTTCAGGTAATCCATTCTTGTAGGTCCTATAATCCCGACAATTCCAACAGGCCGTCCGGCATCCCTGCAGGATGAGACCACCATACTGAATTGCTTCATTTCAAGCACTGTGTTTTCCGCACCTATAACTATCTGTACGCCGTCGTATCCCGAAAGCTTCTCCAGCAGCTTGATGATAGTATGCTTCTCCTCAATTGCCCTCGACAGCTCTTTGATTTTCTGGAGATTGGCAAAATCCGGGAGATCAAGCACCTCCGCAAGCCCGGAGACAAAGAGATCTCCAAAAGGGAAGGACATGGCCTCCCTGCATATACTGATAGCCCGAGAAATCAATTTGTCACAGATAACCTTTTCCTGTGACATGTCCCTGATAATCCGGACACGTATTTCATCAAAACTGAGCCCTGAAAATTCGGAATTGAGGTATGAGGCGATCCTGTTGAGATCCCGCTGAGTCATATCATTTTCAAGGGGAATTATCTTATTGCGGATAAGCCCTTCATCAGTAAAAAGAATTGCAGCCAGTTTCCCTGTCCGGTATTTCAGGAGTTCAATCCTGTTAAGCGTTGTCAATTCAGGGTTAGGGGACATGGCTACTCCGAGGTAATGCGAAACCCTTGATATTGCCCTTGAGGTCTCTATGAACAAAGCGTCAATGTTGTTCCTGATATCCTCCAGCTTCCTGTTCATCTCCCCGATATATGCTGCATTTAAACGTTCAGGGGCATTCATCATTGCATCCACATAGAACCTGTAACCCAAGTCCGTCGGTACGCGTCCTGCTGAAGTATGAGGCTGTTCAAGAAATCCCATATCTTCAAGATCGGCCATAATGTTTCGTATTGTTGCAGGAGAAATGCCGAAAGGATAGCCTTTTGCCACAGTCCTTGAACCAACGGGGTCAGGCAGATTTATATAATTCTCAACAATGGCACAGAGTATTTTTCGGCTTCTTTCGTCCAGAATTTCCATATATTAGCACTCTCCATGTCTGAGTGCTAATACTTTAGCAGGTATAAGCCTTATGTGTCAAGTAGGGGATAATCCTAAAAGGGGAATATTTTGGGCAGCCTGAAACCCTTTTTGCCCTTGAACATTTTGAGCATTTTCTTCATTTCCATATATTGCTTTATAAGCCTGTTGACGTCGGCAACAGTTGTCCCGCTTCCATTGGCGATCCTCCTGCGCCTGCTGCCGTCTATGATGGCATGATTCCTGCGCTCCTTCTTCGTCATGGAGCTGATAATTGCCTCAATCCTTACAATCTCCCGTTCGTCAACATTGACATCCTTAATCCTGTTCCCGACCCCGGGGATCATGCTTAAAATATTCTCCATGGAACCCATGCCCTTTATTTTTTTCAGATGGTCCTTGAGGTCATCGAAGGTAAAGGCATCTTCAAGTATCGACTTCTGGAGCTTTTCCGCTTCTTTGTGGTCGAATGACTGCTGTGCTTTTTCAATAAGACCAAGGACATCGCCCATGCCAAGGATTCTGGAAGCAACCCGTTCAGGGTGGAACGCTTCAAGCATCTCAATCTTTTCGCCTGTACCAATCAGCTTTATAGGCTTACCTGTAACAGCCCGGATGGACAAAGCCGCCCCACCCCGCGCGTCGCCGTCCATCTTGGTAAGGATAATCCCGTCAACCCCGATCTGGGCATCAAAGTTTTTCGCGATGGCAACAGCATCCTGGCCGGTCATCGCATCGGCAACAAGAAGGACTTCCTTCGGGGTAACCGTGTCCCGTATTTTCTGAAGTTCTGCCATGAGAGTTTCATCGATATGCAGACGCCCGGCGGTATCGAGGATGACAATATCTCTTGCGTCAGTCCTTGCCTTTTTCAACGCGTCACCGCAAAGGGTTACCGGATTTGTAACCTCTTTCGAATGATAGACAGGAACACCAATCTGGGCGCCGAGCATAACAAGCTGGTCAATGGCAGCCGGTCTCTGAAGGTCCGCGGCAACAAGCATTGGCCGCCTGCCCTCCTTCTTGAAGAACCGGGCGAGTTTAGCTGAAGTTGTTGTTTTGCCTGATCCGTGCAATCCGACCATCATAATAACTGTTGGAGGATTGGGGGAAAGCATTATCCTTGAATTTGTCTTTCCAAGGAGTTCACAGAGTTCGTCATTGACTATCTTTATAACCTGCTGGCCGGGAGTAAGACTTTCGAGGACTTCTTTTCCTACAGCCTTGCCCCTGATCTTCTCCGTGAAATCCTTTACGACCTTGAAATTCACATCAGCTTCAAGAAGAACAAGCCGGATCTCTTTCAGGGCAACATCAACATCCTCTTCTTTCAGAAGGCCCCTGCCCTTAAGACGTTTGAATATGCCTTCTAATTTCTCTGTGAGCGATTCAAACATATCTGTCCCCTTGAATTATTATACTGCTGGCTGTCACGTTTTCTGCCTGACAGTTTCAGGCGCTCAGGAGAGATTCGATAAGAGTCTTTAGCTGCTGTTTGGGCACGGCACCAACAATCTGCTCCACTTTACGGCCGTCCCTGAAAAACATCAGGGTAGGAATCCCCATAATTTTGTATTCAGTTGCTATTTCGGAATTCTCATCCGTGTTCAGCTTCATGAATTTAACCCTGCCTGCATATTCCTTTGCAAGCTCCTCAATTGTCGGTGCCACAATCCTGCACGGGCCGCACCATGGAGCCCAGAAATCAACAACCACAATTCCCTGACTTTTATTTATTTCAGTATCCCAGGACACGGAACTGACTTCACGAACACCTTCTGCCATATAAACCTCCCGCAAGCTTGATTTGTAAAGAGGAAATTCCTAAACTATTTCAATTATATTTTCAAGTTGATTTCTTTGTCAATCATGGATTCCTGTCATGCCGGGGATTCCATCAACTCGCGGCACTTGACGAAATCATGGATTTCAATGTTAAATGATAGTGTATGCGTGTCTTCAGGATCATAATCATTACAGTTACCATAGCATTCATATTTATCTCCTGTTCCGGGAAGGAAAACGTAAGGCCGGAGGTCTTTGTTCCTGAAAAGGAATATACCCGGGCTGTCGGGCAGATTGAGGACAAGGAGTATGAGGAGGCTCGCAAGACCCTGATCGAGGTCAAGAACAGGGATTTGACCAAAAAGTATGCTCCGCTTGCCCAGTTAAAGATTGCGGATTCCTATATAAGGGAAGAAGAACCGGAACTGGCAATCGCAGAATATCAGAAATTCATCGATACCTACCCGGACCACCAGTATGCCGTATATGCGCAGTATCAAACAGCCATGGCCTACTTCAACCAGATAGAAGGCCCGGAAAGAGGATACAGCGGCGCGGCAAAGGCTCTGGTAGAATTTGAAAAACTAAAACAGGGCTATCCCCGCAATCCTTACAGGGAAACCATTGATATCAGGATACAGCAGTGCAGGGATACCATTGCCGCCTACGAATTTCTTGTCGGGGAATTCTACTTTAAAAAGGGATCGTACCGTGCGGCAGCAGACAGACTTCAATACCTGATGCTGAATTATCCGGATTATGGCAAAGAAGCCGACGCGCTTTATTACCTCGGGATTTCATTTAAACGCCTGGGGCAGGAAGAAAATGCCGTCAAATACTTTAAAAGGCTTATTGAAAAATACCCCGGAAGCGGATTGACCAGGAATGCCAGGAAAGAGTTCGCCGGCCTCAACTAAAAAAAACCCGCCGGCCTCAAAAAAAAATGCCAGCGAAGGTATTCTTGATACAGACCGCTATTATCCCGCGTTTCTGAATCTGAGAGGGAAAAACGTAGTTATTGTTGGCGGTGGAAGAGTGGCAGAAAGAAAAATGCTTTCCCTTATGAATACCGGCGCAAACATTACCGTCATAAGCCCGGAGATTACCAGAAGGATTTTAAGAGAAAAACAGGGGGGGAAAATACGTCTTATAAAGAGACCCTTCCGTAAAGGTGACTTGATTAACGTATTCCTTGTCATCTCCGCAACAGATTCTTCTGCAATAAATAAAGAAGTCTCACGGGAAGCCCCAGGCCTGGTTAATGTTGTTGACGTGCCTGCACTATGTAATTTTATTGTCCCCTCCGTCATAAGGCGGGGCGCCCTGAATATCGCCATTTCCACAAGCGGCATAAGCCCTGCCATGTCGAAAACTATCCGCGGGGAGATCCAGAAACAGTACGGTCCGGTATTTGCCGGTTATCTGAACCTTTTGAAGGATATACGAAAAACCGCCCTAAAAGAAATACCTGATGTCAGGAAACGCATGGCATTCCTGAAGGGGCTTGCATCAAGAGAGAAACTTGGAATGCTGAGGGAGAAGGGAATAAAGGCGGTCAGGGATTCACTTACAAGCAAATCACTGGACTGATGTTTTCCACGCAATATCCTATCCCACTTGAAAAAAAGCGTTTTTTATGGTATTCTTTCAGACTTGAACGATAAAGGATTTCTATGTCCAAAATATATCCTGCGTTTGACCCTGTCATGGCGTCACAACAATGGATTACCAGAGGGATCAGAACAGAAAGGAGAAAAATGGTAGCAACAATCAAGGAACTGCTCGAAGCTGGGGTGCATTTCGGTCATCAGGTAAAGAGATGGCATCCCAAAATGAAGAAGTATATTTTTGGGGAAAGAAACGGCATTTACATTATTGACCTTCAAAAGACCATGAAAGGACTTGAAGAGGCCTATAATTTTGTAAAAAACATGTCGGCCACAGGGGCTCCCGTATTGTTTGTCGGCACAAAGAAACAGTCACAGGACGCCATTTTCGAGGAGTCGACAAGATCCGGGTCCTATTTTATCAATCAGCGCTGGCTTGGCGGCATGCTGACTAATTTTTCCACTATCAAGAAAAGCATTGAAAAACTGAAGAAGATAGAGAAAATGAAAGAAGACGGCACATACGAACTTCTTCCGAAAAAAGAAGTAGCTGCCCACGAGAAAGAAAAGGGGAAACTGGACAAGAACCTTTCAGGAATTAAGGATATGAACAACCTCCCCGGCGCTGTTTTCATAGTTGACCCTAAAAAGGAACGGATTGCAGTTGCAGAAGCACGCAAACTTTCAATCCCCATTGTCGCAATAGTTGATACAAACTGTGATCCCGATGAAATTGACTATGTCATACCCGGAAATGATGATGCAATAAGGGCAATTAAGCTTATATCCTCAAAGATGGCAACTGCCGTAATTGAAGGCAGGGAAGCCCTGTCAAAGATCGCCACTGAAGAAGCAGAGGCACAGCAGGCTGATGAAAAGATGCATAGGGAAGAGGGAAAGGGTACTGAATAGAAATGATAACTTCAGAAATGGTTAAGACGCTCAGGGAAAAAACAGGTGCCGGCATGATGGACTGCAAGAAGGCACTGACGGAAAGTTGCGGTGATTATGAAAAAGCTGTAACCTTTCTCAGGCAGAAGGGCCTTGCCAGCGCGCTCAAGAAATCCGGAAGAACGGCAACAGAAGGACTGATTGACACATATATCCACATGGGCAGAATCGGCGCAATGATTGAGATGAATTGTGAAACTGATTTTGTTGCAAGAACTGATGATTTCAGGGAACTTATCAGAGATATTGCAATGCATATTGCTGCCGCGAATCCAGCTTTCCTTTCCAGGGAGGAGATACCGGCAGAGGTTATAGAAAAAGAAAAAGAGGTATACCGCGCACAGATCACTGACAAACCGGCTAATGTGTTAGAGAAGATCGTTGAGGGTAAACTGGAAAAATTCTATACAGACACCTGTCTTCTTGACCAGTTGTTCATAAAGGATCCTGAGCAGAAAAAGAAAGTCAGGGATATCATCACGGACAAGGTCGCAAAACTTGGGGAAAATATCGTTATCAGGCGGTTCGCAAGATTTCAGCTCGGGGAAACTGTTAAGGAGTGAAAAATCCGGGCTACAAACGCATTCTCCTGAAAATAAGCGGAGAGGCCATGATGGGCGACAGGGGATACGGTATTGACCCTGAAACTGTTGATTTCATGGCCAGGGAAATCAAGTATGCAACCTCAAGCGGAGTCCAGATCGCTGTTGTAATCGGAGGGGGGAATATCTTCAGGGGGGTTGAGGCAAGTGTCAAGGGTATGGAACGGGCATCGGCTGATTACATGGGTATGCTCGCAACTGTAATAAATGCTCTTGCGCTTCAGAATTCGCTTGAAAAGCACGGCATGCCAACGCGTGTTCAGTCAGCGATAGAAATGAAAGAACTCGCGGAGCCTTATATACGGCGCAAGGCTGTCCGGCACCTCGAAAAGGGAAGAACGGTCATTTTTGCCGCCGGAACCGGTAATCCTTACTTTACAACAGATACCGCAGCGGCGCTCAGGGCCATGGAAATTGATGCTGCCATAATTCTGAAAGCTACAAAGGTTGACGGGATATATTCTTCAGACCCCATTAAAGACCCTGATGCCAGGAAATATAATACACTTTCGTATATTGATGTTCTAAAAAAAGGACTCGCTGTCATGGACTCAACAGCTGTTTCTCTCTGTATGGACAACAATCTGCCCATCATAGTCTTCAACCTGAAGGGAAAAGGCAACATCAAAAAAATAATAGAAGGAAAACAAATCGGAACTCTTGTGAGGGGGAACAATGGAACAAGAGCTAAAAAGAAAAACTGATGACAGGATGCATCGGGCCGTTGAGGCGCTGAAGAAGGAATTTTCTTCAATCAGGACAGGAAGGGCTTCTCTCGCGCTCCTTGACGGAATAATGGTAAATTACTATGGAACACCGACTCCACTCCAGCAACTTGCCAGTCTGAGTATACCGGAAAGCAGACAGATTGTAATTCAGCCATGGGAACAGAAGATTATACCGGATATTGAGAAAGCCATCATGAAATCAGAACTCGGACTAACGCCTGCAAACGACGGCAAGCTTATCAGGCTGTCAATACCCCCTCTCACCGAAGAGAGGCGAAAACAGCTAATCAAAATCGTCAGGAAGAAGGCTGAAGAGGCAAAGGTCGTTATCAGGAATATTCGGCGCGAATCAAATGAAGAGATTAAGAAGCTTGAAAAGGAAAAACACCTGAGTGAAGATGACGTCAAGAAATCACAGGATGAGATACAGAAAATGACTGACGCCATTATCTTAAAAGTGGATGAGGTTCTCCAGCACAAGGAAAAGGAAATCATGGAGGTCTAGTGACAAACAGTAATTTTATTGTCAAGGTCACTGACGCAAAGGTTATCGATATACAGAAGGCCCTGCAGTCGGCAGGCATAACGGTAAGAAGCGTTATTGAGGTTTTCAAAGAAAACGTTTCCGAGAAGCAGGAAAAAGAACCAACAGAATAATGGCATTAAAAACACCTGACAAGAAAAAACGGTCAGTTGCCGGGGCAACAAAACCGCTTCAGAAAAAACCCGCAAAAGGACTGCCTGACAAGAACGTCCGGAAAAAGAAAAACTCCGCCAGGGTTGGAAAGATCACGGAAAAAGAACCGCCTTTATCGGAAGAGGAGAGAAAAGTTGCATTATTGAAACTTCTCCGCTCAAAAAAGGAAACTATCATAAAAGAAGCCAGAATTGAGATATCTAAGTTTATAAAGGGAGAGACGAAGCAGCTGGTTGACACCGCGCTCGATAATGGGGACTGGTCAATAATTGACCTTTCTGAAGACATAAGTCTCAGGAAATTGAGTTCTCACAGGGAAACCCTCCTCAAGATCGATGAGGCGCTCAGAAAGCTGAAAGAGGGCACATACGGCATCTGTGAGGATTGCGGGGACGATATAAGCGAGAACAGACTGAAGGTCATGCCTTTTGCCATCTATTGCAGGGATTGCCAGGAAAACAGGGAAAATCTTGCAAAATTTGATCAGGAAGGCATGGGCTGAGAAACCTATCTTCCGTAGACCTCTGAGAGGATATCATCCGCGCCCCTGTCAAGAAGATCTTCCGCCAACCGTATCCCCATTGATTCGCAGTCATCAGGACGTCCTTCAGCAGCTCCTTTAACCATCTTCTTTCCATCCACGCTTCCGACCAGTCCTTCCATGATTACCTTCCCGACAAATGGAGTCCGGATTTCAAGGTTTTTCATCCGGGACTGATTAGCGATTCCAGACTCGTTACGCGCTATCCGCGCATGAGCGGCAATAGGAACCTGGCATCCACCCTCGAGCCTCCTGAGAAATGCCCGTTCCGCTATAACGCAGAGAGCTGTTTCTTCATGGTGCAACGGTGCAATCAGGGAGCTGATAAAAGAATCCTCAATTCTGCATTCAATACCAACAGCTCCCTGCCCTATCGCAGGGAGGGAAATCTCAGTATCAAGCACCTCTGTTATCCTTTCTCCAAGGCCAAGCCGCTTCATCCCGGCGCAGGCAACAACAATCGCGTCAAACTGACCCTCATCGAGCTTCCGAACTCTTGTATCAAGATTCCCCCGCAACTGGACTATCTTTACATCAGGCCGGAGGTTCATCAGCTGACATGCGCGTCTGAGGCTGCTTGTGCCGATTGCGGCCCCTGAAGGGAGAGCAAACAGCAGCGAGGCATGGGTGGCATTTGACATACTGCGAACCGGGGCTGAAGTTGAAAGCCTTGAGTTTACAATCAGGGCATCTCTCGGGTCTTCCCTCCTGCATATCGAAAACAGGTGCAGCCCTTCCGGGAATTCCGTTGGCACATCTTTCATGCTGTGGACAGCGAGGTCCGCATCACCTCTCAGCAATGCCTCTTCAATCTCCTTTACGAACAACCCCTTGCCGCCGACCTGCGCCAGCGGGACATCAAGTATTTTGTCGCCGGTTGTCTTGATTTTCAACAGTTCTATGGAAAGCTCAGGGTGCATTTTCTGAATCTCGGTGCGTACCCATTCAGCCTGCCAAAGGGCCAGTTTGCTGCCACGTGTTGCGATACGCACCTTATGCCTTGTCATCGATCCCATAGAGCCTCTTTACCGTGGCAATAAGCACATCCCTGTCTTCAGAATCCTCTTTAAGTGCTGATGTCGGCGGGTGGATGAGTTTATTGATAACTGCAGCTGTCATATATTCAATCGCCTCCTTTTCCTTTCCGTTGACATGTGGGAATTTATTAAAAAACTTACCGAGTTCTTCCCTTTTGATTTCATCAGCCTTTTCCCTGAGGGCAATAATTGTCGGGACTGAATCCAGAGAAGACTGCCATTTCAGAAAAGTATCTATCTCCTCACCAATAATACCTTCAGCCTTTTCGGCCTCCTTTTTCCTTTCGAATATGTTAGCGTCAACAACGCCCTGCAGGTCATCAATATTATAGAGGTATACATTGTCCAGATGATTGACTTCAGGATCTATGTTCCTAGGCACCGAGATGTCAATAATAAAGACCGGCCTCTGTTTCCTCTCTCTAATAACCTTCTGCATCTGCGGCTTTGTAAGGACAAACGAAGGGGCGCCGGTTGAACATATAACGATATCCGTCCCGGCCATTTCCTGAAGGAATTCCTCAAACCTGACAGCCCTGCTTCTGAACTCACTTGCAAGGTCACAGGCACGTTCGTAAGTCCTGTTGGAAACAATGACCTCCTTAATTCCGTTTGTAATCAGATGCTTTGCCGCAAGCTCCGCCATTTCTCCGGCGCCAAGGAGCATGCATACCTTTGATGAAAGGTTCGTGAATATCTTCCGTGCAAGCTCTACAGCCGCAAAGCTTATGGATACTGCGTTTTCAGCAATACGGGTCTCGGTCCTGACCCTCTTCGCTACGGATATTGCCTTTTTTAAAAGCTTATTAAGCAGAATCCCCGTGGTCTTCTTTTTGAGCGCGAAATCAAATGCATCCTTCAACTGTCCGAGTATCTGGGGCTCTCCCACCACCATGGAGTCAAGGCTTGAAGCTACTCTGAATATATGCCTGACCGCCTGGACATCACTATAGATATAAAGAGCCTTGTCAAGAGAAGCTTTATTGATGGCATGGAATTCAGACAGAAAGGATTTGACAGAATCAACTGCCTTGTCCGTATCGCCGACATTGGCGTAAAGCTCAACCCGGTTACATGTAGAGAGTATTATAGCCTCATGGACTTCAGGGAGTTCCCTGAACCTGGAAAGTCCGTCTTCAAGCCGGGGACCGTTAAAAGCCAGTTTTTCTCTGACCTCCACATCAGCTGTATGATGATTGAGTCCGACAACAAAAACTTTCATTGAAAAACATGCAGGCCCTTACGGAGAAGCTTTATTCCGTAAAAGGCTATCAGTATTGTTAAGAAACCCACAATTGACAGGAGTGCAGCTTTTTTTCCTCTCCATCCCGCAACAAGCCGCGCGTGAAGAATAATTGCATAGATAAACCATGTTACAAGCGACCAAACCTCACGGGTATCCCAGTTCCAGTAACTCCCCCATGCGCTTTCAGCCCAAACAGCGCCCGTGATAATCGCAAGCGTCAGAAGGGGAAACCCCAGGGTTATCAGCCGGTAATTTGCTTCATCCAGTATCTGCAGGCTTGGAAGCCGCTCAAACAACCCACCAAGCCTTTTTGATTTCACATAGTGCTCCTGGACAAGGTACATGGTTCCTATGCCTGATGCAAGCGCAAAGGCCGCGTTACCGAGGAATGCAAGTACAGCGTGTATCCCCAGCCAGTAACTCTGCAACACCGGGCTCAGAGGTTTTATTTCCCTTGGCAGGAGGGAGGATGAAAGCATAAGAACAAAAACAATCGGCATAATAAAGGAACAGAGAAGGCTAATCCGGTATTTTGCCTGGAGAAAGAAAAAGATAAGAACAATACACCAGGAGAAAAAAGATGTCGCCTCATGGAAATTAGTTATTGGAATATGACCTGCGGTAAGGTAACGGTAAATTATTGAAACAGTATGAAGGACAAACCCGGCACCAGCCAGGGAAAACATTATCCGCTGAGTAGTCTTTGTGCCTTTGAAAAGTTCTATGGTACTGACAATCGATGCGGCAAAATAGAAAGTCAGCGCAAGTTCAAAGAGAATAACTCCCATCAGAAGCAACCAAGTTCGCAGTTTGTAATCTTGATATGCAGTTCGTCTGCGGCATTGCCAACTTCTTTGTAAGGGACTGAAAATTCTTTTGCTATCTCCCGCGCCACAGCACACGGAAGGCGGTTCTCAACAGCCCTTTTTATTACCTCTTCCCTGATTTTATCTTTCATGTAAACTGGTTATTCTGATCGTTCCCTATCCAAAATATTACAACATACGGTTTTAAAAACTCAAATGAACAGTTTTCTGCATGGCATATATCATGCTTGCCTCTGCCACCGGATGTTTAATTAAGAGAAAGCCCCATGTTTATCTCCCGGGTGTTTCAGAATGAATTGTACCCTTCATTATTTGTATAATATAGAGACAGGATAAGTATTGAGACCGAAGCAGTAAACAAGGGGAAATCCGGTTACTGCGGTATTTTTGAAAAACACGAATAAACAACATCTCAAACTGAAAATCTTTCAGGAAACGGTGACAACATGACAAGATACATACAGAATTTCCATGAATCTCTTATGGACCATCTTTTATACACCTTTGCCAAAGACACTTTTTCAGCAACCCCGAGGGATAAATTTAACGCAATGGTACTTTCCGTAAGGGAGAATATCGTGGAGAGATGGATGAATACCCAGCAGCAATACTATTATAAAGATGTAAAAAGAGTATACTATCTTTCCCTTGAATTTCTACTTGGCCGACTCCTCAGAAACTATACCATTAATTTAAACCTGCCGGATGATTATAGTCAGGCAGTTGATATCCTTGGCGTTAACTATGAGGAAATTCTGGAACACGAATGGGACGCAGGTCTGGGAAACGGCGGGCTTGGGAGACTTGCTGCCTGTTTCCTCGATTCTCTTGCTACTCTCGGATATCCTGCTTACGGGTATGGAATCCGCTATGAGTACGGCATTTTTCTTCAGAAAATACTTAACGGTTATCAGGTGGAGGCCCCGGACAACTGGCTGCGTTATGGAAATCCCTGGGAATTCCCGAGACCGGAAATCCTCTACCCTGTTCGTTTCTATGGAAGAGTCAATACACTTTTTAGCGATAAGGGCAAATTCCGTATGGAGTGGACTGATACAGAAAATGTCATGGCCATGGCCTATGATTACCCTGTGCCGGGATTTCACAATAACACGGTCAATACCTTGCGGTTGTGGTCTGCAAAGTCATCCAGGGAATTCAACCTGGAATACTTCAACAGCGGCGACTATATCAAGGCTGTCCAGGAAAAGAGCAACAGCGAGACTATCTCCAAGGTCCTGTATCCAGATGACCAGACCTTTGCGGGGAAAGAACTTCGCCTCAAACAGCAGTACTTATGCGTAAGCGCTACAATCAGGGATATTATCAGGAGATACCGCAAACATCATGAAACATACAAGGAGTTCCATGACAAGGTCGCTATCCAGCTGAACGACACGCATCCCGCTATCGGAGTCGCTGAACTGATGAGGATTCTTGTTGATGAAGACAATCTGTCATGGGATGACGCCTGGGAAATAACAAAGGGAACATTTGCCTATACAAATCATACCGTACTGCCGGAAGCGCTTGAGACATGGTCAGAAGGGCTAATGGGACACCTGCTGCCCCGCCATCTGCAGATCATTCAGGAGATTGACAGAAGGTTCATAGTTCAGGTATCCGAGAAATTCCCCAACGAACCTGAACAGAAATGGCAGATGTCCATTATCACCGGCGACGGGGACAGATGGGTTCATATGGCCCGTCTTGCAATCGTCGGCAGTCATACCGTAAACGGTGTTTCGAGGCTGCATACAGATATCCTTAAAACAGGACTTTTCTGGAATTATCAAAGGATGCAGCCTGACAAGTTCCGGAACGTCACCAACGGCATAACCCCGAGGAGATGGCTCCTTGAGGCCAACAAGGGGCTTGCTGATATCATTACAGACGCCATCGGGGATGGATGGATAAAAAACCTTGATGAATTAATAAAACTTGAACCTCTGGCAGATGACGCTGAATTCCGCAGACGCTGCCGCGAGGTCAAACGCGCCAACAAGACGGCACTTGCCGCATACGTACCTAACCTGCCGCCATCTTTCCTGCTCGACTGCCAGATAAAGCGGTTTCATGAATATAAGCGCCAGCTTCTGAACATCCTTCATGTTGCAACCCTTTACAACCGAATACTGGAGGGAAGGACGGATGATTCTTTTGTGCCGCGCGCCATCCTCTTCGCGGGGAAAGCCGCACCCGGTTATTATATTTGCAAGCTTTTTATAAAACTCATCCATTGCATAAGTGATACAATCATGGCAAATCCCGAGACAAGCGAAAAGCTCCGGGTAGTCTTTGCCCCCAATTACGGAGTCAGTCTCGCGCAGCGCATCATTCCCGCAGCTGAACTTTCAGAACAGATATCAACTGCCGGATATGAGGCTTCAGGTACAGGTAACATGAAATTCACCCTGAACGGCGCTTTGACAATCGGCACACTTGACGGAGCCAATGTTGAAATCCGCGAAGAAGTCGGAGAAGATAATTTTTTCCTGTTTGGCCTTACAGCGGAAGAGATCATGGATCTGAAAAAATCATACAACCCACTAAGATACTACGAGGGGAACGAAGAACTCAGGAAGATCATTGATCAGCTTTCCAGCGGATATTTCTCACCCGGAGAACCCGGCCTTTTTTCCCCGGTAGTAAGGACACTGCTCGAACATGACAGGTTTTTTGTTCTGGCTGATTACGCATCCTACATAAAATGCCAGGAAAAAGTCAGCGCTGCATACCGTGACCGGGAACAATGGATGAGGATGGCCATACTCAACATAGCCCGCTCCGGCAAGTTCTCAAGCGACAGGGCCATCAGGGAATATTCAAATAAAATCTGGAAGATAGAACCGTTACAGGTTTAAGTTCTGTTTAGAATTCATATCCCCAGTAAATTATCACAAGAAAAAGGGGATAATCGTTGTTACTCAGGCAGCTCCGTATGCCTTATCATCTTACCTTTGCACATATAAATAATCATCTCGCAGATGTTGGTTGCGTGATCAGCAATCCGCTCAAGATATTTAGCGATATACGTTCTTTTTACAGCCACAGGGATGTGCTGGGGATCCTGTATCATAAATGATAACAGCTCTCTGAAATTGTTTACTGTCAGATCGTCAACCTCATCATCTCTCTTAATTACTTCATAGGGAAGACGTGAACATCCCGTCACAAAAGAATCAAGTGAATCACGCACCATCGACTGGGTAATTTGTGCCATCTTTGGAATATTGACAAAAGGTTTTATCTGCGGCTCTTCATTCAGTTCCAAAGCCCTTTCCGCAATATTAACGGCAAGGTCTCCCATGCGCTCAAGATCCGTTGTTATCTTCATGGCCGTAGTAATAAGCCTCAAATCCCTTGCCATGGGCTGCCGCAACGCGATCAGCCTTACGCATTCCTCGTCTATGCCCACATCCAGTGCATTAATGAGATGATCCCGTTTAATGACTTCCCTGGCCAGTTCGCTGTCCCGCTCCACAAGGGCCTTAACTGAATCACGTATTGCATTCTCAACCATGCAGCCAAGTTTAAGGATTCTTTCCCTGAGTTCCTTTAGTTCATCATCAAATATCGCCATTATCCAAATCTCCCTGTAATATATTCTTCTGTCAACTTATTATACGGATTCACAAAGACGGTATCAGTATCTCCGAATTCGATCAACTCTCCAAGATACATGAATGCAGTATAATGGGATATCCTTGCAGCCTGCTGCATATTATGTGTCACAATAACTATGGTAACAGTTTTCTGCAATTCCTGTAGCAGATTTTCGATGTGGGCTGTGGATATGGGGTCAAGCGCCGACGTAGGTTCGTCAAACAGGATCACCTCAGGCTGCTGGGCAAGTGACCGCGCAATACACAACCGCTGCATCTGGCCTCCCGACAGACTCAGTCCTGAATCATTCAGCTTCTCCTTGACCTCTTTCCATAAATCAGCCTTTACCAGAGCCTGCTCAACAATCTCATCAAGCTGCTCTTTCTTTCGTATACCGCGCAATTTTGGTCCATACGCAACATTCTCATAGACTGAACTCGGAAAGGGATTAGGTTTCTGGAAAACCATGCCAACCCTGCGCCTCAATTCTATAACGTCCGTATTCTTGTCATAAATATCTATGCTGTGAAAAAGCATCGCCCCCTCAATTCTTGAAGTGGTAATCAGGTCATTCATCCTGTTAAGGGCCCTGAGAATGGTTGATTTGCCGCAACCCGAGGGACCGATGATTGCTGTAATCCTGTTTGCCTCGATATTCATCTTCATGTTCTTTACTGCCATAAAATCCCCATACCATATACTGAAATCATTTATTTCAAAAACGTTTTTATGTTTTACCATGACCTTTTCTTTCTTTGTCTTGACCTCAGAATAATCCCCAGAAGGTTCATGCCTAATACCAGAATAATAAGGATTAAAGCGGTTCCATATTGTATTGGTCTTGTTTCCTCTATATGGGTTCCGGCTGTTGCCAGAACATAAATATGATAAGGCAACGCCATAACCGGCTCAAACAGGGACCTTGGTATCCCCGGGGAGAAAAACGCAGCAGCAGTAAACATGATAGGCGCTGTTTCTCCCGATACTTTGGCTGTCCCAAGTATCGCGCCTGTCAGTATACCCGGCATGGCGGTTGGTAATACAACCTTTCTGATAGTCTGCCATTTTGTAGCACCGCAGGCAAGGGACGCCTCCCTGAAGCTGAATGGAACCGCCTTCAGTGCCTCTTCAGATGTTGAAATTATGTAGGGTAAAACCATAATTGCCAATGTCAGCGAACCTGCAAGCAGGCTCATTCCAAAGTTAAAAACTACCACAAAAACACCAAGGCCGAACAACCCGAAAACAACAGACGGCACACCGGCAAGTGTATAAATAGACATCATGACCATTGTTAAAAGAGTCCCTGGCTTTGAATATTCAGCAAGGAAAATGGCTGTAGTAACACCAATAGGTATAACGAAAATCATACATATAATAGTCAATAGTACAGTGCCCATAATAACCGGGAAAATGCCTCCCTGTGTCATAGCTTCTGCGGGAGGCTGCGTAATAAAATCCAGGCTGAGGGCTTCCAGGCCATTATATGCGATGAATACCAGTATAACAAACAAAGAAATCGCTCCCGTAAACCCGAATATCCTCATCAGGGAAAGAAAAAAACCCTGCTTGAAATTAATCTTTTTTTTACGGACAAGAGCAAAAGGTTTATTGATGCCTTCTGAATCCTTAATCACACTTTACCTCCTATCCTGACCGCGCGGTATTTTTTAGAAATAAAGTCCGATATAAGACTCAATACAAAGGTCATAAGGAACAGAATTGCCCCGACACCGAACAGCGCATAATAATGAAGGCTTTGATATGGTGCCTCTGCCATCTCTGCAGCAATAGCAGCGGGCATGGGCCTGGCGGCATCAAAGACCCAGTGGGGAACTACTGCTGCTCCCCCGGCTACCATAAGTACAATCATTGTCTCACCGATAATTGTTCCGATGCCGAGTATAACCGCAACACTTAATCCGGAGACGGCAGCGGGAACGACTACTTTCCAGATTGTTTCCCACTTATCAGCGCCAAGAGAATACGAAGCCTCTCTGTATGTGCGCGGCACGGCAGTCAGTGCGTCCTCTGCGATACTCGCTATCACGGGTATTGCCCTTACGGTAAGCATTAAGGCTGCAGTGGTGATATTCAATCCCGACGCTATAAATAATTTGTTATAACAAAATTCTGCAAGGTTAGTTGAAATAAAGGGGATATTGGTATCCTTAAGCAAATCCGGCAGTGTTTCAGAAATAATTGGCGAAAGCCAGTTAGATAGCACAGGAGCTATTATGACCATGCCGAAAAAGCCGAGCACAACAGATGGAAAACTTGCAAGCATTTCTATCATAGGTTTTAAAAATTCCTTAACTCTGTGATTGGCCACCTCTGCAATATAAATAGCAGTTCCCAATCCCAGGGGGATAGCCATGATTGCCGTCAAAACAGTAACAGCAACCGTCCCCATTATAAGCGGCCACATACCGAAACCTGGAGGGTCATAGGTAGGATACCAGGACATTCCGAAAATGACCTTTCCGACACCTGCCTTAAAAAAAATATAAAAAGCCTCTTTAAAGAGGAAAAATGCAATGAAAAGGAGTACAACAACTGATATCAGTCCAACCGAACTTACAGTGAGTTCAACAAGTCTTTCTTTTGTCTGCCATTTCATAATAATCAGAACAGGAGGAAGGGATTCGAGGGGTCAAGTGGCCAGTTCAGGAAACACCCTGGCTTTTTGACCACTCGAACATTTGAATCCCTGACCCCTTGGAGTTGAATCCTATTTTGTGCTCACATATTTGACTTCATTGACTATCTTTTGTCCTTCCTTGGAAAGCATGAAGTCAATGAATTTCGCGACAATACCGGAAGGCGTTCCATTAGTGTACATGAAAAGCGGCCTTGCAATAGGCCATGAATTATCGCGGATTGTCTTTGGAGAAGCTGATTTGCCGTTAACCGTAAGAGCTTTTACGCTTTTATCTATATATCCGATTCCAATATATCCGATTGCATATTTGTTCTTGGAAACAGTCTGAACAGCCTGTCCGTTTGAAGCAACCAGTAATGCGTCGGCCCTTACCTTATCACCCTTCAGCACCTTTTCTTCCCAGACCTCATATGTACCGGAACTTGTATCTCTTGAAACCGTTGAAATAGGCCTGTCCGGACCTCCGAGTTCTTTCCAGCTTTGAAGCTTTCCGTTGTATATATCTCTAAGCTGCTCAATTGTAATATCGTTTATCTTCATTGAGGGATGTACAACCGGAACAATCCCGTCGAGTGCAATCTTGTGGCCGGTGAGTATTACATTCTTCTCTTTACCGGAAGCCATTTCTTTATCCTTTGCCTCACGGGAACTTGTCGCGATATTTGTAGTGCCGTCAATCAATGCCTTGATGCCGGTTCCCGAACCGCTCCCTGAAACAAAAACCTTCATATCAGGATACTTTTTCATAAATACCTCTGCGGCCTTCTGCGCTATCGGCAAGACAGTTGTAGAACCGTCAATCCGCAGGTCTTCAGCATATGAAGCTCCGAAAAGTGCACACATAAACAATACTGCCAGAAACAATGTTACAGTCTTTTTCATTACTTGCCTCCTTCATTTTTTATGATAATTGAAATATTTTTTATGATAATCTTGAAATGTTACAATAATGTTACAGCAATGTTAATACTGTGTTACACAAATCACCCCCTTTTCAAAAACTGACAACTCTGGTTATAATCTTTTACTTATTAATTACTACGGCTTATTTCCGTAAATGGGCGATTCTTTCTCCACGGATTTTAATGCGTTATCATTATGCCCGGACTCTTTTCCAAATATCCTTTCTATAAGCTTAAAAACAAAAAGCACAGGCGTCTTTTTGATCATAAAATATATCAAAGTGACAAATGTCAGAATCAAAACCGTTAAAATAGTAATCACGCAGATATAATATAAAGAGGATTTGTTACAGTCATATTAAGATATTGTTAAATTAGCAGTATGCCGTCGAAACCAGATAATCTGTTTTATCCGTTTTCATTCTCATGATATAAAACGGACATTTTTTATGGCTCTTTTTTCTGCAGTATTCATATAGTTGAAACTCGCTCGGGTAATACATTTCCCCCTGCGCCTTGCAGGCAGATGTCTGCCAATTTATGAGATGCGGGCATTTCATTGTTTGCTGTCAATCATTTTTTTGATATTTGGGTCTGATGCCATGCCTTTTATATAGTCAAGTATATTGATATTATCAGGTTCATACTTGATTATCATATTTCCGGTTAATGGATTCACGCGTATATTATTAATACCTAAAGGCAAGGGATAAAACGGAGAATTTTTGAAACTATTATACAAAAAAGTCCATGAAAGTTTTTTCAGCAAAGGCACTTCTAATTTTATTTGCCCTTCACCATGGTATAAAACTCTGTAAGAAACTGGGTTGGTTCTCATTTAATAAAGCCTCCTGAGCTTTTTATAATTCAATTAAAACATTCAATATTTACAGCAATATGAAAGAAGCGTTAATTCCCGATGAAATTCATTCACTAATGTCCCGAATCCGGCGATAACGACATCTGACGATTGATTTGCCTGTCATTGCGGGCACACGACGGGTGCGCGGCAATCTTTCCTGTAGCAAATAGACACCTCGCTCCTCCCTGAATGACATCTTTTTATCGCTGATTTTGGGAATATATAAACAGGGCAACTCTGGGTTTAAAGTGACTTGATATATTGCCTGCCTGCTTTAATTTTTAACCATTGTTTTACGCTCGAGAAAATAATGTAGCGGAATTTTAATAGGGGATAGGGATGTAATGAAATTGTATGTGGATTTTCTTTTTGGAATGATTATACTTTTATTAACACTGCGAATTACAACCCATTGAACTTTGAATTAGAATAGAAATGCTTTTATTTTAGTTAATTTTTAAATAAACGGGGTGATTAACTATGGGGCTTTTAGGTAACGGGTTAAAGGGCAACATTCTGACGGGTCTAGCTATAGGAATCGGCGCTTCAGTACTTGCTCCGGTGGTAATACCGGTTTTGGCAAATGTTGTTAAACCACTCGCAAAAGCGGCATTGAAGGGCGGCATTGTTCTCTATGAAAGAGGCCTTGAGACTTTTGCTGAAACCAAAGAAGTGGTCGAGGACCTTATCGCAGAAGCAAAGGCCGAACTGGCTGAAGCAAAAATCCAAGCGCCTGATATCGCGGAAAATTTAGATGATAGCGCTGCTCATACTGAAGGATAAAGATCGTTTATGCTTCCAGAGGCTTATATAAGCCACATGATTTCAAGACGTCTCAGGGTCAGGATTCCATCAAGAAAAGGCGATGTGCTTTTTTTCGGTGAGATGCATAAAAGGCTCTCTTGCTTCGATGGAATTGAAAGGGTCGAGGTGAATGCCCTGACGGGAAGTGTATTGCTCATACATGCTGTTGATCTCAGAGAAATAGCCGATTTTGCGCGGCAAAACAACCTCTTCTCAATACTTGACACAAAGATATACAGAAAACAGACATACGTTTCCAGAAAAATATCCGAGACATTCAGGGATATCAACCATAAGGTAATAATCTCGACAAAAGGCTTTGCAAATATCCCTGATCTTCTGGTACTTACATTCCTTGGGTTAAGCATCTTCCAGATAAGCCGCGGGAACTTCATGGCACCGGCATGGTATACAGCCCTCTGGTATGCCATGAACATTTTTATGAAATCTCAGACAAAACAAACCGCAGAATAAGCTAAAACAGTAGGGACAGCATGTCGTTATTCAGTCAAATGCAAAAAGGAGGTAGCTTATGCATCATGATGAAACAATAGGGATGCCTGGTGAAACCATGGGAGAATCAATCGGCAAAACCGGCACGAGTGTAAAAGAAGGCATTGTCAGCAGCCTTAAGGGAATCAACGAAATAGAAGCAGAAATCGTCAGCCTGGTAAGGAACGCCGTATCTAATACCATGAAAGCCACAGGCTCAGTTGCAAACGAAGGAATCGATATCACCCGTGATGTTGTTAAGGGAGCAATCGCGGCAACAGAAGAAGTCGGGACAGGCCTTATCCTTAGCACAAAGAGTGTGGCAAAAGGCATAGTAATGGGAATCAGCGATGTTGGGGGAGATATAATGATAGTCTCCAGCCAGACAGTGAAAGGCGCTGTCAAAGGTGCCGCGGAAATCGGAGCTGATGTCGGCCTGGTGGCACGCAGGGCTGTAGACGGTGTTATCGAGGCAACGAAAGAAGTCGGCGGGAACGTCGAGGGAGTCGCGATAGTGGCTGTGGGCGGGGCGATTGAAGCAGCCGGCGCAATAGGCAATACTGCTGTGAGAACAGTAAAAGACATGCTTGTTGGCGTTGTTGAAGGCGTCAAGGAAGTCCTCAATGCCGCTCTTCCCAAAAAACCTGCTTCCCAGCAAAAGAAAGCGGCGACTGTATCTGTAACATCAGGCAAAAACCCGGGAATCAAAAAAAGAACAGAAAGAGAAAAAACCGATAAAAAATAGAATCCTTGAAAACTTAATCATAGACTATTCAAGCAAACAAAACTGACTCCCAAGCGATCGACATACAAGGGCTGAAAAGTGATTCAGGCACTCCATATTGCCGTCAAGGGAAGAGCTCGCTACAGGATAAAGGAGCTCTACCGCTCAGATATACTAAAGAAGCATCTTGAATCAAACCTGTCAGAGAGAAATGGAATAGCTTCTTATTCCATTAACACACTGACAGGTACAGTGCTTGTTTTTTTCAATTCTAATAAAACCCATGCAGATATAGCAATTATCCTGCAAGAAATAGTATCAAGTAAAGACACGCATAACGTTAAGAAACAATCACTTAAACCCCAAAATACCCATCATACTAAAAGCGCAACCGAATCGAGGAGAACACTAAGAAAGAGTATTGTGGAGGCAGAACCCCAGCAAATTCAGCAGTGGCATGCCTCAGAAGCCGGCTCCGTCCTTGAATTCTTTGGTACTGACAGGGAAACTGGCCTGACAGCAAAGAATATCACAGAGCATCTGAAGAAGTTCGGGCCGAATATCCTGCCAGAATCCGTTCCGAGATCCGGATGGAGTATTTTTCTTGAACAGTTCAAATCACTTCCGGTTGCCCTGCTCGGAGTTGCAGCAGTCATCTCCGCAGCTACAGGAGGATTGGCAGACGCCCTGGTAATAGTCGGTGTTGTCTGTATCAATGCATGCATCGGGTATGCCGCTGAAAGCGGAACTGAAAAAACCATCCATTCACTGAAAAGCCTTGTCAGGCCTTCAGCTATTGTTTACAGGGAAAGCAGGATTCAGGAAATCAACTCAGGCGGGGTTGTCCCCGGCGACATCCTTGTTCTGAGACCGGGCACTTACGTCCCGGCAGATGCACGCCTTATTGAGGCTTCTCATCTGAGTATTGATGAATCAGCACTGACGGGCGAGAGTATGCCGGTTACAAAAACCATTTTATCTATTTTAAAAGATGATGTATCCCTTGCAGACAGGTCAAATATGGTCTACATGGGAACCCTTGTAACCGGAGGCCAGGGGATAGCCGTTGTAGTTGCAACCGGGCGCTTCACGGAAATGGGCCATATTCAGACCATTCTCGGACAGGCCAGGCCTCCTGAGACCCCTATAGAAAGAAAGCTTGATCAGATAAGCAAAAAACTGGTAATCATCAGCGGAGCAGTCTGCGGTGTCGTATTTCTAATAGGGCTCCTACGAGGATATGGACTGCTGCAGATGCTCAAAACCTCCATATCCCTGGCAGTAGCAGCCGTACCTGAAGGACTGCCGACTGTTGCTACAACCACACTGGCTCTCGGAATAAGGAACATGCGCAGGCACAATGTATTGATACGCCGGCTTGAAGCAGTGGAGACCCTCGGTTCCGTTCAGACAATCTGTCTTGATAAGACAGGAACACTTACAATGAACAGGATGTCTGTAAAGGAATTATACAGCGGCATGAAGAGAATAAAAGTTAGCGACGGGAAATACCTCTCGGACAATACTCTTATAAGTCCTTACTCCAGTCCTGAAATCCTTATGCTTATTAACATATCACTGCTATGTAATGAAAGCGAGGTAATAAGCAATAACGGCGACTACATTGTAACCGGCAGTCCCACTGAGAATGCCTTTATTCATTTGGCTATTGAGACAGGGCTCGACGTAAAACAGATACGCAGGGCGTTCCCTCTCCTGCACGTCACTCATCGTTCCGAGAAGAAAAATATAATGCTTACCCTGCATAACCAAACTACTAATAGTGGAAGGCTTGTAGCTGTTAAAGGGAGTCCAAGAGAGGTTCTTGATTTATGCTCTATGTACATGAAAGACGGAGAAACAATTCCGCTTACAGATGAAGACCGGACAATAATAGAACTGGAAAATGAATACATGGGGGGTGAAGCCTTAAGGATACTGGGCCTGGCTTATGCTTACTCCGGAAATAATTTTGATGAGAGAGGGGAAGACGTCCTTTACCAGCATGATTTTATCTGGCTTGGTATCGCAGGTATTGCAGACCCGGTCCGGCAGGGAGTCAAAACACTCATGGGGGATTTTCATCGCGCAGGCATTGATACCGTTATGATTACCGGCGACCAGAGCCCAACGGCGTATGCAATTGCACGGGAGCTTAATCTAAGCAACGGGCAGCAGCTGGAGATTATTGATTCCCGGCATCTTGCTAATATTCCTCCTAAAATACTGACAGCCCTCTGTGAGCACGCACATGTCTTTGCCCGGGTCACGCCTTCCCACAAACTTCAGATTGTCCAGGCCCTGCAGGGGGCAGGCAAAATTGTAGCCATGACTGGAGATGGCATCAATGACGGGCCTGCCTTAAAAGCTGCGGACATCGGAATTGCAATGGGGCACACAGGGACTGATGTTGCTCGTGAAGTTGCAGATGTCATTATTGAAGATGATAACCTTCAAACCATGATAATAGCTGTCAGTTATGGAAGAACTATTTATAACAACATCAGGAAGTCACTCCACTTTCTACTCTCTACAAACATGAGTGAAATAATGGTTATGTTTACTGCTATAACCCTTGGGATGGGACAGCCGTTGAACGCGATGCAGCTCCTCTGGATTAACCTGCTATCCGATATCTTGCCCGGACTTGCACTTGCGCTGGAACCTCCTGAACAAGATGTTTTGGACCATCCGCCGCGGCCGGCCCAGGAAGAAATTATCAAACCCTCTGACTTTAAGAGAATTACCTTCGAATCCGCAGTGATAGGTGCGGGAGCCTTGAGTGCGTACGCTTATGGTATCGCACGTTATGGAATCGGGCCGCAAGCGGGAACGCTGGCATTCACGAGTCTGACTGTTGGACAGCTCCTCCACTCCCTGAGTTGCCGTTCTGAACATATCAGAATCGTTGATCAGAAGAAAATGCCGCCGAACAGGTATCTGAATATCGCGTTGGGAGGTTCACTGGCCTTGCAGGTTCTGGCCATGGCTATACCAGGGCTAAGAAGCCTTCTTGGCATAACAACAATCGGTTTCATTGACGGAGCAGTTATAGGAGCAAGTGCTCTTCTCCCACTTTTTGTAAATGAAATGACAAAACCGCAAAGAAGAGACTCCGGGGTAATAAATAACATTCATGCGTTACAGCCGGCATGCCAGGAGCAATAATGAAAAAAGATTTTATGTTTACATCTGAATCCGTAACAGAAGGCCATCCTGACAAACTCTGTGATCAGATCAGTGACGCGATCGTTGACCAGTTTCTTGAACACGACCCCTACGCGAGGGTTATAGCAGAGTGCGCAGTATCCACATCGATAGTTTTCATTGCAGCAAGGTTTGTATCGGATATAGCGGTGGACTTTCCGGCTGTCGCCCGAAAGGTGATAAAACAGATCGGATATGACAGCCACTCCTTCAGTGGAAAGACCTGCAGTATTGTTACAAGCTTGAAAGAGCTTTCCACTGATGATCATTATCACTTTGATGAACACAAGCTGTCAGATAATGAAATCGAAAAGATACCGGTGAAAAACCAGGTTACCGTCTTCGGGTTCGCATGCAACCAGACACCTTCCTGCATGCCTCTGCCGATCTGGCTTGCTCACAAGCTCGCGCGCAAACTCACATCTGTCAGGCTGCAGAAAACTCTGCCATATATCGCTCCAGACGGCAAAAGCCAGGTAGGCATAGAATTCAGAAACAGGAAACCATACAGAATTCATTCAGTTACGGTAATCGCGAGCCAGCATAAGCCTGAAGAGCCGGGACTGAATGGTCTCAGAGATGATATTATGGAAAATGTCATCAAACCTGTTTTCCGTGATGAAGAAATAGTTCCTGATAATAATACCAGGATATTTATTAATCCTGATGGACCTTTTATCACCGGAGGCCCCTCCGTGCATTCCGGTCTGACAGGCAGGAAAAACGCAATCGACACTTACGGCGAATACTCCAGGCAGAGCGGAGCTGCATTGAGTGGTAAGGATCCACTTCGCATTGACCGGGTTGGCGCATATGCAGCACGGTATGCTGCAAAAAATGTCATAGCTTCAGGGCTGGCTGATGAATGCGAGGTTCAGCTCAGTTACACCATTGGCATGTCAAGACCTGTAAGCATCCAGGTTGAAACCTTCGGAACAGGAAAGACCTCGGATGAAGAGATCGCATTGCTAATCGAAAAACACTTTGATTTCCGCATTGCGGCAATTGTCAGGCAGTTTAATCTGAAATATCTGCCTTCTTCCATCAAGGGCGGATTTTACCGGAAACTTGCTGCATACGGTCACATGGGACGAATGGATATCTGGCTCCCCTGGGAGATTACAGATAAATCTCAGCTTCTCGGGGAAGCACTGCACCTGTAAATTCTGCAACTGCTGTTAATTGCAAACTTTTTTCTCTGAGGTGGAATATGGTTGTGATGATGTTATACGAAAACGAGTCCGAGAAACGACAGCATCTGTCTGCGATTCAGGCGCTGACATTCTCGTTGGGCATGTCCGAGAATATAGTCCGGGAGCTCTATGAGAATGAACTGCAATCCATGATCGCGCGCGCGAGTGTAAGAGATTTCCTTTCAGTTATTGTAATCCGCAGAATTAGAGAAAAAATACAAAATAACAGATGGCTACCGGATAAATACAATCCCCTCTGTCTGTAAAGGCATGTAATATCTCGTTTGCAGATATGGGGAGTGGTCAGCAGCGAACACCTCACAAACCACATGAATCGATTGGTTAGGTTATCTTTTCAAGGAAGGCGGTTCATGACAAATCCCAGAATCTTGTCCTTGGGAAGAAATTGAAGCGCTTTGTTAACATCGTCCATAGACGTTTTCCCAGCCTGGACGACGAATATCACATGGTCAACAAGGGGCGCAAATGTCAGGGCATCTGCCCCCGTGAGTACCGGCGGAATATCAAAAATAATATACCTTTCAGGATATCGTCCTTTCAGGTCGGCAATAAGCTCTTTCATGCGTGGAGAACCAAGTATCTCGGCACTTTCCTGAAATGAACGACCTCCCGAAATAAGTGTCAGCTTCTCAATCCCGGGCCATTTGATCAATTCGGATAAAGGGGAGTCATCCGCAAGATAATTGATTAATCCCTTTTCACCTTCAAATCCCAGATACTTGTGCACGCTCTGTTTTCTTAAGTCACCATCAACAAGCAGGACTGTATGCTGAAATTCCCTGGCAAATGTCATCGCAAGATTAATTGATACAAGTGTTTTGCCTTCTCCCGGCAAAGCGCTTGTGACCATTATAGTATTGTTTCCAGCGGTTCTGGTTCTCTGCAAGACCTGAGTACGGAGAACCCTGTAAGCCTCGGCTGCGGGGACATTGTCAAGATAAGCCAGGCAACGGTTCTCCGCGACCAATTTTGGATTTAACTGAATATTGTTGGACTGTGAATACTTCGGCGATACCCAACCGGCTTTAGGCCTTTCCTTTTCCGCCGGCATATCCTGCACAGGACGCTCAGCAAGCCTCTCCGGTATATCCTGCAGGTAACTTACAGGGTGAACTTCAGGGATATCCTGCACAGAATGAGGCATCTCATCCTGTGCATTCTGTTCCAGGCTTTCAGGTGCTGGTTTACCGCCATTTCGCTTTCTTTGCTTGAAAAATGTTATCGCTTTCTCAATCTTGTCAGTACCGGATGATTCCCTGTTTTTCCCATCAGCTTTATTCTCTTTAATATTATCCTGTTCGGAGATATCCGGTGATGCTCTTTTCACGGTTTTCATTTTTCTGTTCCATAACCCTGCTGTTTGCTTGATTTTGTCAATCATTATTAATATGCTCCCTTTAAAATTTATAAAAACATTTCATCTATCTGAACAGTCTTCTTACAACGCGAGCCCAAAGGACATCCATGTCCATGATAAAAAAATGAACAACAACAATGGAAACAACAAGCAATACGACTGAACCACCAGCTATTATCTTGAATAGTTTCCGCCTGCGCAGTTCTTCTTCAAGCGTGACAATCTCCGGTATCTCGGCAAGCACGGGGAAAGGAAAAGACGTCGCAAGGTCTTCAGAGCTCCGGGCTGAATGGTCAGTAACCTCCTGCAGGGATGCGGTCCCCACACCTGCGAATATGCCGATAATAAGCCCAAACAAGAGAATAATTGGTCTGTTGGGTCTTACAGGCTTCTCCGGAAGCTTAGCAGGGTCAATCAAAGTGAACCGTGTTCCCATCTGTTCTTTTTCGAGCCCATGAGACACCCTGGCTTCCATATATTTTTTCATGAGGTCATCATATTTGGACTGTGTATTGTTTCTTTCCACCAACAGGTTCATATATCCCTCTGAAACGCGAGGGGCCATTTCCAGTCTTTTCCGGTATGTTTCCCTTTTTTTGTCAAGGTCTTCAATCTGTTGTTTTACCGACGATACCTCTGACTGGACGCTGACCAGCTCTGCATCGAGCGAAATATATGAAGGGTTGTCCGGCTTATCCATGATGTCTTTTGGTCTATTCAGCTGGGATTGCAGCTTTTTTTCAAGCTGCTCTATCTCTTTTTTTGTCTTTATTACATCAGGATATTCTTCAGAATACCGCGCCTTCAGACTACCCAGCATAACACGCAATTCCTTCAGCCTTTCCTTATCCTGGTTCACGGCATCCGGCGCCATGCTTGACAGTTTGGACTTGAGATAGCTTTCTTTCTCCTGAAGCGCGCGGAGATTATCCTTTAACTGGTCATAATTTCTCTCGCTCCAATCGAGCGTTTGAAGATTAAACTGCAGAAGTTCAGGAAGGGCATAAGGGTTTTTTTCCTTATATGCAGCGATTTTCTTCTCAAGCTCGGCAAGGGTTGCCTTGACCGAATTCATTTCGGTCTCAAGGAATTTCGTAGCGCCGGTTGATTGCTCATCTATAATCCTGCTGTTCTCCTCAAGATAAAGAGATGCAAGTGCATTGGCAACCTGCTGAATTATCACCGGATTTTTACCCTCATATGACACAGTAAAAGCTATGGTCGCCGTGGTCGGCCTTCCTGTTCTGGAATCAACAACGTCTGCCGTAACGGTCTCGAATTTGATGTCTTTTACTCGCATATCATCAATAATTTCTTCTGTTGAAAACCGCTTTCTCTTATCCGCATATAGGTCAAAACGATTGACTAACTCAAGAAGACGCGCAGCGCTCATTATCCGCTGATTAATGGCCTGAAGCCTCTGGTCAGCATAACTTGAAATGGTTGGGGTTACATACTCCCTGGGTATCTCCTGCTCCTCAATAAGAATTGTCGAGGTTGAACGGTAAACAGGGTCCCAGACCAGAATAACCAAAACAGTAAGCATCAAAACAGCAAATACTGATATTGAAATCCCTCGCCTGCGACGCTTTATTATCTTAATAACATCCTCTATTCTGATATTCTTCTCATGCTCCATTATTCGTCCTCTCGCTGCTGTTGTTTAATTGACTTTGTTTAAGCTTCGGCTATCTCAATAACATAATGCTACAAACAGGGATACTGTATGGTAAATCGAATTGATGCAAGATGCCTATCTGCGTTTCTGTCTGCTTCTGCACATTCGTTTGCAGTTTCTTTATTTGCAGAGGAACATCTGTTGATTCTTGCATATCCATATGATGCCTCAAGAGCTAAATTTCTTGAAATTTCGTATTTTATTCCAGGGTTAACAAAAAAGCTGTCCTGTCTGCTTTCTGACGCGGATTCCCTCCTGCCTTCAGATCTATATGTAGAATAGCCTGCTGTCACAATAGTTGATAATTCATAAGTAAGCCGGTGCTGGGCTGACAATTCAATGTAGTTCTGCTCCGCCCCGCTGTTCAGGCCTGACGCCAATGTAAAACCCCTCTTATAAATCAGGCCTCCGTTAAAGTATTCCCCCTTATAATTCAGTGATAGTCCTGCCACCCACCCCCAGTTCTCATCGGACAAGCGTTTGCCTACCACCTTGCATGGCAGTGGATTACTGCCAAGCGGGACACATTCCGTGGCAGACACCTCAGTCCAGGTATGACGGATACCGGCATCTGCTCCTACGCTCCAGAGCTCGTTCAGGGAACGTGAAAAACCAACGGTACCGGTGACAGTTTTATTATTTGAATCAGTAAAAAGATAATAACTGTACCCAATGTTCATTCTAAATTTCACAAGTGAAAGATACTTGCTGAAATCATATACAAGCCCTGCCGTAACTTCCTGTGACTCATCATCTTCAAACCATGCATTGGAATAGTAATTCTTGTTGTATTCATAGAAAACAGTATTATGTGTTTTCTCCGAAAATTTGTAATCCGTTGACAATGAAGCAGTAATAGTGTTCCTTGGAGCAGCGATTACCGGAAGAGGCTTTGCGGCAACTGTACTTTTGGGCTGACTGCTACCGCCGCCTCCACCACCGCCACCGCCTCCACCACCGCCACCGCCTCCACCACCGCCATTTCCGGGATGGTAAGGAGGGGATATAATACAACCAATGCACGGCTTAAACGGCATTCCGTATTCCAGAGCCGGATTTGAATTCCTCATAAAACTGGCGTTTGCTGAAATGCTTAAAAGAGGCGAAAGTTCATAATATAATCTTCCGCTATAAAGCTGGTTTGTGTCACTGAGACTTCGGTTGTCGGCGTATTCAAGCTGATCCAGTTT
>Ga0233425_10000752_pt1 | contig 80494 bp, 76 predicted proteins | sample Watercolumn_Towu_2_FD_181712 | JGI IMG/M metagenome (GOLD analysis project Ga0233425, IMG submission 181712) | Freshwater microbial communities from Lake Towuti, South Sulawesi, Indonesia - Watercolumn_Towuti2014_140_MG | ecosystem: Environmental > Aquatic > Freshwater > Lake | place...
TGATTTGCTCGACGGTATATTTGAGGCGTGGCATCTTGCCCTCCTTCTGGCCCAGGGCTAACATACCGCCTGGACCGGTTTAAAGGGGGCAGGTCAATGCCCTGCAAAGTCACTTCCCGTTGGGTCAAATAGCGCGACCCCCTCTCCGATCATGCCCCTGAACTCCCCGGGACCGTGATCGTCCGACCCCGTAATGACAGCGCAACTCAGAGTATGGTAATAGTGCCGCTGTCTGCTTGCCCATAACGACCGGTCCCCATCGTCTAGCCTGGCCTAGGACATTGCCCTTTCAAGGCAGTAACACGGGTTCAAATCCCGTTGGGGACACCAACCCTCTTCACTCAGACCAATCCCAGGAATTCACTTCCGAGCGACGAGGCCTGGCCGAACGGGCGTCATCGATCACCATTCGGCTTGTCCCTTGGGGCTCGAAACATCCGCCTAAGAACGAAGGTTGCGGATCTCTGCGAGGGTCTTGTCCATTTCACTCGTGGAATTAAAGAGACCCGGCGCCAGTCTGGCGTACTGGGTCGCGTACGGAGTCACGCTGCCGACAATCCCGCGCTGCCGCAGCCGCTCTACGACGTTTCGCGCGGTCATCCCCGCCACTTCGAAGCACACAATTCCGCCCGATAGCTCCTGCGACAGCGGCGTGTGCAGGGTGACATGCGGCATGGCCGCCAAGCCCCGTTTGAGCTGCTGACTCAGTTCGTAGATGCGGTGTGTCACCCTGGATTTTCCAATGGTCTGATGAAACGTGAAGGCTTCATCCAGCGCCCAGCGATGTTCAAACGAGTGAAACCCGCCGGGAGTCATGTAGACCGACGGAGGAAGATCTTTGGGCGGAGCGACCTTCATCCAGATGTCGTAGGCCTGTGTGTTAAAGGTCGGGATGGTTGCTTGGGCGACCGGCCAGGCCCGCGGGTGGCCCCAGACCAGACCGGTCCCTCGCGGACCGAACATCCATTTGTGAGTTCCTGCGATCAGAAAGTCGCAGCCGAGTTCGCTCAGGAGAAAATCCTCCACGCCCAAGGCGTGAACGCCATCCACGCAGAAGATAACCCGGTCCTGCTCGCGTCTTTCGCGATTGATCGCCTCGATGGCACGCGCCATTTCGTGGATCGGCAGTTTGATTCCAGTACTGGAATGAACCCAGGTGACGGCCACGATGCGCGTCGCGACCGTGATGCCCTGGCGCAGCGCATCGACCAGCTCGCCGCGGGAGACGGTCTTGAGCGAGTGATACAGGGGGATTTGACGTACCTTGGCGCCCGTCCGCTCGGCTCGCAGCCGCAAGGAGGTTTCCGTGGAATAGTGATCATGCGTGGTCGTGAGAATCTCCTGCCCTTCTCGAAGCTGTAACCCGCCGTAGAGGAGCCCCAGCCCCATTGTGGTGCTGTCGGTCAAAGCGATGTCGGTCGGATCAGCGCCGAGATAGTCCGACGCGGCTCGCAGGACGTTCGCCTCCTGTCGCTCTTCCTGTTCAAACCAATAGCCGATCGGGTCGGCGTCCAGCCCGGCACGGTGTCGCTCGATCGCGTGGCGCACCGGCGTGGGATGCGATGCTAGAAAGAACCCTGCGAGATGGATCAGATGACGGGACAGCGGAAACTGCGTCCGGACCGCATCCCAGTTTTCGAACTGGTTCAACGGCGACGATTGAGCGGCGGCGCGTGGGAATCCGCCGGCAAGAACCGTGGCCCCCAAGGCTAATCCCGTGCGCACCAGAAAACCTCGGCGGTCGATGCCGGTCATGAACCCCTCCTCATCACGAACAGGCGGTTGAAACAGTCAGATAATAAATCGTATCTCGTGAAACGCACCTTGTCCTTCTCGCGCGTCAAGCGGGACTGGCGAGAAATGCGCGACGGGCCGATGGGGGAGTCAAGGCGAGTCCTGCCTGTCGCGCACGTCTCACTCTTCCTTCCCGCGCGCGCGGGATCGCGCGCTACGGCTGATAGCTTTCAATGGGAGGACAGGTGCAGACGAGATGACGATCGCCATAGGCTTCATCGATGCGGCTGACACTCGGCCAGAACTTGTTGTTTCCGAGCCAGGGGGCGGGAAACGCCGCCTGCTCGCGGCTGTAGGGGCGTTGCCACTCGGTGGTCGCGACGATGGTGGCCGTGTGGGGTGCGTTCTTGAGCAGGTTATTCGTCCGCGGCTGGCGGCCGTCGATGATCGCTCGGATCTCGCCGCGGATCAGGATCAGCGCCTCGCAGAACCGATCGAGCTCCGCTTTCGCTTCGCTCTCCGTCGGTTCGATCATGAGCGTGCCGGCAACCGGGAACGAAACCGTCGGCGCATGAAAACCGTAATCCATCAGTCGCTTCGCGACGTCCATCGCCTCGATCCCAGCACTTTCCTTGAATTCCCGCAGATCCAGGATGAATTCGTGGGCCACTAATCCGGTGCCGCCGGTGTACAGAACCGAGAAATGCTTCTCCAGCCGCTTCGCCATGTAGTTGGCGTTGAGAATGGCCACCTGCGTGGCTTTGGTCAATCCATCGCGACCCATCAGCGCGATGTAGCCCCACGAAATCGGGAGAATGTTCGCGCTTCCGAACGGCGCCGCCGACACCGGGCCGATGGCTTCCGGCCCGCCGAGTTTCGTCACGGGATGGCCGGGGAGAAACGGCGCAAGATGCCGCGCCGCGCCGACCGGCCCCACACCGGGTCCACCTCCCCCGTGCGGAATACAGAACGTCTTATGGAGATTGAGATGGCAGACATCGGCGCCGATGTCGCCTGGACGGCAGAGGCCGACCATGGCGTTCATGTTGGCCCCGTCCATGTAGACCTGTCCGCCATGGGTATGCACGATCTGGCAAATGCGCCGGACGCCGGCCTCGAACACGCCGTGGGTGGACGGATAGGTGAGCATGAGCGCGGACAAGCGGTCCCGATGTTCGGCCGCCTTCGCTTCAAGATCATCCAAGTCCACATTGCCGTGGCGGTCGCAGGCCACCACGACGACGGTCATGCCGGCCATGGTGGCGCTGGCAGGATTCGTCCCGTGGGCTGAAACCGGAATCAAGCAGACGTCCCGATGCGCCTCTCCCCTCGACCGATGGTACGCCTGAATGACCATGAGACCCGTGTATTCGCCCTGTGACCCCGCGTTCGGCTGGAGTGAGACGGCCGCAAAACCGGTGATGCCGACCAACCATGATTCGAGTTGTTGAATCATCTCTTGATAGCCTTGGGTCTGCTCCGCCGGGGCGAAGGGATGCATGCGGGCAAACTCCGGCCAGGTCACCGGCAGCATTTCGGACGTGGCATTCAGCTTCATCGTGCAGGAGCCGAGCGGAATCATGGAATGTACCAGCGAGAGATCTTTCGCCTGCAGCCGATGGAGATACCGGAGCAACTCATGTTCGGATCGGTACCGATGGAAGATTTCGTGCGTCAGATACTTGCTGGTTCTGGCCAGTGTCCCGGGATAGCTGAGATCGACGGCGGCGGCCATGTCCGACAGCCGAAACGGCAGCCGGTCATGCCCTACGAAGATTTCCAGCAAGCGGCGGACTTCGTCCTCCGAGCTGACTTCGTCGAGCGAGAATCCGATCGAGCCGTCCTCATAGCGCCGGAGGTTGATCCCCTCTCCGTTCGCCCGCATCGCAATCTGATCGCCTTGACTCCGGGTAATGGGCACGCGAACGGTGTCGAAAAAGACTTTCGACAGCACATCGAATCCGAGCCGCCGCAGTCCTTCAGCCGCCAGCAACGTGAGTCCGTGCACGCGCTCGGCGATGCGGCGGAGCCCGTCCGGTCCATGGTACAGCGCGTACATGCCGGCCATGACGGCCAACAAGACTTGCGCTGTGCAGATGTTGCTCGTCGCTCTTTCTCGTCGGATGTGCTGTTCCCGTGTCTGAAGCGAAAGCCGGATGGCCGGCTTCCCGGTGACATCCCTCGACACACCGACGATTCGACCCGGCATCTGCCGCTTGTATTCGTCTCGCGTCGTCAGGAAGGCGGCATGAGGCCCCCCGAACCCGAGCGGAACCCCGAACCGCTGCGTCGAACCCACGGCAATGTCGGCCCCGAACTCGCCCGGTGAACGGAGCAGCGTGAGCGCAAGGAGATCCGTTGCAACCACCACCAGCACGCCGGCCTCATGGGCCTGCGTCACCAACATGCTGTAATCACCTACATAGCCATCCGTCGCCGGGTACTGCAGTAGAACGCCGCAGAGCTGGTCATTCGAACAATCGACAGAGGAAGGGGCACCGGTCCGGATGGTGACGCCGAGCGGCTCGGCTCTGGTCCGCAAGACGGCAATGGTCTGGGTGTGACAGTCGCGGGAGACAAAGAATTCCTTCCGATCCCGACCCGAGCCGCGGGCGATCACGTAGCACATCGCCATCGCTTCCGCGGCCGCCGTCGCTTCGTCCAGAAGCGACGCGTTCGCCAGCGGCAGACCGGTCAAGTCCGCGACCATGGTCTGGAAGTTCACGAGCGCTTCCAGGCGACCCTGTGCGATTTCGGCTTGATAGGGCGTGTACTGGGTGTACCATCCCGGATTCTCCAGAATGTTCCGCTGAATGACGCCCGGTGTCACACAATCGTAGTAACCCATCCCGATCAACGACCGGAAGACCTTGTTCCGGGAGGCTATGCCTTTCAGTCGAGCCAGCATGGCCTGTTCGCCGAGATGGGAAGGGAGTTCGAGAGGCTTCCGAAACCGTATGTCGCCCGGTACCGTCGCATCGGCGAGCGCCTCGAGCGACGGCAACCCCAATATGGCCAGCATTTCCTTGATGTCGGCGTCGGTCGGGCCAAGATGTCGAGGGAGAAAATTATCGCTCGGTTCAAGAAAGTTCTGGGTGGTCATGGGGGATATCGTGTCCTCTGGTGGGTGATGCTTCTCGGCCAGATCCCTGTCGGTTGATCGGCAGAGTACCATGGCACCTGTCCTTTTCCAAGCGACTCGTGGGACCCGCCGTTCCAGGTGTGTTCCCTGCCTATCGAGGCATGGAACAGCCATCCTGATCGAGGCGCGTCGGCCTCGACCATCCAGTTCCGCTCATCCCATGACTTTGATTGCTTTCCACCTGCTTTCCGCTATCGTGGAGTGATTCCTTCGTTCCACGCCGGGACCGGTACCCTATGGCATCGACAAACAAACTCCCGGAGGAGAACGGTGCGGAGGGGTCCAGGCCGCATCCCTCGGCCGGCCACGCCCGTTTCCTCGCAGGTGGCCTCGGCATCGCGATCGCCGCCGCCGCAATCGGTTACATGCTCTTGAGCGGCTTCGGCCTGTCGTTGCCTTCCCTCACTATCCAATCCAGCACCACGCAGGCTGACAAGGAATCGTCGGACCGCTCGTTGACGCCCTCCAAGCCTGAGATTCATCTGACCCGCGAATCCATCGACCTTCTGCTCGATGCGCTCGATCAGGCCATGCGACGGAAGGAGATCGACGGGGTGCTGCGGCACCTTGCGCCTGATGCCACCATCACGATTCACATGCGGCAAGGCGCATCCCAGCAGATCGCGACCCTCTCACGCGAGGAATATGAGAAAACCTTGGCCATGGAATTCGCCTTTCCCAGCGCGAACGATTTCACCCGCACGAACACTACGGTGTCGCTCGCACCGGATGAGCGTAGCGCGAAGGTCTCGTTCAAATCGGCAGAGACGCTCCGGCAGGATCAGCGGGAGTTCACGATCGAAGGCGAAACCACGCTCGTCGTCAAACTTCGTGAGGACAGGGTGGTGATCACGGCTCTCGAACAAGTCGTCCCCGGCGATTCGACATGATCGGCCGGGGTCATGGTACCCTTCCTCCTCCCCCACTCGTTGCAACATGTCCTCTCCATCGTTCGAACAGGCTCCCAGTCCTCCGGTGCGGTATTTTGGTATAATCAGCCGCCCGTACGGAGTCCCTATGCGTATCCTGGTCATTGAGGACGAATCCAAAGTCGGCTGCTTTATCAAGCGGGCGCTTGAGGAAGAAAGCTACGCCGTCGACCTCTGCGAGGACGGGGCCAAGGGTCTCGAGATGGCGCTCGCAACCGACTATGACCTCCTGGTCGTCGATCTGATGGTGCCGTCGATGTCCGGCCTCGACATCCTGAAGCGTGTCCGCCGCGAGCGCATCCGGGCTCCCGTGTTGATCCTCTCGGCGCAATCCCAGATCGATCAGCGGGTGAAAGGGCTCGACGCGGGCGCCGACGATTACCTCACCAAACCGTTCGCCATCGACGAACTGTTGGCGCGCGTCCGCGCGCTCCTCCGTCGTGGCGCAACCGAAAGTCCGGGGATTCTCCAAGTCGATGACTTAATCCTCACCCCGGCCACGCGCGACGTGACCCGTGGAGGGCAACGGATCGAGCTCACGCTGAAGGAATACGCCCTGCTCGAATACCTCATGCGCCACACCGGGCGCGTGCTCACTCGTCCCATGATTTCGGAGCACGTGTGGAATCAGGACTTCGATACCTTCACCAATGTCATCGATGTCTACGTGAACTATCTCCGGAACAAGATCGACCGGGGCCGGACCAAGAAGTTGATCCATACCATCCGTGGCAGTGGATACATGCTGAAGGCCGACTGATGCCGCTTCGTGTTCGGCTTACCCTTTGGTACGGAACCGCACTCGCGTTGGTGCTGATCATCTTCTCCGTCGTCCTGTACGCCATCACGGCCCGCAACCTTCGAGACGGCGTCGATCAATCGCTGGAAGAAACCGCCACCGCCGCGGTGCGCTCGCTCGAGGAGCGCGGATTTCTTCCGCTCATCGACGAAGAGGAACTGCTTTCTCAGTTTCCCGAACTGACTCGGATCGACAAGTTTTTCCAGATTTTTACCCCTTCCGGCACAATCACGATCCGTTCACCGAACATCAAGCAGCACGAGGTTCCACTCAGTCGGACCGCGCTCGAAGCCACCTTCAATGGCCGGACGGTCTTCGAATCGGCCAAGTATCCCAACGAACCCCAGTTGCGTGTCATCTCCGTGCCGATTAATTACCGGGGAAGACTGCTTTATATCGTGCAGGTCGGCACCTCGATGGAGTCGATCGAGGATACCCTCCATCGTTTCCTCATCCTGCTGATTGTGGCGATGCCCATCGCGCTGGCCGCCGCGCTGGCCGGGGGATGGTTCCTGGCGGGACGGGCGTTGCTCCCGGTGGACGCCATTACCCTCGCCGCACAGCGCATCGCGGCGGGCGATCTCAGCCAACGCCTCACCATGTCTACGGCACCCGATGAAATCGGCCGGCTGGCCGGGACGTTCAACAACATGATCGGCCGGCTGGACGCCTCGTTCCGGCAGATCCGCCAGTTCACCAGCGACGCCTCGCATGAGCTCCGAACGCCCCTCACCGTGATGAAAGGCGAAACGGAACTTGTCTTGCGGCGGCCGCGCCCGCTTGAAGATTATCAATCGGTGCTCGAGAGTAATCTGGAAGAGATCGATCGGATGACCCATATCGTCGACGAGTTGCTGTTCTTGTCCCGCGCCGACATGGGCGAGGTGAAAACGGGGTCGATCCCGGTCGCCCTCCAATCGCTGGTTGAGGATATCCAACGTCAGGCCACATTGCTCGGACAGGATCGCAACATCGAGGTCATGCTGGGAACGGTGATGCCGGCGGTGGTACAGGGCGACGAATTGCGGCTCCGCGAATTGCTGCTCAATTTGGTCGAGAACGCCGTCAAGTATTCCCATACCGGCGGGAAAGTCGAAATCGCCCTCGTGACGGACAGCCGACATGCCAGGCTCTCGGTGACCGATCAAGGCATCGGCATCGCTCCGGCAGACCAGGCGCGGATCTTCGACCGCTTCTTCCGTACGGACCTTGCGCGTTCCCATACCAAGAAAGGGACCGGACTCGGTCTCGCCATCTGCGCGTGGATCGCCGAATCCCACGGGGGCCGGATCGATGTGAAAAGTGACGTGGGACACGGCTCCATCTTCACCGTCACGCTCCCCCTCGCCCCTCGACCGTCTTAGCACCTTTTAATACCCTCCTAATCCTCTTCTCATCGCCGAGTGCTAGCGTCTAGCGTAGCTCATTCCAGGAATATTTATGGTGATCGGCATGATCGATTCAGTAAGGAGGACACCATGAGAGCATCGGTGCGAAAGATCGCCGGACCCATCATCGCCGCCACAGCCGTGGGAGCTGTGCTGATCTGGGGCGGCCAATCATTGACCACCTCCCACGCCTCAAGTACGGTCCAACCGAGCGTGAATCCGCTCGTCCTGCCCTCGGCGCCGGCTTCGAACGGTTTTGCAGACGTAGCGAAGGCCGTGACGCCGGCGGTGGTCAACATCACCACGGTCGCGGTCGAACCGGTCTCGGACAGGCGCTCCCTGCCGAACGACCTGCGCGAGCGCATGGAGGAATTCTTCGGCGGACCCGGCGGGCCGTTCGGCCCGCGCGGATTTCGCGGACCGTTGCGGCCGGGTGAGCCGCGCGGTCATCGCGCCCACGGACAGGGCTCCGGCGTGATCGTGTCAGCGGACGGATATGTCCTCACCAACAACCATGTGGTCGACGGGGCACGTGACGTCACTGTCACGCTGCCCGACAAGCGGGAATTCAAGGGCAGGATCGTCGGCACCGATCCCAAGACCGATCTTGCGGTTGTGAAAATCGACGGCGAGAACCTGCCGACAGTCACGTGGGGCGATGCGTCCAAGCTACAGGTCGGAGAATACGTTCTTGCGGTGGGCAACCCCTTTGGCCTGAATTCGACCGTGACCCTCGGCATCGTCAGCGCATTGGGCCGTGGGCGCATGGGCATTACCCAGTACGAGGATTTCATCCAGACCGACGCGGCGATCAACCCCGGCAATTCCGGCGGCGCCCTGGTGAACACGCAGGGAGAGTTGGTCGGCATCAACACCGCCATCTTCTCGCAGACGGGCGGCTATCAGGGAGTCGGCTTCGCGGTTCCGACAACCATGGGGAAACCGGTCTATGAAAGCCTCATCAAGAACGGGAAAGTGATCCGCGGTCACCTTGGCGTAGGCATTCAGGATCTCACGCAGGACCTCGCCCAATCCTTCGGCGCCGCCAACGTCAAAGGCGTGCTGGTCGGCGAGGTGAACGACGACAGCCCTGCTGCCCGGGCCGGCCTCAAGCAGGGAGACGTCATCCTATCCTATCAGGGATCGGCAGTGGAGGATGCTGTGGCACTACAACGCATGGTCACCAGAACCGCGGTCGGCACCAAGGTTGTGATCAGGGTGATTCGCGACGGTCACGAGAAGGCACTGACGGTGACGATCGGCGAGCAGCCCGAACCGACGAAGACGGCGAAGATCGAGTCCGCTGAAAAGCACTCCGCCCTGGCCGGGGTAGCCGTGCAGGACCTCGAGAACGAGACCGCCAAGGAGCTTGGATTGAAGGGCGATGTGCGGGGAGTTGTCGTCACGGAGATCGAGCCCGACAGCGTTGCCGAGAAGGTGGGGCTGATGCCGGGTGATGTCATCCTGGAAATCAACCGGCAGCCGGTCAAGTCCGTGAAGGATTTCGAGCAGGCGTCTTCGTCAGTGAAGAACGGGAACAGGGTCCTGATCCTGATCAACCGGCGCGGCGCGTCCTTATTCCTCTCCGCAAAGGCCTGATCTCCTCGCGATAGGGGGCAGAACAGGAGGGCCAGCATGATGCTCAAACAGGCTGTTCAGCAAGGCCACAGCGAGTGAAGGGCCGAAGGCGTACCCTCTGGGGTACGTTGCGGGTCTGAACGAGGCGAGAACGAAGCTGGCGGCCTTTTTCAGCATCCTGCTAATCGAAGACGACGGTTTTCCTGCCATACACGAGTACGCGGTGTTCGATGTGGCGTCGCACGGCGCGGGCCAGCACGATCTCCTCGAGGTCCCGCCCCTTACGAACCAAATCCTCAACCGTGTCGCGGTGGCCCACGCGAATGACGTCCTGTTCGATGATCGGCCCCTCGTCCAGATCCTGGGTCGCATAGTGCGCGGTCGCGCCGATGATTTTCACGCCGCGTTCATAGGCCTGCCGATAGGGATTCGCACCGATAAAGGCTGGGAGGAAGGAATGGTGAATGTTAATGACCGGACAGCCGACCCGGGCAAGAAATTCAGCGCTGAGAATCTGCATGTAGCGGGCCATCACCACCAACTCCACCTGGTGCTCTCTTAAGCGGGCCAGGACCTGCTGTTCCTGCTGCGGCTTGGTTTCTTTGGTGACGGGATAGACGGCGAACGGGATCTTGAAGAGATCAGCCCAGCTGGCGCAGGCATCATGGTTCGAAATGATAACGGGAATGTCGATGTGCAACTCGTCACGGCGATGCCGTTGGAGCAAATCCGCCAAACAGTGATCCTGCTTCGATACCAACATGCCGACGCGGGTGCGTCGACTGGAAGGATGGACCTCGTAGCGCATTTCGAACACTTTGGCGATCGAGGCAAAGGCCGCCGGAATTTCCTCCGGGGGGATCTGGAAACCCTCCCTTGCAAACTCCATCCGCATGAGAAAATCGTTCGTCTCTTCGTCTGTGTGATGGTCCGAGTCGAGAATGTTGCCGCCGAAGTCATGAATGAAGCCGGACACTCGGGCGACGATGCCTTTGCGGTCCTGGCAATGAATCAGCAGAATGATCGAGTCTTTCCTCTGCGCCGTCATCGGTGACGCTTTCCTGTGAAGGTTGCTCGTGTAAGTGTAGCAGAGCGGGCAGATGAGGTGGGAGGCGATCCTCTCACGTGACGATGCGGCCGAAAAGATCGTACGTAGCCGCATCTGTAATTTTCACGGTGACGAGATCGCCTGGCTCGGGACGGGACGCGTCCCGGTCTGCGGCGAGCTTGCTCCGGCCGCGCTCAGCGTCGAAGCCAGTCGAGCCGCGCCCCCGGGGTTGGGGGGTAAGATGGGCCGCACCGTCGTTGATGTAGACGACGCCGTCGATCTCAGGAGCCAATCCTTCGTGGCGACCTTCCAACAGGCGATGCGATTCCTCCGACCGTCCGTCGACGAGCACTTCGAGGCTCGCGCCGACTTTGGCCCTTCCTTTCGCCGCCACAATCGATTCTTGAATAGAGAGGATGCTGTTGCGACGTTCGTCCATCACATCCCGCTCGACTTTCTCGTCCAACACGGCCGCCGGTGTGTCTTCTTCGTCCGAATAGAGGAACACCGCGACGCGGTCGAACTCGGCCTGCTCCACGTAGTCGCGCAGCTCGGTGAACGCGGCGTCGGTTTCGCCTGGGAATCCAACGATAAAAGCCGTCCGAAAGGTCACACCGGGGACGCGGGTGCGGATGCGATGGACCAAGGTCTCGATGGCGGCGCGATCGCCCAGCCGGTGCATGCGCTTGAGCATCCGGTCATTGATGTGCTGCAGCGGCATATCGATGTACTTGGCGATCGTTTCCTCGCCGGCGTAGAGATCCAGTAATTCGTCCGTGACCTGCTGCGGATAGAGATAGAACGGCCTGATCCAGCGGAGACCCTTTACCCGTACCAGTTCGCGGAGCAGCGTCACGAGGCCGTGGCGCAACCTCAGATCGACGCCGTAGTTGACCGTGTCCTGGGAAATAAGGTTGAGCTCTTTTACGCCCTCCGCCGTCAGGCGTTGTGCTTCGGCGACGATCGACTCCACCGGCCTGCTGCGCTGTTTGCCCCGCATCAGGGGTATCGCGCAGAAGGAACAGTTCCGGTTACACCCTTCGGCGATCTTCACATAGGCACTGTGCGGCCTGCCGAGCCGAAGGCGGGGAACCGATTCGTCGTACAGATAAGGCGGCTCGCTGATCCACAAACGCTGTTGTCGCTTCTTCGGCGCCAGGAGATCCCGACAGATGTCGGCGATCCTGCCAAATTCACCGGTTCCGACCACGCCATCTAATTCAGGCAGTTCCTTGAGCAAGTCTCCCTGGTATCGCTGGGCTAAACATCCAGCGGCGATGAGGACGCGACAGGTTCCCTCTTGCTTCAGCTTGCCATGTTCCAGGATGCTGTTGATGGACTCCTGCTTCGCTTCTTCGATAAAGCCGCAGGTATTGATGATCACGACCTCGGCTTGTTTCGGATCGCCGGTCAGCTGGAATCCGCCTTGGACGAGGGTTCCCAGCATGACTTCAGAATCCACCTGGTTCTTTGAGCAGCCCAGATTGACGAAGCCGATCGTGGTCCGAGTGGAGCTGGCTCCGGCCGAAGCCTTCGGCGGAGGCGGGACTTCGGCGAGCTCGCTTCGGCTGAGCTCAGCGTCGAAGCCAGTCGAGCTGTGCCTGTCCCCTTGGGTTGCCATGGGAAGCGCTTTGCGTATCATGCGCGCAGTCTACGGGACGGCCAAAAAGCCTGTCAATTATTGACCCTTGCGGGAAACCGAGGGATTCCCCTAGAGTGCCTCCGTGATTCGTACGTTTCAGGGGATCAAACCGACCATTCCTGAGTCCTGCTTCGTTGAAGACACCGCTGTGGTGATTGGCGATGTCGTGATGGGCGAGGACTGCAGTGTATGGGTCAACGCCGTGATCCGGGGTGATGTGCATCACATCCGGATCGGGGCGCGAACGAACGTTCAGGATCTCTGCATGTTGCATGTCACCCACGATACCCATCCCCTCATCATCGGAAACGACGTGACGGTCGGCCACAGTGTCGTCCTGCACGGTTGTACCATCAGGGATCGCGTACTGGTGGGGATGGGTGCCATCGTCGTGGATGGCGCAGTAATTGGGGAGGATTCGGTCGTCGGCGCCGGCGCCCTGGTGGTGGAAGGAACCGTCGTCCCGCCGAAAAGCGTTATCCTTGGCTCACCCGCCCGAGTCCGACGTTCCGTGACGGACGAAGAACTGGCCTGGATCAAAGAATCGGCAGAAAATTATATGAAGTACGCCCGCCAGTACCTCAGCGACCCAGGGAAGAATGCTGGTTTTAGAGTGTGAAAGTTACAAGCTGCAGGAAACCACCTGAACTTTACGACTTGAAGACTTTTCGACTATTGAACTTCCTCCTCCCGATTCGAACAAAACAAATCGGATCACCGACCAGCGCCGTGGGGTACTGTTTCCGCTCCACGCGATAGGGAACCCTGTGGCGGTGACACCAGTCGGCGATCCAGACGACTTCTTCGGTGGAGGTGGTGACCAGACCCGGAAGGCTGAGTTTGGGCAGACATCGATCCACGATGGACTGCACGATCCGTCGTTCCTTCTGAAATCGCACCGGATCGAACGTAACCGGGTCGGCCCGTCCATAAGACAAGGGCGCCAGGTGAGGGAACCGCTCCGGGTCGTTCAACACGCTGACCATCCACAGATGATCGAAAGTGCCCTGCGCCGATGCCGCATCACGGTTCCGGAACGTGACCGGCAACCCACGGCAGGCACGATTGAGCACGGTGACCTCGGACCGCCGGAGATTATACGGCTTAACCCGCCGCTGAAGGTCAACCGCTTCGGCCAGCAACGCGGGAAGTTCCGCTACGCCAGCCCCCACATAGAGACTCCGCCCACGCCGCGACAATTTCCTCAGCAATGCCTCTGCTGCTCTGATCCCCAGCTGCTGACAGGGTTTCCTCCTGCGATCCCAGAACTCCTTTCCTCCCTCCCAACAGTAGACCCGACCCAGCGTCTTGTACTCGAGTTGAGCATAGGCCTTCGCAATCAATGCCTTCGTTTCGCGACTGGCCCGTGCTGCCATCATCAGGTCCTGTCGGCCCCTGCGAGGCTCAATACCGCCGCCGTGACGCTATCGGCGACGGAGGCCATGAAGTCGAGGTTCAACGTGACGATGGTATCGGTCGGTCGATGGTAATGGGGGTTGCGGAAGTTGGCTGTATCGGTGAGCATCACCGCTGGACATCCCTCTTCCCAGAAGGATGTATGGTCGCTGCGTCTCGTGTCCGGCAGGAGTTCTCCGTTGCCCGGGACCACCAACGGCACCACCGACAGGTGAGGCCTCATGGCTTGCTCGACCGCCATGGTCAATGAACTTGAGGTCTGGTTGCCGATCACGGCCAGAAAATTTCCAACGGTCGGAACAGTGACCGGGATACCGGGCGGAATCTGTTGAGACCCTTCTTCATCCCTCGCGTACCCCACACATTCCAGCACGATGGCTCCATGCACGGGCTGGCGCGTCGCCGTGACATGGGCAACGTAGGCGCGGCTACCCAACAAATCCTCCTCTTCGAGGCAAAACGCGATGAATTGAACGGGGCGGCTGAGCGAGGTCTGCCTGATTCGCTGAGCGACGTCGAGCAATACCACCAACCCGCTCGCGTTGTCGTCGGCTCCCGGGGAATCGGGCACGGTGTCGTAATGTGCAGCGACAATCAGCGGCGGCAGCGCCTGTTGGCGCAGCGCGGCGGTCGGACGCGCCGTCCCGATCACGTTACGATAGATTCCACCCAATGCGTCGAATCCATGCGTCGTGACGGAGAGACCAGTCGCGGAGAACTGTTCGCACAGGTACGCTTCCGTCTGCTGAAGGCGGGCCGGCGAGGAGAGCGGATGGCGTTCCCCGACCAATGCGCGCAGATGCGCGATCGGGCGGGATCTTGCGCGGGCTGTTCGCTGGCTCACGAATGACGGTTGACGATTGACGCTACGCCACGATTTCGGTGCCGATGCCTTTGTGCGTGAAGATTTCGAGCAGGATGGCATGGGGGACTCGCCCATCGATGATATGCGCCTTTCCGACCCCTCCGGCCAATGCATCGAGGCAGGCATGTACCTTGGGCAACATGCCCTCCGTGATCGTCCCCTTCTTGACCATACGCTGGACATCTTTCCGTGACACCGTGGAGAGATGGCGCCCCTTCGCATCGCGAATCCCTTTGATGTCCGTCATCATGACGAGCTTTTCGGCGCGCAGGGCCCCCGCGATGGCGCCCGCCACCAGATCGGCGTTGATGTTGTAGGTATTCCCATCGCGATCCGTCCCGACCGGAGCAATGATGGGAATGTAGTGATCGCCCTGGAGCTTGTGCAGGAGGCTCGGATCGACCTTTTCGATATCGCCGACCAAACCGAAATCCCCCTCCCCGTCTTCGCCATCCAGCTCGCGTTCCAGGCTTTCGGCCCAGGCTTTGGCGGTCAGCGGCTTGGTCAGAATCAGACCTCCGTCCTTTCCGCTCAGGCCGACCGCGCTGCCGCCATGCCGGTTGATGAGATCGGTAATCTCCATGTTGATCTTGCCGGCGAGGACCATCTCCACGATTTCCATCGTCTCCGCGTCGGTTACTCGCACACCGTGGCGGAACTTCGCTTCGATCCCGAGTCGATCCAACATCTTGTCGATTTGAGGCCCGCCGCCATGAATGATGACCGGATTGATTCCGACGTACTTCAGCAACACCACATCCTGCGCAAAGCGCTCCTTCAGCGAGGAATCCGTCATGGCATGGCCGCCGTATTTGACGACGACGGTCTTCCCGCGAAACGTCCGGATGTAGGGCAGAGCTTCGATCAGAACATTGGCTTTCTTGATGAGTCTGTTCATGTTTGGCTCCCGTAGCGAGAAACGCGCGAACAGCGAGATTCGCGAGCAGAGCAAGTTCTTTCGCGCCGGTCACGCGACTCTCGCCCGTCTCGTAAGGCTCGCTTACAGAATATACCGGCTCAGATCCTGATCCTTCACGACATCTTTCAGTCGCTCACGGACATATTCAGCGGTGATGTGGACGACCTTGTCCGGCCACTCCGCTCCCTCGAACGAAATCTGTTCCAGCAGTCGTTCCATGATCGTGAAGAGGCGGCGTGCGCCGATGTTCTCCGTCCGCTCGTTCACTTGCACCGCCAGGCCGGCGATTTCCTCCAGCCCGTCCCTGGTGAATTCAACGCGGACCCCTTCCGTCGCCAGTAAGGCTTGATACTGCCGGACGAGCGCTCCCTTCGGCTCCGTCAGGATACGCACAAAATCGTCTTTCGACAAGGGACTGAGTTCCACCCGGATCGGAAAGCGCCCTTGCAGCTCCGGAATCAGATCGGACGGTTTCGCCACATGGAAGGCGCCGGCGGCGATGAAGAGAATGTGGTCGGTCAGGACCGGACCGTGCTTGGTCGTCACCGTGCACCCCTCTACGATTGGGAGCAGATCGCGCTGCACGCCCTCTCGCGAGACATCCGGCCCTGCTGTCCGCTCCCGACCGGCGATCTTATCGATCTCGTCGAGAAACACGATCCCGGTCTGCTCGACCTTGGTAATGGCTTCACGAATGGCGTCATCCATGTCGATGAGTTTCTGCGCCTCTTCCTGCGTCAGATGCTTCAGCGCTTCCGTCACTTTCATGAGCCGATTCTTTTTCTTGCCCTGGAACATCCCGCCCAACATGTCCCGGAGATTGCCTTCGAGATCGTCCAGTCCGCCGATGCTGGAGATGACGCCGACCGGGAGCGCGCGCTTCTCCACCTCCATCTCGACCGTCCGCTCAGCAAGCTTGCCCTCGCGAAGCTGCAGCCGGAGTTTTGATCTGGTCGTTTCATAGGAATCATGACCCGCCTGAGCGGCTGACTCCCCGGTTCCCTCCACGAATCCCGGTCTGGGCGGAGGGGGCGGCAGGAGGAGATCGAGTAGTCGTTCTTCGCCCTGCTGTTCGGCCTTCTGCTGCACCGCTGCCAGGCGATGCGTCTTCACCATGTTGATCGCCAGTTCGGTCAGGTCGCGAACAATGGATTCAACGTCGCGCCCGACATAGCCGACTTCGGTGAACTTCGACGCCTCGACCTTGATGAACGGAGCCTGCGCCAGCTTCGCGAGCCGTCGCGCGATTTCCGTTTTCCCAACCCCGGTCGGGCCGATCATGATGATGTTCTTCGGCATAACCTCATCCCGCAGATCCGGCGGGAGCTGCTGCCGACGCCATCGATTCCGCAGCGCGATGGCCACCATCCGCTTCGCGTCCTTCTGCCCGATGACGTAACGATTCAGCTCCTCCACGATCTGGCGGGGCGTCAGGCTGTTGATGCTCTGCGCGGTCATGCCACCTGTCTGGTGATCCACAAGCTTCCTTATCCTCCCAACTCTTGAACGACGATCTGTTGATTGGTGTAGATGTCAATGGCACCGGCGATCTTCATCGCTTCGGTGACGATGGCCGACGCCTCCAATTGGGAATGGCCCTGGAGCGCTCTGGCCGCCGCCAAGGCGTAGGGCCCGCCCGAGCCGATGGCAACAATGCCGTCTTCGGGCTCCACGACGTCGCCGGTTCCGGAGATGATAAAGGACTGTTCCCGATCTGCCACCGCCAGCAGCGCTTCCAATCGGCGCAGGACACGATCGGTCCGCCAATCCTTCGCGAGTTCAACCGCTGCCCTGGTCAGATTGCCCCGATATTCCTCTAGCTTAGCTTCAAATTTCTCAAAGAGCGTGAAGGCATCGGCCGTGGCGCCCGCAAAACCGGCGAGGACCTGATCGTGATGGAGACGCCGCAGCTTCTTCGCATTGTGTTTCATCACCGTGGTTCCGACGGTCACCTGCCCGTCGCAGCCCATCGCAACTCGTCCGTTGCGACGGACGCACAGAATGGTGGTGGAGCGAATGATCATGACGTTTTGTGGTCCTTTCGTGGCACAGCGCTTCCGAGCAACCGCGCCCGCGGATGGGCGCGGTCATATACGGCGGCGAGTTGGTCGGCGGCCAGATGGGTGTACTTCTGTGTCGTGCTCAGCGACGCATGTCCGAGCATTTCCTGAATACACCGGAGATCCGCTCCTTCATCGAGCAGATGCGTCGCGTAGGAATGCCGCAGGGCATGCGGGCTCACGGCGCCGCCGGCGAGCCGGCTGGAGTATCGGGAGACAATCCGGGCCACACTTCGCGTGGTCAGCCTGCCTCCGCGATGATTCAAGAAGATCGGCGCGGACAGCTGACCGCTGACGGATTGCGACGAGTGCGGTCGAGTCGCTGATGGCCGTAATGACTTCCGGTACGCCCGGATCGCCTGGATCGCCACGTCGCCGATCGGAACCACCCGTTCCTTGCGGCCCTTGCCCCTGAGATGAACGAGTCCCTCCCCTTCGTTCAGGTCGCCGACATTGATCCCGACGGCTTCGCTCACCCGTGCCCCGGTCGAATACAATGTTTCGAGCAAGGCTCGATCGCGCAACGCCAGCGACGACTGCCCCGCGGGAAATTCCATCAGCGCATTGGCGTCGTCCTTCGTGAGCAGGCGCGGTAGCGGTTTCGGCAACTTCGGACTTCTGATGTCCTCCGCGGGATTGTTTCGTGCAACCCCTTCCCGCATAAGGAAGCGGTAAAAACTCCGCAGGCAGGCCAACTTCCTCGCGAGCGACGAGGCTTTCTCGCCCTTTCGATCCAGCCAATGGAGATATGCCCGGATCTCTTCGCTCGTCACCCGGTCGGCCTGAACCGAGCCCGACGCATTCTCCGCTCTGCGGAGGAACAGCGCCAGCTGCCGGAGGTCCGACCGGTAATTGCGAATGGTCTCGTGCGCGGCATTGCGCTCGATGGTCAGGAACGTCACGAAAGCCCGGATCGTGTCTTCCATGATTCGAAATCCTCAAAGGCCCGTTGGGCGGTGAGCTGCCGTTTCTTCTCCTTGTCCCTCGGAGGATTGGGCAAGGGAGGAAAGAGCCCGAAATTGGTGTTCATCGGCTGGAAATGGCGGGGATCGGCTGACGCAACGTGGGATACCAGGCATCCATGCGCGGTCGTGGGCGGAGGCGCCACCGGCTGCTCCCCCTTCAATGCCCGCGCCGCATTGATGCCGGCCAGACCTCCCATCGCCGCAGATTCGCTATACCCTTCCACGCCGACCAGCTGCCCGGCGAAGAACAGCGTGTTTCGACCTTTGAACTGCAGCGTGTGCAAGAGCAGTTGCGGAGAGTTGATGAACGTGTTGCGATGCAGGCTCCCGTATCGCAGAAACTCCGCTCGTTCCAACCCGGGGATCAGGCGGAAGACGTGCTTTTGCGACGGATACGTGAGCTTGGTCTGGAATCCCACCATGTTATAGCAGGTGCGATGGATATTTTCCGTCCGCAACTGGACGACCGCCGAGGGTCGTACCCCGGTGCGGGGATCTTCCAGACCGACCGGTTTCAGCGGGCCGAATCGCATGGTGTCCCGACCACGTTCCGCCATGACCTCGATCGGGATGCAGGCCTCGAAGTAGGGCGTCTTCTCGAAGGCCTTCGCCTGCACCTTCTCGGCCGCCATAAGGGCATCGTAGAAGACGTCGTACTGCGCATCTGTCATGGGGCAATTGAGATAGTCATCCCCGCCCTTCTTGTAGCGCGAGGCGCAGAAGACGATATCCATGTTGATCGAATCCGCGTCGATGATCGGCGAAATCGCATCAAAAAAATAGAGGTGTTGCGCCTGCGTGACGGCGCGGATGGCCTGTGAGAGCTTGTCGGACGTTAATGGGCCTGTGGCGATAATGCACACACAGTCCGTGGGAAGGTCGACGATCTCTTCGTGGAGAATTCGGATGTTCGGATGGCCCTCCAGCGCGCGGGTAATGTGCAGCGAGAATTGATCACGATCGACGGCCAGCGCCGATCCGGCCGGGACTCTGGCCTGTTCGGCTGAGGCCATGATCAGCGAGCCGAGCCTGCGCATCTCCTCCTTGAGAATGCCCGGAGCATTTTGGGGGTCTGTGGAACCAAGTGAGTTCGAGCACACGAGCTCGGCGAGGCCGCCGGTCTTGTGCGCCTCCGTCATTTCCTTCGGGCGCATCTCGTAGAGCGTGACCCTGGCGCCACGATTCGCAGCCTGCCAGGCCGCTTCCGATCCGGCCAGACCACCACCGACGATGACAACGTCATCTCTCATGCGTTCGATCCTTCTCGCAGGGGAATGGGGCCCATTCTAGAAACCGAGTTTTGGTGAAGTCAAGGCGCTCTGTGCATTGAACCTCGCCAAAAACCCATGTTAGACTCCGACGCGATGGGCGATTAGCTCAGTGGTAGAGCGCTTCCTTCACACGGAAGAGGCCACAGGTTCGATACCTGTATCGCCCACCATGGCTGCCCGTCCTGCGCCCTCACCATCCAAGGTAGTGATTTTCATAGGAACGACGAAACTCCCTGGTTTCTGGACAGAATGAGGGTTGTCGGCTAGACTTCCCCTATGTTTGACAAGAATCGCGCCAATCGTTCAGATGGGCACTGAAAGAAGCGAGGTAACGCTATGAAAGCGACGTCGTGGGCTCTTGGTATCGTGATGCTGACCGTGGTCGCTACTGGCTGTGGAACGACGCATCAACAAAGTGCGGGCGACAGAGAATATACTCCACCTGCCAGCATTCACAACATTCTGGATAGCACCGCGCTGGTCTACTCAGACCCGGCTGCCGGATCCGCCGTCAACGATAACCCCTATCGGTGGCTCGGATTTATCTTGCACCCGGTTGGTCAAGCTCTTGATTATGGGGTCAATCGCCCGCTGTACCTTCTTGCGAGCGGTATTCCCTATCTCTTCGGCTACACCGCCGAAGATAACATGGTCGATTCACAGCGCCGGTAGTCGGCGCGGCTCCGTCGATTAGGTAAGGCCTGCTTCTTCGCGGAAGCAGGCCTTTCTTTTTCCCCTTCGCCAAGCCCCTTCAAATCGTGTATTGTCTCGTCAGGATGCTTTCTCCCCCAAGGATCGTTTCATCGTGATGGGTGTTTCCGGACCACAGCATCTGTCGGCCTGCCTCCCCTTGGTGGTGAGCCTCCTGGTTGCCTGCGGCCCGAAAGCACCAGTCCGTCCCAATCTTCCACCCTCCGAGTCCGATTTGGTCCTTCTCAAGTCAGTCAAGATCTGCGCGCACAAACTGGAGTTCCTGACCAAACAGGCGCCAGCGACCCCTACATCGACGGGATGGGGAAGCGGAGAAGAGATGACGATCCCGTCGGAACGCAGCGCGTCTCAGGGAGAAGAGTCGTATTTTTTCGATGAAGACGGACTATTGGTCGGGGTCCTCTTCACGTTTCCCAAAGGATTGGACCTGGACCCCTATCCCGCGCTTCGCCGCACCCTGTCTCTGTTGAAACCCGTCTTGGAGTTTTACTTGACTGTGTCCCAGTTGGAAACGAAGGCGAACATGGACACCAGCAGCATCCTGGAAACCGGAACCGAGAAAAGCACGACCCAATATCTGGTGACCGGGTTGCGAGACCGTCCGTTCCTGCTTCAGGCTTCCTTCACCGTCGACCCCTACGTGCGGTTGTTCTCGCCGTACCGCCGTGAATTCCTGGATCGATTGAGAAATCCAACGGGCGGGAAGGGTGGACAGAAGATGGAGAGCCAGGGGAGCGAGGACAAGGAGCCGTTCCTGTCACTGCAGCAATTCGCCCGCGGGCAGGTTGCACAGCTGGCCTATTGCGGCGACAAGAACTACGACATCGCCGTCGATGCCTATCAGAAATCCACGGTCAGCGGGTTTACGAACAAGGTGTGGCTGGCGGAAGCACACCATAAGCTGGGGCTCGCATGGGCCGGCAAAGGCCAGCTCGACAAGGCGAAAGCGGAGCTGCTGCGGTCGCTTGCCATCAGGCCGAACATCCCGGAGGTGTTGAACAACCTGGGCACGGTGCATGTCAAACTCGGAGAGAAAGCGGAGGCGCTGGGCCTGTTCGAAAAAGCCGTCATCTTGCGTCCCAATTACGCGGTAGCCCGGTACAACCTTGCGGAAGCCTATGAAGAAACAAACACCAAGCGCGCGATAGCTGAATATGAAACATTCCTCGCCTTGGTTGCAGGAATCCCCGAAGAAGAAGCGCGCGCCGCCCATGCGCGTGAGCGGATCGCGGTGCTCAAGCGCTAGCCGCGTGCAGGCTCGCAATGACCGCGTCGTGGTAGACGCGGGAGCAACCGGAGTGCGGCCGCAATTCACCCGTCTCGACCTAGCGGCGGGTTTGTTCTTCCTCCTCTTGGATGGTCTTGCACTCGATACAGAGGGTCGTAACGGGGCGGGCCTTGAGACGCTTGTACGGAATATCTTCCCCGCAGCGTTCGCAGATTCCGTAGGTCGAGGCATTCATCCGATCAAGCGCCTCATGGATCTTCTTGAGCAATTTCCGCTCGCGATCGCGAATCCGCATTGAAAAGTTCTGGTCGACTTCGGCCGAGGCCTGGTCGCTGACATCGGGGAATGCTTCGAGGTCGGGCCGGTTTGTCAGAACTTCCCCGGTCTCTTCAAGGATAGCCAAGCGCTGCCGTTCGAGGTCCTGGCGGATATCGGGATACTTGTCTGTCGTGGCACCCGGGTTCTTCTTGCTGACCGGATGCATTGCGGCAACAGCGGCCGACGGCTTGGCTGCAGCAGAACGTTTGGCGTTAGGACGTGCCTTCATCACCATCCGAGGTTCTAGGGCGTGGAAGAATAAGCGACGACTATACCAGCCTGCTTGAGAATGGGTCAACGGGGAACCGGACCGGGGGCGCCCGATGTCTATAGATCTCGTCGCCCTTCGATAGACTTGAGCAGTGTGACCTCGTCTGCATATTCAATGTCCATTCCAACGGGAATCCCGTAGGCAATGCGAGAGACACGGACCCCGAAGGGCTTGAGCAGCCTGGTTAGGTAGATCGCGGTGGCTTCTCCCTCAATGGTAGGATTGGTGGCGAGAATCACCTCTTCGACTCCGCCGATTTTCACTCGTTCGACCAGCTCCTCGACACGGATGTCCGCGGGGCCGACGCCGTCGAGCGGAGAGAGCGCCCCTAGCAGAACATGGTAGAGCCCGCGATACGCGCCTGCCCGCTCCACCGCATAGAGCGTGCTCGGCTCCTCAACGACGAGAATCTTGGTGCGGTCGCGCCTGGAGTCCAGGCAAAATTCGCATAGCTCGCCCTCGGCGATATTGCGGCATTGCCGGCAGAACGCCAACCCATCTTTGACAGCCCGAATGGCATCCGCTAGGCGGAGGGCTTCCTCCCGTTCGGCCTTCATGAGGTGAAAGGCCAGGCGCTGCGCGCTTTTTTGACCGACCCCGGGGAGCCGGACAAGTTCCTTGACCAGTCTCGCCAGTAAGCTCTGTTGGTCGACCGCCATCGTCAGAAAAGACCTGGAAGCTTCATGCCGCCGGTCAACGCCTTCATTTCGCCTTCCATCAATTCCTTGGCCTTCCGCAACGCCTCATTCGTCGCCGCCACCACCAGGTCCTGAAGCATGTCGACGTCGCCGCTCTTGACCACCTCGGGGTCGATCGTCACGCTGACAATCTGCATGGCGCCGTTTGCCGTCACCGTGACAATCCCACCGCCGGCCGTCCCGCTCGCGGTTTTTGATGCCGCCTGCTCCTGGAGTTTCGCCATTTGTTCCTGCATGGCTTGGGCCTGCTTGAGGATCGCGCTCATATTGCCGAACGGGTTCTTCATTCGCCTGCCTCCTTCTGGGTCACGGTCCGGACCTCGGCCAACTCAGCACCAAAGATTTCGAGCGCCTGCTTGATCGTGGGATTCGCCCGCGCACGCTCAAAGAGCACCAGTCGCTGCCCCTCCTCCTTGGCGGCCCGCACTTGAGCCATCGGCGGCCCGGCCGGATCCGTCTCTGCAAGTTCAACGATGCGGACTCGCACCGGATGACCCGCCTTCCGCTCGCACAGCATGGCGAGCGTTCGGAGATTATCCTCTTTCTCCAACATGGCACGGGCCACCGTCGCCTGCTTGCCAATCCCGATCGTGACGAGACCGCCCTCCATCCCGATAAATCGACCGGCCTCCAGGAACGGCGCAATATTCGGAAACAACCCGGCCACTTCCTCCTGCACCGCTTCCCAATTCATGGCCGCTTGTTTCCCGCCGGCTGGCGCGCCAGCCGCAACCGAGACCGCTGTCGCCTCTTTGGTGATCGGTTCATCAGTCTGTCGGCTCAAGACAGGCCCTGCTTCCTGGCGCGCCACCGGTTTCGAAGGAGGCGCAGGTCGGGTGATCGGCTCGGATGCAGCTGTGAGAGAAGCAGCTGATTCGCTCTTTGCGGCTCCCGGACGGACGGGGGAGTTTGTATCGGCGGAAGGGGCCGGTGCGGCTTGAACAGGCCGAGCCATACCGGTTTCTCGTTGCGGCACCACTCGGGTGGCCCGAATGGCCGCGGCCTCCATGACAAAACGGGGATGCGCACTGAGCCGCAGCGAATCCTCCGCCTGTGTGAAGATCGTCAGGAGTTCCTGGAGCTGTTCCGGCGTCAGCACGCTTGCATCCGTCTCCAGTTGCTTCAGCTCTTCGTCGGAGAGCTCGATCAAACCGCGCAGCTCGGCCCCCGCCGGAACGACGGCCGCCACCAGGAGATTGCGGACGTGCTCCACCGCCTCGGCACAGAAGGCCCGCACGTCGTGTCCCTGGTCCAACGCGCTCGCCAGGACAGTGAGTACCGCCGGACTGTCCTGGGCCAGCACGGCTTTGATCAGGCCCTGCACCAGTTCCTGAGGCACCCCGCCCAGCAACACTTCGAGATCCTCGTGACTGACTGTCTTGCCCCCGAACGCGATCGCCTGATCCAACAAACTGAGGGCATCCCGCATACTGCCTTCGCTGGCACGCGCCAGGGCCGTCAGGCTGCGGCCTTCGAGCTTGAGTTGATCCAGCTCAGCCACGGCACGAAGCCGCTCAACGATTTCGGTCCGCGCAATCCGCCGAAAGTTGTAATGTTGACACCGGGAGAGGATCGTCGCGGGAATCTTGTGCACCTCGGTAGTTGCAAAAATGAAGACCACGTGTGCCGGTGGCTCTTCGAGCGTCTTGAGCAAGGCGTTGAACGCCGAGTTTGAGAGCATGTGCACTTCGTCGATGATATAAACTCGGTACTGGCCGCGGAATGGCGTGAACTTGACGTTCTCCCGGATCTCACGCACGTCGTCCACGCTGGTATTGGAGGCGCCGTCGATTTCGGTGACATCGACGGAGTTACCCTGCGTGATCTCCTGACAGTTCACGCAGGTGTTACAGGGATGGTCCGTCGGCCCTTGCTCGCAGTTCAGCGCCTTCGCCAAAATACGCGCCACCGTCGTTTTCCCCACCCCGCGGGTGCCCGAAAACAGGTAGGCATGCGCGATGCGCTTGGTCGCGACCGCGTTCATCAGGGTCTGCACGACGTGCGGCTGCCCGATCACGTCGTCAAACGTGCCAGGACGGTATTTGCGGGCAGAGACCTGGTAATCCATACGGCGTTAAAGGTAAAAGGTGAAACGTGAAGAGTAGAACAAACCAGGAATTGTCCCGACAGAATTGCACATCGTACATTTCACGTTTTACGTTTCACGATCCTAGTGGGGCCAGGTGATCCTGCGGCACACAGAACTGACCGCTTACCGTTGCTTCCTTCCGGACCTGGCGGGGTTCGCAGGGTTCTGTTGCACAGGGCCCAGCCCCTTAAGCACTCGTAAAACGTGAGAGGTGAAAGGTAAAAGGAGAGTGCACGGGAAGAACCGCTGCCTCGTTCCTACTTTTCACGGTTCACGCCTTACGTCTCACGTCTTCTTTGGCGGATCCGCCAGTTTGCCTTTCAGAATGGCGAGATCTCGCCACCATTTTCCACCGAAAACGGTGACGGAGCGGGTGGGCATTCGATGTCGCGCACGGCACAACTCCTCGCGCTCCTACAGAGGGGGCCAGCCCCCTCGTACACTCCCCACGCGGGGGATATTTCCCCCGCGATCCCCCTGTTCGAATCCCACCCTCTCGTCTTCCTGCACTGCCTGTGCTTTCCACTCAGCACTCAACTCCCAGCACGCTTTGCCACTGGTTTGGCGGAGAGGGTGGGATTCGAACCCACGGTCCCGTTGCCGGGACGCATGCTTTCCAAGCATGTCGATTCGTCCACTCTCGCACCTCTCCGTGTCCAGGAATACCGGGAAGGCGGCATCTTAGCACGGGCCCCGAGGAGCGGCAAGGCGAACGGACCCGTCCGGGATTCTGGCCCCGGTCGTTTGGAAACGTCACTCTGCACGCGCCTGCCGGATGGTGACAGACCGACGGACGGACGATTCAGGACCAAGCAGAAACGGCGACTATCGGAGTGGCAAGGAGAGAGAACTCCAAAGTTGCCTGGGGCCCCGACACTCTATATGGCCGATACGCACAGGCCAAACCGGGAGGCATCCTTCAGGCTCTCCTGGCAGGGGGAACCGGACCGGGATACCACCGATTGGTACGGGTTGACACTTGGACATCTCCAACGGTACAAACGCTAGACAACATCGCGTGTTTTAGCTGTCTCAAGCACCGTACCGACAGCCCCGCGGATATCCCCACTGTGCGAGAGTGGCGGAACTGGCAGACGCGCGAGACTTAGGATCTCGTGGGCAACCGTGGGGGTTCAAGTCCCCCCTCTCGCACCAGCGCCACGATACTATTGCCTGCAGTCCCCTGGCGGCAGGGAAAAGGACTCTGACGCGATGAAGATGGAAGTGACCGAACTCGGTCCCATGAAACGTGCGTTGAAAATCGAGGTGCCTGCGGACGAGGTCACGCAACGATTTTCACGGGCTTACGTCGAATTGAACCGCCAGGTCCGCATACCTGGATTTCGGCCTGGGAAAGCCCCGCTGGCCATTCTGGAGAAACGCTATGCCAAGGCGGTTGAAGAGGATGTGATCCGAAGTCTGGTCCCGGACTTCTATGATCGCGCCATCAAGGAGGCTGGGATCAGCCCGGTCCTGGTTGAAATCCCGCCTCTGGATCGCGTCAAAATCAAGAAGGATGCAGCGTTTACCTTTACGGCGACCGTTGAAATCAAGCCCACGATAGAGCTTCACGACTATAAGACGCCGAACCCGATTTCGCTGAAACCGGACAAGCGGACAGTGGCGGATGAACAGGTGGACCGTGCGCTGGACGTCTTGCGCGAACAGCAGGCGCGATTGGATGAGGCCCCTGCCGGGACGGCCTTGGCCGAAGGCGACTTTGCCGTTGTCGATCTTGAGGGGTTTCTGGATGATGCGCCTTTGGAAGGCACGAAAAAAGAGGGCCAACTCCATAGGGTCGGCTCCAAGGCCACCTTGCTCGGGATCGACATCGACGCCCATCTGGCTGGCAAGAAGGAGGGAGACCTCGTTGAAATCCCTCAGACGTATCCGGCCAGCCACCCCGATCAACGAGTTGCCGGCAAGACCGTTCAGTTCCACTTACGCGTCACCGGGGCCAAGAAGAAGATCCTGCCGGCCCTTGACGACGAATTCGCCAAAGACTGCGGGCCGTACACCTCGCTTCAAGAAATTAAGGATAAGCTGCGCAGTGAAATGGAAAAAGCGCTCAAGAGGGATATCGAAGAGTCGTACAAAGACACCATCCTCAAACGCCTGGCCGACACCCATCACTTCGATCTTCCCGAAACGTTGGTGGAGCGAGAGCTCGACACCATCGTCAGGCAGAAGCTCAGAGAACAGCAACGCAGCAGGGTCGCGGACTCCTCTCCCGCGGCCGACGCAGAAGCGATCAAGAAGATTCGCGAGGAACACCGAGAAGCTGCGAATCGGCGCGTCAAGGTGGGATTGATCCTTGAGGCTGTCGCCGAAAAGGAGGGGTTGTCCGTTACGCAGGAAGACCTGAACAACGAAGTGACCCGATTGTCCGCGGAGCTTAAGGTACCGATGGCCGATCTCGTGAAGATGATCCAGGCAGGCGGCCAGGAATCCATCGAGCAATTGCACACGCGGGTCCTGGCGGACAAGGCGTTGGATTTCATCTACCGCCACGCAGTGATTCAAGGATAGGCACGGCGCCCGGCACGGCGTGGTCGTAACGCGCCGCAAGCCCGCCGCGGAAAGGAATTGACGACATGTTGGTCCCAATCGTAGTCGAACAAACCAATCGAGGCGAGCGCGCTTATGACATTTATTCCCGGCTGCTCAAAGATCGCATCATTTTCCTGGGAGCTCCGATTGATGATGTCTTCGCGAACCTCGTCATCGCGCAACTGCTCTTCCTTGAAGCGGAAGATCCCGATAAGGACATCAATCTTTATGTGAATTCTCCGGGCGGCAGCGTCACGGCCGGATTGGGGATCTACGACACGATGCAGTACGTGAAACCGCCGATCAACACGATCTGCCTCGGCCAAGCCGCCAGCATGGGCGCGTTATTGTTGGCCGCTGGAACAAAAGGGAAGCGGTTTGCGCTTCCCAATGCGCGCGTGATGATTCATCAGCCGCTGGGCGGTTTCCAAGGGCAGGCCACGGAGATCGACATTCACGCCAAAGAGATACTCAAGATCCGCGAACGCCTCAACGAAATCATGGCCAAGCACACCGGACAGGTGATTGAAAAAATCGCCCACGATACCGAGCGGGATTACTTCATGTCCGGCGAGGAGGCGAAGCGATACGGGCTCATCGACGAAGTCATCGCGCGACCGCCCAAGGTGCTCAAAGCGGTGGAGTCCGGCGACGGCGGAAAAGACGGGGCCAAAGGTAAGTAACACAGGAGGGGACATGGCCAAGCAGGAAAAGATGGACCGACACTTGCGGTGTTCCTTCTGCGGAAAGAGCCGTGACGAAGTCCGGAAACTGATCGCTGGGCCAACGGTGTACATCTGCGACGAATGCGTCAACCTCTGCAACGACATCATTGCCGAGGATTGGGAAGAGGCCAAAGAGGAGATTTCCTCCAAGCTCAAGAAGCCCGCAGAAATCAAATACCACCTGGATCAGTATGTCGTCGGGCAGGAGCGCGCGAAGCGGATTCTGTCCGTGGTGGTCCACAATCATTACAAGCGCATCTCCTCGAAGAAAAAAGAAGTCGACGACATCGAGCTCCAGAAGGGCAATATCGTCATGGTAGGGCCGACGGGTACCGGGAAAACGCTGCTTGCGCAGACTCTGGCCAAGTACCTGGACGTACCGTTCACGCTGGCCGACGCGACGACGCTCACCGAAGCCGGTTATGTGGGCGAGGACGTAGAGAACATCATCCTGAAGCTCCTCCAAGCGGCCGACTACGATGTGGAGCGGGCCGAGCGCGGCATCGTGTACATCGATGAGATCGATAAGATCAGCCGCAAGAGCGACAGCCCGTCGATTACGAGGGATGTGTCCGGCGAAGGGGTCCAGCAGGCCCTTCTGAAACTCATCGAAGGGACGGTGGCCAACGTCCCGCCCCAGGGCGGCAGAAAGCATCCCCACCAGGAGTTTATTCAGGTCAACACCACCAATATCCTGTTCATATGCGGCGGAGCGTTCGTCGGCTTGGAACAGATCATCGAACAGCGACTTAACCGGAAGGCAATGGGATTCGGGGCCGAAATCCGCAGCCGGAGCGAAACTCGGCTGGGCGACCTTCTGGCCAAGGTTCAGCCTGAGGATTTTCTCAAGTACGGACTGATTCCCGAATTTGTCGGACGATTGCCGGTCGTGGCCACCCTGGAAGAGCTGGACGAACGGGCCCTCATCCGCATCCTCACCGAACCGAGAAACGCGCTCACCAAACAGTATGAAAAGTTGCTGTCGTTCGAAAAGGTGAAGCTGCGATTCACCGAAGCCGCCTTGGGGGCGGTCGCACGGAAAGCCTATGCGCAGAAGACCGGCGCCCGTGGGCTGCGGGCGATCCTGGAAGAGGTCATGCTCGACGTGATGTACGATGCACCCTCCCAGAAACAGATCAAGGAAGTGGTGATTACCGAGGACTCTATTATCGGGAAGAACCCGCCGCTGCGGATCTTCGAAAAGGACAAAGACGCCAAGAGCGCGTAATTCCAACACAATTCAGCAAGCTGCCTCGCGAGCGAGGCAGCTTGCCCAGCGCGACTCAGCACGTCTCACATCCGGAAGACGTCGACCCAGCTCTCTCTAGGGCTCTCCCCCCAGCACAACTCTTGGCCTTTCCTCGACAAGTGAAAAGGCTGCGCTATACTTTCCAGGTGCGAATTGGATGGAGGGAGAGCCCGTGAAATACCCCGTTTCCTCCAGTCTCCGCCATAGAGGGAAAGTTCTCGACCTGGACGCCGAACGCGAAATGGTCACCCTGCTGGGCATCAACGGGGAACCGATCGGCAGTCTCTCGTGGGACTTCGTGATCGATCAAATTCTCGCGTATCGCAAGCTGCCCGTTCAGAAAGAAGTCCGAGCGGAACCACGGATCTCCCTGGCATTCCGCGTGCGGTACAATACCCCGGAGGGACAGCCTTTCGAGAGCCGGGCAGGCGGGATCGGCGGAGGCGGCCTGTTTATCGAGAGTCTGGCGCCGCTGCGGGTGGGGACCAAGCTGGCCATGGAATTCTCGCTCCCGGAGAAACCCGCGGAATGGCTTCCCGCCAAAGGGATCGTGGCATGGGTCTGTCCGAAAGCCGATCAGTATACGTTCAGCCCCGGGATGGGAGTGCGCTTCACCGAGGTTGCGCCAGACATCCGGGACCGGATTCTCGAGTTGGTCAAGTCGGGGCAGGCGGCGGGGCAGGCAGCCTGATTTACATTCCGCTTCGCCTGTTCACCAAATGGAACCGCGTGTATGAAACTCCCGGTTATTTCCACCGCAGGACACCAGGGCAAATCCCTCGTGATCAACCCCGAACAGGAAATCATCACCGTGCAGGACGCGTCGGGGCAACTGTTGGGCCATGTGCCCTGGGGTGCGATCATCGAACAGGTGATCGCCACCGACGATGACACCCGGTATGCCCATTGCCGCGCGCAGCCCCGCGCCCCGTTGGCGTTGAAAGTCCGCTACAGCACGCCGGAAGGAAAACAATTCGACGGTCTGACCGGGGGCATCGGAGGCGGGGGCCTATTTATCGAGAGCAGCACCCCCTTGGCAGCGGGAACCGAGCTCTCGGTCGAGTTCGCGCTGCCTGATCGACCCTGGGATAAGCTGAAGGCACGAGCCAAGGTAGCCTGGACCCGTAATCGGCCGGAACGCTATCTCCTGTTTCCCGGAATGGGAATCCAATTCATCGATATCGATCAGAAGGCCCAGGATCTCCTTGTGGAGTTAGTCGACGCGTTGAACCGGAGTCGAAACCCCTCCTAAGTCTCTCGGACCCTTCCCCGCCCATCGTTTGACGTCGAGGCTGCTATCTTCCCGTACGATTGCATTCAATTCCACAGCCACCGACCCGTCCCCAATATACTGAAGCCGATAGGCCGCCTCCGCCCGCACGCTTGCCACCGGATCATGCCGAAGTCGCTCCATGAGGACAGGACCAGCGCGGACATCCCCCGTCTCACCCAGGGCCGCGACGGCCCATTGGCGGACCATCGGATCGTCGTCTGTCGCAGTATTGGATAAGGCTTGCAAGGCCCCATGTCCTTCGACCAGGAAGGAGACGTGCCCGGCCGCCTGTCGAACAGCTGGATCAGGATTGATCAGCAGACCCGTCAACGCGGATGTCAGGGTAGGAGTCGCTTCCCGCATACCCAGCGCTTGAGCAGCGGCATGGCGCACCGGGGCACGGGGATCAGCCAGCAGGGCCACAAGTTCCGTCTCCGCCTCCTTCCCCGCGACAGACAGCGCGCCCACACTTCTTGCCACAGCCTCGCGCACCCTCGGATCCGGATCGTGGAGCACTGGCAACAGGAACGGCCCTGCCTTCCGGTTTCCAATCTTTCCCAACGCCTCGGCGGCCGTCAGACGGACTGTCGCTTGCTGATCGCCCAGCAAGGTGATGAGCATCTCCATCGTGGTCTGAGGCGCTGAGGCGGGAGCGTCCTGATAGCAGCCGGCCGTGGCAGCAAGCGAACAGGTCAGCCACAGCGCGAGAAGGGACTGCTCCAGGCCGGCCCTGGTTGTGACGAGTAAGCGCGGGACTGAGAGGCGAATCACGCGGGTTTGGGGAGATCTTCCTGAATCGCCGGAGTCTCTTTTGCTGCTTCGAGAGACTGTTGAATTTCTTTCTGCGCCGCATCGATTTCGGTCTGAATCGTGCGCATTTCTGGATCCACACTGCTGCGGACATCGGCTACCGCCTGCTGAAACGATCGTACCAATCCTCCGAGGCCCTCCCCGACGGCCTGCATGTCTTTCGGAGGCACGCCTGCACCGGACGGCACCGGTTTGGCTTTCAGCGCAGCCTGCTGCGCCTGCACGCGGGCCACCGCTTCTTTGTTTACGATTGCCGAGGGACGTGTTGCGGATGGTTTAGCCTGGGCGCCGGCCGGCAAAGGAGGATACTGCGCACGAACCAACGGAGAAGGGGCTGCGTCTCGCTCCTCCATGGTTACCGCTTGCGGCGGCGGGACTGACGAGGGATCCCGGGGTGGCGCCGTTCGCGGTGCCGGAGAGGCCTGCGGTCCCATCTGATAGAGCAGAGAAGCCGTGGTGCCCGGCGTCATCTCCGGACCCGGGACGTATGGAACATTGGGTCTGATATTGACCGGCGCCGCGCTCCTGGCCGCGGACTGCGCCGGCGCGGCCGGCTGGACCTGGGCCGGTGCGGGCGCCGCGGCCTCCCCCTGGCTGGCCACGGGCTGCGGGACTTCGTTGACTTCCTTCTTAAATCCTTTCAAGGCCTTGCCGACGCCTTCTCCGATCTGCGGCAGGCGGCCGGCCCCGAAAATGATCAACACGATCACCAGAATGATGATCAATTCGGAAATGCCCAGCGTCCCGAACATGTACGCCCCTCACAGCTAGTCCATCAGCAGAAAATCGTGGCGCCTCACAAGCTAGGCTGAATCTAGCCGCCTCATAGATCTGGTGTCAAGGAAAGGCCCGGCCGAACAGTTCGACGATCCGGCGGGCCTCAGAGGATGGGAACAATTTCGCTCTGCAGAGGTTGGCCGTACACCAGCACCTCTCGATTCGACACATACACGTCCAGCTCGCTCCTGATTCCGAACTCCCCGGGGAGATAGATGCCGGGCTCAATGGAAAAACACGTGCGCGGGAGGAGTCGGCGATCGTCCCTTGTTTCCAAGTTGTCGATGTTCGCCCCATTGCCATGGACTTCCTCGCCGATGGAGTGCCCGGTCCGATGAATGAAAAAGTCGCCGTACCCGGCGTCCCGAATCGTCTTGCGGCACACATCATCAACTTCCCAACCGCACGGAAACCGACCTGACGCCACCCGTTCCCGGACAAAGGCCAGCGCCGCATCGCGCCCCCGCCGGACATGCTCAAAGATCGTCCGTTGCTTGGCGGGCACCTGCTTCTCCGTATAGCCGGTCCAGGTGATGTCGCCGTAGACGGATCCCGGCTCGGTCCGCTTGGCCCACAGATCGATCAGGACCAGGTTCTCGCGAATGACCGAAGCGGAGCGGGATTCGACAGGCCTGTAATGAGGATCGGCGCTATGCCCATCAACCGCCGCGATGGGAGCGCTGGCCGTTGTCATCCCGGCGTCGCGGATCCTGGCGAGGATGAACTGCTGCAGTCCGTATTCGGTCAAGGGGCACTCCTTGGTGATCGAGGCCGCGATATGCGCAAACGTTTCGTCGACGATCTTCCGAAGCGCGTCGGTCGCGTAGCGATGCGATTCCAGTTGCGCGTCGGTCCACACCGATTCAAATCGTTGAACGAGATCCGCTGACGTGACGACCTCGATCCCGAAACTTCGAATCAGCTCAACGGTTCCGGCATCGACCCGCGACAGGTAGGGCACGGCGTTGAGGGGCGAATACTGCATCGCAATACGCCGTCGGCCGTGCAACAGTGACGACAGGAGAACTCGTTGCTGTTCCCAGGACACATAGCGCTGATCGCGACCGGGCAATTCCTCCAGGACGTACGGTTCTATCCGGTGGAGCAGTTTGACCGGTTCACCCCTGGCAGGAATCCAATAGTACCAACGCCGCGTGACGTACCGGGCCGGATCGAGCAGCAACACCCGATAGGCCAGCAGGTCGCTCCCGCGAAAATCATAGAAGAGCCACCCGTCAAGCGCCTCCGTTTCTCGGAGCGCCGCTTGGATTGCCACAATCCGGTCATGATGCGTAACGGTGGTCATCTGATGCGCATCTTATCGTCGCTGTCCTGAAGCGTCAATCGCACAATGGGCCCACCGTGCTAGAATGTTTGCCGATGGCTCACGAATCCCCATCCTATCGTGTCACCCTGTTCTTCGGACCAGAACCGGTGGAAGGAGAACCAGACGCCCAAGCTTGTGTCTTCAACGTAAAGCGGCGGAGCTGGAAGGCAGGAATTCAAGTCTCGGTGGAAATCACTAGGGACCAGCTCTCGACCCTGCGTGACAGAATTCAGCTCGCCGATCGACTCACACACATGTTTCTCGCGCTCGCCCCGGAAGAGCGTGTCGCCAGCGAAGGCCGCGTAGCCGACCTCTTCGCCCAGGCCGTGAGTCGATGCAAGCTCGATCTCCGCCTGCAGTCCGGCCTGCGTCAGGAGAACGGGCGCATTCCAGCCGGCGAGCTGGTGCCTGAGCTGGACCAGGCGGTCACCGGTCGCCCGGAGTATGTTGTCGCCTACATCCTGGCAGAATTGGACCTGGCCTGCGATCACCCATCCCCTTCATCTCTCTAGCTTCTTCGGACGGCAGGGGGTTTGCATTCGTGGATAAATTTGTTATAAGCAAACACAGCACCATCTGTATGGTGTTCTGTACGGTGTTCGCGGATGGATGGAATGAATTGTGCGCTTTCGCGGAAGGAGGCAGCTCACATGAGACCTTACGGACCTCACAGTCGACTCCCGTTCGTCACGTTCATCGTGCTCGTGACGTTCTGTTCACTGATCGCGGTTCCGGCCTGGAGCCAGTCTTCGTCCTCGGACCAGCAGCAAAGAACGGCGTCCGGCGCGGTTATGGGGGCCGCCTCGGCAGCAAGCACGATCGTGTACTTCCCGTTCAAAGCCGCCTTCGCCATCGGCGGAGGAATCGTCGGCGGCCTCGCCTACGCCTTTTCGGGCGGGAGCGAACAAACCGCCAAGAACATCTGGATTCCGAGTATGTACGGCACGTACCTCATCACGCCCGAACATCTCACCGGCGATCGCCCGGTGCGTTTCCTCGGTGTTGCAGCCGAGAGCGAGCGTGCGATGGACGACACCGCTCCGATGAGCGGTCTCCCACCAGAACCAGTTAAGTGATATGAAGCCCGTCATCGGCGTGACCCCGGACTTCAATGCCAGTGACAGAACGGACATGGGCGGCCGCGAGCCGACCTATTTTCTGCGGGCCCGCTACATCCGGGCGATCGAAGAACTCGGAGGGATTCCCCTCATTCTCCCCCTCGTGGCAGGAGCGGCCGCGCGTCGGCGCCTGCTCGATCGCGTCGATGGACTCCTGCTCACCGGCAGCGGTCCGGATCTTTCTCCCCGGCTCTACGGAGAGCGTCAGCGTTACCAATTCCCCCTCGTGAGTGCGCGACGCGCCGACTTTGAGCTCGAGCTGGTCCGCCAGGCCAGAGCCCGCGATCTTCCGCTGTTGGGAATCTGCGGGGGCATGCAGACGGTGAACGTCGCCTGCGGCGGCAGTCTCTTTCAGGATATTTCGTCACAAGTCCAGCATGCCTTGAACCATCGGCAGAACACCACGGCCACTCATGTGTCTCATCCGGTTGTCGTGGCCTCGAAGAGTCTGCTCAAGAAGGTCGTCGGCCGGTCAACCATCATGGTGAACAGTTCCCATCATCAATCGGTGAAGAAGGTGGCGCCGTCGCTGACCGGGAGCGCCGTTGCTCCAGATGGAATCGTCGAAGCGATTGAGTCGCCCGCGCACCGATTCCTGCTCGCCATTCAGTGGCATCCCGAGTTCCTCTTTGAACGCCACCGGGTCCATCGGCGATTGTTCGAAGCGCTGCTGCGCGCCGCCAAACGAACTCGCGCATGAGCGACGCATGCCGTTCGACCGCGCGTCTCCAGCGCCAGCGCGATTGTTCACCTGCTATACTTGACACTATATGGAGCCGCAGCCCCCTATTCCTGCCGCCGCGAATCCTGCCCACCTCAACTCAGGACAATCTGTGACGCATCGCCTCTTCCGGACGAAATCCATCGAGCAGATCCTGGTGGACGCGGATCACCCGGAGCATCGTCTCAAGAAGACACTAACCGCCTGGGACCTGACGGCGCTTGGGATCGGGGCGATCATCGGCACGGGCATTTTCGTCCTGATCGGCACGGCCATCGTGGGCGACGCCCATCGACCGGGTGCCGGGCCCGGCATCGTCCTCTCGTTCATCCTCTCCGGGCTCACGTGCGCCCTGGCCGCTCTGTGCTATGCCGAATTTTCAGCCATGATCCCCGTTGCTGGTTCCGCCTATACCTTTTCCTACGCCACGCTGGGCGAGTTTCTCGCCTGGCTCACCGGGTGGAATCTGATCCTCGAATATGGTGTGGCCTGCGTCGCCGTGGCGATCGGCTGGTCCGATTACTTCACCAATCTGCTGAAGCTCGCGGGTCTGGAACTTCCCTACTGGGCGACACATCCGCCCGGAGGCACCGATGGCGGCGTCGCGAATCTGCCGGCGGCCATCATCGTCCTCCTGGTAAGCGTGATCCTCGTTATCGGAATCAAGGAAAGTGCGCGCGTCACCGGGGTGATCGTCTGCTTGAAACTCGCGGTGATCCTCTTCTTCATCGGTATCGGGACCCCGGCGGTGAAGGCCGACAATTGGACGCCGTTTATGCCGCAGGGGTTCGAGGGGGTCCGGGCCGCAGCTGCGATCATCTTCTTTGCGTACATCGGGTTCGACGCCGTCTCGACCGCCGCGGAAGAAGCCCGTAATCCCCAACGCGATGTTCCGCTGGGCATCCTCGGCTCTTTGGGTGTGTGCACCCTACTGTACATCTCCGTCGCCGCAGTTCTCACCGGCCTCGTCCCCGCGAGTCAGATCGACATCCATGCTCCGGTGGCCGAAGCATTGAGCGTCGCGGGATTCAAATGGGGCGCGGCCATCGTCGCCGTGGGCGCCGTAGCGGGCATTACGAGCGTGCTGGTCGTGATGATGCTCGGGCAGATCCGTGTGTTTTTCGCCATGTCGCGCGACCGGCTGCTGAGTCCCGGCCTGTCGAAAGTTCATCACAGGTTCGGCACACCACACCGCGCGACGATTCTCACCGGCATCGCGGTGGCCATCTTGGCGGCCCTGATTCCGATCGGTGACGCGGCCGATATGACGAACATCGGAACATTCTTCGCGTTCGTCCTGGTCTGTGTCGGAGTCATGATCCTGCGCTACACGAAACCGGAGCACCCTCGCCCCTTTCGTCTCCCCTTCATGCCGTTCGTTCCTCTGTTGGGCGTGACGGCCTGCCTGTATCTCATGGCCGGTCTGCCGTGGCTGACCTGGATCCGCTTCGGGGTATGGACCGTCATAGGCATTCTCGTCTATGCGGGCTATGGGATTAAACACAGCAAGCTCGCTGCGCAAGGCAGCCAAAATTGACGCATTGACGATTGAATCCCTGCCCCATTGTTTTCAATAGTGCACGGAGCAACCGATCACATGGTTCCATATTGGAACGGGTCTAGTTCGACTGGCTGGATGGCTGCGGCACGGAAACAGGGGCGACAGTCAGCTGACTGGCCGGCGCTGCAGCTGCGGCAGCTGGTTTCTGATCTACGTCGGAAGGAGCGGGCGGCTGCGTCGCGGGAGTGAGACCGGCTGCAGCCGGGACAGCGGGCTTGAGAGGCGCCGGCTTCTCGGGCTTGATGCCTCCTTCCCAGGCTGGACCGGAATACATATCCGCCGTCAGCCCCTTCGCCTTCCATTTCTCTTCAAAGTCCGCCGCGGCCTTATTGGGGGTTTCGCCCAACCCCAGAACATCATTCCAGGGGTAGACCTTCGGCCCGATCTCACAGCCTGATTCCCTCCGCCGCAAATACAAGGCGATCGGATTGCCCCGATAGGGTCCGAGGTAAATATGCACGCAGCCGACGTATTCGAGCAACGCCGCCATACCCGACTCTCCAGGAACGCGCATGATGCCATAAGAGGTGAGAATAGGGCAAGAAGGGTCGCTCCCTTTGCTCGCCCAACGCGCGCCCTGAGAAGGGCCTCGTTGGATGCGCGCAGTGAGTGAACAGTTCTTCTCGCCCGCCGGAGAAATGAAAATGAGGGAATCAGATGAAGTGCAAGGGAACAATTCAATTGAGCAGATCGATCCCGCGTTCAGACGCCGGCATGCGCGAATCGTTCGCGGGCCCGGTCGATCGAGCGCAAGAAAGCCCGGTGAGTTCGGCAGCCGACCACGAGTCTCGCATCGGAAATCGCGACGGGCCCATAGGGAAGAAGAAATCGTGCCTTCAGACGGGCGACGCGCGCGAGCGACTGCTCCAAACGTTCCATCGTAACGGTGCCCTCCGCCACAGCTTTGTCCAGGGCGGTCATCGCCGCCACTTCGCGATCGCGATCTTTGCAGATGAGGGGCATGTCGCAGCCGGCCAGGATCGACTGCACGGTCGCTTCCTCGACTCCATAGTGATCGATGATCGCGTGCATTTCAAGATCGTCGGTCAGCACGACTCCGTCGTACCGCAGGTCTTCGCGGAGAATTTTCCCGATGATGGCGGGAGACAGCGTCGCCGGCCGTTGGTCGTCCAATGTCCGATACCGAACATGCGCCGTCATCATTGTCGCAACGCCGTTCGCCGCCGCATGCCGGAACGGGGGCAACTCAATCCGCTCCAACCGCTCTCGATCCGCCGTCACTACCGGCAATGCCTTGTGCGAATCCACACTCGTGTCGCCATGCCCGGGAAAGTGCTTGCCGCAGGCCACGACACGGTTGTCCTGCAAGCCTCTCACGGTGGCCAAGCCCAATGCGCAGACCGGCTCCGGAGTGGCGCCGAAGGCACGATCGCCAATGACCGGATTCGCAGGGTTGCTGTTCACATCCAGCACGGGCGACATGTTCATATTGATGCCGACGGCCCTCAGCTCTCTCGCCACGACCGCTGCGGCTCCGTAGGCCAACGCTGAGGAATTGCAGCGGCCCAACACCTCGCAGGGAGGACAAATTGTGAAGTCCTTCGGTAATCGGGAGACACGCCCGCCTTCTTGGTCGATCGAGATCAGCAACGGGGAATGGGGGCTGCAGCGCTGCAGTTCGTTCGTCAACTCGACGACCTGGTCGGTCGATTCGAGATTCCTCGAAAACAAGATGACCCCGCCAGGCTTGTACTCTCTGATGAAGGCGGCAAGGTTCGACGATACGGTCGTCCCGTCGAACCCCACCATGAAGAGCTGACCGATCCTGTCACGAGACATCAGCATGTCTCTGCATCCCGCCCATGCTACAGCGAGCGGTCCATCAAATACTGGATCAGCAGCCTGGTGCCGGTCCCGGTGGGGCCCTTCGGAATATACGCCCGTTCACATTCGCTCCAATCCGTGCTGGCGATATCGAGATGCACCCATGGGCAATCGCCGACGAACTTGCTCAGGAACAGCGCAGCCGTGATCATGCCGCCCCCACGCCCGCCGATGTTCCGCATGTCGGCCACATCACTCCGCAACTGCTCAAAATATTCTTCCCACAGCGGCATTTCCCAGACCCGCTCTCCCGCGCGTAATCCGGCCCTGCGCACCGCGTCCTTCAGCTTCGCATCCGTCCCGAACATGCCGATGGCAAACTGCCCAAGCGCGACGACACAGGCGCCGGTCAGCGTCGCGATGTCGATCAGCGCCGCCGGTTTGAATCGTGTGGCGTAGGCCAGGCCATCGGACAGGATCAGTCTCCCTTCGGCGTCGGTATTCTGGACCTCCACGGTCTTTCCGGACAGCGTCTTCACCACATCGCCCGGCCGCATCGCGCGGCCTCCCGGCATGTTCTCAGCGACCGGAAGAATACTGATCAGATCGAGTGGTAATTCCAGCCGTGCCGCGGCTCGCACGCAGGCCAATACTTCCGCGCCGCCGGTCATGTCCGCTTTCATCTGCTCCATGTTCTCGGCGGGCTTCAGCGAAATGCCGCCCGTATCAAACGTGATCGTCTTGCCGACGAGGACGACCGGACGATCATCCTTTTTCTTGGCACCGTGGTACTGGAGAATGATGAACTTCGGCGGTTCATGGCTGCCCTTCGCCACACCGAGCAGGGCGCCCATGCCCAGTACCTCCATTTCCTTCTGTTCGAGAATCTTGAGGCTCACGCCGGTTTCCTTCGCGAGAGCTTTCGCTTCGCTCGCGATCTTGGTCGGCGTCATCACGTTGGAAGGATGGTTGCACAGATCGCGGACGAATACCGTAGCTTCGGCGGTCGCCACCCCTCGCCTGATACCCTCGACCAGCTGGCGCAGCTGTCCCAGCCGAGGAGCCAGAACCGACATCGCGGCTACGTCTTTGCTAGTCGGACCGTCGCTGCGATACACGGTAAAGTGGTAACTCCCGAGAATCGCACCTTCAGCCATCACCTGAGCGACTTCGACCATCGATGCACCGGGGGGCGTCACGCTCGGCACCGCAACCGTGAACGAGCCGGCCTTCGCCTGGCGCACCCGTTTGGCCGCATACCCCATGGCCTGACGAATTTGATCCAACCCCGCATCTTTCTTCTTGCCCAAGCCGACCAGGATCAGCCGCTTCGCCGGAATTTTCCCCTGCGTGTGGAAGAGCACCACTTCGTTGGCCTTTCCTTCGAACTCCTTCGACCGCAGCAGCTCACGGAGCGCCCCGCCAAGGGTCTTGTCCAGCACCCCGGCATCCTGTTTGGAAAGGGCTTCGCCTTCGTACTGGGGGAGGACGAGCGCCTCGGTGGCCTCCGTTTCGACCCGCCCCTGCTTCGCATCGATCCGCATGATGTTCATTCAGCTCTCCTTAATTTTCTTCGCTCGTCCTTCGTGAAGCATCGTTCGCGTTCACACCGGTTGGTTCTTGCGCTTCACGATTCACGAGAGACGTTTCACGTTCTACACTCCCCGCATGTCGGAGGCCCAAATATGTTTGTGCATCTGCAATTGGAAACGAACCGGGAGCCGATCCGCCAGCATCCATTCAGCCAGCTGACGGGGATCAAGCACGCCGAACACCGGGCTGAAGAGGACCGGACACCGGTCCGCTAAGCCGTAACGCGCCACGACTTCTTTTGACCATTCGTAGTCCGTCCGGTCCTGGATCACAAACTTCGCTTCATCCGTCGGCCTGAGGCGATCAAGATTGGGCCAGTGCATCCGGGACATCATCCCGCTTCCCGGGCACTTCACATCAAGGATGACATGAACCAGCGGATCGACAGGTGCGGTATCGACGGCCCCGCTGGTTTCGAGCAGTACCGTGAAGCCTCCCTTGCACAGCCGGCTGAGCAGCGGCACGGTATCAGGCTGTGCCAGCGGCTCTCCGCCGGTCACTTCGACCACACGGCAACCATAGGCGCGGACCTTTCCCAGAACCTCGTCGATTGACTGCTCTGTTCCCCCGTAGAACGCGTATTCCGTATCGCACCAGGTACAACGGAGAGAACAGCCCGTCAGGCGCACGAACACACAGGGCCGACCGGCAAATGTCGATTCGCCTTGAATGCTGTGGAAGATTTCGGTGACGCGCATAACCGAATGTTTAATTGAAAATTGTCAATTCACCATTGCAGGGGCTATCGCCACCGCTGAATCGGCCAATGCTGCTGCCGGGCTATCCGTGCCATCCCTCGGATGGGATTCACCACCGTGGGATGTCCAACTGTACGCAAGACATCGAGGTCCCCGGGGCTATCGCCATACGCATAACACAGGGAGAGGTCCAGGGTAAGATCCTGCGCCAACTGATCGATTAGTCGGCGTTTCCCCTGACCATAGGGTAGGGGATGCACGAGGCGACCCGTGTAGATGCCGTTCACTTCCTCTAAACGGCCGGCAAAACATCGATCGACTTGTAACGCGCTCGCGATTGGGTCGATCAGAAAATCCATCGAGCCCGTCAGCAGAACGATCGCGTGGCCGGCGCGCCGATGCTCGTCAATCTGCCTCATAGCGGCGGGGGAGACGGAGGGGCACAATTGCTCGCGGCAGAATTCTTCTCCCAACGGCTCGATCACCTGCACCGGCTTCCCGGCCAGATACAGCTTGCGCTCCCGGAGCGGATGTAGCGAGAGCGCCGGCAGATGCGACATCAACCAAGAAAAACTCTCGCGCACCTCCGGCCATCCGACGACGCCGCGCCGCCACAGCCATCGGAAAAACCGGACTTCGCTGGCTTCGCCGGGCAAAAGCGTGTTGTCGACATCAAAAAATGCGGCGGTCGAAGAGGAGAGACCCCGTTGGGCTGCAGCGGTCACGAGTGTCTTTCAGAAGCGACCAGGGCACAAGATTAGTGGCCGATTCTACCGGACGCCCCGTTCATTGACAAGAATTTTGCCCGACTTCTATAATGCCATTCCCACAGGCCTCGATCGTCGTTCGTGAAGCGTTCTCCGAACTCGTCGCTCGGATTTCGTCGTTCGTTTCTCGGTGAGCCTGATTTGAGACGAGATGCGAGATACGCTTCACAGGATACGGCGGTCTTCGAGAGATGCTTCACGCATTTGTGCCGAAGTGGTGGAATGGCAGACACGCACGTTTGAGGGGCGTGTGGCGCAAGCCGTGCGGGTTCAAGTCCCGCCTTCGGCACCATCTTACTTAGCTTGGCAACGTGATTTTTGGCGCACCCGGTTTTCCCGAGTCTTCAGCTATCCGGAACGCGCTTCCGTACAAGGTTTCTGGAAAAACACACGCTTCGCTGAAGCCGTCCACCAGCGATCACAAGCCGATGTGGCCAGTGCATGAGGTTCCTCCTGCTTGATGTGCAGTTGACTGATGGGGCGGACCTGATCGCGGGAACATTCGTGACGTCTTTTCTCTCCCTCGTTTGTTGCACCGGGCTCAGCAGAAGATTCGCCCTTCTCGCATCTCCTGCATCTCCACCGCTTCTACCATCCATGTTTCGACACTTCGGTACGGCTGATCCGGGCCACCTCACCAGGATGGCACCATCTCGCTGGTCAACGCCCGAATTGAACAGATGTTTGGATATTCGCGTGATGAACTCCTGGGCCGTCCGATCGATCTCCTGCTGCCCGAATACCTCCGGTAGGAAGATGCCCGATTGCGCGGCGATTCTCCGTCGGCTCCCACGCTTCACACGATGGGAACCCTCAACGATCCGTTCGGTCGCCGCAAGGATGGTTCGCAGTTCCCGATTGAAATCGTCCTCACCCCCCTTGAACTGGCTTCAGGCCGGTCGACGTTCGTCACGATCATCGACATCACCGATCGCCGACGGGCTGAAGAGGATGCGCGACAGAGCCACGTCTGGTTCGATCTCGCCGTCCAAGCCGCACATGTCGGTATCTTCGAACACGATCATCGAACCGACAGCCTGTATTGGTCGCCGACGTTGCGCGAGATCTGCGGTGTGACCCAGGATGAGGCGGGCTCGCTGCAACGGTATGTAGATCTCATCCCTCGTGATGAGCGTGAGCGGATTCTCCATGCCATTCGCGACGCGCATCATCCGTCGGGAGACGGGCAATTTGAGGCCGTGCACCAGCTCGTCAGGCCGGACGGAGAGGTCCGCCATGTCTGTGTCCGTTCCCTCACGTCGTTTGAAGGGGAGGGCACGGCGCGTGCGCCGGTTCGAACGGTCGGAGCCATGGTCGACATCACCGACCACCAACGTGCGACGGAATATGTGCGCGACGCCTCGAAGATGGAAGCGATCGGCACGCTGGCCGGCGGCATCGCGCACGAGCTCAACAATCGGCTCACCGCTGTGCTCGGCTTCAGCGAGCTGGCCCTCCCCCTACTCTCGTCCGACAGCAAGGTTCGCCGCCATCTTCAACAGGTCGTCAGCGCGGGGCGCAAGTCTCGCGAACTGGTCCATCAGCTGCTGACATTCAGCCGGCAGAGTGGTCAGGTCCGGCGCCCGCTCTCGCTCCACCTACTGGTGAAAGAGTCACTCAAGCTGTTGCGCCCCACGATCCCGTCATGGGTCGAGCTACGTGAACGGATCGCCGGCTCGACCTGCCCCATCTCGGCCGACATGACTCAGATGCATCAGATGATCCTGAACCTGGTGGAGAATGCCCTGCACGCTATGAGCAGAACCGGCGGAGTGCTCGTTATCCAGCTCCAGGACAAAGAGCTCGCCGCCGATCAGGTGACGCCTGCCGGCACACTGACGGCAGGATGTTATGCCTGCCTGATGGTTCGAGATTCCGGCGAAGGCATGGAACCGGAGTTCGCCAAGCGGCTCTTCGACCCGTTCTGCACGACGAAGTCGCCCGGCAAGGAACGGGAAATGGGTCTCGCCGTCGTCCATGAGATCGTCACCGCCCACGGCGGTACCATCCTGGTCGAGAGCAAGATCGGAATCGGCACGACGGTATCCCTGTATTTCCCCGCGCTGCCTCCTCGCGCCTCGGCGACTGCCATACGGGACGAACCGCTCCCTCGCGGGCATGAATGCGTGCTGTTCGTCGACGATGAGGAGTCTGCGGCCCGTGTTGGAGGCGAGATGCTGGAGTCGCTCGGATACTTTCCGGTGGTGCGCGGGAACGCGGCGGAGGCGTTGGAGGCGTTCCGCATCGCTCCTCAACGATTCGATCTGTTGATCACGGATCAGACGATGCCCGAGATGAACGGGGATCTGCTTGCCCGCGAATGCCAGCGGTTGAGGCCGGATCTCCCTGTCATCCTCTGTACCTACTCGGACCAGACCCTGTCCGAAGCCGAAGCCCGCCTGCTTGGAGTGACCGAGTTCGTCCTGAAACCGATGACGCTGCACAATCTCGCGCTCACGATCCGGCGGGTCCTGGATCTCCCCGCACCGCCCCCCCGTCGAGCCCTGTACAGTCGAGCCGGCATCCTGAGCCATCCACGTTGCTGATCGAGGAATCAGATGCCATCGGTACTCGTCATTGATGATGAGGAGCAGGTTCGGCAGCTCATCCGGGAAACCCTGGAGCAGGCTGGTTATGACGTCGAGGAGGCTTGCGACGGCAACGAGGGTCTGAAACGGTATCGAACCAGACCGGCCGACCTGGTCATCATGGATATCCTGATGCCCGATCAGGACGGCCTGGAGAGCATCATGACGCTTGACCGTGAATTTCCGATGTCCCGCGTGATCGCCATCACCGGAGGCAGCGACATGATCGGCATGTTGAATTTTCTGGATGTCGCGAAGATGTTGGGTGCCCGGCGGACCATTCAGAAACCGTTCGAGGTGAAGGCCCTGCTCGACGCGGTTGCCGCCGAATTAAGTCACTAGCCGAACCGTTCTCACCTTCACTGCTGATCCGCCGAGCCGGAGGCCTCCGGAGCCCGATGCAACCCAGCCGGCGGGGGAGCGACCGTCCGCTGACCTCAGCCCATCTCAACGGGGTCTACATCAACGACAAACTTGATCTCTCCCTTCCGATACTCACGTTCCATTCTCTCGACCGACTCATGGATCCGCCGGCAAAGGAGAGTACGGTCGGCTCCCTTCACGAGAAGTTGATGCCGGTGGTGCCCTTTCGGTCGAACACCCATCGCCGCGACGGGCCCTAGGATCATGACTGGTTCCTGTCCAACGTGTGACTGCTCGAGACTCTTCCTCCAACGCTTCGCGGCTGTTTCAACCACTCGTAAATCCTTGCCGGACACCGAGAGACGGGCCAGATGACAGGCCGGCGGATAACTCAGCAGCCGACGCGCCGTCATTTCTTCATCGTAGAACCGGTTCGGCTCACCCGTTAGCAGGGCTTGCACCGCATGATGAGCAGGAAACCAGGTCTGCAGCATCACCCGGCCCCCCTCGCACGCAGGTCGCGCCACGCTCGCGGCGTCGACCAACAAGTGATAGGTCCGCTCGGCCGCGCGAAAGTCCGGGACATTCAATCCGGAATCTGCCTGGAGGATCCCGACCAATCCCCTGCTCGGTATCGGCTCCCTTTGAAACAACGCCTGGGTTCCGATGAGGATGTCCCATGCGCCTCCGTCGACCCCATCCCATAAACGGCGGGCGGAGGCCGATCGGCGAAGCGTATCGCCGTCAAACCGCGCGATCCTGGCATGGGGAAACAGCCGTCGGGCTTCCATCTCTACCCGTTCAGTTCCTTCGCCGACAGGACTCAAGCGAGCGGCTCGGCAGTTCGGGCAGGAGTCCGGTAAGGGAGTTCCGATCCCGCAGTAGCGACACATGAGCCTGCCCGCCTCCCGGTAGTAGGCGAGCGCGACCGCACAGGAAACACAGCGCGGCACCCCGCCGCAGTCTCGACAAACCAGCGCCCCTGCGTAGCCTTTTCGATTGAGGAAGAGAAGCACCCCTGTCTTGTGCTCCATGGCCTCGCGCATCGCCGCCACGAGCCTCACGCTGAACAGCGTGCCTCCCGGTTCATCGTGCAGGTCGACAAGCTCGAGAGCCGGTCGACGGGCGGCTTCCGGCTGAACGGTGTACGCTTGGGCGCCGGTATCCATTCTCGCCTCTAGCGATGGGTGAGCAGACGCGAGCACGAGGAGCGCCTGTTCGCCTTCGGCCCTCATGCAGGCTGCGTCTCGGGCATGATACCGAGGCTCCTGTGGCTCCTTGAACGCCGGGTCATCTTCGCCGTCCACCCAGATCAGGCCGATGGATCGCAGCGGCGTAAAGATCGCGGAGCGTGTCCCGACGACGATCGACGGAATGCCCTCCGCCTGCGCCCGCGAATCGTGGCCGGAGGAGGGATGGAGCAGAATCAGTGGGGCCTTGATCAGGGTCGAAAGCCGCTGTCTCAACCATTCCGCCTTGGCGACCTCGCCGGCAAGAATCAGCACCGACTTATTCAGCGCATGCGCCTGTTGGATCGCGCCGGCAAGCCGGCTCAGTCTATGCTCCCAAGGCGCATGGAGGACAATTCTTCTTCCCTGGTTGGCTCCAAGGCATTCGGCGACGCGTGCCATCCAGAGCGGGTCTGCCTCACGGAACGCTCCACCGAGCGAGGCCCGGCTTCGGGGCGCGCTTCGCGCCGCGACGTCGCCGGTCGTCCGCATGCCGTGGCCGGAGCCATTCACCTCGCTGCCGTCCGTTACCGCGACGGTTATCCATGACTTCTTTTCAAGGGCCTCCACTGCCAGCCGACTGGTTCGATCTTTGGATTGGCGGAGAGTGGAGCAGAGTACTCCTCTGGATCGCCTGGCAATCCGCTTAAGGGTGGGTCGGAGGTCCTCAGGGCAACACCCGGTATCATTCGCGGCGCGACCCTGATCGGTGACCACATAGCGCAAGGATGTAGCACGGGGCGTTGGATTCGCAGAAAAGATGAGCCGAAGGCACTGGCCCCACGGGGCGACATACCATTCTGCGATCTTGCGGGATAATTCGAACAACGGGGGAGAAATCTCGGCCTCTCCGGCACCCTTGGCCGGGGAACGAATCTCTTTGAGCGCCGCGGCGGTGATCCCCGCCGGGGGATGATCGCTCAGGGAGACGACCGCCCCCTCTATGGTCGCTCGCCCAAAGGGGACGAAGACCCGATGGCCAATCCCAACCGTTCTCGTCAGAGCCGTAGGAACGAGATAGGTGAACGTCCTGGCAATATGGCGGGGGACGATTACGTCGGCATACAGGGCCTGGGTCGGAGGTGGAACGGCGGGTCGATCATCGAGCGGCATGCGTCATTGTAACAGCGTGAGAAACGGGAGGACAACGCAAACGAGCGAGGATGATCAGGCGGTCGGTTGCTGGGGAAGGAGAAGAAGGATTCCGCTGAGGATTGTTTGTCGCGGCGGGATTCATGTCTGGATGGATCCCGCCCGCCTCGAACGACGGTGCTAGTTGCCCGCTGTGCCGGCCGGCTGGTTCGAATCCTGAGCCGCGGCATCCGGCGAAGGAGTCTTGCCGGTATCGGAAGGGTTGGCAGAACCGGACCCATCTGTCGTGGGAACTCGCGGAGGTTCCGTTACCGACAGGGTGCCGGGTCCGGCCGCCCTTGAGTCGTCGACGGACACGGCCGGTTGGTCGCCGCTCCCACGCGCGCTCAGGCTTGAAGGCTCGCTGTGGAGCCTCTGTACCTGACCGGGCACCTCAGGTTTTGACCCCTGCGAATCGTACTCCGGCGCATAGAGCAGAATCTCCACTCGACGGTTCTTCGTGCGGCCTTCCTCGATCGCATTGCTCGCCGCCGGCTTGCTCTCGCCGTACCCCACGGAACTCAGCCGGGCCGAATCCATTCCCCCCTTCTCCACGAGATACCGCACGACCCCGCTTGCACGCGCTTTGGACAATTCCCAGTTGCTCGGATGCCGCGACTTCAGTGTGGGGCCGATCTCGACGTTGTCCGTGTGTCCTTCCACTCGGATCAGCCTGCTATCGCCGCTGGCCTGCAGATATTCGATCAGCTGGTCCAGGGCCTTATAGCTCTCAGGCTTGATCGCCGCTTCGCCCGAATCATAGTGGAGAAAACTGGGCAGTTCGCCCAGGGTGATGCGGCTTTGCCCGGACGCATCCTGCACCCGCGCCCTGCTGGCTACCAGATCCGCCGGCAGGGAAGCGGCCACGGCCTGCTCCGTCTTCGCCGGGGTTGACTGCGGCTGCGAGTTCGGCGGGAGCTCTACCGGTTGAACGATGGGAGCCGAGAATCCGACAAGCTTGTACCGGTCCCCCTTATAGACCCGGGTAGTGGCCTTGATGATTCTTGCCGTCGCCGTGCGGTCCTCCATCGACAGGACTTTGAGCTGTCCGATCTTCTTCGGGGGAAGTCCCGCACTGTGACGGAATAGGTCCAGGAGGTGGCCGGGCTTGAGCCCGTCTTCCCGCCCTCGATCCAGGTACACCACATCGGACTGGGAGACGAGCGTCATGGACCTGTCGGCCTGGAGCTCCACGATCATACCGCTGAGATCGGCAACCTCCGCTGTCTGGCTGCCGTGCTCGCTCGGTTGGGGAGCAGCGTAACGAGTCACGGGATCCCCTGGAGTGATCGCGCTGTAGCTGATGATCGTTTCCGCCGGCGTTAAGGCATGGCCCATGTCCGTCACCTTCACGATGGCCACGCGAATCGTGACGAAGCTGAGATAGTCTTGTGTGACCGGGTGGAAGACCTTGCGCACCCGCCGGTAGACGGTAAAGAGGTCGCCGACCGCCACATCCGTGGGGTTGTCGAGCTTGAGGTAGAGCGCATCCCCTGTGCCCGTAAGCATTCGATTGCCCGTCGTCTGATTGTCCCCTGTGATCAAATTGATGATGCCGTCACGCGAGGTCGTCTTTTGGATGGAGCCGCTCGCGAAGGTCAGGGCAGCCTCACCCACGCGAACCGAACCGGCGTCCGGGGTCTGGGCCTGCACCGTTTGTGCTGATAGGCCGATACCGAACGAGAGCGCAAGAATGAGCGGTGTGAGAGTTTTCATAGATATTGATTCCTTTTCGAGGGCAGTACCGTTTTCAACACCATAGCAAATCTCGTTGTGTTGTCAAGAATTTGAGCTGAAGCGCCAGCATTTGACGATGATTTTCAGCAAGTGCTATAGTGGCGCTGGAATAGCTTCATCCTGTACCTCACAGGAGCCCAGAAGGACCTGTTTTACGGATGAAAGATCATCACGATCAAAGCCTCGCGATTCCACCGGCTACCCAGAAGACAAGGCGGATCCAAACCCAGATCCACCGGCGTCGAACAGCTGGGGTGTTTTCTCCCCTGGAGACAGAATGGGACATCTCGCAGCCAAGGCTTTCCGGTCAATCCGGGCCGTCTCGGCCACCCCAGCAGCTCCCTGCCTTGCTCAAGCGTTCGAAGGGGGCCTCCGGTGAGGTCTTTTCTCCTGAGACCATCGCCGAACCACAGAAGTAGTCCGGTCGCGGATATCTCCTGCCTCGACCCTGCTCGGCTGCGGTGACGGTGAACCAGGGAACTTTCCTGCCTGTGTACGCCTCAGGAACAAGCTCCCCTAGGGCTTTCGGGGCTGTCTCGATTAGGTCCTTTGTTCGCTTGCTATCGCCAAGACCCCAGCACTAAGATCACGAATATTCTTTCCAGGTCAATGCCTTGTGAGACGACGTCGATGAGTGCGGCGGATCTTCTTCTCGAATATTTGACCAGGTACTTTCCGATCCTCCTATTTATCTTCGTTGCTCTGGCATTCGGGGTTTTCACCCTGGTGGTCAGCTACTTCCTGCAACCCAGATATCCGGAGCCGGAGAAACTTTCGGCTTACGAGTGCGGTTCTGAACCGTTTTCCGATGCCCGCATGCCGTTTCCGGTCCGCTATTACATTTTTGCCATGCTGTTCGTCATTTTTGATATCGAAGTGATCTTTCTGTATCCCTGGGCGGTCGCGTTTACGAAGATCGGGGTGATTGGACTGGTCGAAATGCTCATCTTTATCGCCTTGTTTCTTGTGGCCTATGTGTACGCCTGGAGGAAAGGCGCGCTGGAGTGGGATTGAGGTTGTCATGGGACTGATCCAACTAGGACGTCATGAGAAGGACGGTGCTCCTGATGTCATCACCGGCACCGTTGAAAAAGCGGTGAACTGGGCGAGGAAGGGTTCGCTCTGGCCCATGACGTTCGGGCTCGCCTGCTGCGCCATCGAAATGATTGCCGCAGTCTCTTCGCGGTACGACATGGACCGGTTCGGAGCCGGAGTGTTCCGGGCGTCGCCGCGGCAGTCCGACTTGATGATCGTCGCCGGGACGGTGTGTCGGCGCATGGCGCCCGTGATTCGAAAAATTTACGACCAGATGCCGGAACCGAAGTATGTCATCGCGATGGGGTCTTGCGCCACATCCGGAAACATCTACGACAGCTACAGCGTGGTGCAGGGGGTCGACCGGTTTGTGCCGGTCGACATTTACGTGCCCGGTTGCCCCCCGACGCCGGAGGCCCTCTTCGACGGCATCTTGAAGCTCCAAGAGCGCATCATGCAGAAACGGGTGTTCGTGGCTCAGCCTGAACAGGTGAAAGCCAGTTTGAAGGTGTGACCGGACCCGAGATTATGAATCAGTTGATCCAGCGCCTTCAGGAAACGTTTTCGACCGGGTTCGTCGGCGCGGCGGAGTGGCGGGGCGATGTCGCAGTGACAGTCACCCGTGACAGACTGCACGAGGTCGCCCAGTTTCTCCACGACGATCCGGGCATGGATTTCGACTACATCGTCCACGTGAGTTCTGTGGATTGGCCCGATGACGAGGAGCGCTTCGAAGTGGTATGGGAGTTCTACTCCATCCGGAAACGTCATCGCATCCGGCTCAAGACGAGGGTGCCGGAATCGGATTGCGTCGTGGATTCCCTGACGGATCTGTGGAAGGGGGCGGAGTTCATGGAGCGTGAAGTCTACGACATGATGGGCATCCGCTTCCGGAATCATCCGGACCTCCGCCGGATCCTGATGCCGGACGACTACACCGAAGGCTTCCCCTTGCGCAAAGATTTCCCGCTTCGCGGCAAAGGCTGGCGGGATACCTTCGATTTCCTCGACGAAGTTCCCCGATAGAGACAACTCAACCATGGCATTCGAAGATCAGAGAACCACCGTCTATAAGGTCAATCCGGAACACCCGGAAAGCGAGACGCTTCCGACTCTGCGATCGGAAGAACTCCTGCTCAACATGGGCCCCCAACATCCCAGCACGCACGGAGTGCTCAAGGTCATCCTCGAATTGGAGGCAGAGCGGTTGGTGAAGTCCACGCCGGTCATGGGTTATCTCCACCGCGGCGTCGAAAAGCTCGCGGAGGACGGCACCTATCACCAGTTTATCCCCCATACGGACCGGCTCGACTACGTCTGCGCGATGTACAACAATTTCGCGTACTGCCGCGCGGTCGAGAAACTCCTCAACCTCCAGGTTCCGGAACGGGCCGAGTACCTGCGCACCATCGTGGCGGAAGTTCAGCGCATCATCGGCCACCAGTTCTGGCTGGGGACGCAGGCGCTCGACATCGGGGCCATGACGGTGTTCTTCTATTGCTTCCGCGATCGCGAAGTGCTCCTCGATTGGTTCGATGAGCTGTGCGGCGCCCGTCTCACGACCAGCTGGTATCGCATCGGCGGGGTGGAACGCGACCTGAGTCCGCCCCTGATCGCCAAGCTGAAGCAGTTTCTGGACTATTTCCCCGCCAAGATCGACGAATACATCATCTTTCTGGAAACCAACCGGATCTGGCTGGGGCGCACCAAGGGCATCGCTGTCATTTCCGCTGAGGATGCCGTGAATTTCGGGCTGAGCGGACCGACGTTACGGGGCTCCGGCGTGGACTATGACCTGCGGAAGTACGAGCCGTATAGCGCCTACCCCAAGTGCGAGTTCAGCGTGCCCGTCGGAAAAAACGGCGATACCTACGACCGGTACTGGATCCGCGTGATGGAACTCTACGAAAGCGTGAAGATCATCCGGCAATGTCTCGAGCAAATGCAGGAAGGCCCGATCATGGCCGACGTCCCGAGCGTGACCCTACCGCCGAAGCAGCGGGTCTTCACCAATCTGGAGTCGATGATCCAGCAGTTCAAACTCTTCTCGCAGGGCTTCACGGCTCCTCCCGGGGAGATCTACTGCGGTACCGAAGCGCATAAGGGCGAACTGGGTTTTTACATCGTCAGCACGGGGGGTAGTAAGCCATACCGCCTCAAGATTCGCGCCCCGTCGTTCGTGCACATGGGCGCGTTCGATCATATGTCCAGAGGCTACATGATCTCCGACGCGTGCACGATCTTCGGAACCTATGACATCGTGATGGGCGAGTGCGACCGATAAGAAGTGCTGAGTATTGCGTGATGAGTGCTGAGCTTAGGAACATACAATGCGACGCACATCCGAATACTCAGCACTCAGGACTCAGCACTGAGGAACGAGCATGGGACTGAAACCGGCAACGAATCCCGACGTCGAAACCGCGACGATCGAACTGAACATCGACGGGAAAGCGGTCACCGCGAAAGACGGCGTGTCGTTGTACGACGTCATCGCGATGACGGGCAAGATCATCCCAGCGATGTGCTACCACTATACCTTCGATCCTTTCGGCTCCTGCGGCATGTGTCTCGTCATGCAGGAGGGCAAGAAGGCTCCGGTCCGCTCTTGTACCGCCAAAGCCACGGCAGGAATGATCATCCGCACCGAGGGAGAGGACCTCTTCCTCGCCCGCAAGAAAGCTGTCGAAAAACATCTCTCCGTGCATCCTCTAGACTGCCCCGTGTGCGACGCAGACGGCCATTGCGAGCTGCAAGACATGGCATTCCAACACGGTGTTACGAATCTCGCTAATGCCAAGCAGAAGTTCATCCCCGAAGATACCCGCAGTCCGGTCCTCGACTTCAACATGAACCGCTGCATCGCCTGTGCCGAATGCATCAACGTCTGTAAAGACGTGTTGATGATCGACGCCCTGCAGTTCATGAAGAAAGGAGGGTTCAATCAGGTGGTCCCCAAGGGCGACGTCGCGCTGAATTGCGAATTCTGCGGGGACTGCCTTGCGGTCTGCCCGGTGGGAGCCATCACCAACAAGTTCTCCAAATATCTGTACAAGCCTTGGCAGATGAAGAAAACGACCACCACCTGCAATTATTGCGGGGACGGTTGCCAGATGTATTTGGAAACAAAGGACGCGGAGGTGATCCGGGTCACGTCCCCTCTGTCCTGGAAAAACAAGTGGGGCGACCGATCGGAAACGGCCAAAGGACACGGCGGTCTTTGTGTACGGGGACGCTTCGGATTCGAGTATCTGGATAGCAAGACCCGCCTAAAGCAGCCGTTGGTCCGCGAGAGAAGCCAACTGGTCGAAAAGCCCTGGCTTGAGACCATGCATCTGCTCGTGGACTGGTTTACCGAGATCAAGCGCAACCACGGTGCCGATGCCATTGCGGGCCTCATCACCGCGCGCTGCACGAACGAAGAGCTGTACCTGTTCCAGAAGCTGATGCGCGCCGGGTTCGGAAGCAATCAACTCGACAGCAGCGCCCGCTACGGGCATATGAACTTCGTGCATGCCTCGCAGCACGCCGTCGGACTTGGACGGACACCGAACGATTGGGAAGATTTCACCAAAGCCAAAGCCATCCTCCTCATCGGCTCGAACATCACCGAAACCAATCCGCTGACTGCGGTTCGGATCAAGGAAGCGATCCGCGTCTACAAGGCCCAGGTGGTGACACTCGACTCCGCCATTACGAACATGGCCAAGCTGGCTTCTCATCCGTTCCTGATCAAGCCCGGCACAGAAGGATTGGTCATCGATGGGTTGGTCAAGGCGACGATCGACCAGGACGTGGTGGATGAAGAAGTCACCAAGAAACATCCCAAGGCGTTCGAAGCCCTCAAGAACGCGGTGGCGGGTCTCTCGCTGGAACAGCTCTCGGCTCAAACCGGTCTCTCTGCAGACGCCTTTAAGGGCATCGCGGCCATCTTTGCGGAGGCCCCACGTTCCATCCTCCTCTGTGCGGAAGGGGTCGTCAGAAGGACCGATGGGTACCAGAATGTCCTCAAGCTCATCGACCTGGCCTGGATCACGGGCAAGCTGGGCCAGCCGGGCTGCGGCGTCAATACTGTGACCGAGGAGCCGAATGAACAGGGCGCCGTCGATATGGGTGTGGCGCCTGAATTCCTGCCGGGGCAGGCCCGGTTTGACGACGCGGCAGCCCGGGATCGCTTCGCGAAAGCCTGGGAGGTATCGCTCCCGGCCGTCGGTACCAGGGCACACCTCGTTGAGATCCTCAAGCGCTGCAAGAGCGGCCAGATCAAGGCTTTGTATGTGCTCGGAGAAAACCCGCTCGCGACCCTGCCGGCCTCGATGGAAGTGCGGGCCGCGCTGGAACGGCTCGAGTTGCTCGTCGTCCAGGATCCCTTCTTGACTGACACCGGCCGGCTGGCTCACTTCGTGCTGCCTGCCTGCACCTATGCGGAGAAAGACGGCACTTTCACCAACCTCGAGGGCCGTGTCCTCCGTGTCCGTCAAGCCATGGATCCGATCGGCGAGAGCCTACCGGATTGGCATATCATGACATCTCTGGCGAACGCGATGGGATGCCGGTGGGAGTATCAATCGGCCAACGACATCCAGGCCGAGATCATGAAGCTCTTGCCTGGGTACTACAACCTCGGCCAACCACGCAAAGTCTCGCCGACGCCGGACCAATATCTGGCCAACGGATACATCGCCGAGGTCACGGCTCGCTACCGGACGATACCACGCGCTGGCGAAAGCAGACGCCCGTTTGCCTTGCTGATGGGTCAGTTGCTCATGCACTCGGGCAAGCTGTCGACCGAAGCCCCTGGCCTCATCAAGCTCGTGCCCAACACCGGGAAGCTTCGCATGAATGTCCAAGATATGGAGCGACTCGGATTGCAGGACAGCGCGAAAGTCCGACTGACTTCCGATCGGGGCTCGCTGCAGCTAGGGATTCAGCCCGATCAATCCCTTGCGCCCGGCACCTGCTTCTTCCCGGAACATTTCAATGAACCGCCGGTGAAGGATCTGATGGCCGTGGACGTGGACGCGACCACCGGGGTCCCGTCGTTCAAGCAGGCCTGGGTGAGCATTGAACGAGCCTGATCGAATGTGTATGCTCGCCCCCCGGTGAGCAGGAGACCAGGATGAGTGTCGCCGCCCTGACCAAGAAAATTCTTCATGCCGCCCTGTTCTTTGAAATCTGGGATGCGATGAAGGTGACATTCCGGCACATGTTCCACCGCCCCATCACGTTTCAATACCCGCGCGAACAACGGACGATCCCGGATACCCATCGGGGCGCGCTCGGATTGCTGCGCTACGACGACGGACGCGAACGGTGCGTGGGATGCGATCTGTGCGAAGTGGCCTGTCCCTCGCACTGCATCAAGGTGGTGAGCGAAGAAGATCCGGCCCGCCCGCTCCAGCGCTACGCAAGTGAATTCTATATCGATGTGACGAAATGCGTCTTTTGCGGCTATTGCGTCGAAGCCTGCCCGGTCAACGCGCTCGCGATGACCAAGATGTATGAATACTCCACCCACGACAAGCGTACTCTGCTCTTCGATAAGAAGCGGCTCTACGAGATCGGCGAACGCCATCTCGAAGACGGGAAAAAATATTTGTATGCCCACAATCAGGAGAAGAATGCCGAGGAGAGCCGAGAGTACCGGTACTACTTTCCGCAGTCGGTACTGAAGTCAACCCAACCGCCTCCCAAGCATCTCAGCTGAGCCCAAGACATGGTCCCGGTCTTTTTTGCCTATTTTGCATTGGTGAGTGTTGCCGCCGGCGTTCTCACGGTCGCCCTGAAGCACCCCGTGCACTGCGGCCTGGCGTTGCTCGCGCTCCTGCTGCACGTCTCTGGCCTCTTCGTGTTGCTGAATGCCGAATTCCTGTGGGCAGTTCAGGTAATCGTGTACGCCGGCGCGATTCTGGTGCTCTACCTCTTCGTGCTGATGTTGCTGAACCTCAAGACCGACGAGCGCTATTTGCACCCCTCGTACCTCTACTTCCTTGGACCGGCTGCGTTGGGATCGCTCTACATCCTCTTTCAGCTGCTGCGCTCTCCGTTTGTGGGGGCGAAGGGCGACGCACCGGCCGTCGCGGTGCTGCAGGACGGGAATACGATTGCGGTGGGCGTCAAGATGTTCGGCGATTACCTCTTGCAGTTTGAAATCGTCGGCGTCTTTCTGCTGGGCGCCATTATCGGCGCCATCGTGTTGGCGAAGACGCCGAAAACGCTCGACGAGTAGCGTAACGCGTAAGGAGTTAGGGGTGAAGGGGCGGACGACAAAAGAAAGGGCGGAGGTTCGGGCGTTTCACGCCTCACGTTTCACGCCTCGCGTATAACCATGGTCCCATTAAGCGCATATGTCGCCGTGAGTGCGGTTCTGTTCATGACGGGGCTGCTCGGCGTGCTCATCAGGCGCAACTTCATCATTGTCCTGATGGCCGTGGAGATCATGCTGAACGCCGCCAATATCAATTTGGTCGCGTTTTCGCACCACCTGGAGTCGATGGCTGGCCAGCTCGTCGCGCTCTTCATCATCGCCATCGCCGCCGGCGAAGCTGCCGTCGGCCTGGCCATCATCATCGTCGTCTTCCGCGGCAAGATTTCGACGAACGTGGACGAAATGAACCTACTGAAGTGGTAACGTGTCTGACTTAACCGATCTGCTCATCAAGCTGATTCCGATTTTTCCGCTCCTCGCCGTCATCTCGAACGGCCTCCTGGGGAGCCGTTACTCGCACGACGTCGCCCACCGGCTGGCATGGGGCTCGGTCGGGCTGTCGTTTCTCTGCACCATCGGCGTCTTTGCCGACATCCTACGAACCGGGGTCTCCCGCGAGGTTGTCGCCTATCGATGGATTTTCGGCGGCGACCTCACGATCAACCTGGCGTACCTGGTCGACCCACTGACCTGCGTCATGCTCCTCGTGGTGACCGGAGTGGGGTTCCTCATCCACGTTTACTCGGTCGGCTACATGCACGGAGAGACGGGATTCACGCGGTTCTTCACCTACATGAATCTCTTCATGGTCTCCATGCTGCTGCTTGTCATGGGGAACAACTACGTCGTGCTGTTCATCGGATGGGAGGGCGTCGGACTCTGTTCCTATCTTCTCATCGGGTACTACTACGAGAAAGTGTCGGCGGCCAAGGCGGCGAGTAAGGCCTTCGTGGTGAACCGCATCGGCGACGCAGGCTTCCTGCTGGCTATCTTCCTGGTGTTCATCAATTTCAAGACGTTCGATTACGCCAAAGTTTTCGCGCAAGTCAGCCAGCTCTCGCCGGAGATGGCCACGGCCATCGCGCTCTGTCTCCTGGTCGGGGCCGTCGGAAAATCGGCTCAGCTTCCCCTCTATACCTGGTTGCCCGACGCGATGGAGGGCCCGACCCCGGTCAGCGCGCTCATCCATGCCGCCACCATGGTCACGGCGGGGGGTTACATGATCGTCCGCAACCATGTCATCTTTGACCAGTCTCCCACGGCGATGGGCGTCGTCGGTCTGATCGGAGGCTGTACGGCGCTCTTTGCCGCCACCATCGGTCTCGTCCAGACGGACATCAAACGGGTGCTCGCTTATTCCACCGTCAGCCAATTGGGCTATATGTTCCTGGGCTGCGGCATCGGCGCCTACACGGCCGCGATCTTTCATCTGATGACCCATGCCTTTTTCAAGGCGCTGCTTTTCCTCTCTGCCGGCTCGGTGATTCACGCACTTTTTGGTGAACAGGACATCCGAAACATGGGAGGGCTCAGAAAAAAAATTCCCTGGACCTATAGGCTGTTTCTGATCGGAACCGTCGCGATCGCCGGGATTCCTCCTCTCGCCGGATTCTGGAGCAAAGACGAAATCATGGCCCATGCCTTCACCCATCACCAGTACCTGCTCTATGGTATGGCCGCTATCGGAGCCCTGTTGACCTCCTTTTATATGTTCCGTCTCACGTATTTGACCTTCTACGGGTCATCCAGGATGGATCACCATACCGAGGAACATGTGCACGAATCGCCGATGGTGATGCTCGGTCCCTTGATGGCGCTGGGCTTCCTGTCGCTCGTCGGCGGACTGATCCTGGGATTTCCACCCGAACATGGCTGGCTCCACAGTTTTCTGGCGCCGGTTGCCGGGGTCGCCAGCGAGCATGAGCCGGCCGCCGGCTTGGTCTTCCTGTTGATGGGAACAGCGACCGCGATCGCCCTGATCGGATGGGGGCTTGCGCACTTCCTCTATGGTGCAAGCGACGAAACGGCCAACCGGTGGGCCGAGAAATTCTCAGGCGTCTATACGACGCTGCTGAACAAGTACTACGTCGACGAACTCTATGACTTCCTCTTCGTCGAACCCTTGAAGCGTTGGGGAGCTCTGCTCGATTGGTTCGATCGCACAGTCGTGGACGGCCTCGTACGCGGAGTCGGGCAGCTCGCCGATTGGGGATCCACCGGATCAACCTGGATCGAGAAACATGTCATCTATGCCGGGCTGAACGTGATCGGGTACGGCAATCATCTCGCAGCACGCCAGGGACGGAGGATGCAGAGCGGCATGGTGCACCATTACGCCGCCGTCATCGTGGCCGGCCTCTTTCTGTTGGCCCTCGTGGTTCAACTGGTCATTCAGATGTGAGCGGGACTGCACGTGAGTAAACAGCCATCATGCTAGAAGAACTCTCCTCGGGATTCCCGATTCTCTCGTGCATCCTCTTCCTGCCGCTCGTCGGCGCGACCGTGCTGTGGCTGCTCGAGGACGAAGACATGGTGCGCAGCTCCGCCCTGGCGATTGCGCTGGTTGAACTGGCCTTTTCCCTCTTTGTGCTGCTGCGCTTCGTGCCCGAAAGCGCGGCCATGCAGTTTGCCGAGCATGTCCGGTGGATTCCCGCCCTGGGGATCAGCTATCACCTCGGCGTCGACGGGATCAGCGTGCTGTTCGTCGGGCTCACCGCCTTTCTGACCGTGTTGGTCGTGGTCTACTCCTTCGACACCATCCGCCATCAAGTCAAACTGTACATGATGTGTCTGCTGGCGCTCGAGACGACGACGATGGGCGTCTTTGTGTCATTGGATCTGATCCTCTTCTTCGTCTTCTGGGAGCTGATGCTGATTCCCAGCTACTTCTTGATCAAACTGTGGGGAGGCGGCGCCGAACGACACTACGCGGCCCTGAAGTTCGTGCTCTACACGCTCCTGGGCAGCGTGTTCATGCTGGTGGGCATCGCGCTACTCAATATCAATTTCTACCAATGGGCATCCCTGCACCATACCGATCAAGCCTATTCGTTCGATCTGCTCGAGCTGCTCACCGTACCGATTCCCGTCGACCGGCAGATCCTGATCTTCTGGCTGATGTTTCTGGGATTTGCGTTCAAGGCTCCGGTGTTCCCGTTTCACACGTGGTTGCCCGATGCCCTTCTCGAAGGTCCGATCGGCATGGCGGTGGTGCTGGCCGGCCTGAAACTCGGGACGTTCGGCTTCATGCGCTTCAGTATCCCGCTCCTTCCCGATGCGTCCAAGAGCGAAACGGTCGTCACGGTGGTCGTGGTCCTCGGTCTCTGCGCCATTCTCTACGGAGCCTGGATGGCCTTGATCCAACCGGATTTCCGACGCCTGCTGGCCTACAGCAGTATCAGTCACCTGGGCTTCATCGTGGTGGGACTCTTCGCCCTGAATTATCAGGGGCTCCAGGGGAGCCTCCTGACCATGATCAATTTGGGGTTCAGCACGGCAGGGCTCTTTTTCATTGCGGGATTCCTCTACTCCCGGCAGCAGACGACCCAGTTGTCGGCCTTCGGAGGCATGGCGAAGCAGGTGCCTCGCCTCGCGGCCTTCTTTCTGCTCATCGGACTGGCCTCGATCGGACTCCCCGGCACGAACGGCTTCGTCGGAGAGTTTCTGATTCTCTTGGGAGCGTTCAAGGCCAAGTGGTGGTTCGGCGCGGTCGCCGTGCTGGGCGTGATCTTAGGCGCAGCCTACTTTCTCTGGTACTACGAACGCGCCATGCTCGGCCCCCTCGGCAAAGCGGTGAAAGCCACCATGAGCGACCTCCAATTGCGCGAAATGGTCATCGCCATCTCCCTCTCGATCATGATTCTCTGGATCGGGCTCTATCCATCTCCCTTCCTTCGCATCATGAACGGGTCGGTTCAGGCGCTCGTGGAACGGCTGGATCACGGCACGGTGGCGGCGCTTGATGCCGCTCCGACGGAACAAAGGCGTTAGGCACCATGGGAGAGTACGTCCTTCTCTACATCCTCTTCGCTCCCTTCGCCGGGGCTCTGGCGCTGATTATGGTCTCTAATCGGCAGCCCATGCTCGTGCGGGGCATCGCCACCGGCGCGGCCGCCTTCTCACTGCTCTCCTCGATCTACCTGTTTTATGCGTACGACCCGGTCAAGGGCGGGTTTCAGTTCATCCAGAAGTTCGTGTGGTCGAGGCAACTCGGTATCTCGCTGCACCTGGGCGTCGATGGTATCGGGACTCCGCTCGTGCTCGCCTCATCCATTCTGCTGTTTGCGGGCATCTTCGTGTCCTGGCACATCAAGGACCGGACGAAAGAGTTTTATATCTGGCTGCTGATCCTGGCCGCGGCCACGATCGGGGTCTTCATGTCGCTCGATTTGTTCTTTCTCTACTTCTTCTACGAGATGTCGGTCATCCCCATGTATTTGTTGCTCGGCATGTGGGGCAGTCACACCAAGAAATACCTGGAGATGACCGACCCAGAAGGACTGAAGAAGCGAGACTCGGTCGGCTTCATTTTCAACTTCGCCTCCAATAGTAAAGAATACGCGGCGATGAAATTGACGCTCTTTCTGTCCGCGGGGGCGGTGTTCGCCCTGATGGGCATCCTCTTGATCTACAAGTTCTCGGGCCTCAACACGTTCGACATCCTCGTCCTGCGCGAAAAGATCCACTTCTCCGGCCCCCTGGCGACCATCATTTGGATCTTGGTGTTCTTCGGGTTTGCCTCCATTGCCCCGCTCTGGCCCTTGCACTCCTGGTCCCCGGTCGGACACGCGGCGGCTCCCGCTGCGACCAGTATGTTGCACGCCGGCGTTTTGATGAAGCTGGGCCATTTCTCGATCATTCGGGTCGCGTTTGAGATCCTGCCGGAGACCACGAGAGAATTGATGCCGATCGCGGCCGTCCTCTGCATGTTCAGCATCATCTATGGCGGGTTCGTCGCCTTTTACGCCAGAGACACCAAGTATGTGATCGGGTATTCCAGTTCCAGTCACATGGGGTATGTGTTTCTGGGAATGGCGGCGCTCGATTACATCAGCTTAAGCGGAGCGGTCATCTATATGTTCGCCCACGCCATGGCTACCGGTATGCTCTTCGCCATGGCGGGATGGGTCTATGACCAGACCCATACTCGCGATATTCCTTCGTTGGGAGGCCTCTCGAACAAGATGCCGTTTATCTCTGCCTGTTTCGTCGTTGCCTGCATGGCGTCAATCGGGATGCCTGGCACGGTGAATTTTATCGCCGAGATCATGATCATCGTCGGAAGCTGGAACAAGTATCCCTTCCAAGTGATCGTCGCCGTCCTCGGCATCGTCCTGACCCTGGCCTACCTCTTTAAAATGATGCGTGGACTGTTCTATGGGCCGATGAACCAGAAGTACAGCCATGCGCACGATGCCGTTTCGGCCGTTGATCGGATTCCGTTGCTGATCATGATCTCCGTCAGCGTGGGATTCGGCATCTTCCCGATGCATCTGTACAACGTCGTTCGTTCCGGAGTGGATCCCTTGGTCGCAAAGATCACGCATATCGTGCCGGTCGCCTCACAGGAACATGAACCGTCAAACGTGAAGCGTGAAGCGAGGATTGATTCGTCCGGGGCCAGTGTAGCAGCGTTCCCTGGCGACCTTTTACGCCTTACGCCTCACGCCTCACGAGGATCGGAATGAACTTTTCGCTGAGTATGTCCCTCACCGATCTTCTGCTCCTGCTGCCTGAGATTCTGCTGACCTGCTGGCTCTGCGTAGTCCTCATCGTCGACTTCGCCTTTCCCCGCCTGCCCAAAGAGCAGGTGGCGCTTCTCAGTGTCGCCGGCCTCGTGGCCACATTAGGCTGCCTGGCCTGGTTTGACCTGAACCATGTCTCCGGCGCGTTGTTCGGGAACATGTTCGTGCTGGACCGCGTCGCCCTCTTCTTCAAGATGTTTATCGTCGGCGCCACGATTCTTGTGATTCTCGCATCGGTCCAGTACGTCAACCGCTTCACCTTTTTCCGCGGCGAGTACTATTTTCTCGTCGTCATGTCTGCGCTCGGCATGATGTTCATGGCCTCGGCCAACGATTTGCTCTCCGTATTCGTCAGCCTGGAGTTCTCGACCCTCGGATTCTACATCCTCGTCGCCTATCTTCGGGATGATCTGGCCTCAAACGAGGCCGGACTTAAGTTCTTCATCCTCGGCGTGTTTGCGGCAGGGCTGCTCGCCTATGGAATCAGCCTCGTGTACGGTGAGACCGGTAAGCTCGTGTTCTCAGACATGACGCAGGCCTCCGCCACGCCAGGATTCATCATCGGCTTTCTCCTGATCTTTGCCGCGCTTGGTTTCAAGATCGGCGCCGTGCCCTTTCATTCCTGGATTCCGGACACCTATCATGGCGCCCCGACACCGGTGACCGCGTTCCTGTCGATCGCTCCAAAAGGCGCGGCCTTTGCCATTCTGCTCCGTATGTTCTTCGTCGCCTTGGCGGCATTCAAGCCGCTCTGGATTCTCCTGCTCGTGGCGGTCTCCATCCTGTCGATGACCTATGCCAACATCGTGGCCATCGCCCAGCGGAACATCAAGCGCCTCCTGGCTTATTCCGGCATCGCCCAGATTGGCAATGTGCTGATCGGTCTGGCGACGGGAACCAAGATGGGGGGCGATGCCATTTTGTTCTATCTCATGGCCTATCTATTCGCGAACATCGGTGCGTTCGCCGTGGTGATCGCCGTGAGCCATGCGATCGGCAGCGATGAAATCGACGACTATAGCGGATTGAACCGCCGCTCGCCGTTCCTGGCTTTCGCGATGTTGCTGTTCCTGTTGTCTCTGGCCGGCGTCCCGCCGTTAGCGGGGTTTATCGGGAAACTGTATATTTTCGTCGCCGCCATCAAGGAAGGGCTGTACACGTTGATCGCCGTCGGACTGGTGAACATCGTGATTTCCATGTACTACTACCTGATCGTCGTCAAGAAGATGTACATCAACGAACCGATCGATCCTTCGCCTGTCGCGATCTCCGGTCCGATGAAGGCCGTGGTGTACATTGGTCTGGCCGGAACCCTGCTGATCGGTATCTTTCCCCAACCCTTCATTGATTGGGTCGTGGCAGCTACCTTGATGTTCTCAAATCTCGCCGGCCCCTCGGCAACGGTGCCTCCGCCTATCCCGCCGCTGGGTTGAACGTTTTCCCCGTTTCGTCCGCCCGGAGTTCTGCTAGAATAGCGTCTGTAGGCCGCTAGCCCACATTATTCATGACGATTCGTGACGAAACCACCGAGCCGCCAAACGAGACGGGCGCGCGGAGCCCGGAGAGGCCGAGGCACACGTGACCGGTCTGGTGAGGCCACGAGGGGCGGGCCCGTCCGGCTGGTCGACGTCAGCCGCGGCCAGCCTGGTCGCAGCGGTGTCTCGGCGATTGCAGTAGAAGCGGGCATGAATAATGTGGGCTAGGTATGCGCGGCATTGGTCCCTCCCCGCGAACTCGTTCGAGCCCGAAGGGTGAGCTGCCCGGGTCCATGGAAACAGCCACGAACGATCCACCGCCGAGGTCCCTCGATCCGGCTGATGCGCCCAACCCGCCGGCGACCCTTCCAGCGCCTATCTTCAAAAGCCGTTCACGCCGGAGGCCTTGGGCAAGGTGGTCCGGGATCTGCTCGACCAGCCCGATGCGAGTCGGACGAACCTGATTCCGACCCCGGGGGCGTAAGCGTGGACGTCCCGCGCTGATCGGTCGTGAACCATGATGCACGGCCTGCTATCCGTCTGGTGCGACAAGTCAGATGCTTCGGAACCCCGGTACTCGGCAGCCCCTTCGCGCCGGCTTGCCCGATGCGCCGGCGTCGTCCTACTTCTGAGCTGCCTCTGGGCTCACCCGGTCCTTGCCGAGAACATCCTCTGGGAACGACTCTCCGACGGTCTCGCCGTATCCGTGTGGAAGCCGGGAGAAGCCTGCCCATCAGTGCCGGCCATGCTGGCTGCCGACATCGACCCGGAGCGCGCGCGGTTTTTCGTGCACTACTACGCGCAGGAGGGACTGTCACAACCTCCCACGATCCAGGAATGGCAGAAGAGGACCAATCATCATGTCCTGTTTAATGCCGGGTTGTTCCGCGAGAATTTCGCCTACCTCGGCCTGCTCTACAAAGACGGGCGCTCCCTGGGAAGCCGTCGACACACTTCCTGGCAGGGGTTGTTCGTCGCCGAACCGGCGACGTCGGGTTCGAAACGCGCACGGGTGCTCGACCTGGCTTCAGAAGGATTCGATGAACAGCAGCCATCGTATCGAGAGGCCGCCCAGTCACTGATGCTGCTGGACCAGGCCGGCAAGATCCGCGTCCGTCTCACCGGGAAACATTCCTATCAGACCATCGTGGCAGAAACCCAAAATGGGCATATTCTGGTTCTCAAGAGCCTTGATCCCGTGACATTGTACGACCTCGGCCAATGCCTGAAGGACGCGCTTCCAGAGGTCCGTCAGGCCATGGCGATGGATGGAGGCTCGTCTTCAGACGTGCTGGTGGCGGAATCTCTCTGGCAGGAACACAAGCCGGCAGGGGACCGCTTGTCATGGAAGAGCTGGTTCGGCGGCAACGCGGCCACCCATATTCCCCTTCCAGCGGTCATCGGCATCAGTCCGCGATAGGAGCAGGTAACCTCGCGGGGAGTGACGCGATCATCGTGGCATGCGCCTGTCCCGGTCCCTCGACGCTAGCGGGGGCGTTCCACCGGATATCCGGCTTCCAGCCACGCGTTCATACTGCCGGCGACATTGTACACATGGCGATATCCGAGGTCAGCCAGTGTTTCCGCGGCGATATTGCTCCGGTGGCCCGACTGGCAGTAGACCACGATGTGGTCATCCGGCTGTGCACCGATCTCACGATGCCGGCTCCGGATCTCGCGAAAATCAATGTTGAGGTCCGTGCCCGGAATCACGCCGCTCCGATGTTCTTCTGGCGACCGAACATCCACCAGGACGAATCCCTTCCTGTCCGGTGACTGCGCGTTGGAGAGCCCTGATCGCAGCTGCTGCACGTTCAACAAATAGGAATGATGGGGCCATACCGGTTCGCTCCATACCAGACCGGCAGCGAGCAGGCAGCCCAACGCTGTAGCAAGGTAGGATTTCATCGCGCATGCCTCCCTTTCCGTCCCTGGTCTCTTGTGACTACCTCCCGACCTGTTCATAATAGAAACTCGATGAGAGCCTGGTCAAGAACCGCCGTCGTCGCCTGCATCGCCCTCGCCGGTTGTGCCGATGGCGCCAAGCTGTGGCAGGAACATGATCAAGGCGGCGTGGTGGTGTATCCCTTCAGAGAAGACCAGGGCTCTCTCTTATCCGCATTCCGGAAAGATGCCCTCGCGATTATGGAGAAGAAATGTGCCGGCGGGACCTATGCCATCGACCGAGAGGGAGAAACCAGAAGCCGGGCGCGGGTGATCAGCCCGCTCGAAGGCCAGGAAGAAGTCGTACAGGAACGGCGCTGGGGTATCCAGTTTCACTGCAAGTGAAGCGGGGGTGCGTCCGTGACGAGTGCAATTCCCCCTACGGCTGTTTCCTGGCACGCTGGAGATCTTGAATCGTCATCAGGCTGATGACCGCGATTTTCTCCCGTTCCACACGCGCCCGTCCATCCTGTTCCTGTCGATCAACCAGCACCAGCGCATGCTCGACGCGAAGTCCGGCTTCCCGAGCCGCTCCCACGGCTTTGAGCAACGACCCCCCGCTTGTGAGCACATCGTCGACAATCAGCGCCCGATCGCCCGGGCGAATACTGCCTTCAATTAACTCCCCCAAGCCGTGATCCTTCGCCTGTTTCCGTACGACGAACGTGCGCCAGACGCGTTGACGCGCAGCCGCACAGGTGAAATCCGAAACGGTCACGGCAATCGGGATCGCTCCGAGTTCAAGACCGCCGAGGCAATCAATATCGATCTCGGCGAGCGCCTCGCAAGCCAGCTGTGCTACCAGCCGGCGAGCCTCCGGATGGGCCATCAGCGCGCGACAATCGACATAGAATGGGCTGATCTCACCGGACGCAAGCTTGAATCCTTTTTCGGGATCCCATCGAAAGGACTGAGTGTCGTGAAAGGCTTTCGCGAGTTGCTCCCGTACCGTCACCATGCGTTCCCCCTCGTCCAGCAGCCGGAACCCGCCGGCATTATACACCGGCCGGCCGGCCTAGGACACACCCTTTTCCAGCACCACGTGGCGCATGCCATGAGAGAACCGTCGGATCTGTTGCGCCAAGGTATCCGCCACGAGTTGCAGGTCGAACGGCCAGGCGTAGCGGAGCTCCACCCCGGGATGCTGCGGCCGAAGATGATCCAGAATTTCAGGAATTTCGATCTCCGAATGGGAGCCACCCGGAGTAAACATCGTGGTCGTGACCGTAACCTGGATAGCCCCTTGCTTAATGAGATCTTCCACCGCCTCCTCCAGTGTCGGCGCGCAGAATTCGTTATAGGCAATGCCGAATATCACATCGCCCAGCAGCGGCTTCAGCCTGGCCGCCACCGCCTCGAGGCCTGATTGATAGGGATCGGTCGATGCGGTCCTCGGCCAGCGGCGGATCTTCCTGTCCAGTTCGATCTCTTCGACGGACGGTGGTTGCCCGGCTGCACGCCGCTGGGACTCCAGCCGCTTCAGCCTGGTGACCAATTCCTGCGGGCAGTCTTTGGGAATGCCGCCGTGACCGACCAGAACTACCCCTCGTTTCTCCCTTGCCATGAATCCTCCTACACGTGGTTTCTGAGCATCAGCTCCTTCGGATGTGGATTGAGATACACTTGGTCTCGGACGTAGCCTACGTCGAACGTCTGGACGTAGTGCTTGATCAGCGTCAGCGGAACGATCAAGGGTGTGAGCCCTCGATGATAGTCGTCGATCACGCCCAACACCTCGGCTTTTTCTTGAGCGGTCAATCGATTCTTGAAGTAGCCCACAATATGCTGCAGCACATTCACATGCTTACGCACCGTCGCCTTCATCGCGAGGGCTTTCATGAAGTGCTCACCGTACTTCAATGTCAATTCTTTGAGTCGGTACCGATTCAGTTGCCCGACTAGACGGCCCATCGTTTCGTAGTGCGGCTGGCTATGGGCTAACAGCAGATATTTGTGGATCGTGTGGAAGCGTACGAGAGCCTGTCTCGTGACTCCGTTCTGCACCAGATCCTGAAACCGGCGATAGCAGAATACCCGCTCGATGAAGTTCTCCCGAAGCGATGGATCACAGAGCCGTCCCTCCTCCTCGACAGGAATTAGCGGAAACCGCTCCATAAAGGCTTTCGCGAATATTCCGACGCCGCTGTGGCTCGGCATTCCCTGTGCGGTGTACACACGCACCCGTTCGACCCCGCAACTGGGCGAGCCTCTCTTGAAGACAAACCCTGAGAGGGCCAGTGTGCGGAGTGAGTCGAGCCGGGCGTCGAGCATCGATTCCATCGCCTGGGTGTGATCGTGCTTGCTTGTGATTGTCATTAGCCGGGGACGATGCGGATTGCCCACCAAGCGCAGGGCTTCACGCGGGATGCCCAGTCCCGCTTCCACCTCAGGGCACACCGGAACCCATTCGACGTAGCGGCCCAATACATCGGTCAAGAAATGGTCATGCTTGTGTCCTCCGTCGAAGCGGACCTCATCTCCGAGAAGACAGCGACTGATTCCAAGGCGAAGCGGGGAGGTCGTCATCTTGTTGCCTCCTGCTTTCCGAGGTTGAGATATTCCTGACGGGCTAGTTGATGGTCCACAACCGGTGACGGATAATCGAGCCCGATTCGGCATCCAGCGCGTGCCTGCTCATCTGCGGTCATGAGATGCGGCTCATGAATTCTCTTCGTCGATACATGGGCCAGTTCCGGAACATAGCGGCGGATGTAAGCGCCGTCCGGGTCGAACTTCTTGCTCTGGAGAACAGGATTGAAAATACGATACCCCCGCATGGCATCCGTGCCGGTCGAGGCACACCACTGCCAATTGCCGTTGTTTGCCGCCACGTCAGCATCGATGAGATGCTGCATGAAATACCGTTCCCCGCTCTGCCAGTCGATCCGAAGATCTTTGATCAGAAATGATGCCGCGACCATTCGGACACGGTTGTGCATCCATCCCGTTTGATTGAGTTGCCTGATCCCCGCATCGACGATCGGATAGCCGGCCTGCCCATGACACCAGGCTTGAAACAGGCCATCTCGTTCCGGACCCGACTCACGCGACGGCGGTATGGCCACCTTGCGGAATGGTCCGTCTGCAACGTGTGGGAACGAAGCCAAGACTTGCTGAAAGAACTCGCGCCAGATTAATTCATCGACCCAGGTCAGGACATCAGGCCTGGACACTCGCCCGCCTTTGGCGAGTGCGCTCAACGCCGCGTGAATGGCCCTGCGCGGCGACAGTGTTCCAAAACGGAAGTGTGGTGAAAGTTGAGAGCACCCATCGTTCGCCGGCAGGTTTCTGTTTGTCGCGTAGGAATGTATTGGCCCTTCCACGAACCAGTGCAACCGCTTCTGGGCGTTCCGCTCCCCCGGCTCAATCCACGATGCGAGCGGATCGTATCCCAACTCGGCGGCTGTGGGCAGAGGACGAGAGATAGGCAGTGGCCCAGCTGTCTGTTTCGCAAGGGCGGTTGGGATTGGCTGAACTGCAGGGGTTGTTGCATGCCATTTCGTCCACCACAGTGCACGATAGGCACTATACCGCTGCAACGGCTCGCCGGTCGCGCCACTCACCTCATCCGCTTCAAATACGACATGATCTTTGAAGGTCCGCGCTGTCACTCCCACCTGTCTCAGTCGCTCTCGGACCTGCCGATCTCGCTCGACCGCTGCAGGCTCGTAGTCGCGATTCCAATAGACCACATCGGCTTTCCATTCACGGGCCGCTTGTACGACTTGTTCGACCTGATCGCCGCGACGCCACTGAAGCGGGACTCCATGATCGGCTAGTACGGATGCAAGTTCCCCTAGACACCCAAGCATGAAGTTGACGCAGGCTGACCCAAACTTGTGCGATTGCAGCAACGGCTCATCGAACACAAACAGCGGAATGACCTCGTCGCATTCTTGGCAAGCCGCGGTCAGAGCCGGTTGATCGGCCAGACGAAGGTCTCTTCTGAACCAGACGATTCCACGCATGTTCAGCCTCGATGCCGAATCTCATGAGTCAAAAGGGAGCTTTTGACAGCCGCTGGGCGCTATCGCGATCCTTCGCCGTGCGATCCCATCGGCGCCTTCGAGAGTGTGTCGCCGGCCATGCGCGTGATGGCCACTTCTCTGGCGGCCCCCTCTCCCTTCACGACTAGTTTTACGACCGTGCCTGCGTTCCCCCGAATCATCTTCACCACTTCCTGATAGGTCTTACCACCGACCGGTGTGCCGTCGACAGACAGGATCTCGTCACCGTGCACCAGCCCAGCCCGATGAGCAGGCCCTTGAGGATGCACCATCGCCACATAGAGCACCGCCGAATCACCGATCCGCTCGGCGCCCACCTGGAGCGAGACCCCGATCACACCACCGGGGAGCTTCGCGTCGTCTCCGTGCCCATAGGGGGCCTGTCCCAGGGACTGTTCGGTAGCCACGGCCGCACCGGCGAGGAGGGCGCTGCTTAATAGACCCGTCGCCATTAGAATGCTTGTGTACCTCATAACATGCACCTCCTTATGAATGTCCGCGATATGACCATATGAGAAAAAGCAACATGGGTTATTGTCATGAGACCGACTGTCGATGCGATGGCTATCCCACAGCTTGCGAAAGGGGATCGGCGTGACTTCCCCGTGCGCTCCCTGTCATCTCGCGAGAATCGCTCGCAAAGCCGGTTCCAGTGTCGGATATTGAAACGTATAGCCTCCCGCCGTCGCTTTCGCGGGTATCACCCGCTGGCCGGTTGTCATCAATGTCCCCAACTCCCCAAGGAGAATGTTCAGGGCAAACCTTGGAACGGGAAGCCAGGATGGTCTGTGAAGCACCCGCCCAAGAACCTCACAGAACGTCTTGATCGTCACAGGCACTGGGGCCACGGCGTTAAGAGGGCCGCAAACCGTTGCTGTGCTGAGAGCCCATTGGATCAGACCAATATGATCACGTCGATGTATCCAGGACACCCACTGGCTGCCCGGCATGATCGGACCGCCTGCAAACAATCGAAAGGGCAACAGCATCTTGGGCAAGGCGCCGCCATCTTGCTCGAGCACCATTCCGGTTCGTAACAGCACGACGCGCGTGCCGAATTCTGCAGCGCGGAAGGCCTCCGCTTCCCATGCGAGGCACAGGTTGGCAAGGAACCCCTGACCGCGCCCTGCGCCCTCATCCAGCACACGATCATCGCTGGCGCCATAATAGCCGATACCGGATGCGCTGATGAGCGTCCGAGGTTTCGACGACCGGCGGGAGATGGCCGCGACCAACAGGCGGGTGGTATGCACACGACTGTCCGTGAGATTGCGTTTCCTCGCGTCAGTCCAGCGGGCATCGGCAATCGGCGCGCCGGCGAGGTTGATGACAGCATCGGCGCCCTCGAGACAAAACTCCCAGACTCCTACTTCCCGGCCATTCCACTCGACAGCCGACACGATCGGCCCCACACGATTTGATGCCGTTCTCGCATCCCTCGTAAGAACGGTCACCTGGTGGCCATGCTGGGCCAGGGATGCACACAGGGCCCGGCCAATGAAGCCTGTTCCTCCAGTCATCACGATATGCACCGCGTCTCCCTTTCGAACGACGATGCGAGTAAAGGTGGTCCAAATCAGAAGATCCAGCAGTTGTGCAAACAGCGTCTTACGGATGTCTAGGGCCACCTCCAAGGGGAAAACAACAAGCCTGCCAGTACCGCCATTCGCCGTTCACATCGAACCCACGATTCATCGCATCAAGTCTCGCTCCACTTCTTGGTTTTCCGACCAGTGGTCCCGCTTCTACCGGACAGTGCTGAAAAGACATGGAACTCCTCGTGTTATTAACTTAGGCTAAAGTGCGACTTTACCCTTAACTTATGCTCATGGCTTTCCCAAGATTGACTTGGTACCTACTGAGTGACCTTAGCCCTATCGAGGTTTCTAGATTAGCCTCCTGTTCAAGGCTTGTAATCTGTGTGCTCGGATGGTTTACCCCCATGTGAGAACTGGTGAACGTACGCAATCACCTGCCAAATCTGCTCTCCTGACAGGAGCGATTTCCAGGGCATCATTGTCGTCTTTGGAACTCCTTCGGCTACTCGCCAGAACCAGTAGCTGTCTGAGAATCGGCTGGTGTTTTTCTGGTCAAGAAGTCCTCCCCCGCTTTTCACCGGTTGACCGTCCTTATGGCAACTGCGGCAGTTGACAAGCTGGTTGCTCTCCCCAATGTAAATCTGTCTTCCCTCCTCGATGACCTTGGGATCCTTCCACCAGCCAGCCGGCATATGTTTCTCGGCATAATCGGCTGGAACGGGAGGCAATGGTTCCCCAGAGGAAGCCGTCCCTCCTGAAGCAGTCGGGCCGGGATTCTTTGCACACCGGAACCCGCTGTTGAAGTTCCGGTACGACGGTGAGTCGTAGTCGTGGGACGATGGTATATTGAAGTCTCGGCGAGAGGATCGGAGGTTCTCTGGAGCGAAATCCCACGAGCCGCCCCGCAATACTCTGTATTTTCCACTTTCCGGCCCATTCGGGTTCCGCGACGGGCTGGTCGTGTAATAGTTCGGGTCATACCAGTCGCTCACCCATTCCCAGACATTCCCAGCCATCTCATAGATCCCATAAGGGCTCTTGCCATCCTTCAATCCCCCCACCGGCACCAGCGCGGCATGGTTGTTCCACTGCTTCTTCCCGTAGTTCGCCCGGAGCGGGTCGGGTGGATCATTGCCCCACGGATACACTCGTCCATCCGTCCCTCGTGCCGCCTTCTCCCATTCCGCTTCCGTCGGGAGCCGCTTGCCGGCCCACTTGCAATAGTTGCTCGCATCCAACCAATCGACATTCACGACCGGCCGCTTCTGATGGTGCGGCTCATCCATGGCTAACCACATCGGCGGCTCGTTCATGCCCCTGGCCTTCAGAAACTTTGCATACTGTTCGACCGTCACTTCATACCTGTCGATGTAATAGTCATCGAGAAAGACCCGATGGACGGGCTTCTCATCATCACCACCTTCGTCGCTCCCCATTGGAAATTCACCCGCCGGCACGAGCACCATCGGTGCTCCATCTTTACCCTTGATCTCCTGCTGCTGCGCCTGCACCGGGCCTGGGATCCAACCGACGAACGTTACAGCCATCAGCAAAGTGAGAAACCAAAACCGGCCCTGGCCCCTCTGCCTGATCAATGCCCCCACCGCCATCATCAACACTATTGTCGCGGTCATGCTGTTCTCCTGATTATTGGTGACGAGACTGAACTCCGTTGATGTGACGCAGACTCGTTTCCCACCAAGGGGACGGGTCCCCCAAGGGCAAGGGACCCGTTGCCCTCAGCGGCTGACGCCGTGCGGAGTGCAGCGTCAGCCAGACAGGGAGGAGAAACCAGTCTCCGGATTCCTGTAATTGTCATCGACCAACGCCATCTCCCACCTGGACCCGTTATTACTTCTCTAACTCCCCCTTGAGGCCACGGGCACAGCGAAACCCTGTTCCATGAGTCTGCAAGGCAAACCCGCCGCGGCCGCGCGCCGATGCGGTGATATCGGATGCTGGACTATGCCAGGACCCACCCCGAATCGACCGAACGACTCCCTTTTTGTCAGGACCTCGTGGATTCCGATCGGGCGCATGTTGATAGTACTCCGCGTCGTACCAATCGGAGACCCACTCCCTGGCATTGCCGGCCATATCCTTCACCCCGTAGGGTGAGTCGCCGCCGGGCAAGGATCCCACCGGGTACAGAGTCTTCTCGTCCTCCCATTCCCGATCAAAGTTCGCGCGCTTCGTGGTCGGCGGTTCATTACCCCAGGGGTAGAGACGGCCGTCAGTCCCGCGTGCAGCCTTCTCCCATTCTGCTTCTGTCGGCAGCCGTTTCTTCACCCAACTACAATAGGCCTTGGCGTCGTACCAGGTCGTCTGGACCACCGGTAGTTGCTCAATGCCTTTAATGGATTGGAGGGGCCCGGTGCCATACGGATTGGGTGGTGTGCGATGGCCAATGGATTGCACAAAGGCCATATACCGTTCATTCGTTACCTCGACTTGATCGATCGCAAACTCGTCGAGGTATACAGATCGCTGCGGCCTCTCATCCTCCCGGCCTTTTCCTTCTGGATTTCCCATCAAAAATACTCCGGCCGGAATCGTGACCATCGGCACCGGGTCGAGCTCTATCGTTCCCGGCAAAGCTTCCACGGTTAGCGACTGCATGAGCGCAAGGACCGCGACAACCGCCATCGTCATTCTGTTGAACCGCGTTGATTTGCTCCACAGACCAGTGATCATTTCTTCTGCTCCTTGCTACCCTCAATTGCTCGAGTAGTATGGAGTCTGACTTGTTTGACAAGGTCCTCCAACTGGCGATCGTCTCCCCGCTCCGCTGCCTCTTGTGCCTGGGTCACGATGGTTCTGGCTTCGTGCAGGTGCTGCTCGATATCGGCCTGAAGGGCGGGCGAGGCCACCGTTCCTCCCAATGCTGCCCGATGATAGACCTCCCATGCCTGGTCCACTTGATGGTTAGCCTCATGGACCAGCTGGGCCTTATCCTGATAACCATGTCCAGTTGAATCAATGGGACCAGCGTGGAGGGATGAGGCCCCGAGTAGCGCGATGAGGACAATCCCTCGATAAAGAATCTTGTTGTGTATCATCGGTGTGCCTCCGTCACGATCAAACAATGATTCTTCCGGTGAGCGTTGCCGACCTCCACACAAGTTGGTGTTCGTGTAGGAAGTAGTCTCACCTCTCTCGTTACGCTAGGTTCAGCGGCGGTGCAGCGTTGCCGTCTGCCCATTAGGTATTCGTGGCAGATCGAGATCTCTCATTTCTCGCAGCGCTGCTCGCGCAATTCCCCGCAACATCCCTCTAAACACAAGCTCGTGCGGCACGTAGAGCGAATACCAATAGAGTTGCCCGGCCAGTCCCACTGGATCAAAGATGGCCGTCTGCCGGATCTTTGTTGAAGTGCCGGCCTCCGTCACCTCAAACTCCAGCCACGCCCGCCCGGGCAAATGCATCTCGGACCTGAGCCGGAGGCGGCGATTCGGCTCAATTGCCTCAACGCGAAATGAATCGACCGTGTCACCAACGCGGAGCATCGTGGACGAAGACCGTCCACGCCTCATGCCGACGCCCCCTTGAAGCAGGTCGATGAAGCCACGCAAATGCCACAGCCAGTTCCATGCATACCAACCCTGGTCTCCGCCGATTCTCTCTATGCATCTGAAGATGGCTTCAGGCGACGCTTCCACGGTCAACGTCCGCGAATCGACGATACGCGTACCGAACCGGACGCCCCCCCACGTTTGCAACTTGCCCGATGAGGAGAGCGCATCGGACCAGCGCGTCGCCGCGTAATGCGTCTCTTCACGGGCAAGGGCCCGGCGAATTGCCTCATCGATTCCCATCGGACGTACAGAAAAGGTTGTCAGCGCAGCATTGTCCTGCACCACCGTGACATGGACAATGCTCTCTATAATCGCTCGGCCAATGCGAGCGTAGAGGGGCGTGACCAATCCTAGCCACAGAGCAGACAGCCAAGGGGTGAGGACCGGCACAGGGATGATCAGAGGCGTTAGCCCGCGTTGACGCCCGTACGCGCGCATCATCTCCGCGTAGGAGACTTGGTCGGCACCGCCGACCTCGTATATGCGGTATTTAGAGGTGGGAATCCGAAGCGCTTCCATTAGATAATCCAGCAAGTCGTCGATTCCGATTGGCTGTGCCTTCCCCTTGACCCATCTCGGTGTGAGCATGACCGGCAGGCGCTCCACCAGGGCTCGAATCAGCTCAAACGAGGCGCTGCCGGATCCAATCACGGCCGATGCGCGAAACTCACACACGGGCAGGCCCGACTGCCGCAAGATGTCTCCAACCTCGTGCCGACTGCGCAGATGTGTTGACAGCTCCTCTTCGTCGCTGCCCAAGCCTCCCACATAGATGAGGCCCTTGACACCCGCAGCCTTCGCTGCTTCGCTAAAGTTCCGTGCCGCCTGCCGGTCCGTCTCCTCAAACGAGCCAGTCGAACTCATGGAGTGAACCATATAATAGGCCACGTCGACTCCGCGCAACGCGGAGTCGAGACTCGCTCGATCGAGGACGTCACCCGCGACAACTTCCGTTGATGGACCGACCTTCGGAATGAGAATTTCCGGACGCCTGGCCACGCAGCGCAAGCGGTACCCCTGATTCTCCATCAACGGTAGGAGGCGCCCGCCGATGTATCCGCTGGCACCTGTGAGAAGAATCAGGGACTTCCCCGGAAGTGCCGAGGGGTTCGCTGTCGATTGGCTCGCCGCGATGATCTCAGGCTTATTCACTTCAGACCTCCCGTCGCGACTTGTGCCATCGGAGGGGGACACGATGCCCCGCCCTTCAAGCCATTCAGCTATTTCTTCTTCGTGCTCTTCTTGATCAGATCTCGAGTGGATAGGTATTCCTTGTTGCCCGGCTCGATAGCCAACGCCTTCTCAATGGCTGCCATCGCCTCAGCATGCTTCTCCACCCCCATTGCGACTAATGCCTGAATGAACGCATCACGGCCTGCTTGCACGGCTTCGTCGGATAACGTTTGGGCCGATTTCGCGCAACGGAATCCAAGTCCGACGCCGTAGGAGTTATTACCCGGCTGATTCCAGAATCGGTGGCTCGTGTGCAATGAGGATTCCGGAGCCAACCAGGAGCCACCACGTAGCACCTTCACCGGTCCTTGGTTCGCGAAGTTGTAGCCCTTCTCAGCACCGGGCGGATTCAGGGCCGGGCTCTGCTTATAGTAGTTCAGGTCATACCAATCCTCGACCCATTCAAAGACGTTCCCGGCCATGTTGTAGACTCCAAACCCGCTGACTCCGTCGGGGTACGAATCCACCGGCATTGTCCGGCCGACAAGCTGTCCGTAGTTGGCCTTCTTGGGATCAAGCGTGTGTCCCCATGGGTAGTGGTTGTCGCCTTGTGGGCCTTTGGCCGCTCGCTCCCACTCTGCTTCCGTTGGAAGTCGTTTGCCGTCCCATTTACAGAATGCGCTTGCATCAGTCCAGCTCACACCGACAACTGGATGGTTGGCCTTATTGAGTCGCGGGTCATCCCAATAGGCCGGAGCTGGGTGGCCCGTGGTTTTCATGAATTCTTTGTACCGTGCGTTCGACGTTTCATACTTGTCGATCAGATACGCATCAAGCACGACCTGATGCTTGGCTTCATCTGAATGTTCGTTGCTCCCCATGGTGAACTCGCCCTTCGGGATGAGTACCATGTCCTTTTCGCTGCTTGGCATGTCCGCCGCCATTGCGACAGAGATGGCTCTTACTATCAAAGCCATCCCGATTCCCACCTGAAGCATTTTCTGACTCCGCATAGGAACCCTCCTTGTTATGGAAATGCTATGACCGCCCCGGGACTTTCAACCCTCGAGTTCTTAGTTACTCAGTACGCAACTTAACGAGTTGGTCCATAAACGGACCGCATCGTCGGCACTTGCTTGGTTACTCGATTGCGCAGGATGACGGGATCGACAACTTCACCGCATTGCACACAGCGCTTTGCTCCAAACTCCAATCCGCCGGTGCTGCCAAGCAGGTCCATGCAGAAGTCATTATACATTTATGTTGTAATGACAATGTTAGAATTTGAATACTCATAGAATTCATATAGTTGCGAAGTTGACAGGGCTGTCTAAGGATGTCGTGAGGGTCTGGGAGCGGCGTTACGGGCTTATCAAGCCTTCACGAAGTCTCAATCGCTATCGGGAGTACACGGATCAGGACGTTGCCCTGCTTCGCTTCCTGAAAGAGGAGTTGGATCGGGGCCAGACAATCGGCGCACTCGCAGTGGAGGGGCGCGACTCGTTGCTGCAACGTATGCGGTTGAGTTCAGCTCCAAAGGAGGAAGCACTCAAACCGCACGATCGTCTGCTTGACGAACTGGTTGCGCACCTCGATCCTCTCGACAAAACGAAGTTCGAACAGATACTCAATAGTGCGATTGCGGTCATTCCCTTCGAAGAAGCTGTGCAGCGCATCCTCCTTCCATTGCAGCAGCGCATCGGCGAACTCTGGCATGAAGGGCGAGTGAACGTCGCCGTGGAACACTACGTTACGAAGGTCGTGCAGCAAAAATTGTTTTCAGTGATGAATCAGCTGCCGGTCAACGAGTTTGGCCCTCGCGTCCTGATCGCCTGTCCGAAAGGCGAAGAACACGAGATCGGCGCGCAGGCAGTGGCCTACCTCGCAGCGACCAGAGGTTGCCACGTGTATTATCTCGGCCCTAACCTTCCCAATTCAGACCTCATAACCTTCTGCGAGAAGATCAAGCCCGATCTCGTACTGCTCTCCCTCACTGCGGGAAAATCCGAAGCCACCGTGCTCCAACTACTCAAGGAACTTGAGTTGTTGGCCACTCGCTGGTCTGTTGCCCTGGGTGGCCAGGGTGCTCGCGCAATTGGGGATCGCCTTCGTGATACCAAGATTGAACTCCTCGATGACCTCTCCGCACTTCAGACCCGCCTGATGATCCTGCTTTCCCGTCGTCTGCTTGCTGCCCGCTGAACGGAAGTTTGCACGGGATACGCTCCCCACCCCTCCTCTAAGTCCTTTCCCCTGGTGTCTCTATCAGTAATCTTCCGGTTTCAGAGGACCGCGAACACACCAGACCGGGAAGGTGTAAATCCGGACCAGGCTGAGCACGTTGCCCAGAAAGGCGTCCAGATATTGCGCGTAGTCAGGAAGATTCGCTGCCGGCACCACCGTCCAGTAGGAAGACGGCTGGATGTTCAAAAACGGGTGTCCCGGGGGGAGATTCGGGCCAGGGGCATCGACAGACGGGCCGACCAGGCTGCGCATCTCCGATGGCGCGGGCAGGCGCCAGCCTTTCTGGCCTCCTATAGCGCGCTGCACGCAAATCGTGCGTGCCTCGTTCCATGTCACGGTCGTCCGCTCCGGAGCCTTTTCCCACACGAGCCCCGTTTTCTTATCCAGTACCGCCTGTCCGTTGAAGGCGGAGTGAAGTACAAATCGCTCCGACGCTGGAAAGTTCTTGTTCAGGTTCTGAATCACTTCGGCGAGAAATTCTTCCTTCGCCACCGGGTGAGTGGCTGGAGCCCCCAACAACAGATATCCCAGCAGGCCTGCCCCTACAACCGTCGCGAGGATCCCGATCCGAATAAGCCATGAGGAAGGCATGATGCTGTTTCTAACAGCGGGCCCTGGAGCGATCGGCTATCAGATGGGTCCGCTCGCTTCGCCAGGGAACACAGAGACCTGTTGCTCCAGTTGAGGGATGCGACGGACACGGATCAGGTCGATGCCTGCAGGGTTCCGTTCGCCGGTATCGCGAGGCTCACGAAGAATCACAGGCCGGCGCAGAAAAGGTCGGGCACGCGGCGCAAGAGATCGAACGGAATCTCCTCGCAAGTTCCGGGCGGGAATGCGTCCGGTGGGATGGAGCAGTTCCGCCACGGGATCCTCTTTGCACAATCCATTCTAGGGAACTCCGACTGAGCGGCGCAAGGGCACTATTCACACAGAACAACAGTCTCTACTTTCAAGTCCGCAACGAAATTGGGTATAACAGACCACACGTGGCGTGTCTGCGAAGGGATGATCCGGCATGGTCTCTCTGCATCGACAATCCAAACGGTCTTCCAAGCTGGCGAGCCTGCTGGTTGTGGCCCTCGTCTGCGTCCTCGGGGCCGGCCCTCTGTCGAACGTCCGTGCCGCGTCCTCTGTGGCTCAAGACTTTCGTCTCTGGTCGCCGGTCTACCTGTTTGTTCCGCTCTCGAAGTCGTTCATCGGGTACATGGAAGTAAACCCGCGATTCGGGGGGGATGTCTCGGAACTGAATCAGCTACTCCTCCGCCCGGCGATCGGATACAAACTGACCGATCATTTGTCGATCTGGCAGGGATATGCCTGGATCGGCAATTATCAGCCCCGGTTCGCTGACGAACACCGCGTCTTCCAGCAACTCGTCTACAGTCGGAAGTTTCCGTCCGTCAAGATTCTCAGTCGTTCACGGCTTGAGGAGCGAATCATCGATAATGCCGATGGGACCGCCGTTCGAGTCCGCACCCTGCTGCGCGCAGATTTCCCCTTGCCGGATCTACCGGACTGGGCCATCGTTGTGTTCGATGAAGTCTTCGTCAACCTGAATACGGTGGGACGCGGGCCCGAAGGAGGATTGGATCAGAATCGATTCTTCCTCGGCCTGAACCGACGATTCACCGAGCAAGTGAACATGGATCTCGGCTATCAGATGCAGGCCCAGAACAACAGCAGGTCGGGCATGATCAATCAGATCAACCACGTCATCCTGCTGCAGATGTGGATCAATCTGTAGTATTGATGAGTGGGCCGGGTGAACCGCGACTGACGCATGTGAACGACTGGATCGAGCCTGGGTCACACGGCCAGGCGGAGAAAGATGCACAGAGAACTGCGACAAGCCTACGACCGGGAAATGACTGCGGCGGCCGAGCATTATCATGGCAACAACCTAGAGAAGGCGTTCTATCATCTCGAGCGCGCCCATATCCTGGGTCAGTCGTTCACAGTCCCCCATGCGAGAGCTCACTGGGGAATGCTGAAGGTCGGCTGGAAACGCCGAGACCCGATAGAGATCACCGGCCAGGTTGCCAGGATTCTTGGGGCATTGATCTTCTCGCGTATCTGGGTGCCGGTAGGGAATACCGGCGGGGCCCATGTGCCCCCGTTTGCGTCGATGCCGATACCGGAAGACTTGAAAGTCTTGCTCAACCGACGAGAACGAATCTAGAGGCAACATCCGCCAGGATCCCACCCCTCAGTTCGATCTCTTGAGGCTCGTCCGGCCTCGCAGGAGGAGACGCCGCCACGATCCCTACGGATCCTCACGGTAGTCCGGACCCGGGTAGAGCGGCACGCCACTAACGGCCACCAACAGCTACCTCCTGGGGTCCCGCTGTTGACCTGCCCCCTTTAAACCGGTCCAGGCGGTATGTTAGCCCTGGGCCAGAAGGAGGGCAAGATGCCACGCCTCAAATATACCGTCGAGCAAATCATTATCAAGCTACGTGAGGCTGAAGTCGCGCT
>Ga0233425_10000753_pt1 | contig 80167 bp, 57 predicted proteins | sample Watercolumn_Towu_2_FD_181712 | JGI IMG/M metagenome (GOLD analysis project Ga0233425, IMG submission 181712) | Freshwater microbial communities from Lake Towuti, South Sulawesi, Indonesia - Watercolumn_Towuti2014_140_MG | ecosystem: Environmental > Aquatic > Freshwater > Lake | place...
TGACGATTGCCCGTTGCGCGTCGTTCATCGCTGGGTATTCTCGGAGGAGGGCTGAGGCGATGCTCACAACAGGCCCTCCTTCCTGAAGCTGAACGTGGTGTCGGCAGATACGATCAGGTGATCGAGCACCTTGATCTGAAGGGTCTGGGCCGCGAGCACGAGCGCCCGGGTCAGCACCTTGTCCTGTTCGCTCGGTTGGACGTTGCCGTTAGGGTGATTGTGAGCAAACACGAGTGCGGCGGCACTTCGACGCAATGCTGCCTCCACCACTCGTCGTGGATAGACAGCGGCCCGATCAACGGTTCCTTCTTCAAGTTCTTCGATGCCGTCTTTGAGCAGCCGATAGCCCGAATCGAGGTAGCCAACGTGAAAGACCTCGTGCGGAAGGGCCCCAATTCGTGCTCGCCAGAATCGGCAGAGAGCGTCTTGGTCGGCGAAGGAATCGCGTTGTTCGGCGGACTGTTGCAGGTAGAGGTTCGCGGATTCACGGATGATTCGCAGCGCCACGGGTGCCACGGTGCCGATGCCGTCGATCTGCTGAAGCTCGTCAAGCGGGGCGTCGAAGATGCCCCGGAGGTTGCCGAATCGTTCGATCAGAGCCTTCGCTGGCTCCTTCACGTCGGATCGCGGGATCGCCAGCGTCAACAGTAGCTCGACGACCTCGTAGTCTTGGAAGCCCACGAAGCCGCCCTTGAGAAAGCGATCCCTCAAGCGTTGCCGATGACCGTGATAGTGAGGCCGTTCTGGAGCCATCGGATCAATCTCTCCCCAGCGTCACACCACATATTCCGGTTGATGGCGATGGCCTCGATTTTGCCAAAATCATTTTGGAGTTAGCGCAGCGTATTTTACCGGTTTCGCGCTCGGTGTCATCGCCGGAAACGGCTCACAGTCGCACGATTCGGTGCCGAGAAGTGATCGGACAAATGAAACAAACTGCGTCCACCCTTGCGGTTGCCTCCAGTGTGATCGCCGGCCCGGCAGCGCCGGGAAGGAACCATCAAAGCCAGGGTTCCGTAGACGTGGACAGCGTAGACGCTATCCGACTGTCGCCCGGACCATCGCCGAGATGCCAGCCCGGATTGCTTCGGGCAGCGTGGGCCAGGCGTCGATGAGCGCGGCCAGGGCGGGGTCGATGGCGGGCTTTTCGGGGTTCAGTGCGCCGCTTTTTGCGCCGCCTGGGGTGGGATTCGTAGAATTGTCCGGGAAATGCGCGGGGGGTTCGATTCCCATACACTCCCGCCATTTACTTGGCGACGATTTGTTGCAATTCGCAGTTTGCGGCGCAGTGTCGCAACCCATCGGGACTTCAGTCGTTATTTGCGAATCGGTGCGAATGTCTGCGTCCGCGTGCTGCGCCGCTTTTCGGTGTCCATTCCGGGCCCCGGTCGAAGGCCGCTTCCGTGAGATCGACAATGGAAGCGATCGATCATGACAGGCTTTGGCAAATCACTCGGGCGTCACAGAGCGAGTCAAGGGACCGACCGGCCTGAATCTTTTGTGACTTATGCCGATCACTAAACGACAGATTCTCATCTGGACCGCGGACTGGCGAAGTTGTAAAACGGCCGCTACCATGGACTTCCAGAATTTGCCCCTGTGACTCGCATGGTTCTCAATGCAACAAGTGTCTTGCGCATGGCACGCATTTGGCATTGCCATGGCAACGAACGGTTCGCAGGCTTGAACCGGTCGGATGCCAAAGATGGCGGTAGCGGCGAGTCCGCGGATTTGTGAGGAAAATTGAATGGCAGCCTTGCGAACTTCGGCCTTCCTCTGCCTTTTTGGTCTAATCTTGCTGACCCCGTCTGTGAGTCGGAGCGACGATTATTTCGAGAAGGAAGTTCGGCCGTTGCTCGTACGCGCATGTATCGGTTGCCATGGGCCGGAAAAGCAGGGCCGCGGCTTGCGGCTTGACAGCAAGTCGGGATGGCAAACGGGAGGAGAACGTGGGACTGCAATTGTGCCTGGCAAACCGGATGCGAGTCCGATCATCAAAGCGATTCATGGCCGGGATGGCTTTTCGCGGATGCCGCTCAATGGCAAGTTGACTGATCATGAGATCTCCGTTCTGAAAAAATGGGTGAAGAATGGCGCCATTGATCCTCGAACCAATGTGCCATCTGTTCTTGGCGGGATGACACTTGACGAAACCGTCAACTGGTGGGCATTTCGGCCGATATCAAGACCTGCTGTGCCACATGGCCGATTTTCGAATCCTGTAGACGCGTTCATCGGCGAGAAGCTTGCTCAAAAGAATCTGTCGCTCTCGCCAATCGCGGACCGACGAACGCTGCTGCGCCGGGCCACATACGACTTGACAGGTTTGCCCCCGACGCCGGAAGAGGTCGAGGCATTTCTCAAGGACCAATCCACAGATGCATTTGCGAGAGTCGTTGAGCGACTCTTGAAATCACCCCATTATGGTGAGCGTTGGGGCCGACATTGGCTTGACCTGGTGCGATATGCAGATACTGCCGGCGAAAATAGCGACCACCCGCTTCCACATGCATGGCGCTACCGGAATTGGGTGATCGATGCACTCAACAGTGACATGCCTTACGACACATTTATCCGGGAGCAGATTGCTGGCGACCTTATCGCGGTTCATGGTCCGTCGGAAAAGTATGCGGCGAGAGTGGTCGCCACCGGTTTCTTGGCGATTGCCAGGCGATTCGACCACGACAGCGACAAATCCATGCACCTGACGCACGAGGACGGCATCGACACAATTGGCAAGGCGATTCTGGGGCTCAGCCTCGGATGCGCTCGATGCCACGATCACAAATACGATGCAATTTCATCTCGTGATTATTACGCCTTGTATGGCATTCTCGAGAGCACACGGTTTGCCTTTCCCGGCTGCGAAGCCAAGCAACAGCCGCGTGATCTGGTTCCGTTAGTTCCACCGGCTGAATGGAAGCGAATCGTCCAGCCATATCTGCACAAACTGGCGTCAGTTGATGCCGCGATCAAATCTTCCGCTGACCTGCAGCGCCGGCATGCACAAGAAGTGCAAGCAGCTTTTGTGAAAAATCGCCGTCCAATCTCTCAGGGCGAAGTCGCTGACGGAAAAGAGATGGCATTTGGCGAATCAACGTCGGAGTTGCAGGTCAATGCAGGCGACATGATTTTGCTTTCCGTGACACCCCTGAAAAACCATGGCGCTGACACAACTCTGGTTGAATTCGAAGTGACTGAAGTTGGTGGGCAGCGCCGCAAATGGAATGCAACGGAGGACCTTCTCGCCACGGCGTTTGAGGCAAACCCGCATGCCGACAAACACGGTCATAAGCAAGTCTGGTGGTTTTTTGACGCTCGCAATCAGCCGACTCTGCTCCATGAACACGTTCTCGATCTTGCGGGCAACAAGGGGCTAACCGCTTGGCGAAATGGAGACACGCCGTCGGCGCTGATTAACGCTGCCGCGACGGAACAGAGTGTATGGACGAAACTGCCGCCGAAATCGCTATTCGTGCACCCAAGCCCGAATGGAAACGTCGCTGTCGGTTGGCTCAGTCCGATTTCCGGCAAAGTTCGAATCAACGGTCGAATCAGGGACGCGCATCCCGGCGGACCGGACGGCGTCGGCTGGGTGCTTGAGCAGTTTTCGATCGATGTACGCAAGCCGCTGATGGCTCAGGCCGAAGCTGCGGCAGAGTTACGACGATTGACGGTCGAAAGAACGGCACTTGCGAAATCAGCGCCGAAACAGGATGTGGCGTACGCAGTTGTCGACGGGAAGCCCGCCGATGCGCGGATGCACCTGCGCGGCGACCCAGAGAAAACAGGCGAAGTTGTTCCGCGTCGATGGTTGCAGGTTTTGGGCGGAACCGCCCTCAAGGACAAGTCTTCAAGCGGACGGCTGGAGTTGGCTCATTGGATCACTTCGAAGGGCAATCCATTAACTGCCCGGGTGATGGTCAATCGAATTTGGCTGCATCATTTTGGGAAAGGGATTGTAAAGACACCAAACGACTTTGGCTCACGAGGCATCGCGCCGACACATCCTGAATTGCTCGATTGGCTGGCGTCTGAATTTGTCAGTTCCGAGTGGGGTCTCAAAACGATGCATCGGATCATCATGAATTCCCAGACATACCAGCAGTCGGCCGAATTCCGCGAGGATGCATCGCGAACAGACGCAAGCAACAATTTGTATTGGAGATTTGAACGACGGCGGCTTAGCGCCGAGGAAATTCGCGACAGCCTGTTGGCTGTCAGCCGGCAACTCGATCGCAAACCTGCCGAGGCGCATCCGTTCCCTTCGGAATCGACTTGGGCCTACACCCAACATGTGCCGTTCAGCACACAATTCGAGACCGACAAGCGGAGCGTTTACCTGATCCAGATTCGAAACCGAAGACATCCGTTTCTTGGATTGTTCGACGGCGCCGATCCAAATTCGAGCACTCCGGTGCGCCAATCGACCACCGTTCCGACTCAGGCGTTGTACTTCCTCAACGACGCGTTCTTTCATGCGCAAGCGGAACGAATTGTGGAACGACTCTTGATTAATCCCGAAGCTGATCGAGCAAACGTGCTTTTCGAAACCTGTTTGCAACGGCCGCCGACGGTCCAAGAGCGCGAACTTACTCTGGAATTTGTAAGAAAACGTAAGCGGAAATCGCCAGACGTGCCGGATGTGGAGTCCACCAAAGCAAGCTGGTGTGCCATGGCTCGAATCATCCTGGCCGGCAACGAGTTTCTGTTCGTGGAGTAACACATGGCGGCGTTTTCGCGTCGGGGATTCGTTCGATCGGCGGCAGCGGGTTCGCTCTTGATGCCCGGCCTGCTGAGTGAATTGCTTGCAGCCGAAAATTCCGACGCGACGGCCCCTCGATCACCGCATATTCGAGCGCGAGCGAAGTCAGTCATTTTCCTTTTCATGAGCGGCGGCGTGTCCCATGTTGATTCATTTGATCCAAAGCCAAAGTTGATTGCCAATCACGGCAAGCAAGTGGTATTTGATCACCCAGAGACCAAGGGTCGGCCGGGATACGAGAAGTTGTTCCTAAAGAAACCGGATTGGAAATTCGCCCCACGCGGCAAGAGCGGTATTGAGGTGAGCGATCTCTTTCCGCATATCGGTCACCAGGTCGATGACTTGACTGTGATTCGGTCGATGCACACGAGTCATTCGAACCATTACAATGCGACGCTCGGAATGCACACTGGTTCATTCGCCTTTGCGCGTCCGAGCATCGGTGCATGGGCAAGCTACGGCCTCGGTACACTGAACTGGAACCTGCCGTCGTTTCTAGTGTTGGCGCCGCAAATGCCGTACGCCGGCACTCAAGTCTGGTCGTCGGACTTCCTTCCCGGCGTGCATCAGGGCACTCGCGTTGTGCCAGGATCGGAGCCCATCGCCAATTTGAGGCCGCGCGTGCGGTCGATTAGCGCACAGCAGCTTGAATTGAATGCGATGAAGGAATTCAACGAGTTGCACCGTGCAAAACGTGCCGATGATCCTGCTTTAGAAGCGCGAATCAAGTCATTCGAAACGGCATTCGGGATGCAATCGGAAATGCCCGATGCACTGGATCTCTCGAAGGAATCGGAACAAACGCTGGCCATGTACGGCTTGAAGCGAGGACAAAGCGACGGCTTTGGCTGGCAGTGTCTGGTGGCTCGCCGGCTTGTCGAACGGGGAGTCCGATTTGTCGAACTGATCCACACTGGCTCATCCAGCAACTGGGATTCTCACGGAAACATGGCGGACCACGGTCGGCTGGCGCCGCAAGTCGATCAGCCAGTTGCCGGGCTGATTCGAGATCTTAAGCGACTGGGAATGTTCGAAGACGTTCTGGTTGTCTGGACGACGGAATTCGGCCGAACGCCGTTCAACAACACCGTCGAAAATCCAGGGCGCGAACATCATAACTGGGCGTTCAGTTCGATATTGGCAGGCGCGGGAGTGCGACGCGGACACGTTCACGGCGCTACGGACGAACACGGTATTCGCGCGATCGAAAAGCCAGTGCATGTCCACGACTTTCACGCCACGATCCTCCATCTCATGGGGCTCGACCACACAAAGCTCACTTATCGTCATGCCGGACGGGACTATCGACTGACGGATGTGCACGGTGAAGTGATTCACGAGGTGCTTTGCTAATGCGACGTGAAATTCGAAAAATGGTCGGTGCATCAGCAGTGATGCTGACTGCCGGATGGTTCGCCTTGCAGTTTTGTCCGTCGTCCAGCGATGGACGCGACCAGCCTCCGCCCGAAACGGCAGCGAATGCGGATTATTCGAAGTCAATCCGCCCGATTATTGCAAAATACTGTCTCGAGTGCCATTCCACGAAAGTCAAAAAGGGCAGCCTCGACCTGGAGCGATTTACTACGCTCGATTCCATTCGCAAAGACGTCAAACCGTGGCAAGAGATCGTCGAGCAGGTAACAGCAGGCGAAATGCCGCCGAAGGGCAAGCCGCAACCGACCGATGATGAGAAGCGCCGGCTACTAGATTGGATTCGTCGATTTCTCGACGACGAGGCTCGTGCGCGATCTGGTGATCCAGGTCAAGTTCGACTTCGCCGACTCAGCAACGCGGAGTACGACGCAACGGTCCGCGACTTGACGGGGGTTGATCTTCGGCCGACCCGCGAGTTTCCGTCTGACGGCGCCGGCGGCGAAGGATTTACGAATGCTGCGGAATCTCTGTCCGATGTCTCACCGGCGCTGATGACGAAGTATCTCAGTGCGGCGAAGGAAATCTCCGACCATGCAGTTTTGTTGCCGAACGGTTTTCGGTTCTCCCGTTCGAAGACTCGCCGGGACTGGACCGACGAAGGTACGACAAATCTAAGACAATTTTATGCAGCGTACAGCACCGGAGACGGCAAACTAAACTTTCAGCCATACTTGCTGGCCACGGTCCGTCACCGTGCTGAATTGTCGCGAGGAATGTTTCGCGAGACCGCCGCTGTCGAGAAATTGAACGAAAAATACTTGAGTGTTCTTTGGGACGTATTGACGGCCAAGTCGGCGTCAGAGCCGCTTGCGACGATTCGACGCAAGTGGCAACTTGCCACCGAAAAGGAAGTTCCAGCCATCGGCGCCGACGTCGCGGCTTGGCAGGCACAGCTTTGGAAGACCGTGCGGATTGGCAACTATGTCCGCGAAAGTTGGGGATCGCCGCCCGGGAACGGCTACACGGAGAGCCTGTCGCGGCAAGTGCCCGTGGATCCGACTCCGCTGGAAACGATCACATTGCGATTCACTACCAAGCCCGCTCCTGGAACGGCCGACGTCGTCGTGCAACTCGAAGCGGCAGAGTCGGGTTTGGGCCGGCCAATCGTCTGGTCGAGGCCGCGAATACAGACGCCGAATCAGCCGGCAATGATGCTCCACAACTATGCTGCATTCGGACCATCTTTCGAGATCGATTTTGCATTGGCATTCGCCGACGCGGCCAAGTATCTCGCAGCCGCAGCATCACTTGCAAGTGACGGCAAACTGATGCTGGACAAAGTCGCTGAAGAGCAAAGTCTGAATGCCATTTACCTGAAGAAATGGGTTGATGTATTGGCGCTGCCGAAAGGATCAGGACCGCCGACGACGACTGCGATTCCCGTCTCACTCTTAGATGAAAAGACGCCGCCGAATGTTCAGTGGCCGGCGATCTCCGGTTGGCGGAAGAAGGGCGCCGAGTTGCCGTCCGTTGTATCTAACAATTCGGATGTCGCGCTACAGATCCCGGGACACATTACGGCACATGGAATTGCCGTGCATCCGATGCCCAATGAATTCGTCGCCGTGGTTTGGAAAAGTCCCATCAAGGGGCAAGTGGCCGTCGCGGCGGAGATCGTTCACGCCCATCCCGCATGCGGCAACGGGGTTGCCTGGTGGGCGGAACATCGCCGCTCCGGCCGTGCGCTTCGTCTGGGAGAAGGCGTCATTGACCTCGGCAAACAACAAAAGCTGCCGCATGTCCCGGTCTCCGTTGAGGTCGGCGACGAGGTGATTCTCGCCGTGGATGCACGTGACAGCAATCATGTTTGCGATTTGACTCGCATTGCACTGAGGATAAGTGATCCTGAGAATCCCAAGAGAACTTGGGACCTCGCCGACGATGTGGCGGCAACGATTCAGGCAGGCAATCCGCACTCGGACAAACTCGGCAATTCGGGGACTTGGAGTTTCGTTCGCGGCGCGTCCACCAAGTCAGCAAAGTCAGCAGCGCTGATTTCGCCTGCCTCGGTACTAGGCCGCTGGCGTGCGAGCGTCGCGATTCCGGCGAGTGCCGCCGAGTCTCATAGGCTCGCGTTGCAAGTTCAGGATCTCTTCAAAGGGCCGCGGCCCGACCCGAACCATCCCGATCGCGCACTCTACGACCGATTTGTTACAGCCGACGGTCCCTTGTTCACCGGCGTCGATTTGCAGAAGATCAGTGTGTCGCCAAAAAGTCCAAGAGCCTATGCACTCGATCAAAAGCACTACGACACGCAAGGAGACATTGAAGGACAGTCGAATCAAGTTCTGCAGATACGCCTGCCGGCAGCGTTACTGGTCGGCCGCGAGTTCGTCGTTGACGCCAGGTTGCCAAAGAACAATGGCGACCGAGTCGTCCGTGTGCGGGCCGGCGACGCCACTTCTTCATGGAACCCTGCTGTGCTTGGCAAAGCCGACAGCGCCGGACATCGTCAGTTAGTTCAGGGAAACTCGGAATTCCGCAGTGTGTTTCCATTGTTCGTGTGTTTCCCAGCCGTGGTGCCGACGGACGAAGTCGTGACGCTGAAAATGTTTCATCGAGAAGATGAGCCGCTTCAACGCCTATTTCTACCGACGGAGCAGCTTCGCCGACTCGACCAACTCTGGGCTGAGCAGCGCTTCGTCAGCCGGCAGCCGGCGGCCGAATTCGATTATCTGCCGCAGTTCATGGGGTACACCACACAAGACACACCGAAGGAGTTTCAACAGTTCTTCATTGATCGAAAGCCCCTCTTTCGCAAGCATGCTGAGGAGTTTGAAGCCGAGGAGAAGGCGGCGATTCCAGCACACCTGAAAGCGTTGACGCAGTTTGCAGAGAAGGCTTATCGCCGTCCGATTCAGGAAAAGGAACGTGCAGATCTAATCAACTTGTACCACGATGTTCGTCGCAAAGGTGCGGCGCACGACGAGGCGTTTCGGGGCGTGCTGGCTCGAGTGCTCCTTGCGCCGTCATTTCTATTTCGAATTGAGCAGCCGCCGCAGGGAAAAGAACCGGTGCCGGTCAGTTCCTCCGAACTAGCAACCCGGCTGAGTTACTTTCTCTGGTCTTCGATGCCCGACGAAGAACTGCAGTCACTCGCTCGCCAAAGTAAACTTCATGATCCTGCCGTGCTCGAATCGCAGGCCCGGCGCATGTTGCGTGATGATCGCACGCGATCCCTGGCGATCGAGTTCGGCACGCAATGGCTTCATGTTCGTGGTTTTGACGAATTCAAGGAGAAGAACGAGAAGTTGTTCCCGACCCTGAACGCCGAATTGCGAAGGGACATGTATGAGGAGGCGATTCGTTTCTTTTTGGATTTGTTTCAAAACGATCGTCCAATCCTGTCGGTGCTCAGCGCGAATCACACTTTTCTGAATCAAACTCTCGCTGCACACTACGGTATTCCCGGAGTGAGCGGCAAGGAATGGCGACGCGTCGACGGCGTTAACAAATATGGGCGGGGCGGCGTTCTTGGATTCGCTAGCGTATTGTCAAAGCAAGCCGGCGCCTCGCGAACAAGCCCTATCCTGCGAGGCAACTGGGTTGTCGAGACGCTGCTAGGTGAAAAACTGCCACGGCCTCCCGCCAACGTACCGCAACTGCCTGAAGTGGAAGGGGCCGATCGATTGACGATGCGGCAACTCGTCGAGCGGCACTCCAAAGACCCTGCATGTGCGTCATGCCACGTGCGCGTCGATCCGTTTGGTTTTGCGCTGGAGCAATTCGATGCGATCGGCCGCATCCGAAAGACGGACCTCGGCGGACTTGAAATTAATGTGAAATCCAGGCTAAGAGACGGCGCCGAGTTTGAGGGGATCGACGGATTGCGCGGTTACTTGCTTTCGACGAAAAAGGACGTTATTGTCCGGTTGTTTTGCCGGCGATTGCTTGGATTTGCACTGGGCCGAAGTGTTGCATTATCCGATTCCAAGTTGCTTGACGATATGGTAAATGAAGTGAATCGGAATGACGGCCGAGTCTGGGCGGCTTTGCGAACAATCTTGCATAGTCCGCAGTTTCGCATGATCCGCGGCGCAGATGCGGCCATGTCCGATTGATGTTGATTGGAGCCTACGATGAAAATGCATGCCATGCAGCCGATTTCAAGACGATGGTTCCTGCGTGGACTGGGAGTCACCATGGCTCTGCCATGGCTGGAGTCGCTGCCGGTATGGGGCGACGACAAGCCGGCACGTGCATCGTCGGAACCGCCCGTGAGGTTCGCTGTGCTGTTTTCCGGCAATGGCTTTCACAGCAAAGAATGGTGGGCCAAGGGCGAAGGCAAGCAATTGCAATTTGGCAAAGTGCTCGAATCTCTCACACCATTTCGTGAAAAGACTCTGTTCCTACGTGGCTTGTACAATCAGGAAGCGCTGATCGGCGGCATTCACAGTTGCCAGACTGGCAATCTGCTGACAGGCGCTCATTTGGAACCCGGCGGCGAGATCAAGTCCGGCATCAGTTGTGATCAGGTTATTGCAAATCGTCTGAAGGATCAGTCGAAAGTTCCGAGCTTGGTTCTTGGCTGCGAGCCTTCGATTGCTGCAATCCACAAGAACTACTCGATGATTTACAGTTCGCACATTTCGTGGAGCTCGGCGACGACGCCGACGCCATTGGAGTTGTACCCAGCGTTGGCATTCGATCGCTTGTTCCGCGACGAAGTCGGCAAAGCCGACAAAAGCGTCCTGGATGCCGTGATCGAAGACACTCGCGGACTGAAGGCCAAGGTGAGCAAGGCTGATCAACATCGGCTGGACGAGTACTTGAATTCTGTACGCGACGTTGAGCAACGCATCGACGGCGCCGGGAAATCAGGGCGATTGCAAGGATGGCGGCCGACGCTCACGAAGCCCGACATGCCGCGACCTGTTGACGGGATTCCGCAAGACATCGACCAGCACATGCGGCTGATGTGCGACATCATGGTGCTTGCATTTCGCACGGACACCACGCGAGTGTGCACGCTCAAACTGAATAACGATCACTCGTCATTGAGGTTTCCACATCTCAAGGTGGATTACATGATCCACCACCTGCTGTCGCACTCGGACGGCACCGACTGGTTGAAGGTTAATCGCTTCTTTGCCGAGCAGTTGGCGTACATCGCCGGCAAACTCGACGCAGTGCAAGAGGGCGAGCGAACTCTCTTGGATAACAGCATGATCCTGTATTGCTCGAGCATGATGACCGGCAACCACAACAATGATCAACTTCCAGTGGTAATGGTCGGCCGTGGCGGAGGACAAATCAAAACGGGCCGCGTGCTTGATTATCTCGGCAAGCCGAACCGGAAGATGTGTTCGCTGTTCTTGTCGCTGATGGACAAGGCCGGCGTCCGACTGCCGGAGTTCGGCGACTCGAAGGAGCGATTGGCGGAAATCTGACGCAACACGCCGAAATGCAGTGTTGTTTGTCCAACGCCGGCGGCGTTCGCCATTGCCGGCATTCCGCGGCCTACACTTTTAACTTGACCCCACTAAATCCAATGCTACTATCTGGGTCAAAATGATCGCTGACAGGGAGGTCGCATTTACAATCCGAAGCGGGTTGAATCATGAGCGACGCACCTCGCAAATATGGAATTTCATTCGACAAAGTGCTTGAGAAAGAACTGCAAGCGATCACGCATCGCCGGCAACAGCACGATCGGAAGTACCAGCCGCCGGTTCAGCCGCCCGCCAGTCCAGATTCAGAAGAATCTCGACAACGTAAACATGCATTGGAACACGATCTGGTCGGCTTGACATTTTCGGGCGGCGGCATCCGCAGCGGCACGTTTGCAGTCGGTTTTCTTCAAGGGCTCGCCAGCCTCAAGCTCCTCAAGTGGATCGATTACCTTTCGACCGTCAGCGGCGGCGGCTACGCCGGAGCGTGGCTGGCCGCGTGGGTGCAGAGGGAGGGTGTCCACGATCCCAGTGTTGTGGATAAGTCCGGCAAACCTTGGAAGCCTGAGAGGTCCGAGGTGCTAGAGAACGTGAGCAAGCAGTTGCATCCACGGCGTGCCATGCAGATGACTGCGACTCGATTTGTCGAGTCTGACGCGGCGCAGCCGTCGGTTTTGGATCAGACAGTCGATGATGAACCGGAGCCGGTCAGTCACCTGCGTGATCATAGCCGCTATTTGGCATTGCGCGGGGGCCTTGAATCGCTTGACACGTGGGCCCTGATCGCGGCCTATCTTCGGAATCTGTGCATCAACTTGCTCATGTTGATACCGATAGCGATCGCAGTGATCGTCTTTTCTCGCTTTGTTCCATGGCTGTTTTCTCATGACGTGGCCACAGCAGCAGCAGAACATTGGATCATAGTGAGCTTGTTCTGGATCTTTGTGATCGGTGGATTCTTCACTCTCGTCATTGAACAGAGGCGACTTATCAATCCGGAAGAAGCCGGGAGAGCCAATCTTCGCAGTACGGAGTCCGGTCAGCTTCGGCTCTGCTTGTTCCTCATGCTGCCGATCCTGTTTGCGTCATTCCTTGGAATCTGGATGCTGTTGAGCCAAGAGTCCATTCGAGATTCGCTTGAACATTTGCTTCACGTCAGCACGTTCCGGCTGTTTCCCAATGGTGGACGTTGGCTGTTTCTGAAAGCCATGTTGACATTTCTCGTGGTAATTTTGATTACCTCGGCAATTGCCGCGGTAAGTGTCAATGTCTGGTACTACTTCCGTGTACTAAAGCCTCAAAAAATCGGGTTTCGAAAAGTACTGTGGCCAATCGCGGCGACGATTGGAATGGCAGTTGTTCTGGCTTTTTTTGCCGGGATTGCTTTTGGTGCGATCCTGCAGTTTCTGAAGATCGATCTTCACAAAAATGCCATCCATGTCGCCAGTTTCGGAACCCCCTTGGTCATCGGGTTGTTTGCTGTTGCAAGTTATCTAGCTATGGCGGTCGTTGGCGGGAGGATGCACGATTACGAGCGCGAATGGCGCTCGCGCATCGGCGGCTGGATGTTGCGGATTGCATTTTGTTGGGCCGGCTTTTTCTTCCTCACTCTCCATCTCCCGGCATACTTCAGCAAAATCGCCGGCTACATCCTCGCTAATGGCAAAGATGAAATCAAAGCGACGGCTGTGCTGTCGTGGGTGTTGACTACCGCGGCAAGTCTCTGGGCAGCCAAACGGCAGCGCGTCAAAAAAGACAACCCCGGCTGGCAACGAGTGCTTGCCGCCATCGGTCCGCCAGACTTCCTTGCCGGAATACTGACTTTGCTTGCCGTGGCGGTAACCTATGCACTCGGAGGCTTTGAGAGGCTGTCTACGGATCCGGAGTCTTACCTGAAACACGCGATTCCGAAAGAAATCCACATTGAATTGGTTGTGCTCGGAAGCTGCATATTGATCGCCGTGTTGATTGGCGGGTTTGCTCCCGTCAACAAGTTCTCGTTGCATTCCACCTATGCAAGCCGCCTCATTCGCTGCTACCTCGGCGCGTCACGCCGCAAGTTTCAGTGGCGCTGCCGCTTTGGCGAGCAGGTCGCGGCGGTGCGCCCACCGGAGCGACCGGTCTGCGCCGGTTCGAAAACGAGTTCACCGGCTTCGATCCTCGCGACGACATGCCGATCACGAAACTGCAGATTGAAACAACCAATCCATGTCGCGGCTATTCAGGCCCTTATCCGCTCTTCAACTGTGCACTCAATCTCGTCGCCGGCCAGGAACTGGCGCAGCAAGATCGAAAAGCTGAATCATTTGTCTTCACACCCGATTATGCGGGTTCCTATTCGACAGGTTACGGCAGCATTGTTGAGAGTACGAACAAGAAGAACCAAGAATGCCAACTCACTCTTGGCCGTGCCATGACTATTTCCGGCGCTGCCGCCGATCCAAACATGAGTTTGAAACAGTCGATTACGCAAACTGCATTGATGACAGTGCTCAATTTGCGGCTCGGTTGGTGGATAGAGAATCCAAACGTCGGACCGAATTGGTGCGGTCGCGAACCGACTTTTGGTACGCTCTTGCTTCGCGAGTTTGTCGGTTTGACCAATGAGAGCTACAAATACGTCCACCTCTCCGATGGTGGCCACTTCGAGAACTTAGGCGCTTACGAGTTGATTCGACGTCGGTGCCGATTCATCGTCGCGATCGACGCAGCGGAGGATCCCGACGACGCTTCCGAGAATCTTGCCAATCTCGTGCGATTGTGCCGCATTGACTTCGGCGTCTTGATCGACATTGATACAAGCCCTTTGCGAAAAGACGAGCACGGCAAGAGCAGGACTCACGTGGCGATCGGCTCCATCCGATACGACGAAGCCGACCCGGACTCCGTGGCCGGCACCTTCGTATTCATCCGCTCGTCCCTGACCGGCGACGAACCGACTGACTTGATCAACTACTCAAGAGAGGATCCAAGATTTCCGCATCACTCGACCGCCGACCAGTTTTTTGACGAACGACAGTTCGAGAGTTATCGTGCGCTCGGATACCACATTGCGAGGACCGTGTTCGGCGAAGACGGCCTGAACGCATACCCGTTGGAAGACGAGGTACTGGCTGCTCAACCTGCCGGTGTGGGAAGAGACTATCAACAGAGAGTCCGCCAGTTCTTTGCCGAACTCCGTGATCGCTGGCAAACCGCTACGCCTGGCTTGGCAACCACCTACGTCGAGGGAACTCAGAACATCGACAACATTCTGGAATCGCTGGGCAAGGGAGACGATTTTTCCAGACTCAACCGAGACCTCTACCCCGAGTTAGAGGCGATGGGGCTCATTCCGAAAGAGGGAACGGAGCAGTTTGCAGAGTTTCGAATGATCGATCGGATGTTAGCCGTCATGGAACAGTACTGGAGCGGAGCAAAACTCGACAAGGAGCACGCGCTCCCGACGAATCGCGGCTGGATGAATACTTTTCGACGTTGGGCGCAAACTGAGGCCTTTCTGAATTTCTGGCCGATCCTGCAAAGCACGTACCACCGCGGCTTTGTACGATTCTGCGAACGCAGTCTTAGTTTGCCCGCGTTCGATCAGTTGATTACCACGTTTGAAAAGACACGATTTGAAAATAAGTATCCGCCGCAACTGCGCGCGCAGATGGAACAGGAGTTCTTCCGTGAACGCGCCTTTCTTCTCATGGACTTTGTCCCGCAGACGGGCGTCCATAAGCTTCCGTCGGTAAAGGAATTCGACGCTTCCGGGCGGCATCTTCAAAAAGAAAAGAGGACGATAAGGCATCTTGGCAAAGCGCTCGATCAGTGCATCGATGGTTGGTACCTCGGAATGCTTTCGCCAAAGACGGTACTCAATGCTGATTCACAGAATTCTCAGTCTGAAATTGCTCGTTATCCGTGCGGTGTAATTCTCCTGCTCTCCGACGGCCCCGACCTCGAGCTCCTTGTCTGGATACGTGGCGCGTTCCGCTCTTGCGGTATCGGCAGCGATTGCCTCAAGACCCTGATGCCGGTGATTCGCAAGAAGCATTTCGATTCGCCCGGTCGCAACTATGATCGTCTTATCGTCCGCTTGCCGGAATGCGGCACATCGGCAGCGGAGCGGCAACAATACCTGCAATGGTTGAACTTTTTCTATGACTTCAACTTTCGGAGAAAGAAACCCGACAAAGGCGACAGATTCATTACACTGGAACTGAAACTGCCTGCAGCTTCGCCGAAACAGTGATCGGTCTCGCTGTAAAACTTTGGTCGCGAGTCTCAGAATGAGCATTTTGCCTTCCCCCGCCGACCTTGAACTGCTTCGTAAGTACGACACGCCGACGATCTGCAATGTCGTCGAACTGTTCGACCGTTATCCACGCACTGCTGGGTACATGGATGGCCGCATTCAGGCGTGCTACCCGAAGCTGCCGCCGATGGTCGGTTTCGCAAGCACGGCGACGTTCCGTTCGTCGGCATCGCCGCGAGCCGGTGACGCCTACTCGGGACTTGCGGAACAAGTTGCAGCGTTTGCGTGGCTCCCGCAACCGGTGATCGTCGTCTTTCAAGACCTGGATGATCCGCCGGCAGCCGCCACATTCGGCGAAGTCATGTGCACGACATATCAGGCATTTGGCGCCGTCGGGTTGATCACAAGCGGCGCCGGCCGCGACCTCGATCAGGTGGAGACACTTCGCTTTCCATGTTTCACAAGCGGCACGATATGCGCTCATGGATACTGTCACATCGAGCGCATTCATGTGCCAGTTCGAGTCGGCGGCGTCGTCATCCACCCCGGCGACGTGTTGCACGGCGACCGCAATGGCGTGACATCGATCCCGGTAGAAATCGCATCGACGGTGGCGCACGCTTGTGCCGAGTTCGTTGCCGCCGAGTCCGTCGTGCTCGATTACTTGAAGGCCGGTCATGTCTCGCCCGCAGGATTTGCAGACGCACATAAAGAGTGCAAACGCCGCATCGGCGAATTGGCAAGACGGCTGAAAGGCAAGTGATCGCGGCGGTTTGAAGGAGTCAATTGCACATCGGAACGCCGCGAGGTCCGACATGCGAATGAGCGAATTCAAAGAAATCGTCCGTCGCACGATGGAGACACTTCCTGCTGAATTCCAACCGTACCTGCACAATGTCGTCGTCGACGTGGCCGAGGAGCCAGACATTCCATTGTTGCAGCGTGCCGGGTTCACCGACGAAGAAATCGCGGAAGGAGACACGCTGTTCGGGCTTTTTGAGCCGCTGGAATTGACGAGTAGTTTCGGCGGCGACTCGATCAGCATCAACGATTTGCCCCATCGTCTCTGGATATTCAAGAATCCTCACGAAGAAGAATTCCCGGAGCCCGAACGGCTGCGTACCGAGATTCGAAAAACCGTCATCCACGAACTGGCGCATCATTTCGACTGGACCGACCGAGACCTGGAGCGATTTGACGACAACCCCAATCCATTTCGCAATGCCGGCGATTAGCGACCGGCCGCAGCAACACCGTTCAGCAAGGCTGGCGCTGATTCGCGGCGGTGTCGCTCCGCCATCCCAGCATACGCTCCGAAATCGTGAAAGAGGAATCGCTTCGCTAGGCGATAGAGCCAGTTCTTCTCCGGTATCTCTTTCCCAGGGTGATATTGAGACGTGCGGACCGACATGGCCGATAGCTCCGCCATCGCGGTCTGCCGCACGGTGGCGTCTTTGGCGTTGTGTTTCTCGACGAGTTGCATCAATAGTTCCGGCCGTTCCAACACGATGCAGCCTCGCGTCGTCGTTCTCGCGAGTTCGCGAAAGTCATGCAGGAACTCCGAATGAATGAACTTGTCTTTGAGCGTCCGGCTGTCCGCTTCGGTTCGGTGAATCGACTCCTGGCTGAATTGAACAATCGGACAGGGTTCGATTCCGCCCCATGGGTTGATGTGATGTGAAATGCCGGTCGCCGCCGGGCAAAGCGCTTGCCCTTCCCCGTCGTAATATGCGTCGATGATCACGATCGGCTTGCGGGCTCGCATCTCGACGACGAATTGCCGCACTCGCGTTTGCTGCTCGGGAGTCAAACACAGATCCGGACAAGCATCAGGGCCCATCGGCCGATAGACGTGGAACCATGTGTACATGACGCCCATGTCGATCAAACGGTCGATCCATTTTTCGTTCAATAGGTCGTCGATGTTCGTCTTGCACACACTGGTGCAAACGCCCGTGAATACTTTGTTCTGCAAGCAGTGCTTAAGGCCCGCCATCGTCTTGCTGAGGACCTGGTTGCGGCCGCGACGCTCGTCGCTGACGATTTCGCTGCCCTCGACGCTGATAAGCGGCGTCACGTTGCCAAGTCGTCGCAGTCGCCTGGCCTTCTCGTCGGTGATGAATTGTCCATTGGTGAAGATTTGGAAATAGCAGTCTGAATGCGGTTCGAGCAACTCGAACAGTTGCGGATGCATAAACGGCTCGCCGCCGACGATTCCGTAGAACACGTTTCCCTGCGACTTCGCCTCCGATACCAGATTGGCAAACTCTTCGGGGGAAATCGTCTGCTGTTTGGCCGCGACGTCGACCCAGCAGCCCTGGCAGCGCAGGTTGCAACTGTTGATGACCGACACGTACAGAAATGGCGGAAACACCTGGCCGCGTTTCAGCCGCCGCTTATGAGCCTGGACCGACAGCATGCCTTTGTAACCCATATTCCAAATGAGTTTCCACAAGAGGCGCTTGTCGGTTTCGAACAGTACCCTGCGTGCCATTGACAAAAGCATGATTGATCTCGACGCACATTCCCAGGTCGCTGGTGCCGTTTACTGTATCAGGTCGCTGTTCCGGAAGCGACCTGACACCAGGCTTGTACTTTCAGACGATTTCACGTGAACCTCCATCGGTCATTCGGTCTCTAAGATGTTCACGGTCTCTTTCACATGCGCAAACGGATCGGCGGTGACTGAGTGTCCAGTATCCTCCCACCACAAGATTCCAGAGCCGGCGGATACGCCGAAGTCTTTCGGCTGGCCGTTCCTCTCGTCATCTCGAATTCCTTCTGGACGATCCAATTGACGTTGGATCGCGTCATGCTCAGCCGCCAAAACAGCGATGCGGTTGGGGCAGCGCTTGCGGCCGGAGTCATCTTCTGGACGCCGTTGGCGCTGTTTCAGCAGACCGCCAGTTACGCCACCACGTTTGTCGCCCAATATGTCGGCGCAGGTAGGCCGCATCGCGTCGGCCCGTCGGTATGGCAGGCGCTCTATTTCAGTCTGATTGCTGGTATCGCTTTTCTCGGATTCCTGCCGTTCACGGATCAACTCGCGGCTTTGACCGGCCACCCGCCGCACATTCAAGAACTTGAATCGATCTACCTTCGTTGCTTGTCGTTTGCGACGTTGCCGATTCTCATCACGGCAACCGTCAGCGCGTTTTTCGCCGGTCGAGGCGACACCTGGCCCGTCGTTGCAATCAATGCTGCAGGCACGCTGGTCAACGGCGTCCTTGACTACGCATGGATCTACGGCAAATGGGGCTTCCCCGCGTCCGGTATCGCCGGCGCCGGCTGGGCAACGGTCGTCGGATCCTGGGCGTCGGCGCTGCTTGGGCTGGGGCTGTTGCTTTTGCCTCGTTTCCGAACGACTTACGCGACGCTGAGCGGCTGGCGCTTCGAATGGAAGCTCTTCAAACGATTGCTCTTTTTTGGCGTACCCAGCGGATTGCAGTGGTCGCTCGACGCGCTTGCCTTCACTGTGTTTCTCGTCCTCGTCGGTCAGCTGGGTGAAGCGCCCCTCGCCGCTTCGAGCGTCGCCGTCACGATCAACATGGTCGGTCTTGTACCGATGTTGGGCCTTGCCCAGGCTGTAGCGGTTCTCGTCGGTCAACGGCTGGGACAGGATCGGCCCGATCTTGCCGAGCGAAGCACCTGGCGCGGGGCGGCGATGTGTCTTGCGTACACCGGCGCTGCCGCAGCGATCTACGCGTTCTGGCCTAATCTCCTGCTGCCAATCTTCCAGGACCAGGACGCGACTCGCTGGGCAGCGGTGACCAGCATCGTGCCGACGCTTTTGAAATTCGTTGCCGTGTACTGCATGTTCGACGGGACCACGCTCGTGCTCTCGTCGGCATTGCGCGGCGCCGGCGACACGCGTTTTGTCTCCTTGGCGCTCCTGGCTGCGGCATGGTCGCTCATGGTAATTCCGACGATCATCGCCAGGAAAGCCGGCGCCGGCCTCTTCACGTTTTGGGGCTTCGCCACCGGCTACCTCGTCGTGCTGGCGTTCGTATTCGTCTGGCGCTTTCGGCAAGGCAAGTGGCGGAAAATGCGCGTCATCGAACCCGCACCGCTCGACGTGGACGATCCACCGACGCCCATTACCGCGAATTTTGATTGCGTCGTTCCTGTCGCCAATCAAGGCGCCTCGTTGGAGCGTCCCGGAGCGAGTGGAGGCGTCCCATAGGCGCACGCCCAAGTAACTTCTTCCGGCGCTAACAAAAGTTGACACTTTCATACATAATTTCATTTTTGACCGCCGCTGCCCCTTCGGACCCTGGAATGGTCATTTCGATTCGATCCGAAAAGGACGCCCAGACATGACAGTTTCTGACACTCTTTGACACTGTTTCTCGTTTTTCGCGCACCGCGAACGCAAACGTGAAGCCGTGCTTCCGCAATCCATCGAACCAACGCTACGATCCGGCTGGCGTCTGTCAAATTGCTCGAATGAGCTTGCAGTGCCGGCAAGGAACATTCCGATTGCCGATTTGAACATGTCGCCACGTCGCGCACACCGCAAAGACCAATGCAACTAGGCGAAGCTGCCCGCGCATTGCAGCAATTTACAGTATGTTCAAAGAGAACATTCCGTGAGGCCCGACGTCCAAACCAAACAACGACCGAATCAACAGACGCCGTAGTAGCCTGAACTTGCGTCAAGAATACTTGCATCGCACGAAGTTTCGGGTATGATGGCATGACCTGCCTGAAGCATTCCGGACGTTGGCGAAACACACGACCTGAGACTCTGGTTCTTTTCGTTCCGAGGAACCCCTGCATGCGCTGGTGTATCTGCATACCGTCTATCGCACTGATGTTCGCGATCGGCGCCCAAGCGGACGAGTTGCAACCGGCAGGCATCCCCGTCGAAAAGACCATTGATCATTACGTCGATTCCGCGATTAAGGCCAACGGCATCTCTTCGGCGCCAATGGCAGACGACGCCACTTTCATTCGCCGAGTGACTCTAGACCTCTGCGGACGCATTCCGACGGCAGCCGAGACTCGTGAATACGTTGAGTCGAAGACTCTGGACAAGCGGGAAAAACTCGTCGACCGGTTGATGCAGTCGAGCGGATTCGTTCGCTACCAGGCGTCCGAATTCGACGCGATGTTGATGCAGGGAGCATCCAACGGCCGACGCGGCGGAGGCAGCTTGCGAGATTACCTGGAACGGTCGATCGCATCCAACCGCCCGTGGAATGAAGTTTTCAAGGATCTGATATTGCCTGATGACAACGACGCCGCCAAAAAGGGCGCCGGCGAATTCCTCAAACCGCGGCTGACGGATGTGGACAAACTGACGACCGAGGTCAGCATTCTCTTCTTCGGCGTCAATATGAGCTGCGCCCGCTGCCACGATCATCCACTCGTCGCCGATTGGAAGCAGGATCACTTCTTCGGGATGAAATCGTTCTTCAATCGCACGTTTGACAATGGCGGCTTCCTGGCGGAGCGGGAATTCGGCCTCGTCAAGTTTCAAACGACAAAAGGCCAGAACAAAGACGCGCAGATGATGTTCTTGACCGGTAAAGTCGTGAGCGCCCCGGGCATGAAAGAGCCTACGAAGGATGAAGAAAAGAAAGAGAAAGAGAGATTCGAGGAGTTCAAGAAAAAGAAGGCAGTGCCGCCGCCGCCCAAATTCTCGGCTCGAAGCGCATTCGTCGAGACCGCACTGCAGCCGGAGCAACGCGGCTATTTCTCAAAAGCGATTGTCAATCGATTGTGGAATCGCTTTTTCGGCTTGGGGCTCGTCAATCCCGTCGATCAGATGCACTCCGAAAACGCGCCGAGCCACCCCGAGTTGTTGGAGTGGCTGGCCCGCGACCTTGTCGATCATCGCTATGACCTCAAACGAACCATCCGTGGAGTGGTCTTAAGTCACGCCTATGGGCGCAGCAGCCGTTGGGATTCGAACGGCGAGCCGCCCGCGGCAAAGTGGTTTGCCGTCGCTCGGGTTCGCCCACTGACGCCGCTGCAGCTTGCCAACTCGCTGCGAATTGCGACCAGCGATCCGCAGACATTTGAAAACACCAAGCCGGCTGACCTGGAAAAGAAGATTGAACAGATCGAGAGTTCGGCACGCGGCCTCGCCAACATGTTCGAGTACCCCAATGACGATTTTCAGATCGGGGCGGGAGAAGCGTTGTTATTCAGCAATTCCGATCGAATGCAAAAGGACCTGCTGGCCGACGGCGGCGACCGGTTGTTTTCCAACTTGAAGAAGTTGAAAACGAATGACCAGGTGGTCGAACTTACAGTCAGTTCGATATTGTGCCGTCCCGCTACATCCTACGAAAAGCAGATGTTCAACGACTTTCTGGCGAAACGAATTGATCGTCCCGCAGATGCTCAACGGCAGCTGGTCTGGGCTTTCCTAACTACTTCCGAATTCCGTTTCAACCATTGATTCCCGACGGAGACGAAAATGTCTCGATCTTCCTTTTGCGGTTCCGCAGCACATGCACTTGATCGCCGTGGGTTTCTTGGGCTTGCGGGCGCCGGCGCCGCGGCGATTGCCGCCGACATGACTGGCGTCGGTCGTTCATTGTCTTCATCGACGCTTGCCTCGGAACTGAAACAGCAGGGCAAACGCTGCATCATGCTATGGCTCGCCGGCGGCGCCAGCCAGCTCGAAACCTGGGACCCGAAACCGGGAGCGGTTACCGGTGGTCCATTTCGTGCGATCCCGACGTGCGTGCCCGGAGCGCATATTTCCGAATTGATGCCGAAGATGGCGTCGCGAATGAACACGACGTGCATCATCCGCTCTCTCAACACCAAGAACGGCGACCACGGCAGCGGCGCTCAGATCATGATGAAGGGCCGCCGCGACGAAGCGAGCGTCAAGTATCCCGACCTCGGCGCCGTCCTAGGTAAGGAACTTGGCAGGGCCGACAGCAAGGTGCCCGATTATGTGTGGTTCTATTCGCAGACAGAAGGCCGCGGCTTCGCTCCCGGCGCATCGGGTTTCCTTGGCGCTCGATACGCCCCGATGGAACTGACGACCAACATGGCGCCGGAGAATCTTCGACGGCTGGACGGCATTACCGATCTCGATCACAAAGAGCGATCCGATCTTCGTGACCTTTTGAGCAAGCAGTTCGAGCGTGGCCGAACTTCGTCCACGCTGGGCAGCCACAACGAAGCGTATCAGCGAGTACGTGGACTGATGGCAAGCGAGAAGCTATTCGACATCACGCAGGAAGCGCAAAAGACTCGTGATAGTTATGGACCGACGCAGTTCGCCGAGCAGGTCTTGGTTGCGAGGCGACTGGTGGAGGCTGGCGTGCCGTTTGTCCGTGTCGCTCGCGCCTGGTGGGATAGCCACGGGCAGAATTTCGAAACGCACCAAGAAATGGTGCCGGAACTCGACCACGTGATGGCGACGTTGATCGACGACCTGAAAGACCGCGGATTGCTCGAAAGCACGTTAATCATCACGTTGGCGGAGTTTGGCCGAACGCCGAGCATCAACCCCAGCCTTGGGCGAGATCATTTTGCCAGCGCCTGGAGCTGCAGCCTGTCGGGCTGCGGCATCAAGGGCGGCGCGATTTACGGCAAGACCGACGCCACCGGCAACCGGGTCGTCGAAGGCGAAGTCGGCGCCGCGCAAGTGTTTGCGACCATCTATCGCGCTCTCGGCATCAATCACCAAAAGAACTACTACCTCGGCTCGCGGCCGGTGCCGCTCACCGATCCGAACACCAAGCCGATCAAGGAAGTCCTCGCTTGATCATGGAATTGTTTCTGAGTCATTCCTGAAAAGGTCGTGACCATGCCAGCGAATCCGGAAAAGCTGAAATCGATCAAAGAGTTCTCGCACAAGAACATCTTCTTTGCCGTTGCTCGAAACTCTGCAGGCCGGACCTTTGTCGGCACTTCGGATTTCAAAGTGTATGAAGTCGATATTTCGGCAGCGAAGCCGGAACTGAAAGAAATCGGCGGGCACGAATCCTATGTCACGAGCTTGGCGCTCGCCGGCAATTCGGTCGTTTCCGGCGGTTACGATGGTCAGCTAATCTGGTGGGACGCCGACGCCAAGAAACCGATCCGAAAGGTCGCGGCGCATGCCCGATGGATTCGCGACGTGAGAGTCAGCCCCGACGGCAAATGGGTCGCCAGCGTCGCCGACGACATGGTTGCGAGAATATGGGACGCGGCCACCGGCAAGAAGATTCATGAGCTTCGCGGTCACAAGGAACTGACGCCGCATCATTTCCAATCGATGCTCTATGCTTGTACGTTTTCGCCGGACAACAAGCATTTGGCCACCGTCGATAAAGTGGGCCAGATTTTTGTCTGGGACATTGCAACCGGCGCTCAGGCCGCGAAGCTTGAAGCGCCGGTCATGTACACTTGGGACCCGACGCAGCGGCGTCATTCCATCGGCGGCATCCGCTCCGTCGCGTTCTCGACGGACGGAAAACTCCTCGCGGTCGGCGGCATGGGCAAAGTCGGGAACATCGACCATCTCGAAGGAAAAACTCGCGTCGAGGTCTTTGACTGGAAGGCCGGCAAACGCGAGTGTGAGTTTCCCGGCGACAAGTTCAACGGCCTTGTGAATCAACTCGCTTTCGACCCGAGCGGCAACTGGCTGCTTGCCGCAGGCGGCGCTAACGACGGCTTCTTGATGTTCCTCGACCTCAAGACGAAGAAGCCTTTGCGGCAGGAAAAAGTGGCGATGCACATTCACGATATTGCCGTCAATTCCGCCGTAGATTCGATTCTCGCTGCCGGCCACGGCCGGCTGATTCAGTACGACTTGAAGGGTTAGGGTTCAAACTCGACTCATGGCGACGAGCCCGGCCGACAGGCTTTCGCGGCGTTTCGCCACATCTGGGCCAGCTTCGGCTGGCCGACGGAATCGCACAGTTCCGCTAGTCGAAATCGAACGGCGTCGTTCCAGGGGTCCTTTGAGGCCTCGCGGGCACGATCCGATATCTCTTGAAGCGTCTTGCGAATCTCCTCCTGTTTGGCATGATGCCGTTTCGCCTTCTCAGGCTGTTTCATGCCTTCGTACGCCAGGGCCAGTTGGTAGTGCGCTTTGTGATCGAACGGATCGGCCGCAAGCACTCGCTCAAAGTCTGCGGCTGCACCGGCAAAATCGCCGGCTAATCGAGCTTGTTCCGCACGCAGTCGAAGAAGCAGATGATCGTAGGGCAGGCGTTGCAGAGATTTTTTCAAAAGAGCGTTGGCTTCGTCAGATCGACCAAGAGCCGTGAGAGATTCGAATCGAAGTGTGATTGCCGGCGACGTGTCGATATTCTTCAAAGCGTCCAATACCTCGGCATCGCGAAACCGCTTCAACAGGCACTCGGCTAGTTCGATGCGGACATCGGCGTCGACACTAGGGTCGCTGCCCGGCGGCATCAGCTTCAACGCATTTCGATAAGCCGCAATCGCGTCATCTTCCTCTTCGATGTCCTTCAGGATCAGCCCGGTAAGGCGATAGGGCCGATAGTCGGTTGGATCGAGCCGCGATACTTCCTTCAAATGAGGCAGCGCCAGCGAGAAGTCGCCTTGGTCGTAATAGATCGACGCAAGCAAACGATGTGCGTCCAAACTGTCGGAGTTTTGTCGCAACACGGCAAATAGCGATTCGGAGGCAGCTCGCGGGTTCTTCTGGCCCAAGTAGATCTGCGCTACCCAAATCGCTGCCTGAGTCTGCAGGTCATTCCGTTTCGGCGATATCCGTTGATACCAGCCCATGGCCTGGCGATGCTGTCCTTGCAGGAACATGCTTTCGCCCCGCAAGAGGGCCGCTTCGTCATGTTTGGAATTTTGATCCAACAACTCGGCGTATCGTTCTGCGCCGGGGTAATCGCCGCTTCTTGCGGCCTTTTGACCGGCGGATAGTCGATAAGCTGGACGCGTAGTTTTCCACAACCAGACAGCGCCCGCAATAATCGACAAACCGACAATGCCTATCGCGAGAATCGAGCCTGCTGAAATGCGCTTCATCACGAAGTCCTTCCGCCGATCCAGCGAGAAGGAGATTGGACAGAAATGAAAAGGCCGCGACGCACACATTCATGCAAGTCGCGGCCAAACGCAAATCGGGTTACTTGCTCTTGAGATCCAGTTTCACGATGCCTGAAGTCGGCACAGTCACTGTGAATTGCGGGTTGGCCACGTCGCTATACTTCGCCGGCAACAGGTTCGTGGCGCTGGACCCTCCAACGGAAGTGTTTGAGCCGCCGCCGGGTTTGCCTGGGATTCCAGGACCGCCGCCCGGACCACCCGGCTTGGAGTTCTTCTTGGCTTCATCCATCATCCTCTTCATATCTTCCGTTGGATTTCCGGTGCCCTGAAATCCCTTGTTGTCGATCTTGGTGACGGTGACGATGTACTCACCGTGTTGAACTCCGCCCTTGCCCGATGCGGTGATGGTCGCTTTCCCGGATGCATTCGTCTGCCCGCCGGCAGAAGTGCCAGCCTTGGTATCCTTGGGGGCGAAAGTGACCGTCGCTTCGCCAACAGGCGTGCCGTCCAAGGTGACTTCGACCTCAACGGTGCTGTAACTGGGGCCGCATCCGATTCCCGAAAGGCACATCGCAAGGCCTATTGCAATACAAACCAGAAGGTGCCGGCGCATGGATTCCCAACCTTTCATTGGAAACAAGTAACGCGTTGATGACCAGAGGAAAGCGAAACGAATTCAGTTACGTATCGTGAAACATCGCGAAAAAAACCGCGTCCGGCTTCCCGGACGCGGCATAGATTCAAGTTGCACTACGGTTCATTGGCTGCGATGCCATCGTTACGGCATCCAAGGAGTTGATACGTCTTGTGATCCACGGTATCTCGCAAAAATCGAACCGAGCCGTCACACATCAGGAAGTTGGCGCCACCCGTATGCTTCGATTTGAAACCGAACGCAACGTTCCAGTTCGTCTTGGAGGTCCGAACGTCGGGGCTGCACCAGCCGGATTGCTTATAGATGGCGTAGTTGATCGGAATGATCGTGCCGCACATCGCATTGCCGCCGTTGTAGTGCGACCATGCGCCGTCCCATGCATGATCTGTTTCGTTCAGCAATCGTTCGCCCACGCAAATCGTATTCGACAAACCATCGGTGACGCCTGCGAAGGTGATTTCAGCGCCAAGACGATTGCCGACGCCGCGGAGGTCGTTCGCGCTCCAAGTATTGCCGTGATCCGGGCTCCAGCCATAGCCCCAGTAATTCGCACCGGCTGCTGGATTGCCATAGTCCTGGCAATAGGTTTGGAACGGATTGTAGCCACAGGGTCCGATCGAGCACTGCGGTCCCATGCTCATTGAGTAATTGGAGCAGCGCCACGTCTTGTCAGCGTCATCGCTCGGACATCGAATGTATGGAGGCATGCTCTGCGAAAAATTGGGGTTGTTCCAAGCAACTCCGAGTGGATTCAACACGTTTCCTTCCATGTCGGGAACCAAGCGATATCGCGGATCCTGTTCCATCTGCGGCAAAGTGTATACAAGCCAGCTGCCTCGGTCGCTGCCCCAATTTTGCCAAGAGCCAGCGGCTGTGTGGTAGCCATTGGTTCGAGCAGGGTCGCCGGCGCCGCCACGCCAACCGGTTCGGCCGCCTTGCGGGAACTTGCCGTTTGTGTCTTGGAAGTTATGAATCGCGAGACCAAATTGCTTCAGGTTGTTCTGGCACTTGGCACGCGCCGCCGCCTCACGCACTTTCTGAACGGCTGGCAACAGCAGGCCGATCAGGATCGCGATGATCGCGATCACCACGAGCAACTCAATCAAGGTAAAACCTGATCGATCGCGTGGCTGCTTCATCCGCAGTCGTAGAGGAGAGAACATGTGAAAACCCATAAGAATGGAAAAGAAGAAACTTCCCTCTATTGAGAGATAGGGTGACTATACACTAGCCTACCATTGGAAAACAAGAACTAAATCGCACGATTTTCGCAATTTTTTCACGAAATTCATTCATAATCAGCTCACACGTTTTACTGATCATAAATACACTTATCGGCTGCCACCGGTTTTCCTGATCTAATGAACGGACCGATTGTGAATTTGGGTCGAGTCATTCAACGGTTAACACGATCAATCGCCTTGCTTGCTCGACACAATTTCAACGGGATCGACACTCCGAGACCTACAAAATCAACAAGACACACTTTTTCACACTCAACGATAACCATGGCTTCACAAGTCGCTAGCAAATCGACCCCAAGATTCAGCCGAAAGGCAAGGGTCATTCTTCTGACAGCGGTGTCGGCGTTGTTCGTGGTCGGAATGGCTCCGATTGGTCGACAGATCTGGGCCGCGTGGCACTTACGGGCGGCAGAAGGTGAGATCGAAAAGAGAAACTTTACAAAAGCCCAAGAACATTTGGAAAGTTCATTGATCGTCTGGAGCAACAGCGGTGAAACGGTCTTCTTGGCAGCACGTACTTCCCGCCGCGCCGGCAATCTCGAAGACGCTGAGAAACACCTGAAGGATGCACAGCGACTGAACTGGGTCCCGGAAGCGATTGCCGTCGAACGGGCGCTGATCCAGGTGCAGTCAGGCGGCTACCGTGGCGTGGTTTCGTACCTGATGTCATGTGTCCGACGATCTCACCCTGATAGTCTGATTATCCTCGAAGTGCTCGCACCGACCTTGGCACGTTCGTACGACGTTGGCCCAGCCCTTGAATGTGCCGTGCTTTGGATTGAGCGCGACCCGAAAGATGCAAAGCCGTACATGCTTCATGCAGGTCTCTCGGAACGCATGCGGCTGGAGCACGAAGCCATTGACATGTATCGCAAAGCGTTGGACCTTTCGCCGAGGTTGCTTGAAGCCCATTTTCGACTCGGAGTTGTGCTCTTGACCCGCAAGCTTCCTGGCGAGGCGTTGCCGCACCTCGAGGAAACGAAGAAGAGAATTGACGAAATGCCGGAGTCCGAGCGTCCATATGTCGTCATCGCACTCGCACAATGTTTGCACGATCTGGGCCGCGACTCCGACGCCCGTCGCGAACTGGGAACGATCCCCGCTGGCACGACTGAGGACTTTCGGCTTCCGAGTTTACTGGGGTTGATCGAGCTCGACGAAGGCAAGCCCGACAAGGCCGAGCCAATGCTTCGCCGGGCCGTTGAGGCCAAGCCTTTCGAACCGGTGCCGCTGTCCAACCTGGAGCGCTGTTTGCGTTTGAATCAAAAGACTATTGAGGCCGACGAAATCAAGAAGCGAATCGAACGAATCGACGCTGACTTGAACGCACTCAGCAAATTGATGGTACAGGTGCGTCAAAACCCCTCGAACCCAGAGCCGCGAGTGCAGATTGCGGTCCGATTGATGCGAAATGGGCAGGAGCAGGAGGCCCGCCGCTGGTTAGAAAGCAGCTTGCAGCAAAACCCGTTCTATGGGCCTGCATACGAAGGGCTTGCCGATTTCTACGAGAACACCGGCGACCTGACGCGCGCTGCAGAATTCAGAAAAAGGGCGAAAGAATTGCCCAAGTCGCCGTAGCAATAGGCGCCCTTTGTCGCCTTGAACTGCAGCAGTTCCGTCAAGGATTCCAAACAGGCCGCCTTTCATGCCTCCTTGGTTCAACTCGACCGTCGCCTGGCTTCGAAGGCAGTTTGCATGGTCGAACTCGCGCCGCTCCTGGCAGGAACGCTTTGGAATTGCCGCACTTGCAGTCTCGCTTGGGCTCGGCTGGTATGTCAGCCGGTCCTGGTCGATCGAATTCCGCGTCTTCCTATTGGCCTCCTGGCTACTCGTCCTGGCGATTCTGTTGCGTCGCGGCTTGATCAAGCTGTTCGGGCCGGTCTTTTTCTACGAAGCGCTTCGCGGAACTCGGCAACGAGTGCATCTCTATCGGATTATCTACGCCGCCGTGTTGCTGATCGTCGTCGGCTGGGTCTGGCTCGCAAATACCCAAGGAGGCACGAAGAGCTTCACACAAATCAAGGAACAGGCCGAATTCGCTCAGACGATCTTCTTCGCCTATTTCATCGTGCAGATGGCGGTGATCGTCCTTTTGACGCCGATTGCGATCGCTTCCGCAATTGCCGAAGAGAAAGAGCGGCGGACCCTGGAATTCATGCTGGCTACAGACCTTCGAGGCCGCGAAATCCTGCTGGGAAAACTGGCGGGCCGCATGGCGCATATGACTCTGTACCTGCTCGCCGGCTTGCCCATCGTCGCGCTCTTGCAATTGTTGGGCGGCATCGACCCCGACCTGCTGCTCGCTTCGTTCGCAGTAACGATATTGACGTTCGTCAGTCTTGCCGCACTGAGCATTCTCTTTTCCACTCTCATGCGGCGCAGTCGTGATGCCATTGTCATTACCTGCATCGCGATCTTCGCCTACCACATTCTCTCGGGAAGCCTGTATCTGCTGCTGCAACTGAATTCGCTCAGGTCTTGGAGCATGGTCATCAGCGATCGAGTCATTACAGCCGAGCAACTGATTGATTTCGCCAACGGCGGCAATCTCATCACTCAGGTAGTTCACGTCATCAAAGCTATGGAGTTCGGCGGCCAGGATATTGGGACGATACTTCGCAGCCTTTTGGAAGACTACACGCTGTTTCATCTGACAGCGACGGTCGTGTGTCTCGTCTGGGCGATGGCGAGGCTGAGGCCGGTCGCCAAGGCGCAAATGACCGGCGGCGTCACTCGCAAAGGGCGCACAGCGCGAGCCCATCCGGAGATTGGCCATTGGCCCATGATCTGGAAAGAGGTCTTCGCCAATGCGGGACGAATGCACTGGTTGCAGAAAATCGTGCTGGCGGCGTTGTTGCTGGTCAGTCTGGTGCCGCCGGTATGGATCACCGTGGAGCACTTCTGGGATTTGATGCGGTCGCTGCCATATGACGTCGCGACCGGACCGGCTGATTATTGGAGAGATCCGTGGCACCAGTACGGCATCGCAATGAATGCATGGGTGCGCTCGATGTCCGGCCTGATCGGTTCGATGCTGCTGGTTGCCGTGGCGCTTCGCGCCGCTGTCTCCATAACCGGGGAGCGGAGCCGGCAAACGCTGGATGAACTGCTGACGACGCCGTTAAGCAATTTCGAAATCGTTCTTGGGAAATGGCTAGGCGCCATTCTCAGCGTGCGCCGAGGGCTAATCTGGATTGGGATGGTTTTTCTCGTCGGGATGATCACCGGTGGGCTGAATCCTATTGGTGCTGCTGCGGCTGCGGTTGCCTGGCTCGCGTTCGCGTCAGCTTTCGCCGGCATCGGGCTCTGGTTTTCGATTCACTCGAAGACGACGTTCCGAGCGACGGTCTATACGTTGCTGACCGTGCTGTTTCTGCTTGGGTTTCACTGGTTCTTAACGTTCTTCTGTTATGCTTTACCCTCAATCATGTCGGGAGGCAGCGAGACGGAATTCATGAAGTTCGTCGCCTCGGCTCAGTTGGGCGTCACACCGCCGGCTACACTTAGCATCCTCCCGTTTTCGGGCGCCCATGAACTGAACAAACTCGGCGAAGAATGGGAGAGAATCCTTTTCTTTCAAGGAGTTGGCATCGCGATCTATGTCGCCGCTGCAGCTTTTTGCGTGCCGTTGCTTAGCCGACGATTCGGCGACGTGTTTTCGCGGAACAACGTTCGCCGGCCCGAAGCAGGAGACTTGGGCGTTGCTGGTAAACTGTTTGAGCCGATGCCGGCCGAAGGAGACCCGTTGCCGCCGTCACAGCCAACGGCGTCATCGCAGAACGACTCGGGGACATAATCATGTTCATTCGCGCAAGAGACTACCGGACGGACCAGTGGATCGACGTACGGATCGACTCCGGCAGAATCTCCAGCGTCGGCCCTGCAGCGGGAGGAACACCCGAACTCACCTCGGATTGGATCGCCCCTTCCATGTTCGATCTACAGATCAACGGTTGCGATCGAATCAGCTTCAATTCGCCGAACCTGACCGTCGAGCAAGTGAGGCACGTCGTAGCGACTTGTCGGCTGCATGGGATCGGCGGCCTTTGTCCGACGCTCGTGACCAACTCGTTCGAGGCACTTTCGCACGGGTTTGCCACCCTTACCCGTGCATGCGAGAGCGAGCCCGATTTGGCGGCCGCCATGCCGTGCTTTCACCTCGAAGGACCTTACATCTCAAGCATTGACGGGCCGCGCGGCGCTCACCCGCTCGAACACGTTCGACCGCCCGACTGGAAAGAGTTTCAGCGACTTCAGGAAGCGGCAGGCGGGCGCATCGGGCTGGTGACGCTCGCACCGGAATACGATAGCGCGCCCAAGTTCATCGAACAACTGGTGCAATGCGGCATCGTCGTTGCGATTGGCCACACGGCCGCGAGTCACGAGCAAATCCTGGCCGCCGTCGATGCCGGCGCCCGGCTCTGCACGCATTTGGGCAATGGCTGTCACGCGACTCTGCCTCGACATGACAATTATCTTTGGCAGCAGCTTGCTGAGGATCGATTGTGGGCCAGCATTATCTGTGACGGGCACCATATTCCGCCGAGCGTCATAAAGAGCATCGTGCGAGTGAAGTCGCCCGCACGAACGATTCTGACAAGCGACGCCAGCAGTCTGGCCGGTGTGGCGCCCGGCCGTTACGGCGAGTGGGGACAAGAACTCGACGTGCTGCCAAACGGGAAAATCGTTGTACCGGGGACGCCGTTCCTTGCAGGCTCGTGGGCGTTCACGGACCTGTGCATCAACGAGGCAATGCGGCATGCGGGAGTGTCGTTGGCCGAGGCGATTGACATGGCAGGCGCTCGCCCGCGCGAGTTGCTGAATCTGCCGCCGCGGCGACTCACGGCGGGCGATCCCGCTGATCTGGTATTGCTGGACAAAGCCGGAGATGGCGTCCGCGTGCAGCGAGTCGTCGCGCCTTCGGGCGTCTTCGCGGCGACGTCCGCATGAATACAGAATTCCAGTTCGGCGATCCGTCTCGTATGATAACTGCAAGCAACCATCTAAGGGAGATTCGCATATGAACCGAAGTTTTGTCGCGGCCCTGACAGGCGCCGCCATCGCACTATTGGTCAACCCTCTGGCGGCAAAAGCGCTCGTCGTCCGCATGCCCTCTTTGCAGGAAAAGGTCGTGCAATCCGACGTGATCGTCGTCGGCAAAGTCCAGGCTCTCGAAGAGAAGCCGGTCGAAGCCAGTCCGTTTCCGGGTTCCCCGCAGAAAACGCCTTACACCATCGCAAGCATTCGAATCACCGAGTCGCTTGCCGGCGTCAAGAATGTGACCAATATTCGCGTCGGGTTCATTCCGCAGCCGAAGTCCGAACCGGCGACAGATCCAGCCGTACCAATTCGCCCAATCCGCCCACGTGGCGGCATGGCGAACCCGGAACTCAAGGTCGGCCAGGAAGGTTGCTTCTTCCTCCAAAAACATCCTGACGGCGATTTTCTGGTGCTGACGCCGATGGCGCATCCCGTTGACGCCAAGGACGAGAACTTCAAGAAACAACTGGAGCTGATTCAAAAGAGCTTGAAGATGCTGGCCGAGCCGGTTGTCGCTCTGCAGTCGAAAAATGCCGATGAGCGACTTCAAACGGCGAGTTTGTTATTGCAGAAGTACCGGCAATTTCGCAACACGACCGGCAAGGCCCCGGTTCAAGCGCCGATCCCGGCGGAACAAAGCCGGCTCATCCTGCAGGCCATCGCTGAAGCCGATTGGACACGAAACGACCCGGAAAACATGATGCAGTCAGGACAAATGCTCTTCAACATGCTCGGCGTACAGGCTAAAGACGGCTGGACGCCGCCCAAACCTCAGGCCGGTCAGAACTACCAAGAGTTGTATCAGAAGGCGGCTAAGTCCTGGCTCAAGGAGAACGCAGCGCGTTTCCGGATTCAAATGTGGATCAACGAGTCGAAGTAGCGATTCTGCATTCGTGAGCTTCTACCGTCCCGATTGATCAATTCGGGCGGTAGAAGCTCTGATTTTTCAGGCGAGAGTCGCTTGCATTTCGTTTGGCTGCGAACTACGGTTTTGAAGATCGCTATTCGCAAGACCATGCGCCGGCTATTCGTTGCCGGTCGCAGCCGTTCGGAGTGCCGCCGATGAATAACGCGCGCAAGAAAGTCCTCGTCAGTGAATATTAGTCGAAGCTAGCTTACAGGTTTGTCACCTATTGGGTCGCCTTTGCGTTGACGGTGTTCAACCTTCTCTTTGCCTGGAGAATTGTGAAGGAAGGACGCGTCGATCTATGGCAACAATTCACCGCCACGGTGAATGACAACATTCCGCTATTTCTTTGTTTTCTGGTCATCATGCCGGTGATGGCGTGGGACGCCGTGAAATTTGCGAATCGAGTGGTCGGCCCTTTGACCCGCATTCGCCGTACGATGAGCGAGGTTGCAAGTAACGAACCGGTGCAGCTGGTTCAACTTCGAAAAGACGATTTCCTCACGGACACACAACACGATCTGAATCTCATGCTCCTGTCGCTTGAACAGCGCGGCGCCATTCAACTCCAGAACAAGGACGAAGTCGCCGTCGACTCAAGGAGCAACTAGTCGTGACGAAAGACGAATCGAAGTCACTGGCGAACGGAGCGAAACGCAGAGGCGCAACAGCGGTCGAGTACCTATTTGCCTTGTCGCTGATCGGCGTCGTTGTCATCGCAACGGTCACATACCTTGGCGACAAGGTTCAAACAAGCCTTAAAGATAGCTCCTCCAAGATCCCCGGCGGACCGCAGAACAAATAGGCCGGAACTCAAGGTTCGTTTCCACCGTTACTATCGCGATTTGCAGTAGCTCAATGCCAGCAGAGCATAGGCAGTTGAGAGTTCGGGCGTGTCCTCCAGAAACGCGCGGTTGTCATTCTTCCATGACCCGTCTTCGCGTTGCCTGGATTTGACCGCATCGAACAGTTCGCCGCGCCAGGAGTGTTTCACGTTCTTCGCATCGGTGAATTCACTCTGTCCCAACGCCTCCATCGCCTTGCCGAAAAGATGGTAGTAGTAGTACAACCCAGCCTGGCCGGCTCCGGGGTTTTCGGACAACGTGTAGTGTCTTGCGATCCAATCGATGGCAGCTTTTACGCGCGAGTCGTCTTTGCTCAGCCCGGCGTACAGGAAGCTCTTCAGTCCGGCGTAAGTCATGGTGCCGGCCGAGCGCAGTCCACCTTCCGGCGTTCGATTCCGGCTCTTGGCGTCGTCCGCATCGGCAGGGTTGTACGTCAGTCCTCCGCGATCGTCCGCCGAGGTCTTCTTCGCAAACGGCCGATCGTTCGTTTCGCCCGGCAGATTCTGGCATCGGCTGATGAACTTCAAAGCGTTCTTGACCGCAGGATCATCTTTGGAAACGCCGGCAGCAAGCAATGCCTCGACAAAGAACTGCGTGTTCGACAGATCCGGCCGCTCCTTGCCCCCGTAGCCGACGCCGCCGAAGCGAGTATCGCTTTCGTCGCCCGGGTCGCTCTGAAGCGACTTCAGGTATTTGGCTGCATTGGCGATGATCGCGTCATACTTGCCGTTTGCGTTCGCCTCGCGAAACGCAACGAGCGCCACGCACGTCGTGTAGTTGGCGAGCCCTTTGTTGTAAACACCGCCGTCTGTCTGTACGAAAGTTTCGAGATACTTCATCGCTTTGGCCACTACCGGATCATCGGGACCGTATCCGTGCCGAATCAGACCGGCCACAACCAAAGCTGTAATCCCCGGCCCACCGAGTTTCGGTGCAAAGCTCCCATCATCATTTTGAAGAGCCTTTAGCTTTGCGGCAGCTTTTTCGACGACGGACTTGATCTGCTTGGCATCGGGGTCTGCAGCATAACTCGTCGACGGCGCAAGGACTGCTGCAGTCGCAAATCCGAGTGCAATTACGAACTGTCGCATTTGTTTTCTCCTGTAGTTATCGTCGCTTTTGTCGGTGCAAATCAAGTGCCGCTTCTTTACTGCTTTCCACTCGTTGTGCGATTCAGCATTCGCCATCGAAAGATCCGGATCGATGTCCAAGTCTTGGCCACGACTGGTCAGCGATTGGCCTCGTTCACGCATCGTAATCGTACGCGATCTTGAGCCAACGTGTTACTTCATCATCGATTTCTTGAACGCTTGTCAAAGGAATCCGATGCGTGATGCGGTCTTTCTTCTCCCTGCCGCCGGTATCGATCAACCGTTTTGGCATCTTGCCTTTGTGTTTTCCAAGCGCCAAGCCGAAGTCGATTCGACTGTTGGTGGCAGGCTTGATTTGTGCGATGACATGACTGCGAAACAACGGCACCATCGTTTTGCACGGGCAGACCTTGATGTCCGCAGCCATCCCACGACCGATTTCGATCAATCGGTCATTAATTGGTCGGAGCGCCGGCTTCTTGACGTACATGTCTTCGACGTATTGACACGCGACCTTCAGGTAGGCAGCTGGGTCTTCGTCTTCCAACTTCTTTCCGGAAGCGCGAGCAGCGAGCCATGCCGCGTTGTTCGTGCCGAAACCGTGTTCGGCCTTCAGCCAGGCATTGCGGCCGGCTTCGTCGGCTGGTCCGTTCTTTTGAATCAGCACAAGCCACTCAGCCAGGGACCGCCCAGTGCGATCTTTCAGCGAATTGATCCAGGTCTGCACCATCGCAATACCAGGGTGCACATCGTATGTTTTGGCCGGTTGTCGCTTCTTGGTCATAACTAAATCCCAAGTGCCTGCTCGTCAGATTAGGGAAATCGTCCTCGACGCCGCCTAACTTGGCGGATGCGGTGAACGCGACTAAACTGTCGCCATCTTCATCGATTCTGAGAATTACAGCATGCAGGTTCTCATTCCGGCCAACGATATCCGTCGCCGCATCGACGCAATGGCAAGCGAAATTGCCGCCGCGTATTCGCCGCATGAGCCGGTGACGATCGTCGGCGTGCTGACCGGATGCCTCGTCTTTCTCGCGGACCTGATTCGGCGATTGGATTTGCCGCTCAAGATTGAACTCATTCGTGCGTCCAGCTATCGGGGTACGGCCACGACGCCGAGCCAATTGCAGCTTCAGTCCACTGGTCCTTTAGACCTTCGTGATCGACATGTGTTGTTGATCGACGACATTCTCGACACCGGCCAGACGATTTCAAAGGTAGTCAGCCACATTCGGACATTGGGAGCGAAATCCATCCGAACTGCTGTCCTGTTGCGAAAACTAGGCCGGCAACAGATACCCTTCGAGCCCGATTTTTGCGGCTTCGAAATACCGGACGCCTTCGTCGTCGGATATGGACTCGACTTCAACGACGAATATCGGCATCTTCCTTTTGTCGGAATTTTGCCGGGGTAGCGCCGCATGCGCACAGTTCTGCACGTCATTCCAAGTCTCGGTCCCCACGGTCACGCACAGCAGCTGGCGACATTGGCGCCATTTTTGAATGACGCCGGATCGCGGCACATTGTCATTCAACACTCGGATGTTTCATTCTGGCGGAGCCCGCTTGAACAGGCGGACATTCCCGTTTTTGTGCTTGGACCCTCAACTCCATTTCTCCCATACCTCTGGCTGGCCCTGCGACGATTGATCATCCAGCAACGCCCCGACATCATTCAAGCCTGGGGATGGCATTCATTATGCGTTGCCACTACTGCCACGGTGCGGAAGAACATTCCTTTAGTCGCCGTTGACACGGCGCTGCCGCGCCGAAGTAGTTTCATGCAGCGCTGGCTGTTTCGGCAGGCGCGTCGGGTCGCGCTTCCCGTTGGAAGCGTAGATTCACGCACAGCCGTCATTCCTTGGTGCGTTGCGCCGCCTGCGCCGAGCGATAGACGCACCATGCGAGAATCGCTGGAGTTGCCGGCGGATTCACCGACGGTGCTGATTGCCGATCCGATCAAGATCGGATTCGGTTGGCGCGAGTCGCTCCAGGTTTTCGATATACTCTCGCACGTGTACCCGAATATCCGTCTGCTTGTAGCGAGTGATGGTCCTGAGTTCGGCTCGATGCAGGAGTTCGCCGGGAAACTTGGCCTGCGTAGTGTGCATTATCTCGGTTGGAGGCACGATCTGACCGCAGTGATCGAAGCCAGCGACGCCGTACTCATACTTGGCGATCGAGGCGGCCGCAATCTCGCACTGCAATCGCTTGCCTCGGGCGCTGCAATCGTCGCATGCGATCGTCCTGACTTGCGGGCTCTTTTGGCCGATACGGCCGTTTTCGTTGCTGCCGGCGACATGCATGGGGCGGCTGTCGCGGCGCGGCAAGCGATTGACAATCCGCGCGGCGCCGAACTGGTGCAACGGCAGCGCGAACTTGCCGCTTCGTATTCACCCGACCGAATCGCTCAAGTTTGGTCGAACTTGTACGATTCGATTTCAACGAGCAGTCATGTCACGGCGTAGTCGCGCCATACAAAAATAGTCGCCCGCTGCGCCCCAGCAAACTCAAGGAGTTGGGCGTGAACGACGTTTTGACTCTCATACTTGCCGGCGGCAAGGGCACGCGCCTCGAGCCGCTCACGCGTGATCGCGCAAAGCCCGCCGTGCCCTTCGGCGGGTTGTACCGCATCATCGACTTCACGTTGTCGAACAGCATCAACAGCGGTCTGCGCCGCATCATGGTATTGACGCAGTTCAAAGCGCGCAGCCTCGACCTGCATATTCGCCAGGGTTGGAACTTCTTGAGCCCGGAGATGCATGAGTTCGTCGACTCGCTCCCGCCGCAGCAGCGCCTCAGCGCGCAATGGTACACCGGCACGGCCGACGCGATTTATCAGAACATCTACAGCATCGAAGCGGAGAACCCAAAGTACGTGCTCATTCTGGCCGGCGATCACATTTACAAAATGGATTACCGCAAGATGCTGGAACAGCACATCGCCGCCGGCGCAGCGTTGACCGTCGGCTGTATTCCGGCGCCGCTCGCCGAATCGCGACACTTCGGTGTTGTGCAGACCGACGCGGCCAACTTTGTCACCGGATTCGTGGAAAAGCCGGCCACTACTGAACCCATGCCGGGCGATAACAAACATTTTCTGGCGTCGATGGGAATCTATGTATTCACCGCCAAGGAACTGTACGACCTCCTGATCGCCGACGCCGGCATGCCGGACAGCAACCACGATTTCGGCCGAAACATCATCCCAGCGATGATCCAAGGGACGATCGGCCGCAAGCCGTACAAGGTCCTTGCGCATCACTTCAAGGACATGAACGATAAGCCGATTCCTTACTGGCGCGACGTGGGCACGATCGATGCCTATTTTCAGGCGAACATGGACCTTGTTTCGGTCGAGCCGCAGTTGAATTTGTACGACGCCAGCTGGCCGATCCGCACCTTGCAGCCGCAGATGCCGCCGCCGAAGTTCGTGTTCTATTCCGACGGTTTGCCTGGCAAGGCGCGGCGAGGCGAAGCGCATGAGAGCATTGTCTGCAACGGCTCGATCGTTTCCGGCGGACGCGTTTGGCGAAGCATTCTCGCGCCAAACGTACGCATCAACAGCTATGCGCAAGTAGAAGAGTCGATCTTGTTTGACAACGTCAACGTCGGCCGCAACTGCCGCATTCGCCGGGCAATCATCGATAAGGACGTTAAAATTCCCGAGAAAATGGAGATCGGGTTCCACCCCGAGGCGGATCGCGCGTTGGGGTTGACGATTTCCGAACAGGGCATCGTGGTCGTGCCAAAGACGCACTCCTTCGCCCGGTAAACTGGTGTCGCTGAAATGACCGAAACTACTAGCGAGAGCAGTTCACCGTCGCCGGCAGCAGCATCCTTGCCGAAGCGGCGAGCATGGATTTGGATCTTTGTCGTTTTGACAGGGCTCGGTCTGTTCGCAATTGCCATCAATTTCGGATACAGTCAACAGCAACAACTGAAAACAGAAGACATTCAGTCTGCCCGCCAACGCTGGCAGCAGGCCGGCTTTCGCGATTACGACTTGCGAATTCAGATTCGTCGGCACAGTGCCGTTGCCGGCGATCCTGTCGGGCAAGACTCGATCACAATCGAAGTACGCGGCGGCGCCGTCACCGATGGCACCGTCAACAAACAGCCGCTCGCGCCTCGCCTTTACGACGAGTACAACATGCCCGGACTGTTCGATTCGATCGACGAGTTTCTGCGTCGAGACCGGCCCGACGGCAAGCCCCTGACCTTTCTCAAGGCAACGTTTGACCGAAAAGACGGCCACCTCCTGCAGTTTGTCCGTCGCGTTCGTGGCAGCAGCGAGCGGCAGGAAATCGTCGTCGTCCTGGAACGCCGCTAACGCGACTGCTCTTGCCAGTTCATTCGCGTCTCGGTTAACCTGCCGGACCATTCGGCAGGCCCGGTTTCGGAGGCGAACATGTCCTTCAGAGCATTGCGGCATTTGGCGATTGTGCCCGTCATCGCATTAGTTATGTTTCGACCGGCAACCGCGTGTTGCCCGACTCCGCCACAAGGCAAGCCGATCGTCAACGCCGATCAATCGGTGATCGTGATTTGGGATGCCGAGAACAAGACTCAGCACTTTATTCGCAAAGCCTCGTTCAAGGGCGAGGCCGATGACTTCGGATTCTTGATTCCCAGTCCGACAAAGCCGGAACTCGCCGAAGCGGGCAACGAGGCGTTTCCGATGCTGGAGAAACTGACCGAACCACCGGCGAGGCGGCCCGTCGGCGGCATGCCCTTCGGCTGCGGCGTCACCCGTGGCACGAGCCTCGGCGAAACACGACAAGCGGTCCGCGTTCTCGATGAAAAACTCGTCGCCGGATTCAATGCGGCGGTGCTGGAGGCCGACTCAGCAGGCGCGCTGGTCGAATGGCTCAGCAAAAATGGTTACAACTACTCGCCGCAGATCGAGGCCTGGGCAAAACCATATGTCGACGGCGGTTGGAAGATCACGGCTCTGAAGGTCGCCAAGGCGGACAACGATAAGGCCAAACCGGTGGTCACCGCATCAGCCCTGCGCATGTCGTTTCGCACGGATCGGCCGCTCTTCCCATATCGCGAACCCGACTATGGCAACACGGCTGTACAGGTTCAGGCTAAGGAACGGCTGTTGCGAATCTACTTCATTGCCGAGGCGCGCTACGAAGGCCAATTGACTCGCGACAACCCCTGGACCGGCAAGGTCGCCTGGGCCGGCAGAGTGAGCGACGCGGACCGCAAAAGAGTTCTCGCGTCGCTGCAACTGCCCCCTGACGCCGGCCCGGATCGCTGGTACATGACCGAGTTCGAAGATCGTTGGCCGTACAAGGTCGCACCAGCCGACGTCTACTTCTCACGATCGCGCGAACAGAAGGACGTGCGTCGGGTTGCGTCAGCGGGATCGGCTCGATCCATAGACTTGATGCCAATCGCGATTGTAGGGCTGCTCTTGTCGCTGCCGGTGATTACACGAGCACGCAGGCGATTTTTCATGCAGTCCGCGATTCGTCATCACGGCATCGTCTTCCTATCCTAACAGCAGGAGTATTTCGTCGAGCAGGACGGCCGACATGGCGCGGATTGTGCAATTGCCGCCGAGCGTAATCACCAAGATCGCCGCCGGCGAAGTGATCGAACGGCCGGCAAGCGTCGTCAAGGAGATGCTGGAAAACTCGATCGACGCCGGCAGCACGCGCATCGACATCGAAATCGAAAACGGCGGCATGGACCGCATCATCATCGTCGACAACGGCTGCGGCATCGATGCAGCCGATCTGCCTCTCGTTTTTGCCAGCCACGCCACCAGCAAACTCTCGAATGCCGACGATCTTTTTCGGATCGGCACGCTCGGCTTTCGCGGCGAGGCTATGGCCTCCATCGGCGGCGTCGCACAAGTTACCGTGCAGTCTCGCCCGGCAAATGCGTCGGCCGGGGCCGAGATCCAATGCCACGGCGGCGAACTGTCGCCCGTGAAGCCCTGGAACGGCGCGCCGGGCACACGGATCGAGGTGCGGCACCTGTTCTTCAACACACCGGTCCGACGCAAGTTCATGCGAACGACGGCAACCGAGGCAGGCCATATTGCCGAAGTGGTGACCCGCATGGCGCTCGCCTATCCGCAATTGCACTTCACGCTCAAACATAACTCCAAGAAAGTGCATGACGTTCCTTCGACGGCAAACCTGAAGGATCGAATCGGCATGTTCTTCGGTGTCGAAATCATGGATCGACTCTATCCGATTTCCGCCTCTCGCGGGCCAGCCACGCTGACTGGCTTCATCGCCGACCCGGCATGCGAGCGCGGCAACAATCGAATGCAGTACTTGTTCCTGAACGGCAGGCACATTCGCGACCGCAGCCTGGGGCACGCATTGCAAGAGGCGTATCGCGGCCTACTCATGACCGGCCGTTACGCGGTGTCATTTCTGTTTCTTGAGATGCCGCCCGACCACGTCGACGTCAACGTGCATCCCACGAAGTCCGAAGTGCGATTCCGCGACGCACAGGCATTGTTTCACCTGGTGCTCTCGACCGTCCGGACGAAGCTTAACTCGGAGAATCTGGTTCCGAAGCTACAGGCGCCGGTTGCCGTGGTTCCGATAATGCCGATTGCCAGGCCCGATCCGCCGGCTGAATTGTTTGCCCTGCCGCCGGAAGCTCGAGTGAGCGACGAAGACGACTGCGAGGATCTAGCCGTTGCCGAACCGTCGACGAACGGTTACACGGGCGTGGCGCACTTGCCGCGAATGGCAGGCAGTTTGCGGGCATTGCAGTTGCACGATTCGTACATCGTGCTCGAAACGCCCGAGGGCATGTTGGTCATCGATCAGCACGCGTTGCACGAGCGCATTCTATTCGAACAACTAAAGCAACGCTGGCGGAGCGGCGATATCGAGAAACAGTCTCTGTTGGTCCCCGAACCCGTGGAGCTGACGCCCGAACAGGCGGCTCGCACGCTTGAGGCAAAGGCCGACCTGGCGGAACTAGGGTTGGAGGTTGACGCATTCGGCGGCTCGACCATTCTGATGTCGAGTTACCCGGCGGCATTAGGCAAGGCTGCGCCGGCGCAGATACTTCGCGACATTGTCGATTTTCTCGGCAGCCAGGATCGCGCTCCGAACCGCGAGCAAATGCTCAGCGACCTATTGAGCATGATGGCGTGCAAGGCTGCGGTGAAGGCCGGCGACCGCCTCTCGCCGGAACAGATCGCGGCGCTATTGGATCAGCGGCATCTGGTGCAAGACTCGCACCATTGCCCACATGGCCGTCCGACGTCGCTGTTGTTCAGCCGCAAGGACCTTGATAAACAGTTTGGACGAATCTGAGAGAATCCATGGCGCAATTGCAATTATCGAATTGGCTGAATGCTGCCAAGGAAGCTGCCCGCCGCGGCGCCGAGCAACTGGAGAGTTGGCGAACCCGATTCCAGGTGCGAGAGAAGGGGCGAGCCGATCTCGTCACCGAAGCGGATCATGCGTCGCAGCAAGCGATACACGACTACCTCGCCCGTCGCTTTCCGGATCATCGGTTCATCGGCGAAGAAGGCGAAGCCGCCAAGACTCGGCCAAGCGTCAATGACCCGCCGACTTGGATTGTCGATCCACTCGACGGCACCACGAATTACGTTCATGATTGCCCGGCCTATTGCGTCTCCATCGGGCTGGTGGCCGGCGGCGCTCCGGTCGTCGGCGTCGTCTATGATCCAAGGCAGCAGGAGATGTTCGCGGCCGCGAAAGGAATGGGCGCTTATCTCGGCGACAAACGACTCCAGGTCAGTGCGACCGACAGCCTTGCCAATGCGCTCCTGGCCACGGGGTTCGCCCCGGACCTGCACAAACAAGAACGTACGCTCGATTGGTGGCGCTACTTTTCTCTTCGCGTACAGTCGCTTCGCCGCACCGGCTCGACGGCGCTCAACCTGGCGTACGTTGCGTCCGGCCGTTTCGACGGCTACTGGGCGTTCGACAACCACGCCTGGGACGTGACGGCCGGTTTCGTTCTGGTGCAGGAAGCCGGCGGCACGGTTACGCGTGTCGACGGCAGCCCCGTAGACGTGTTCGCCGCCGACTCAGTGGCCACCAACGGCCGGCTGCACGCGGCGATGCTTTCGGCGCTTCGCGGTTCCGCGGATTAGACGCGACGCGCCAGCGGAGCTTTATCCAGCGCTCCGCTTACGCGTCGCGGTTAAACGCTTTTGGCCGCTTCGGCCCCTATCAGCGGCTTCTCGCAAACGAAATCACGGCACACGTACGTCGTCACCGACCCAAGCGATTCCTTCCCCTTCAAAAGCGGCACGTCGTCGCACGCTATGCCGCAAGCGGCTACGGTATGCGGGCGAAACTTGCGACGGATCGCCGTCAACACGCTTTGAGTGTCCGCATTTGCAATGTCGCCCACTATCGCGAATTGTTGCAATGGTCCCAGGTAGAAATCGAGTGCGATGAGCATCTGACCGACTGCGAGCGGAGAAGACTGCATCAAGCCGGCACACGCCGCCAAAGTCGCTTCGGCTTTGGCGTGATAATCCGTGTTGCCGGTCAGCGCAGCCAAGCGCAATAGCGCAAGCGCCGCCATACCGCTTCCCGAAGGCATCGAACTGTCTTGAGTGTCTTTGGTGCGGGCGATGAGTTGTTCGTGATCGCTGCTCGTGAAGAAGAATCCGGAACCGTTTTTGTCGTAGAACTGTTCGATCATCGTCGCCGCGAGTTCATCCGCCGTCGTCAGCCACCGCGAGTCAAATGTTGCCTCATAAAGCGTCACGAGAGCGTCGCAAAGATACGCGTAGTCTTCGAGGTAGGCGTTGATCTTGGCCGGGCTGCCAACGGCGCACGTGCGAAGAAGCCGGCCTTCCTTGGTACGCAGGTTCTGCAACACGAAGTCGGCGGCCCGCACGGCTGCTTGAACATAACGCGGTTCGTTCAACGCCGCCCCGGATTGCGCGAAGGCCGACAACATGATCGCATTCCACGCCGTCAGAATCTTCTCATCTCGGCCCGGCCACACTCGCTTGGCACGCACCTCATAGAGTTTGCGTTTCGCGCTCGCTAACAACTCCTCAAGTTCTGCAACAGACTTCTTGAGCATCGCTGCGTTTTGTTCCATCGTTTTCGGGCAATTGAGAATGTTGTGCCCTTCCCAGTTGCCCTCGGCCGACACATCGTAGACGTATGTCAGCGCTTCCGACTCTTCCTTGGTGAGGATTGACAAAATCTCGGCCTCGCTCCAGACATAGAACTTACCTTCTTCGCCTTCGCTGTCGGCGTCTTGCGTGCTGTAGAATCCGCCGGGCGGCGACGTCATTTCCTTCAGCACATAGTCGAGCGTCTCGACGATGACTTTGCGGTAAAACGGATTTTCCGTCACTTGATACGCCTGCAGATACACCGGCGGCAACAGAGCGTTGTCGTAGAGCATTTTTTCGAAGTGCGGCACCAGCCAGCGATGATCGACGCTATAGCGATGGAAGCCGCCGCCGATCTGGTCGTACATGCCGCCGCGCGCCATTTTGTCGAGCGTCAACGTCGTCATGTCGAGTGCGTCCGTCTGCCCGAATCGATGATGAATCCGCAGCAGGAGCCCAAGATCGATCGGCCTGGGGAACTTCGGTGCTCGACCGAGTCCGCCATTGGTTGGATCAAATGCTCGACGCAGGTAGTCGAGCGCACTTTTGAGATGCTCCGGCCCGAGTTCGCCGGGCTGCGCCGTGCGAGCTTCGTGATTGCGTATCGCGTCGGCAATCGCAGCGCCGGATCGCAGCACGTCGTCTCGGCGGGTCGCCCATGCTTCGTGGATCTTCTGAATCACCAGATTGAAGCCGGGCCGGCCGTAACGCGTCGTCGGCGGAAAATACGTCCCAGCATAGAACGGCTCGCCGCTTGGCGTCAGAAACACCGACATGGGCCAGCCGCCTTGACCTTCGTTGAGCGCCTGCACGGCTGCCATGTAGATCGAGTCAAGATCGGGCCGTTCCTCGCGGTCAAGCTTGATGCAGACGAAATGTTCGTTCAGGTATTTGGCGATCTCTTCGTTTTCAAAACTCTCGTGGGCCATGACGTGGCACCAGTGGCACGCCGAGTAGCCGATGCTCAAGAAGATCGGCCAATTGAGTTCCTTTGCCTTCGTAAGCGCCTCCGGCCCCCACGGATGCCAGTCGATGGGGTTGTGGGCATGTTGCCGTAAATAGAGACTGGATTCTTTCGCAAGGCGATTGACGTGCGGCGACGGAGTTGCAGACATATTGTATTCCCGAATGCGTTTCTGAGCACGCAGCGCAAGCACGTGCGAAAGGTGAACACTAGCTAGCGCAGCGTGCTCATTACTCATTCCTCTTCTGCCGGCCGTACTTTTTGCGGTCTGCTTCCTTGAGCAGCGCTTTGCGCACGCGGACCGACTTCGGCGTCACTTCGACGTATTCATCCTCTTCGATGTACTCGAGCGCTAACTCCAGCGTGATCTGCCGCGGGGCCTTGATTGTCACTTTGGCCTCGGCATTGGCGTTGCGCATGTTGGTGAGCTTCTTTTCCCGGCACACGTTGACCGGAAGGTCGTTGTCGCGGCAATGCTCGGCGACGATCTGGCCCTCGTAGACGTCTTCCATCGGGCCCACGAATAGAACGCCGCGCTCCTGCAGGTTTTCGATCGCGTGGCCGGTGGCCTTGCCGGTCTCGGTCGAGACCATGACGCCGTTCAAGCGTGCTGGTATTTCGCCGCGGACCGGTTGATAGTCGTAGAAGTTATGGTGCATGATCGCCGTGCCTTGGGTCGCGTTCAACAGCCGCGTCCGCAGGCCGATCAAGCCGCGAGCCGGGATCGTGAATTCGGCGTGCGTCATGTCGCCGCGAGCGTCCATCTTGACGCATTCGCCGCGGCGATTGCCGACCAACTCCATCACCGAACCCAGCGAACTCGGCGGCGTCTCGACTACAAGGTATTCGATCGGTTCCATCTTCTTGCCGTCGACTTCGCGGTAAATGACCCGAGGCTTGCCGACCGACATCTCGAAACCTTCACGGCGCATGTTCTCGATCAGGATCGACAAATGCAACAGGCCGCGGCCGGATACGATCAACTCGTCGGCACGATCCGGATTCGGCACCACACGCAGCGCCACGTTCGATTCGAGTTCTTTGAACAGCCGGTCGCGGACTTGCCGGCTCGTGACGTAGGTGCCGTCCCTGCCGACGAAAGGCGAATCATTGACGCGGAACACCATGTCCAAAGTCGGCTCGTCGATGGTGATCGGCGGCAACGCCACTGGGTGGTCGACGTCGGCGATGGTGTCGCCGATGTCCACGTTCTCGAGGCCGACGACGGCACAGACATCGCCGGCGCCGAGTTCCTGGCACTCGGTTCGCCCCAACCGGTCGAACTCGAACAACTGTTTGATGTTGGATTCAGTCTTGCGGCCGTCGCGCTTGAGCAGGGCGATCCGTTGATTCTTGCGAATCTTGCCCGCGAAGATGCGCCCGACGCCGATACGGCCGACGAACTCGCTGTAATCGATCGACGTCACTTGCATCTGCAACGGCACGTCGAGATCGACTTCCGGCGGCGGCACCTTCTCCAGAATGGTCTTGTAGATCGGTTGCAGATCGGTCGCCGGAATCTTCAGGTCCAACGTCGAAATCCCGTCGCGACCGGCGGCATAAATCGTCGGGAAATCCAACGTCGCATCATCGGCTTCAAGTTCGACAAACAAGTCGAATACCGCATTGTGAACGTCGGTGATGCGAGCATCGGGCCGGTCGATCTTGTTGATGACGACAATCGGCTTGAGCCCGCAATCAAACGCTTTTCGCAAGACAAATCGCGTCTGCGGCAGCGGGCCTTCGGCCGCATCGACCAACAGGAAGCAGCCGTCCGCCATCTTGAGCACGCGTTCAACTTCGCCGCCGAAGTCGGCGTGGCCCGGCGTGTCGATGAGATTGACCTTCACGTCGCCGATCTTGAAGGCGATGTTCTTGGCGAGGATGGTGATGCCGCGTTCGCGTTCGAGCGGGTTGGAATCAACGATCAGCCCGTGCTGGCCGCCCGCGAGCCGGTCCAATTCCTCGCGGCGAAACAGGCCGGACTGGCGGAGCATATTATCCACGAGCGTCGTCTTGCCATGGTCGACGTGAGCGATAATCGCGACATTTCGTAGTTCAGGTCGTTGCTTCTTCATAAATCTCTTCGCATCGTTGCTGCTGCCGCCGTTTCTCACCGGGGCGTGATAAGCCATTCTACGGAAAACGCAAGTGATTGGCGCAATGGTTAGTATTCGTGGAGAGTCGCTTGACCGGGAGCATTAGCAACGACGACTGCGTTATTCGCTTGCTCCTTTTTGATCCCGCCAACTACATTACATTGATGATGGTACCACTTGCTACTCGTACCCATCGCCAACCAGTCGGGGTCGCAGATGATGACAATCACTTGCCGTAACGCTGCTGCCGCATTGGTTTTCGTTGCGATGGCCACAGGTTCGGCCAAGGCCGGCGACGCGAATCGCGAGGCTCTGTGGGCGGCGATTCGCAAGGGCGATGTTAAAGAGGTTCAATCGGTGCTCGACCAGGGCGCCGACGTCAATGCCAAGAGCGAAATCGGCATCTCGGCATTATGGATCGCTGTTTCACGCAGCAACCGCGACATAATCGAACTGCTCATTCGCCGCGGGGCCGATGTCAACGCGAGAGACGGCATCTGGTATCAGACGCCGTTGAGCACCGCCGTGCAAGGCGGCTCGCTCGACTTGGTGAAGCTGCTCATCCAGGCCGGCGCCAAGGATGTTGACGCGGCGCTCATGACGGCCGCGAGCCGGCGACAAATGGGCATCGTGCAGGCGGCCCTGGCGACGGGAAAGGTCAAACAGGACGCGTTGAATGCGGCGATGTTCGGAACGAAACCGGAACACAAGGAACTCCGCGAAGCGTTGATCAAAGCCGGTGCGAAAGAGATGCAGAAGGCGTCGGAGAAAGACCGTGCCGACTGGAAAGTTTTCGCCGGCGATTACGAGAGCGACAACGGCGGCAAGTTGACGATCGAGGTCGGCGAATTCGGCGTCATGACCCGCGGCGGCCAAGGGGCCGGCCAGTTGCTCATGCCCTCCGGCGGCGACGTTTTTGTCCCGCTCGGCAGCGACAGCGCTTCGGTCACTTTCGTTCGGCAAGGAAACAAACTGTCGCACGTCCAGGTGCGTCGATTCACTGCCCAAATCAATTACTACCGGGTCGCCGCAGCCGTTGCCGCGCCGACGGTCAAGCCGCCGGCCGAAACCGGCGACGTTCGCATCACGACGACATTGAATTGGCCTGCGTTTCGCGGACCCGATGCGACCGGCGTCGCCGACGGGCAACATCCGCCGATTTCCTGGAACGTCAAAACGGGCGAAAACGTCCGTTGGAAGACTGCAATTCCCGGACTCGGCCACTCGTGTCCGGTCATTTGGGGCGACCGCATCTTCCTCACCACAGCCGTCAGCGGCGATCCCGATCCAAAGATCCGCACCGGCAACTACGGCGACGTCGCATCGGTGAACGATACGACGAAACATACCTGGCACGTTCTGTGCATCGACCGCGACTCCGGCAAGATCCTTTGGAACCGGCAATCGTTCTCCGGAATTCCGAAAATCAAGCGACACCTCAAAGGCAGTCAGGCCAACTGCACGGTTGCCACTGACGGAAAACGCGTGGTTGCCTGTTTCGGCTCGGAAGGACTCTACTGTTACGACTTCGCCGGCAAATTGCTCTGGCAGCGCGACATGAGCACCGTCGATTCCAGTTTCTCGATGGACCGTGAGTACGAATGGGGGTTTGGCAGTTCGCCGATCATCCACGACGGCATGGTCATTCTTCAATGCGACCTGAGCAAAGACTCGTTCATCGCTGCGTACAGCCTGGAGGACGGCTCTCGGTTGTGGTCGACGCCGCGCGACGAGATTCCGTCGTGGAGTTCACCGGCGGTTTGGCGCAATTCAAAGCGCGTTGAGATCGTCACGAATGCCGCCCAGTACGCACGCAGCTACGACCCAGCGACGGGCAAAGAGCTTTGGCGGCTAGCGAAGAAGTCCGAAGTCACGATCCCCGCACCAATCGTCAGCAAAGACTTGCTCTTCATCACCAGCGGCAACCGACCGATTCAGCCGATCTTCGCCATTCGGCCCGGCGCATCCGGCGACATCTCGTTGAAAGATCGCGAAGAATCCAACGACCACGTTGTCTGGAGCAAGATGCGCGGCGGGCCCTATATGCCGACGCCGATCTTATACGGGGGTTATCTCTACACGGTCGGCAACGGCGGCATGGTCGCTTGTTACGAGGCCGCGACCGGCAAAGAGGTTTATCGCGAGCGGCTTGGCGGCATCAGTTACACGGCTTCGCCGATTGCCGCCGACGGCCGCATCTACTTCCTTTCGGAGCAGGGGCAAGTGCGCGTTGTCAAGGCCGGCCCCAAGTTCGAGCTATTGGCGATCAACGATGTCGAAGACGTGTGCCTGCCGACTCCTGCGATTTCCGCGGGCATGTTGTTCGTGCGAAGTCAGAAACACCTGTTCGCGTTCGGCCGCACGCCGTCGCAGAAGTAACTGGAAGGCGTCATGTCCGATCCCTGGGATACACGACAGTCGCTGCTCTTACGCGTCCGTGATCAAGCGGATCAAGACGCATGGGCCGAGTTCGACCGTCTGTATCGACAATTGATCATCGCGGTCGCCCGCAAACGCGGATTGCAGGCCGAGGACGCCGACAACCTGGCTCAGGACGTGCTGTTCAAAGTGACCAAGGCGATGCCGCGATTCGAGTACGACCCGAAGGGCAAGGGCCGATTCCGCAGTTGGTTGTTCACGATCACGTATCGTGAGATCGTCAGCCACCAGCGAAAACAAAAGCGGCAGCCGAAGGGCAGCGGCTCCGACGACGTGCAGGAAATGCTGCTCGAACAGCCGTCGCGTGAACACGAAGACGAATGGGACCATGAGTTTCGCCAACACCTGTTCCTCGCGGCGCTGAAAAAGGTCAAGGAGGAAGTCAGCGCCGTGCAGTACGACGCGTTTTGCCTGGCCATGATCGACGGCAAGACGAACAACGAGATCGCCGAAGCGCTGGGCATCAACTATCAACAAGTCGCAAACCACAAACACCGCGTGCTGCAACGCATCTGCGACCACGTGCGCTATATGGGAGAGGAGTAGGCGGCCGGCGCTCGCAAATTCACCGTAACTTCATGCAATTTCAAGTGATTGCGGGCGGGTGGCACGCCCTGAGTCTTCGAAGGGCGTGAGGAAGCGCCAAAGCCTAGCGCAATTTGGTCCTTGCAGTCACGCCCCAGCCGGTTATTTTGGTGTCTATACGAATCGTCAGATGGCTGCGGTCAACGAGATTGGAAACGCATCCCCAGGTGCAGGTGGAACTGGGTTGGAACTGAGCTTGTTTGCAATACGCCACGCCCTGCGAAGACCCAGGGCGTGCCACACAGGCGCTGGGCGACACGCAGTTCTTGCGCCGACTGGAAAAGCGCCTGGGCCGAGTGCTGCAACGCCAGAAACCCGGCCCCAAGCCGCAACGGAGGCTGAATTAAGTTTGGTGTCCCCGGAATTCCTGGAAATCGAGCCGAGGAAACAGTCCCGCCGTGGACTGACATTAAATTTGACGTCGGACACGCCTTAACTATTCTGACAAACATCACTAGGCACGGCGCGTCACGGCTGCCGTTCGGAGGTGTTTCTGATGCCCCATTCGATACAGTGTCCGTCATGTCAATCGAATTTGAAAATGAATGACGTCGTGCCGGGCCGGAAACTCAGATGTCCGAAATGCCAGTTTGTTTTGACAGTTCCGGACGATGATCCAGTCCAAATACAATCTACGGCACCTTCCAAACCGCGACCGGTCGAGTCAAAACCACTGGAACCGCGTGAGCCACGCAGAGTACGCGGTACATCTCGCCGCGAAAGCAGTGGACCAAAAGTCATTTTGATCGTTATGAGTGTAATCGGCGGTGTTTTTCTCGTCTGTTGTCTTGGCATGGTCGGTTGCGTGATCATAGTTGGCAGAGGTGTTCAAGACGTAGCGAAAGAAGTCGAACTAGAGGCGGAGAGTTCTCGCAGAAAATTGGTCGAAGAGAAGAAAATATTGCTGAGCGTTCCCGTCGCGGAGTTACTGGCCGACTATAAGGCTAACGAAGTTGCGGCGGATGCGAAGTACAAAGGTAAGTGGATGACGGTGGTTGGCCGCGTCCAACGAATCGGCAAAGCTGGACTTACAGATAGTATCTATGTCACAATGAGAGCCAACGGGGATTCATCTGGGGATTTGACAGCTTGGTTTGGTGACGATTCTGCCAATAAGGTCGCTAAGCTTCGAACCGGCAGCACGATTACGATTACTGGTAAGTGCAACGGACTGTCTCTTGGAGATGTACAACTCCGGGAGTGTGAATTTGTTAACCAGGCGATCGACTCGCCTTCGGAATCAGGCCCATCAACGCCAAAGCCAATTGGGACTGACCCAACATCGGAAAAGCCAAACAAACCTGTGCCCATTAACTGGGCCACCGTCGGAAACAAGGTCCGGATCGGTGAAGTTTCGTTCGAGTTACTATGGGCCCGGCATCCGTACGTATCCGTTAGAGAATCGGGTGAGTTCAAAGAGTATGGAAATGTCATGACCTTGGCTTTCAAGATTACTAACCACTCCCCAGGCAAGATAGTTCGCTTCCTAGGTTGGCATCAGAACGATCCTGAGAAGTTGACGACGGCAGACCAGTTCGGCAATCTTTATGAACGTCTAATCATACGCGGTCCATTTGCCGTTGCGCCTACGAGTGATGACAACATTGATGATGCACCTCTTGCCGGCGCAGATTATAGTGCAATCACAATGGGCACTGACTTCTCTCTGCATCCTGGCAAGTCCTACGCGACATACGTTTTCTTCGAAAAGGCTACGGATAAGGCCACGGAAGTTCGTTTTGTTATTCGTGGGGAAAGCATTGGTCTTTCGGGCGAATTTCCGATCAGGCAGCGAATTAAGCGAAACCCTCAAGGTCGATAGGGACGAGTTTGCAGAATCAACACGCGCAGGTGTCCGCCACTCGGGATCAAAGTCGAGAACCACTGGCGCTAGACCAGCAACATGCCCTTATCCCGCCTTCCCCGGGTCGTACCAGAACAACGTTTTTCCGTAACAGATCAACAAGGATGCTTTCTAGGTAGCGGGCGATTCAGTCATCTACATGGAGAGTCCGGGATCGCCGTTGTCGCGGCTTCGCGCGCAAAATGTTTTTTGCGAGAGCTGAAATCGGCGTTCACGGGTTGTCAATCGCGACGTTCCCTATCTCGGGCCGATTGAACGTTTGCAATTGGTCGCACGGAGTCCGTGTATTCCGGGGTATTCCGGGGACACCATACTTAATTCTTGACCGTTCGCATCGACGTCATTCGAGTGCAGGCATGGCACGAATCGCACGCATTGTCGTTCCGGGTTTGCCGCATCTCGTTACGCTGCGCGGCAATCGCCGGCAGCCGACGTTCTTCAACGACGATGACTACCGTGTGTACCTCATGTGAAACTCAACCCGGTTCGTGCCAAGCGGGTTCGAAGTCCAGGTGACTGCCGCTGGAGCAGCGCCGCTGGATGAGAGAAACGCGGACATTCTGAATTGATTGGCCAACTCGTTTCGTCTAATGCCGCGAAGCGCAGGAAGCGTTACTCCTGGACGTTCCATTCCACACGTTTCCTGATTAACGACAGCTTGTTGGGCGTCACGCGGTTCGTGCCGACTCGTGAAAATGCTTTCCCCATCGATTTGCTTTTCGCCGTTCGGATCGGACACTTTTGCGGGGCCGTTGCGCGCGGTGCGGGCCGTGCGGGTCGCGTCGGGCGTCTTGCGTGATTGGGAATGGCCATGCGGGATGACACTTGTCTGTGGATAACCAGGGAAATTCGAGGTGCGGTTAGCCGCGCCGGTGTATTCTGGCCGGGCGACATCGCGCATATTACGACCAGCACTACTGCGCACTGCACTACGTCCAGCGACATAACCACACGACGTCATGGTGTCTCACCACGATTCCACAATTTTGACAGTTTTTGTTTGCAGCCGTTACAATCGGCCGATCGGCTGGCCCAATCAGAAGTTGCGGAAAAGCTACGATCCAGGTTTGAGTCTTTGCGCTGCGTTTTGACATGGGTCGGTGATGCATGGCGCTATGCTGTTGGTCATCGTTTGACATGGGTAGGCGAAGTCGGGCCTCGCGGACTCGGCCGCGATCTGCAAACGGCAAAGCCTCCGCTTCCCCGCACGTTTCCTGGCCGAGGAGTAAGCGGCCGGGGCTCGCAAATTCACCACAACTTCATGCAAATTCAAGCGATTGCGATTGCATCCCGCCATGAAACAATCTACAATCCCTTCAATCAACTGAGGTCATTCCATGCGCCGCGTGCGGCTGACTTTCTTGGAACTGCTTATCACCACGGAGAAGTCCGGGGTTTGTCGGCCGTAGTTTTGACCAGAACGCCGCATAACCCTGGGACAACATCCCGGGGTTTTTTTGTTGAATGGGAGCGAGTCATGCCGAATCGGAAGCCCGAACGCGTTATTATTTTCGACACAACCTTGCGCGACGGCGAGCAGAGCCCGGGCGCGAGCATGAACCTGGCCGAGAAACTCGAAGTGGCACGGGCGCTGAAAGACCTCGGCGTGGATGTCATAGAAGCCGGGTTTCCGATCGCGTCGCCGGGGGATTTCGAAGCCGTTCAGGCAATCGCCCGTGAGATTCATGGGCCGATCATCTGCGGGTTGGCTCGTTGCAATGAACAAGACATCGACCGCGCCTGGAATGCGGTCAAAGACGCCGCGAACCCCCGCATTCACGTGTTCCTTGCGACCAGCGCCATCCACCGCGAATTCAAGCTGCAAATGACCACGGACGAGATCGTTCGCCGCGCGGTGGAAGGCGTCAAACGTGCGCGAGGCTATTGTGCCGACGTAGAGTTTTCGCCCGAAGACGCTGCCCGCACCGAACTGGATTTCCTGGCCGAGGTGGTTGAAAAGGCAATCGAAGCCGGCGCGACGACGGTGAACATTCCCGACACAGTCGGTTATGCGGTGCCGCATCATTACGCCGACGTCATCCGATATTTGAAGCAAAACGTACCCAATATCAATCAAGCCGTAATCAGCGTACATTGCCACAATGACCTGGGCATGGCCGTCGCCAACTCGCTTGCCGCCGTCATGGAAGGCGCCCGGCAGATCGAGTGCACCATCAACGGCATCGGCGAACGGGCCGGAAACTGCGCGCTGGAAGAAATCGTCATGGCGCTCAAGACGCGGCGCGATTTCTTCAAACTCGAGACCGGCATCGACACGAAACTCCTTCACCCGACGAGCCGCAAGGTGGCCCACGTCACGGGCATCCAGGTGCAGCGCAACAAAGCGATTGTCGGTCAGAACGCGTTTGCCCATGAAGCCGGCATCCACCAACACGGCATGCTGAAGCACCGCGAAACCTATGAAATCATGCGGCCCGAAGACGTGGGCATCCTGCGGTCGGATCTGGTGCTCGGCAAGCATTCGGGAAAACATGCATTGCGCGACCGAATCAGCCAACTCGGCTATCATCTGGCGGACGAGCAGATGCAGCGCGTGTTCGATCAGTTCAAGTCGCTGGCAGATCGAAAGAAGACGGTCTACGACGCCGACATCGAAGCGCTTGCCGAGGCCGAACTGCACAAGGGCCCAACGGTCTGGACGCTCGAAGCGATGACGTGCAATTCGGGTTCGGGAACGATACCATCCGCAGCCGTTTGCCTTTGGCATCGCGAAGGCCGCATCGTCAAGGACGCCAGCGTCGGCGACGGTCCGGTCGACGCCGTATTTCGCACGATCGAGAAGATCACCGGCATCGAACCGGTGCTCCGAGATTTCCGCATCCGCAGCGTCACCGTCGGCGAAGACGCACAGGGCGAGGTTCACATCGAGGCGGAGTATCTTGGCAAGACGGTCAACGGCCGATCGGTCAGCACCGACATTATCGAAGCGAGTGCGCTTGCATTTTTGCAGGTCATCAATCGCATCGCCCTGAAACAGGAAATCGGCGCTCGTATCCGGCCGACCGACGCACCGCCGAAGGAAAAGGACGCGCCCGTGGCGGCAGCAGGGTGATTGCCCAGCCCGTCGACGATGGCGGGCTGTACTCCTTGTCGAGGTCGCCGGGCTTGCTACGTCATATGGAAGTCCCACCGACCGAGACCAATCCGATGCTTCGACACGTCATTGCGGCTGCCGTCATTATCGCCTCTTCATTTCAATCACTCGCGGCCGACTGGCCGGAGTTTCGCGGGCCGACGACTCAGGGCCGCTACGAGGGGCCGCCGTTGCCGACGCGCTGGAGCGAGACGGAGAACGTGGTCTGGAAACAGCCGATTCCAGGCCTCGGCTGGTCGAGCCCCGTGATCGTCGGCAAGCGCATCTATTTGACGACGGCCGTTCCTCAAGGCGCGAATCACTCATTGCGAACGTTGTGCCTCGATATCGACGGCGGAAAGACCGTCTGGGACAAAGAGATGTTCGTGCAAGAGGGCAAAACCGCGCCGCGTATTCACGGCAAGAACAGCCACGCCAGCCCGACGCCGATCGTCCGTGACGGCAAGATATTCGTCCACTTTGGCCATCAGGGCACGGCTTGCCTCTGGCTCGACGGGAAAATTCTCTGGCGCAACCGCGAACAACGGTATGCGCCGGTTCATGGCAACGGCGGTAGCCCATTGCTTGTTGACGACCTTTTGATCTTTAGTTGCGACGGCGCCAGCAATCCCTACGTCGTTGCACTCGACATCGCTACCGGGAAGCAGCGATGGAAGACTCCCCGCAGCGTCGAATCGACAAAGTCGTTCGCGTTCTGTACTCCGACGCTCATCGACATCAATGGGGCTAAACAAGTGGTCCTTCCGTGCGCCGGCGGCGTCATCGCTTATGAGCCGAAGAGCGGCAAGGAGATTTGGAAAGTGCGTTATGACGGTTACTCGGTCATTCCGCGGCCGGTGTTCGGCCATGGCTTGGTTTATCTGTCGACGGGCTATGACACACCGCAACTTCTGGCGATTCGCGTCGATGGCGCCGGCGATGTCACCGACTCGCACGTCGCCTGGCGACTCAGCCGAACCGCGCCGCACAGCCCGTCGGCGCTACTGGCTGGGGACGAACTGTATATCGTTTCCGATCGCGGCATCGCTAGCTGCCTCGATGCAAAAACCGGCGCCGTACATTGGTCAGAGCGATTGCCCGGCGCTTATTCCGCGTCGCCGATGCTAGCCAACGGAATGGTTTACTTTCTGAATGAAGAGGGCACGGCTACGGTCGTGAAGGCTGAGAAGACGTATCAGCATGTCGCACGCAGTGAGGTAAAGGAGCGAACGCTGGCTTCGTTCGCGGCAGTCGACGGCGCACTGTACTTGCGAACGGACAAACACTTGATGCGAATCGAAGAGAAGGGTCGAAAGGACTAAGGAGAATTCCGGTGTCGCCATACGATCGCCGACTCCGTTCCGTCAGCGTCATTACAGTCGTACACCAAGTTTGCGAGTCTGCGGGAAGCGATGGGGAAAAACGAAATGGCGGTTCTTGGAATTGTGCCCGACTGGCTGCAGGAGTTACCGAAGCTTGCCTCTGGCAAATGGGATTTTGTTTCACTGCTGGCGCTGCTCTTGGTGCAATTCGCAATCGTGCCGATGACTTGGTGGAAATCAATTCGGCCGTACGTGCTTTTGGCGGTGCTGCACTGGCTGGTCCTTGGAATCCGCAAAGTTGTCGGCACGGACCCGCCCGACCCGTTGGCGGTGGCGGCGTTGTTTCTTTGGCTCTGTGCGATCGGCCGCGGCGGCTTTGTCATTGTCGTCAAGGGCGTGCTTTTCCGCATCAAGCGTGTGCCGTCGCGACTCTTGCTGGACATTGTCCAGGCTCTCGTCTATGTGTCGGCGTTGATCATTGCCCTGGCGGCAGGCGGTGTCGATCCGTTGTCGCTGCTCACTGGTTCGGCGCTGTTGACCGCAATCATCGGTCTGTCGCTCAAAGACACGTTGGGCAATTTGCTGGCCGGCATCGCTATTCAGATGCAGCAGCCGTTCAGCGTCGATGACTGGATTCAGTACGACCAGAATCCCAGCCATATCGGCAAGGTGGTCGAGATCAACTGGCGCGGCACCAAAATCCTGACCTTGGATGAGGTCGAGATCACGATTCCGCACTCAATGCTAGGCGCTGGTTGGATCTCCAATTTTTCGCGTCCGGAACCGTACTCACGTCGAAACATCTACTTTCATGCGCCGATGACCGTACCCACGCAGTCGGTTCATCGCATCATTTTGGAAGCAATTCGGGATGCGTGGGGAGTCCTCGCCGAGCCGCCGCCTTCGGTCGTCACCAATGCATACGATGAGCGCGGCGTGCAATACTGGGTACGAATCTTTACCAAAGAGTTTTCGAGTCGCGACAAAGTGGATGGCGGCGTGCGCGATCGCATCTGGTACGCGTTGAGCCGGCACGGCATCACGATTCCACCTGCGGTGCATCAAGTCAGCATGCAAAGCGTTCCCGCTCCCGACGAAAACGCAAATCGCGCCGAGGACCTGCGTCGACGCAAAGAGAGCCTTCGCCGCAACTACCTGTTTGCGTCTGCGTCCGAAGACATCCTGCAGCAACTTGCGGAACTGGCGCACCCGCAGCGCTATGCCGCTCAGGAGACCATTGCCCGCCAGGGCGAACACGGCGACGAATTATTTGTCATTCAACGCGGTTCCGTCGTAGTACGAGTCGATCCGGGAAACGATCGAGACACCACGGTCAGCCGGCTGGGGCCGGGGCAACATTTCGGCGAAATGGCGCTGTTTGCCGGCCAACCACGTCCCACAACAATCGAGGCGCTCGAAGAATGCGAATTGCTCATGCTCAACGTCGATGATTTTCGTCGCGTCCTGAGCGATCACCCCGAATTGGCGACGCGAGTGCAAAAAGACGTTTCCGAGCGCAAGGCCTTCATCGAGACTCGCGTTCAGGAACTGCGAAAGCGGGACGGAAAGCCTGAGGGGCCGGAAACATCACCATTCATGCAGCTTTTGCAACGGCTGTTTTCGATGGGCGGCGACTAGTCGAAGCCGAATCGTCTTTGCTTGGTGATCAATCGCACATTCGCTAAGATGACGAGTGAATGAACCGGCCGTGACAATTTGCGCCAAGAGTTCATTCTTGTCCGTGACGTCTCAGCGAATGTAAGGCGATTCTGAAACGTCCAACAATAGGAACACGGCGATGCGCCGATCGGCTGTAGGAATTGGTTCATGACCGCGATGTCCAGAACCGCAGGCGATGCAGTCTCACCCTCGTCAGCGGACTTACTTTCCCCATTTGACCATCAGCCGCTGGGGCGAATCGTCTTCGGTTGCGGCACGCTGGCTCGTTGCGGCGAACTGGTCCGCGAACTCGGCGGAACTCGCGTGCTGTTGGTAACGGACCCTGGCCTCGAGGCGGCAGGCCATCCTCAAAACGCTCAAAGGTTCATGCGGGAAGCAGGGCTGGGCGTCTTCGTCTTTGACGGCGTTGAGGAAAACCCGGAGACGTTGCATGTTGCCAAAGCTGTCGAGTTCGCAAAGAAGCATGCGATTGATTTCATCGTGGCGGTCGGCGGCGGGTCAAGCATGGACGTCGCCAAGGGCGTCAACTTCATTCTCACCAACGGTGGAACGATGTCGGACTACCGGGGGTTCGGCAGAGCGACGAAGCCGATGCTGCCGTCCATCGGCATTCCCACCACGGCAGGCACTGGCAGCGAAGCGCAGTCGTACGCATTGATTGCCGATACTTCTTCACACTTGAAAATGGCGTGCGGCGACCGCAAGGCTGCTTTTCGCGTCTCGATTCTCGATCCCGAGTTGACGACTTCGCAGCCGCCTGCCGTCACGGCTGTGACCGGGATCGACGCTTTGACCCATGCCGTCGAGTCCTATGTCTGTTCCCGGCGTTCGGCCGTCTCGCAAGCATACTCATTGGCGGCCTGGAGGCACCTGGAGCCCAACCTCGAACGAGTTCTGGATGCTCCGTATGACCTTGCGGCACGCGGCGCGATGCAACTGGGAGCGCACCTTGCGGGGATGGCAATTGAAGCGGCCATGCTTGGCGCCTGTCACGCGTGCGCCAATCCGTTGACGGCTCATTATGGAATCACGCACGGTATCGCGGTCGGCGTGATGTTGCCGCATGTGGTTCGATTCAACGCGCTTGCTGTAGCGCCGTTGTACTCCGACCTGGTGCTTCATTCAGGACCAAGGAACGGTGAACTTCCGGCGGAGACGCTTGCCAAACGATTTCAAACGTGGCTGCGTCGTGCGGAGTTGCCGACGACTTTGTCACAATGTGGAGTCAGCCGCAGCATCTTGCCGGTCCTGGCGGAGGAAGCGAGTCAGCAGTGGACCGGCAAATTCAACCCACGGCCGGTGGGCGAGCTAGAGTTGTTGCGAATCTACGAGTCCGCCTGGGAATGACGACGATTGATTGCACATTTCAACAAGGGTGAGGGAATCCAATGCGCCGATACAAGATTCCAGCCTTCATCGGATTGTGTATGGTCCCTTTGTTGTTCGCAGCGAACTGGCCTGTATTTCGCGGCAACGCACTGCAGGATGGCATAGCCAACGACAAGTTGCCCGATCAACTGGTTGAACTCTGGAAGTTCAAAACAGGCGACAGTGTGGAAGGAACAGCCGCCATCGTTGACGGAGTGGTTTTCATCGGTTCGATGGATCAGCATGTGTACGCGTTGGATTTGGCGACCGGCGCCGAGAAATGGAAGCAAAAGGCTGGTCCATATAAAGGCGCGATCGCAGTTCATAAAGGAAACGTGTACGCCGGCGATCTCGACGGCAAGTTCATTTGTCGAGAGGCAGCCACCGGCAAGGAAGTCTGGTCATTCGATGCTGAGTCTGAGATTTCCGCCGGCGCTAGCTTCGCGGACGACAACGTCATCTTCGGTACAGGCGACGAGTCGCTATTTTGCTTGACGCCGCAAGGCAAGAAGTCGTGGGTATTCAAGGTTCCAGGCGGCCCGGTGCTTGCCACCTCCGCAGTGGCCAATGGCATGACGTTCGTGGCCGGCTGTGACAGCAATATGCACATGATCGAGTTGAAAACCGGCAAGGAAGTCGCCTCGGTCGACATCGGCAGCCAAACCGGCGCAACACCCGCCGTTCGCGGCGACATTGCCTATCTCGGAACGCAGGGCAACCAGGTATTGGCAATCGATCTCAAGAAGAAAGAAGCGATCTGGGGATTCGAACCCGAATCGCGAAAACAGCCCTTCAACTCGTCGGCCGCCGTTACGGAAAAGTACGTCATCGTCGGCTGTCAAAACAAGCGCCTTTACTGCCTCGACCGAATGACGGGCAAAGAGGTCTGGGCTTTTGTCACCGAAGGCCGCGTCGACGGCTCGCCCGTCGTCGTCGGCGAAAGAGTTTATGTCGGCTCTCAGGACGGCAATTTGTACGTCATCGACCTTGCAAAGGGAACGGAGATTCAGCGTCTGAAGTTAGATGACGCCATCACGGCATCTCCAGCGGTCAGCAACGGTCGATTGGTGATCGGGACGGCCAAGGGTGCCATCTACTGCTTCGGGGCGAAGTAATCACCTGGCCGGAACTAGCTTGAGCATCGATTCGGTCGGCGCTGCCAGCTTCCGAATCTCAACTTCCAAGTCAGCCGCTTGCCTTTGTGCTTCCGCCAGTGGAATGCCCTTCGGCGTGTCCGGGCGATTGTGGCCGACATCCGAAAGCCAAGCCAGCCCAAGCAGCCGCTGCTTCTTCTCGATCAACTGCCAGATCCTCGATCGCTTTTCTTGAGTCGTCGCCTGAAATACCGAGAACAAGTCCACTCCCGACGTCAGTTGCTCGCGTGTGTACTGGCCGGCTTTCTGGTCGCCCACGAAGAGGTTGAATCGATCGGTCTCGACGCCCTTGACCCGCAAGATCCAGCGATTCCACTTTTCGTCGATTTTTTCCGATTGCAGCATCACCTTGTCCCACGTCGAATCCTGCGGCATCGGTATTGGAACCGCGCATCGGTACGAGATACTGTCGCCGTTCACCGTCAGTCTCTTTCGAATCTCCTCAGTTCTTTGATCGGATTTCAGATCGATGTTGATTTCGTCGAGAGCAGTCGGTGCATGAAGTGCCGTCAATAGCTCGCGGGCAATGAACCACTGACCGGTGCCATCGGGGTGAATTCCGTCGCCGGATACACGGTAGGCCGGTTGGTCCTTTCGTCGCAGTTTCAGGTATTCGAGAATCGCGGCATGCGGATCAGCGACCGGCAGACCTTCGTCGCGGAGTTTCACGAGCCACTCGCTGTATCGAGTCAACACGCCGTCGTAGTCAGCATAGGGACGCATCCAACTGAATTTGTCCGCAGTAGCCGGCAGCACTTTCGTCGCAAGCGGCGTAGAATCAAACGGCGCCGGCGTGTGCAGGACGACCCTGGTTTTGGCGTCGCGGCATTTCTGAATGAGCGAGCGAAGGCCGGCCTGGTATTTTCGGAACCTCTCATCGCTGAAAGGATAGTAAATGCCGTCATTCATCCCGTAACAAATGACGACGACATTCGGCTTCGTCTTTTGCAGTGCTTGCGCGACTCGCGAGTGAATGTCAGGTCGCGGATAGGGGTGATCCGGCTCCGATAGGCCCGTGACTGTTTCACTCGGCAGCCCCAGATTGATCAAGTCAAATCGATCATTTGGAAATCGCGTGGTCACATACGCATCCAACAGCATGATGAACCGGCCCGAAAACGTATTGCTGTCGCCCAGAAAGACGACGCGCTCGCCGGGTTTGAGCAAGAACCCCTCATCGGCCGTCACAATCGGCGAGAGCGACAGGAAAAAAACGAGGACGATAAGGCGACGCATCGGTGTACTCCCAACGACAGATGAATTGGCATTATCCAGGAATCGATATCGGCTGCAAGGACGAGCGGTCGATTCATGTCTGGCGTCGCCAGGTCCAATTCATTAACGTGATTATTGCCATCAGTTGATTCGATCCGAGGGGTACGTGGGCTGCACGATTCTATTGCCGTGGCTCATCACTGTTGCAACGACGGCGGCCGAGGCGCCGCTCGTAGGACGGCCTCGCCAAGACTACTATGGGGCGGTGGCGAATCGATTGAAAGTTTCGTTCTCCACAGCTCGCACACGAATGAAACTCGGTGACGAAACAACACTGACGCTTCAGTTAGAGGGTGCATTGAACTCGCCGGGTCTGCAGCGGCCGGACCTTGCGAGCATGGAGTCGTTCTCCGCCGAATTCTATGTTGACGATCTGGACGAAGGTCCGGAACAACCTCGCGCGAGTCGGTATTTTCGTTACCGGCTTCGACCGAAGCGAGAAGGGACATTGGAAATTCCAGCGATTCTCTATCGCTACTACCAGCCTGACATGGCTTATTTTGCAACAACGGTTGCCGCCGCAGCGGAACCGCTGATCGTCGAGCCTCGCGATGTGACCCAACAAGGGTCTGCGTTGGAATCGCCTTCATTCCTGTTCGCCGCCGATGAGCGAATTCCGTTTGAACGACGCAGCTTCGTGCGCCAAGAGCATGTTGCAATTGCGATTGCCTGGGTTCTGCCAGCGTTGGCTTTTGTCATGTGGTATGTATGGTGGCGTCTGCACAATCCAAACGCTGCCCGGTTGGCTCGCCTGCGGCACAACGATTCCATTCGAAGAGTGCTGGATGCAATTGCGGCAGACCGCAACCCCGCCGAACTGGCGACCATCATGCGATCGTATTTGCAACAGCGATTCGAGATGCCTGCAACGACTCAAACGACTGCAGAGTTGCTCTTGTCGCTCGATGCGCGCGGATCCTCGCCCACCCTCCAGAAGGCGGCCGCCACATTTCTGCATGCCTGCGATGAATGGAAATTCGGCCCGGTGCCGGTCACAGATGGACGACACGCCAAGCTGGCCGAGGCGATCATCCTCGAAGCGGAGGTCGCAACATGATTCACTTGTGCCTCGCACTAATCAGCTTGTGCAGTACGCCCGCCGATCTCTGGGATCAGGGGCTTTCCGAGTTCCGCGCGGGCGCTAACGCACGAGCCAACGAGGTCGCGGCTCGACAACATTTCTGCTCGGCCGCACAGTACTTTGCGGATTTACGTATTCTAGGCGCCAATAGCGCGTCTTTGCACCGAAATGAAGGGAAAGCTCGCATCCTGTCGGGCGACGTAGCCGGCGCAATTCTGGCGTTTCAACGCGGGTTGGCGAACGACCCGAATGACGCTGACTTGCAGAAGGGACTAGCATATGCGCGCAGCCAAGTTGATTACATCAGCAATGACGATCGACAGCGATTCACGCCGCGGCCCAGCGGAATGGCATCAGTGCGTCGGGCGCTGGCAAGATTTGGCGTTCTGGTGCTTGCCGTATGGACGATTGTCAGCTTGATCATGATCTCCAGGTGGCTGGTCTCAGGCCGGAGCGGACAATTGTGGTTTGGAATCGCATTTCTCGCGGTGGCGTTTCTCTGGTCGAGGGCAATTCACTGGGCGACGACTTCTACCAGAGATGCCGAATCGTTGGCCGTCGTCACTACTCCGACTTTCTTGCGCGAAGGCAACGGCAACTCATTTCCCGAGCGAATATCCTCGAAATTGCCCGCCGGCGTCGAGGTGCGAATTTGCAATCGACAAGACGGCTGGCGTCAAGTGCAACTAAGCGACGGAACAATTGGCTGGCTGCCCGCGACGAGCGTGGACGTGCCGTAGCCTTGCGCTTGCATTCGAAACCCCGAAAGATAAACCATGGGCAGGATTCATTTCATCCTTTGTTGAGTTCGTTCATGAAAGCACTGGTGAAGCGGCGCGCGGAAGTCGGACTTTGGCTGGAGGACGTACCTGAACCGGAGATGGGCATCAACGATGTGTTGATCCGAATCGATCGCACGGGAATTTGCGGGACGGACTTGCACATCTACAAGTGGGACGCCTGGGCGCAAAAAACGATTCCCGTGCCGATGGTCGTCGGCCACGAGTTCGTTGGCGAAATCGTCGCTGTAGGCAACAACGTGCACGGCTTCGCGGCCGGCGACATTGTCAGCGGCGAAGGGCACATTGTCTGCGGGCGGTGCCGGCATTGTCTGGCCGGTCAACGTCACCTCTGCCCAAATACGAAAGGCGTGGGGGTCAATCGTCCTGGCGCCTTTGCAGAGTATCTGTCATTGCCGGCCACAAACGTTTGGAAACACGACCCTGACATCGACCGCGACGTTGCCGCAGTCTTTGATCCGTTCGGCAATGCCGTGCACACGGCCCTGTCGTTTCCCGTGCTTGGCGAAGATGTGTTGATCACCGGCGCCGGGCCGATCGGGTTGATGGCCGTGGCCATTGTGCGTCGCGGAGGAGCTCGATTCATCGTCGTCACTGATGTCAATCCTCAACGCCTTGAACTTGCCAGAAAAATGGGGGCGACGCTGGCCATCGACGTGCGCAGCGGCACGCTCGGCGATGCGCAGAAACAACTCGAGATGAATGAGGGCTTTGACGTCGGGTTGGAAATGTCGGGCAACCCGCAGGCGTTCCGCGACATGCTCGCGAATATGGCGCACGGCGGCAGAATCGCCATGCTCGGCATCCCAGAGAAAGAAATCGCAATCGACTGGAACCTCGTGATTTTCAACATGTTGACCATCAAAGGCATTTACGGCCGTGAGATGTACGAAACCTGGTACAAGATGAGCGTGTTGATTCAGACCGGTCTCGATATTACGCCGGTTATCACGCACCGATACGGGTATACTGACTTCGAACACGGTTTTGCTGCGATGAAATCAGGTCAGTGCGGCAAGGTGATTCTCAATTGGCGTGTGTAGCCGCATCGCGTAGTTTTCTGTCCAACACGCGCAGAAAGCACGCTCGAATCAAGTGCGTTCGCCTTTCCAGTTCGTTCAGGAAGTACTGCCGGGCCTGTATGCCGTCCGATGCCTGAAATCCTAAACGTCTGGCGAGCTTCTCCAGATCATCCACATTCTCGGGCAGTTCATCAAGTGCGCGATTGGTCATCGCCCTGAGACGCAATTCCACCAGGCGAAGGAACTCATAGCCGCGGCTCAGCGCCTCGAAGTCGTCTGCGCTCAAGAGATGCGCTCGATGCAACCGCGACAACGCCTCCCATGTATTGCACTCTCGAATCTCCGGCTTCGACGCGCCGAATCGCAGTTGCAGAATCTGGACCAGGAACTCGACGTCGACGATGCCTCCGACACCTCGCTTCAGGTCGCGCTCGCCGCGACTTGCTTCGATGCGTTCCCGCATTTGCAGAATCTCGGCCACAAAGTGCGGTTGCCACGGTGCATCGAATGCGGCTTGACTCGCGGTCAACCGAACGATTTCGCCGAATGCCGGATCGCCGGCAACTGGTCGCGCTCGCGTCAGAGCCTGCCGCTCCCATAACTGCGACGAAGCGCTTTCGAAATAACGGCGAAAAGCAGGCAATGGGATCGCCAGGCTTCCGGATCGCCCCGTTGGTCGCAGCCGCATGTCGACTTGATAGAGCCTTCCCCACGGTTGCACGGTGCTCAGCGTCTTGATCAGCCTTTGTCCTAACTCTGAGAAATACTGCATCACGTCGGATGGAGGTTGACGCCCGGCCGTCGCCGGCTGCCGCAACGTGGCAGCATCGTCTTCATAAACAAAGATCAAGTCCAAGTCACTGTGATAGCTGAGTTCGCGGCTGCCCAGCTTGCCGAGGGCGAGAATCGCGAATCGGCACGCGGAGCCGTCCGGCATTACCGGGGCCCCCAATCGCTGTTGCAACGACGCTTCTTCGATCAACACGACTTGAGCCAACATGACTTCGGCAACGTCGCTGAGGGCCGCCGTTGTTTCACGGATGGTCGCCTTTCCCAGGTGATCCTGCACGCCAATGCGCAATTGCTCTTTGTCGCGAAAGCTGCGTAAGATCAGGTCATGGTCAGTTGCCCCTCGGCACAACTCGCCGAGCTCGGTCTGCAATTCGCTAATGGGTCGTGGTCGATTCTGGAGCAAGCTGTCCAGAAGCTCGTCGATCATTCCAGGATTGTTGATCAGTATCTCGGTCAGGAACTGACTGCCGGAACAAATCTCAACGACGAGGCGCAGACTGGCCGAACTGACGCCGAGTAGTTCCCAGAGCACCGCCTTTGCTCCGAGCGAGTTGGCGACTAACTCCAAATTGCGGAGCGTCGCGTCGGGGTCAGGCGTGTTTGCAACGGCGCGGAGCATCGCCGGCGCGATGCTCACGAGGAATTGCCGGCATCGACGCGTCGATAAGAACGGCACGGACTCCTGACTCAGAGCCGTCAACACACGAAACGCGCCGGCCACGTCGCGAAAAGGATACCGCCCCAGCACTGACTGAATCGTGGCGTCGTCCGGCTCCGCTGCCAGAAGCAAATCGGTTTCGGGCTCCGCCTGTTCATGCGCGTCGACAAATGCGGTGTGGAGCAGATGTTCGAGAATGCGGCGATTGAGCCGCGTTTTGTCCCGATAGTCGTGCAAAAGCGCGTCGCCAGGGTCGATCAACAGATTACGCGTATCGAGAGTTTCCTCCGGTGCGTCATCCAAGAGTGAACGCGGCCGTTGTGGGCGGCGAAAATCGTTTCGATCGGGTTTGTGCGGAAGATAGCCGACTCGCAGCGCCAGTTTGTTCAGATCGCTTTGAGAGTCCGGAAGCCGATGGGTCTGCAAGTCGAACAGCAACTGAAGCCGGTGCTCGACGCGCCTGAGAAACCGATACGCGTCCGCAAGCAATTGATACTCCTGCAAAGTCAAACAGCCGGCAGACTCGAGCGCATGCAATCCTTGCAAGGTATTGTGCTGGCGAACGGCGGGCAGGTCGCCGCCATTGAGAAGTTGCAAGAACTGAATCGTGAACTCGATGTCGCGGATGCCGCCGTGACCCGTCTTAACGTCGGTCTCAGCGCGGCCCGCAAGCGAAGTCTTGCGCTCGATGCGGCGTTTCATGGCCTTGATTTCGTTGATTTCAGCGAAGCTCAAGTACTTGCGATACACAAACGGCTCTATGCTGCGCTGAAACTCGACGCCGAGTTCGACGTCGCCGGCAACGGGACGCAATTTGATCAGCGCCTGTCGCTCCCATGTGCGTCCGAATGTGTCGTAGTAGGAAAGCGTGCTCGCAAGTGATCGCGCCGGCGGGCCGCGTTTGCCCTCGGGACGCAGCCTCAGGTCGACACGGTACGCTTGACCATGATCCGTGTGGCTTGAAAGCAAACGCACGATTTCGCCGGCGACCCTTCCGAAGAACTCGTCGTTGCCGATGCCGGCGCCTCTGCCGCGCGTGACGCCCTCTTCGTCGTAGATGAGCATCACATCAATGTCGCTGGAGTAGTTCAGTTCCCGGCCGCCGAGTTTGCCGAAGGCGAAAAGAGTACATTTCGCGGAGCGGCCGTCTTCCGATTCCGGACGGCCGAATCGCTGTACCATCGTTCGAATCGCGGCACCAAGCGAGACTTGCAATACGGCGTCAGCGACGTTCGACAGGTCGAGTGTGATCTCTTCCAACGGTCGGTCGCGAATGATGTCGTTGGCGCCGATTCGCAGCGTCTGCCTTTGTCGAAATCGGCGAATTGCGCGCAAAACTGCGGAGTCTTCGTACGATGCGTCAACGTCGGCTTGAAGACTGCGAACCAAATCGGTTGGACTAGGACTCTGCCGCAGCGGGACGCTGAGCATATCGAATGCGCCCGCGTCGGCGACAAGAACATCAGCGAAGAACTGGCTCGTGCCCAGGAGTTGCAACAGCATTTGCAAACCGGCAGCATCCTTTTCCAGAAGCGCCGGCAACGCAGATCTTGCTACGGATAAGTAGCGTTCCAGGTTGTTGAGGGCCATGTCCGGATCAGGACATGCCGGGAGCAATCGCTGCAAATGTGGGAGCAGTTGGTGAAACGCATTCGAGCCGACGAGTGCATGCAACGATTCGAGGATTCGTTGTCCGCGTGACGCGTCGCTCACAAGGTGTGGGATGGCGTCGGCCATCAAAAGTGCTCCACTCAGAAAGCTGCGCGTCGCGATTAGCTTGACGGACCGACGACTTGTTTAAGGATTCCGCGCAGCTTTTCTTGTTTGTCGGCGCTCAATGGTGCGATGGGCGATCTGCTCGGCCCAACGCTCATGCCAAGCAGGTTCATGGCTGCCTTAATGGCGCCAGGCGCGGTGCCGATGGCAAGGCCAAGTCGCAATGGGCTCAAACGCAGTTGCAATGCCTGCGCTGCCACGCTGTCGCCTCGTTGAAACGCGTCGTAGATTCCGACGCACAGATCCGGAGCGACGTTGCATGTTCCCGGCACAGCGCCACGAGCGCCGAATTGCAATGCCGGCAGAATCAGCGTATCTCGGCCCTGGAAGATCGCGAATCGATCCCGAGGCGTTACTCGCACGTACTCGATAAACGTCTGTAAGTCGCCGGCAGAATCCTTCATGCCGACGATGTTGGGAACTTCAGCGAGTCGCGCCACCGTCTCCACGTCGATCTTGACGCCGCCTGCCGGAATGGGGTTGTTGTACAGGAGCACCGGAAGTCGCGTGCATTCGGCAATCCGGCGATAGTGATCCGCGATCTCGGCCTGGGTCGGCTGCACGTAATACGGCGTGATGACGGACACGCAATCCACGCCTTCCTTCTCTGCAAGCCGAGTAATTCGGACTGACTCGCGAGTCGTCTCCGCGCCGGTTCCAGCCATCACCGGCACACGTTTGTTGACGTGAGCGACTGCCGTCGCCATGACTTCCTGTTTTTCGATGTCGTCGAGCCCGTAAAACTCGCTCGTCGTACCGAGAACGAAGATGCCATGAACGCCTTTCGCCAACATTTGATCGATGAGGCTTCGCATCCGTGACAAGTCCAGGTCTTCGTTGGCCTGCATCGGTGTCACAATCGGTGGAATGATGCCGCGGAGATTCATGGCAAACTCGGTGATTGAAACATGGTTCTTTGCGCTTGATCGTCGTTGTAAGAATTCATCGCTCGATTGCAATTATGTTGCTGCCGGAGTAGCTGGCCCAAAGTGCGTCGATAGGATGCAGCACCGGCAGCCGCGGCGACTGGTCACGTAAGTGCCGGTCGATCTGTAAAAGACACCCGGCGTTGCTGGTAAATACTGCTTGCGCCCCGGTATCCAATATGTTGCGAGACTTTCGCGATCCGAGGCGTTCGGCCATTTCCGGCTGAGCCAGATTGTAGCTGCCTGCAGCGCCGCAACAGATCTCCGATTCGTTCAACGGCAGGAGTTCTAGGCCTGGAATCAACTCCAGCAACTGCCGCGGCGGCTTTCGAATCTGCTGCGCATGGCACAGGTGGCACGCGTCATGGTAAGTCGCTTTTATGGCAATCGCGTGGGTCGGCTTGATCGGGTCGATTTGCATTAGGAATTCGCTGATGTCTTTGACCTTGTTGGCGAATGAATCACCCAATTTAGAAAGCGGGCCGGCGTGAAGCAAATGGCCGTAGTCCTTGAGCATCGCTCCGCAACCGGCGACGTTGATGACGATTGCGTCGAGCGACTTCGCCGTATCTGAGTCAAAACCAAACGCCTTGATGTTCGCTTCGGCGAAGCGGACTGCCGGCGATTCGCGTCCGTCGTGGTAGTGCAGCGCACCACAGCAGCCTTGTGATCGTGGAATCCAAACTTCGCAGCCGTTTTCTTGCAAGACACGGGCAGTGGCCAGGTTCGTCTCGGGATACATCGCGTCGGCAACACATCCAAGAAACAAGCCGACGCGTGCGCGGCGGGTTCCTTTTGCCGGCAGAGTTTCGGGCAATCGGCCGTAGTGCGGTCGGAGGCGTGGCAGCATCGCCTGCATTTGCCTCAGCGATGGCGGCAGCAGCGACAATGCGCCGCTGCGTTCAAGCCATCGATCGACGCCCAGGGATTGCAGCAATCGCGCCGGCGCGAGCGCCCAGCGATTGCGCGATCGATACGGAAACAAATGCTCCATGACTTGGCGCTGCAGCCACGGAAGATGTTGCGTCGCCTGGCCGGTAGCGACCATGTGCAAACGAAACGGTTCGATCAGCTTGCCGTATTGCACACCGGAAGGACACGCCGACTCGCAGGCACGGCAGTTCAAACAAAGATCGAGATGTCCCTTGACCGTGTCATCGAGCGGGACGCGGCCGTCAATCACGTTTCGCATCAAATAGATGCGGCCGCGAGGACTATCTGCTTCGTTGCCGGTTTCGACATATGTTGGACAAGCCGATGTGCACAAACCGCAATGGACGCAGTCGAGCATTAACTCGTACTCGATCTTCGGCTTGGCAGCGACCACCGGCAATGAAGTTCGCGGCGCTTCAATTGTTGCCGTCATACGATGAATCGCCCCGGATTGAACAAGTTCTGAGGATCCAACTGCGTTTTGACGCTACGCATTAACTGCCAGTCCGGACGAGGCTCGCCCCATAAAGGCAACTCGTGTTTCCATTCCAGCGGGCAATGCGTTACGATCAAACTCCCGTGAGAACCAATCGCACGATTACGTAGATGGACCAGAATGGGCGTTGCTTGCGCTAACGTTAACTCATTGCCGAGCGTTCCGCAGACAATTCCGCTGCCGGCATGTGCGCGAATGCTATTGGGCGCCGCGAGATCCACCGCCGCAATCAGGAATTCCGGCACGGCGCTCGGAAGCATATTGGCTCTGAACGCAACGGCGGTTCCCGTGTTCGTCATACTCGCTAACGCATCGTTCCTGTCCGAGGTCACCGTCGCTTGACAGATCATTCCGATTTCGTCCGCCAACTGCCGTTGCTGCCAACGTACTGCGTCGGCATTGTCGTCGAAGCCTATTTCTATGACCCAATCCGGTGCGTCGTGCACCACATCGACGCAAACCGGTCGAGTCTTGCTTGCGTGGATTTGATCCAACAACGGCGTCAGGAGCGCAGACGTCGATCGAATGCAGACACGCTTCGAAGATTCGGGGCGCGGCCGGACTTTGAGCGTTACCTGGCTGATGATTCCGAGTGTGCCGAGTGCGCCGATATGCAATTTCATCAGGTCGTAGCCGGCAACGTTTTTCACGACTCGTCCGCCGGCCTTGGCCTCGGCGCCTTCGTCGGTCATTACCGTGATGCCGATCAGGTAATCGCGCAGCGTCCCATAGCCGTAACGGCGTGAGCCGGATGCGTTGACGGCAATTGCGCCGCCGAGCGTCGATTTCTCCGGCTGAGGCACGTCGATAGGCAACCATTGATTTTCAGATGCCAGCGCCGCCTGCAGTTTCGCCAACGAGATGCCTGCCTGGACGGTGATGGTCATGTCACGTGCCGGATAGTCGATGACATCGTTGAGCGCCGTTATGTCCACGGCGACGCCCGGCTTTTTCGGCGGCAGGCCCATGTTCAGTGTCGTCGCGCCGCCGACAGGATAGATTGCGTATTTGTCGGCCGCCGAGGCGCGAATGCAATCTCCCAACTCGGCAACCGAACCGGGGCGAATGACTTTCAGCGGCGTGAATCCATCGATCAACATGACTAACCCGGTGCTTCCCACTTTATCTTGCGCGGTTTCGAGTTTACGGGTTCATAACGCCGCCCTGCGGGCTGGGCGAAACTGTTGTATTCGGCTTGGTTCATGGCAGGCGCCTGCGGTCGGCAGCATCTTTGCCGGACTGCAGATGTTCGTTGGGTTGAAAGCTTGCCGCAGCCGCAACATCGTCGCGAGATCTTCGGGTGCAAAGAGCTTGGGCATGAGGTCGATCTTCTCGACGCCGATGCCGTGCTCCCCGGTGACGCTGCCGCCGCAGTGAATGCACTCTTCGAGAATCTCGTGGCTGGCGGCCAGCACTCGCTTCACCTGATCAGCGTCGCGCTCGTCGAATAGCAGAATCGGGTGAATGTTGCCGTCGCCGGCGTGAAATACATTGGCGATACGAATGTTGTGTTTCTCGCCGACGCCCTTGATAAACCGCAAGATGTGCGGCAGCTTCGTGCGCGGCACGACGCCGTCCTGTGTGCAGTAGCTCGGTGCGAGCCGGCCGACTGCGCCAAACGCCTGCTTCCGACTCTTCCACAAAAGCTGCCGTTCGTCGGCCGTGTTCGCTCGGCGCACTTCGCGGGCATTGTTCTTCCTGGCGATCGCTTCAATGCGCTGCGCTTCGCTGTCGAGCCCGGCTTCGAGTCCATCCACTTCCATGATCAAAACGGCGCCCGCATCGAGCGGGAAACCGAAATGAAAGGCGGCCTCGATCGCGCCGAGAATCAGTTGATCGAGCATCTCTAGAGCAGAGGGCACAATGCCGGCGCCGATGATGTCACTGATCGTGTTTGTCGCATCGTCGACGCTTTCAAAAACTCCCAGAAGCGTGCGATATGCTTGCGGGTTGCGCGTGATCCGGCACCATACCTTTGTCACGATGCCGAACGTGCCTTCCGAACCGACGATGACGCCTGTGAGGTCGTAGCCCGGGTTATCTTCAGCCGGTCCGCCGGTCTGAACGACCGAGCCGTCAGGCAGCACGATTTCCACTCCGAGTATGTGGTTGACGGTCACGCCGTACTTGAGTGTGTGCGGGCCGCCTGAGTTGGTGGCGACGTTGCCGCCGATTGTGCAAGCGCCCTGGCTCGAAGGATCTGGAGCAAAATGCCAGCCCTGTGCCGTGATGTGTTTGGTCAGCCAAAGGTTTACGACGCCGGGTTCGACGACGGCGTATCGGTCACGCGTGTTGACTTCGAGGATGCGCTTCATTCGCGCCAAATTGATCATGACTCCGCCGCCGACCGGCAACGTACCGCCGGCGAGGCTCGTGCCGGCCCCGCGCGGCACAAACGGTACGCCCAGTTCATTGCACACCTTGACGATGCCGATGACTTGGACCGTGGTCATCGGAAATACGACCACGTCGGGCTTGTTCTTTTCGATCGTGAAGCCATCGCACTCGTAAACGAGCAAGTCGCTCGGTTGAGTCAGCAGATTCGCCGACCCGACAATGGCGGCCAGGCGGTCGTGAAGCAGAGCAGCAGTTGCGAAGGACATGGCGTTGTTGTATCAAACGCCGCATTTCGGCGAGTGCCGGCCAACGCCGGCATTCGTCGAATTGCCTTATTGCTTGATTAGTAAGGCGGCTGGCCCGTAACGTTGCCCGGCAGATCGTAGTTAGCCACGATTACGAGCATTCCCTGGAACGGGCCAGTGGTAATCACCGCTTTGCCCACACCGATCAGTGTAGATCGACGCGAGACCATTTGAGTGTAATGGCCCACTTTCGCGAAATCGACATCGATCGGATTCGGATAGACGTAAAACGCCTTTTCGTTGTACCAAGCTTGAGCGCCACCCATGAGCGTCGGATTGAAGGCAATGTTCTCGCCGTACTTCTGAGCGTCTGGTCCATCCGGCGGGCGATGCGCGATCTGACCCGTAAGCGCCAGCTTGTTTGCCCATGCTTGTGCAAAGGCTGCGATTTCGTTGGACCAGGTCAACGGTGGAAGCGGCAAGACGGGCGGATTGCCGTTGGGATTTGCCACTTCCGCACGCGCCTGGTTATGGAAAGCGACCATTTCCTGTGCTTCCGCCGCCGTCAGCGCGGAGCCGGTTCCGCCGGCTGCCTGGATTTCCGTAAAGTCGTACCCATCGCGGTATCTGCCGTCGGCATTGTCCAGAATGATGTCCTTCACGCTGTTCGTGCCGTCGACGGTACCGCCCTTGGTCCCAACGATGGCTTTCCCTTCAGCCACTCCCGCCGGCTGCGTCTCAGTGATGCGGTACTTGCCGAAAGGCAGATCGACAAACCGGTAATGCCCGGTCGCGTTGGTTTGCCACGGCAGAGCATCGAAATGTTTGAGGCTGACTTCATTCGCGGGCCTGCCGCTCGACGCATCCGATCCAGATGAAATCCCATTGCATCCAGTCAAGGGCTTTGCTGCTCCCGACGAGTCATTCCACCCCAGACGTTTTGCCCGCTGCCGGATCAAAAGAAACATTTCTTCGTCGGAGTAGTGGGTCAGCCTAATATGGATGCGAAATCGTTCTCTCATGCTTCTCCGTAAAAAACTTTCATCAGTCGTCGCACCGATCAAGCAGAACGACGGCAACGTGACGACATGACGCTTGCCGAGGAAAAGTCTCCGCTCTTCCAAAGCCCGGTACAGAGTCACTTGCGCTGCCGAGGGCAACTCGTGGATTTCGTCAACAAAGAGAATGTCCCCCGGCTCCAACATCATCAGCGCCCCGTGAATCTGTTCCGGGGTCTTTAGGTTCTGGGCCAACTCCGTGTGGATGTTGCAGGCGACTTCCCTTGCGACGGTTTCGGAGAGCAACGTCTTGCCGACACCAGCAGGACCCGTCATGAGCAAATGCGGAAACGCCTGCTCTTCAGTCGCCTTGGTCCGGTCGTGGAAATAGGCATAAATCGCCGTCCGCAGGATGGCGACCGCTCGTTGTTGGCCTAAAACATGATCTAAAGTCGGAACAACTTGGCCGTTGGTGTCCGGGTTCATGGGTGCTTTCCTTTCGTCCCTCTCTGGTACATGCCAACTCACGCCGTAACCGCCGCATCTTCTTCGGCTTCGACGGCACTTTCTTTCGGGCGAACAAAACCCAGCAGGTAATCGGCGGCTTTCGACGCAGCGGCACTGGCCCTGAAGATGTGCTTGGGGTCGTTCTCCAACGCCTGCAACCAGCTTTGAACATAAGCCGCATGATTAGTCAGATCACCGCCCGGAATCCCCAAAGCGGCCATGAGAAAGCATGACGCCATTTCTGCACGCAACTCGCCTTCGGCGTAGTTGCCCGTCCACCCACATCTCCCTTCAGCCTCACTCATGTGAGAAAGTTCGTGCAGCAACGTCTCCGCAAACGCTGGGAAGCTGACGAATTGCTTCTCGTCTGGCATCGTGATGTAGTCATGGGGAGGGCGATAGTACGCCGCCCGCAGCCCGGAGCCGTAGCGAATGTCTGCCCCCACCGCAGCAACCAGCCGGTCGAAGTCTGTTCTGTCAACTGCGGGGAACGTCTCGACGCCCTCATTCGGCTTCGCCTTGAACTGCTCGGTTACTTCGCCTTCGACCTGAGAGACGTTGAACACGCTCCACGTTCGCATCAGGGGAAAACTCTCCACCTTCGTCTCACCGTTCTCCCTCTCGACGGTCTTTTTCACTTGGCGGTAGAACACGATACCCGTTGCCTTCTCGCCCTTCTTGACGCTGGCCCCCATCGAGCGCCACTGCTGAAAGCTGGCCCAATAGCTGATCGGGTATCCCTTCTCATGCTCCGTGAGCCAGAGCAAAGGCACATTGATGCCGCTGTAGGCCCGTTTCGACACAAAGTTGGTCGGGAGCTTCGCCGGGTTCGGCACTTCGGTCCACGGGCGACGCCAACAAATCTTTCCTTGCTTCAACGCAGCCACAATGCGGTCAGTGATACTCTGGCGGATTTCGTTCTGGCTTTGCATGGTGCAGTCCTCCTGCACCACTCAGGTACACCCTAACTTGGAACCATCTGCAAATACGGGCGGCTTCCGATTACTCCCAGATAGGGAGCGGGAAAGAAGAGAAGAGCGAGCGGCTGCTCAGCGTTCAGGGACGTGCTTCTTGCACCATCACAACCCGGAAGCCGAAGGCGAAGTTCGTGAAGCTCCTCGTCAGAACATCACCGCCGTATCGTTGGGCCGAGCGACACTTGACCGCTCCGTAGTCCCAACTGCCGCCACGGGCAACCTTGCCAACGCCCTTGTCTGGTCCTTGAGGATCAACGACCTCGGTTTCCACTCGATAGGGACCGTACTCGTCGGCACACCACTCCCAGACGTTGCCGTGCATGTCGTGCAAGCCCCAAGCGTTCGGCAATTTGATGCCGACCTTCTGCGTGGCCCAGACCCCAGCCTTGTGCCCACCAAAAAGTGCGTACTTGCTGAGGTCATTGGGATCGTTGCCGAAGTAGTACGCCGTGGTTGTTCCTGCTCGGCACGCATATTCCCATTCCGCTTCGGTGGGGAGCCGGTAACTGCGGCCAGCGGCTTTCTCATCGGGTAACTCGGACAGCGCCCGACAAAAGGCGACTGCATCATCCCAACTCACTTGCTCAACCGGTTGCTGTTCCGGGTTCGGCAGCTTGGCGAAGTAACTTGGGTTCTTTCCCTTGACCTTCAGGTACTGCCCCTGCGTGACCTCGTACTTGCCCATTAAGAACGGTTTGCTGATCCTGACTCGGTGCGGGATTTCATCCCAAGCCTTGCTCGGATCATTCTCTGGCGTCCCCATCAGGAACTCGCCAGCCGGAATGTGGACCAGCACCATGCCGATGCTGTTGGTGATGGGATCGGGGCGCTTCGACTGCGGATTCGCCAATCGACGGGCCTGCTCGAAGTCCGCATCGGCTTCCTTCGGTTTGCCGAGAGCCTTGTACGCCTCGCCTCGGAACTGGTAGTAGCTCGGTTCCTTCGGCTCCCGCTCAATAGCAGCGGTGAAGTCGGCCACGGCTGGCTCGAACTGCTTCAAATTGAAGCGGGCGGCTCCACGTTGCCGGTGGTAAATGGCGGGGTTGGGATCATGTCGAATCGCCGCCGACAGATCGGGCAATGCCAAGTCCCATCGGCCCGCTTCCGCATTTCCCTTGGCCCGGTTGGAATAGTTGCGGGCGGCAAGATCGTGGTACTCGGTCGGATCGGCGGGTGAGAGCTTCAACGCCGCTTCGAGGACGGCAATGGCTTCATCCCATCGACTGAGATTGGAGAGGGCCAGCGAATGATGCTTGCAAATCTCCGGGTTGCTGGGATCGAGTTCAACGGCCTTCACAAAATCCGGCAGGGCGTCTTCGTATCGCTGCAAATTGACCCTGCACAAAGCCCGGCGATGATATGGCTCGGCTCGGCCTCCATCGGCATTCACTGCCTCGGTGAACTCGACAATCGCTACTTCGTATTTCTTTTCATCGAACAGCCGCTTGCCACGGGCCAAGGCTTCATCGGCCTTCGCTTTGTTCGTCGGATTCGGCGTTGCTACAGGCACCGGCTGCGGTCCTTCCTCTTTGGTTTTGAAGAACAAGTTCCACACGAACGGCACGGATAGGAGTGTCACAAGAACGGCGATGCCCGAAATCACCAGAGCCGTCCGATGGCTTTTGATGGGCTGCACAGATCGCAAATCGTTCGCCAAATCCTTGGCCGTGGCGTAACGCTCCTTGGGATCGTGAGCCAGACACTTCAGACAGATACCCCGGAGTTCCGGCGTCATCTTTTCGCCGCTGCCCGACAAGCGGATCGCCCCGGAGACGATTTCTTTTCTCAGGCTGTTCGTGTCACGGGCATCGTAGGGGAGCTTGCCGGTGAGCAACTGGCAGAGCAGCACGCCGACGCTGTAAACGTCCGACCGGGGATCGAGTGGTTTCCCTTCGAGTTGTTCCGGTGACATATAGGCCAGTGTGCCGATGCTGGGAGCGAACTGGCCGGTTTTGTTGGCGGACAGGGCGATGCCGAAGTCAGCCAGCAGCGCCCGTCCGTGATGGTCGATAAGGATGTTCGCCGGTTTTATGTCCCGGTGAATGACGCCGTTCTTGTGGGCGTAATCGAGAGCATCAGCAATCTCAGCCAGCCAACGGCAAGATTGATCGGGCGGAATCGGCCCTTGCTTGAGCCGGTCGCCAAGACTTCCATCTTCCACGAACTCGGAAACGATGAAGAAGTCATCGCCGTCCTTCCCCACGTCATGCACGGGGACGATGCCGGGGTGCTTGAGACGGGCGACTCGTCTCGCTTCAGCCATGAAAGAATCGACCGCCCCGATATGGGACGGCTTCGGCATCTTCACTGCGACCGTTCGGAGCAATTCGAGGTCGTAGCCCTTCCAGACTTGAGCAAACCCGCCCGCTGCCACTTTCTGATCGAGGCGGTAGCGGTTGATGAGCGTGCGAGGGGGAGTGTCTGGTTCAGGTATTTCGGACGGCGGCGGATCATTACCGTTACCACCAACCGGCTTGTCCATCCAAGACGTGCCCCGCAAGGCTTCAATGCGACGGGAAAGCTCTCCAACCAGATGCGGGCAATCTTTGCACAGCTCGGCGGCGGAAACGTCACGGCCTTGTTTCAGTGCTTCCTCCCACTGGATCATCAGATCGGCCAGTAGTTCCTCATCCGTCATTTGCCAATGCCTCGTACAGCTTCGTCCTTGCAGAATGCCATCGCCGTTTCACAGTACGGAGCGAAATCCCCAGCAACTTCCCCGCTTCTTCTTGGGTGAGTCCCTCGTACCACAAGAGGTTCACCACTTCTTTCTCTTCATCCGGTAGCGATTCGACGTGTTGATGAAACTCGGTCCATTCGGCGGCGTCCTTCGGCTCGTCGCCCGTCTTGTGCAACGATCCACCGGCGTCATCAGCGGGCTGGCCATCCGTGTGGTGGTTGGCCCCGATCCCGTGCGGCCCAAAGTGATGCTTGGCGAGATCGAGTAATTCCCGTCGCACCTGCACCGCCGCCAGATTGAAGAAGTGCCGCACCGACTCGACTTGCACTTCGGCCAACGCCCGGTGAAGGCGAATGAGCGAGTTCTGGAACACGTCATCAGTCTGCTCCCAGCGGCGAAGGTTCGGGTAGCCGTGGAACATCTTCCGGGTCAGCCTCAGCAGCCGGTCGCAGGCATGATCGAGTAGAGCTTGCCGAGCCTTTTCCTGCCCGGAAGCTGCAAGTTCGATCAGGTTCTGTAGCTGCGTATCGGTTGCCTCTGGCCGCACGAGTGGAACCCCCGTCATGCCTTGAGTCGATGAGAATCAAGCCATTTTATCGGGTTTTCCACCACAAGTCATCGGCCAACAGGCTGTGCGACAGCCAGACAAGAAAGGGGCCACAAAACTTTTCTGAAATTCCGTGGCCCTTTTTCCCGGTGACTGTCGCATGGCTGGAAAACCCAGCGTTCCGCACACCTGCCGAGGGCCACACGATGCTGTATTCAAGAGTTCTTCTGCTGTTCGGGTCCACACTCCTGCTGGCCGGATGTGGCGGCGATGGCAAGTCTCCCCAGCAACCCTCAGCGGACAACAAGGGGACTCAGGCCAAGAACACAGCCTCAAATTCTCCGAAGCAGGAATCGAAGGCAAAGCCATCCGGTGCGCCCACCGAGGCGACACTTCCACCGGGCACCGCCAAGGGCACGCCAAACAAGCCTCGAATGATCGAGCAGAACCTCAAGAACTCGGTTGGCTTTTGGCAGGGCGTACGCAGAGCGGAACAAGGCAAGGCGCTTCGAGGGAATTCGGGACCAGAACCGAAGCCCGGCATCGTCCAATTCTTTGTCTACGACACCACAGCCGACGACGGGCGGGCGAAGCACGTCAATCACGGCAAGTTCACTGCCAAGCTCGAAAACGGTCAGGTCTACGAAGAGGGGCAGTACGAACATGGCAAGCAGGTCGGCGTCTGGACCGAGTATCAGAGAGCCAGAGAGAAACAAGGAAACCGTATCACCGACGCCGACCGCTTCATCGTGTGGCGAACGACGACTTACAAAGCTGGTTTGAAAGACGGCCCGTACACCCGCTTCGATCCCTTCGGAAACAAGCAGGAGGAGGGAGGGTATACCGCAGGCAA
>Ga0233425_10000754_pt1 | contig 80139 bp, 62 predicted proteins | sample Watercolumn_Towu_2_FD_181712 | JGI IMG/M metagenome (GOLD analysis project Ga0233425, IMG submission 181712) | Freshwater microbial communities from Lake Towuti, South Sulawesi, Indonesia - Watercolumn_Towuti2014_140_MG | ecosystem: Environmental > Aquatic > Freshwater > Lake | place...
CGGAGGTGATTCTCCAGCGCATGCGCGTGGAAAACGGCCGGATCGTGCTGCCGGATGGGATGAGTTATGCCGCGCTGGTGCTGCCGGAACAGGATCACATTCCGCCGGAAGTCATCAGGAAAATCCAAGCGCTCGTGGCCGACGGGGCAACGGTGATCGGCCACCAGCGGCCGACCCGCGCCCCGGGTCGGCGAAGTTCCGAACAGGAGAACCAACAAGTGGAGCAGTTGGTCAAAGCGCTTTGGGGCGCGGACCAGCCGGGCGGGTCAGCGGTCCAAGTCCGGTCCATGGGCCGCGGCCGGTTTGTGATCGCCAGTAATCGCACGAAGGCGCTCCGGGAAATTGGCGTCGGCCCGGATTTTGAAATCGCCGGGCGCAGCGAACCGGATCTCGATCCGCTGGATTTCGTCCATCGCAAGACGGGCGATGACGAGTTCTATTTCATCCGCAACAAGACCAAGCAGCCGCAAGCGCTGACCTGCCGTTTCCGGGTTGCGGCGGAAACCAACGGGCAGACGCCCGAGTTCTGGTGGCCCGATTCAGGCCGCCGCAGTGTTTGCCGCGGTTGGAAAGCCATCGCCGGCGGTCACACCGAGCTGCTCGTGGAGCTTGGTCCCCTGGGGTCGGTGTTTGTGGTGTTCCGCAAGGGCGGTGGTACCGGCAAGGAACTCGACGCACTCGCTCGCGACACCTTCCCCGCGGCCGAAACCCCCGCGGCCTTGACTCTCGACGGGCCATGGCAAGTCGAGTTTCCCGAAGGCTGGGGCGCGCCGCGCACGGCGAGCTTTGAGAAACTGCAAAGCTGGACCGAGTCCGACCATGAAGGGATTCGGTCCTTCTCGGGCATCGCCACCTACCGGAAGACCTTCGAACTGCCGGAGTCGCTGGCGAACAAGGACAGGTTGTTCCTGCAACTGGGCGACCTGGCCGAAATCGCCGAGGTCACGCTCAATGGCAAGCGGTTGGGGCTGGCGTGGCTGCCGCCCTATCGGATCGAGATTTCCGGAGCCGCCCGTGCCGGCGTGAATCAGTTGGAGATTCGCGTCGCCAATCTCTGGGCCAACCGGTTGAACGCCGATTCGCTGCTGCCCGAGGCGAGCCGTTTCACGCGCAGCAACCTCGACCGGATTCAGACCGACCCGACTTCGGATAGTGGCTACGGCCGGGTTCCACGCGGGCCGACCCGGCCTGTTTATACGCAGATTCCTCCGTTGATGCGGTCAGGGCTGTTCGGGCCGGTCAGCATTATCACACCCGGAGATTCTTCGACTGATGCTAAGGCTGGCAGGGCGGTTCCACGAGCTGAGGGCGGACTACAATTACTCGGCAATCGCTTCCTCACCTTCAACACGGTCGTGCGCGTTCGGCAGATCGAGGTCACCCGGGACACCGCCCACGGCCCGGACGAATCGAGCGTCCACACCCCCGCCGAGGCTCGCACCTTCCGCGAGGCCATTGCAAAAGCATGGCCCGGCGCGCGCATCACTTGGGCGTTTAGTTGGCAGGCGCTCCATGATCCGCGGCCTGACTACCGCGAGTTGCGCGGTCTCGTCGTGTCCTATCACAAGCAGTTCGGCGACGAGATCACGTTCATCCCCGGCGCCTACTTCGCCAATATGTACAACACCCGCGAACAGGTGAATCGCGACCTCCATGAGGGTCTCCAGCGGGTTTCCGAAATCGTCGGCGACGGCTACCGCCCGAAGAGCGTGGTCGCCGGATTTCTCGCCGCCGAAAATCTCCGCTACCTCGCCGAGAAGGAAGGCATTCACGTCTGCCAGGGCAACATCTGGAGCCAATACGCCGTGGATAACGGCGACGGCGAAGGCTCGGTCTGCTACCCGTACTACCCGTCGCGCGAGCACTTCTGCAAACCCGCCCGCGGCCAGGACGACTTCATTGATTGCGTCAACCTCGACGGCTGGACCGTGGACTTCCTCTGCGCCCGGATTCCCGGCGCGCGCACTGTCAATGGCGAGCGCTGGCGCAGCCGCCAGGGCGTCGGGCCCATCGAGACGCTGCTCGACATGGGCACCGAGCGCGGCCTCAAGGCGATGCTCGCCACCACCGCCACCCATTTCGACGACGGCTTCGCGCGCAACGGCTTCGCCTGGGTGACCTGCGGCTGGGAGATGTGCCTGGTCGAGGGCCGCAAAATCTACGGCTACGGCGGCCGCAACGGCATGGAAGGACTACATCTATGGCTCACCCAAATCCGCAAACGCTGGCCCGACGCCCGACTCATCACCCAGGGAGAGTTCGGTGAACTCTGGCGAGCGCAGTTCAAGAACAACGACGAACTCGACTACCGTTTCGTCCACCGCGGCTGCGGCATCCGCGCCTCGGAAGCCGACCAGGAAATCCGCTGGTTCATGAACAGGGATTTCCGTCTCGCCCTCCTGGGCAACTGGAAGGAGAACGGCACGCCGAAGGTGATCGATTTCACCCGCTACGACCTCCCGGCCAGGGAACCTGCCGACCCCGAACCCGGCAAACACTCCCGCAACTGGAGCCTCATGAACCGCATCAACCAAAAAGGCCTCCGTCCGCAGGACCAGCCCGTTCCGCTTACGGAATTGACCACCGAGGAGCAATCCCTTATCCGGCGGCACTACCCGAAATTGTTCCCATCCGGCCCAAACCCCGAGTAATGAAAGGTCGACTATGACAAGCATCCGCAATACCTTCACCTCGCAGAAGGCCATTATGAAACGCAGAACTTTTCTCCGCACGGTCGCCGGACTCGCCGCCAGCACGGCGATTCCGCACTTCGCCATCGCCAAGCCCGGCAAGTCCGCGAACGGCAAACTGAACATCGCGTTCATCGGCTCGGGCGGCTGGATCGCCCAACAGGCTCGTAATCGAACCTGAAACAAGGATTGAATGGATCGAAACCAAACTCTCTAACAACCAATCACCCATGAACAAGTCTACATCCCGCGTCGTCACCATCCTGCTGCTTTGCCTCGCGCCGGGCGCCCCGCGCCTCCACGCCGCGCCGGTTTTGGCTTTGGCCGCTGGGAAGGCCCAGCCATTGACGATATCCGCTCGTGCCGAAACCTACGACGCGCGGGTTCATGGCCCGCAGATCCTCACACCGCCTCCCGGCCCGGCCCCGGCGATTAACGGCCCGAAAGTCTATGGCGTGCGCCCTGGTAGTCCGGTCATCTACCGGATCCCGACCACTGGCATCCGTCCGATCCGCTTCACCGCGAAGGATCTGCCGGATACCCTGCACATAGACCAGGCGAAGGGGATCATCACCGGCCGCGCGCCCGCAAGCACGGGTCGCCATGTCGTGACCTTCCGCGCGGAGAACGACCAAGGCAAGGACGAACGCAAGCTGACCTTCGTCGTTGGCGACAAATTAGCGCTGACTCCGCCGATGGGCTGGAACCATTGGTACACCCACTACCTCAATATAACGGACTCGATCATCCGAAATGCCGCGGACGAAATGGTGAAGAGCGGAATGGCTGATGTTGGATATCAGTACGTAAGTATTGATGATTGTTGGATGCGGATATCCCCATCCGTACTCGAAGACCGCCTGAAGAATGGCCCGGAATTTAGAAAGAAACGACTGAGGTTAATGGATCAGGACAGCAAAGTGGGGCAAGGGCGTGATGAAAAAGGGAATATTCTACCGGCTCGGGATTTTCCTGACATGAAAGCACTCACGGATCATATTCATGCGTATGGCCTCAAGGCGGGTATTTACAGCAGTCCCGGACCCTTTACCTGCCAGAGCTTTATTGGTAGTTTCAATTTCGAGGCACAGGACGCGAAGCAGTATGCCGAGTGGGGATTCGACTTGCTGAAGTACGATTGGTGTTCATACGGAAAAAAACACTGGGAACAGTTCGTTAACGATCCGGACTCAGGAGCTAAATACCCTTATGAGTTGATGGGTAAGCTCTTAAAACAACAGGATCGTGATATTGTGCTGAATATCTGCCAGTACGGTAAGAATGATGTGTGGAAATGGGGCTCGGAAGTAGGCGGTCATAGCTGGCGAATTGGCGGAGATTTGGGATGGGAAATGCAAAAGCAGGGTCTTTATGCTGCGGCAAAGAAAACACTTGCAATTCGTGAATTCAACAAGCCGGGAGCATGGAACGATCTGGATTACTTGATTATGGGAATGTGGACACCACCACAGGATATGGGCGGGAAGATGGTTAAGAAGGCTCTTACCCCAAATCAGCACTATACCTATTTCTCCCTCTGGGCGATGATGGCTACACCGCTCTTCTTCAGTGGAGATATGGGATCCGTCGATGATTTCATTCGCGGTATCCTATGCAATACCGAAATGATCGCAGTTAATCAGGATCCCTTGGGCCAATGCGCTGAGGGCATTCGGATCACCGATGAGGAGTGGATCTTGAAGAAAACACTGGAAGATGGATCTCTGGTGTATGGCTTCTTCAATCTTTCAGGAAACGAGGATCGCACCATCAAAATGAACGCCCGCGGCTTGGTAAATATGAAAGCCAGAGACCTGTGGCGGCAAAAGGATATCGGAACTGTAACCGACACCGACAGCTTTGCGGTTCAGGCAGGACCGCTCGGTTGTGCGGTGGTCCGGTTTTCAGGCAAACAAGAAACTAGAAAGCCATAAAACCACAGGGCCTTAATTGGGCTCGTCCGGCCGTCGGGTCGGACGGGCCTACCCCGGATGGCAGTCAGTCAGAACATCATGAAAACCAAACTATATGCCCTGATTCTTCTAGCGCTCACTCTCCCCGGGAGTGGATTCGCCCAGGCGCCCAAGCCTCTGGCCGAGCGGCAGCAGGAAGTTCTTTCGTGGAAATTTGGTTTTATGATATGCCACCTGCAAAATCACTCGACCGACCGCGGGCGGGCCGCGTCAGTCTTCAATTCCAACGTTACTGACCGCCCGCGTCGGTCAGTTCTGGCGTTGGGCAGAGGAATAGGTGAATTGTATGAAGCGTATCGAAAGAACGGCAATTAGTCTGGACATGAACACTAGCCGGCGGAATCTACTCGTGCTTGGTGGTGGCGCGGTCACCGCGGCTTTGCTGGCGCGACCCGGTGTTTTGCATGCCGGATCTGACGAGGTTGCCGCAAAGGCCGAACCCCAACGGGGCAAAGTCAAGATCAGGGACGTGCAAAGCGCCAGTATTGCGGATGAATATGTCTGCAACCTGATCAAGATCACAACAGACTCCGGCCTTTACGGGATAGGCGAAGCACGCTGCAAGATCCCGGTGGCGAAACAGGTCAAAGCATTCAAGGAGCTTGTCGTTGGTGAGGATCCGCTTCGAGTGGATTATCTCAAGCGAAAGATAATGGCGGCAATCAAGCGCCCATTATTGGGGGACATTGGCGTCATCGCTGGGATCGAGACCGCGCTATGGGATCTCGCGGGAAAGATCCTCAACACACCGACGTACAATCTTCTCGGCGGCTCGTGCCGAGACAAGATCAAGGTGTATTACGATCTCGCACCTGCGGATACACCGAAGACAACCGAACCAGCGCCCTGGGTCGAGTGCGCACAAAGAGCGAAGAAGGACGGTTTCGGGGCGATGAAGGTCGATATCTACAGGGGCGGCGGTGATGTGCCGGAATGGGTGCGGATTCTCCAGGCGATCCGAGCGGATGTTGGTCCCGATATGCTGCTCGGCGTGGAATTTCATTGGCGCCTGAATTCCGGGCAGACGGATAGATTTATCGCGATGACCGAAGCGGTCAACCTTTGGTTCATTGAGGATCCGATGCGGTACGATGCAAACCTGGCGCACTATCAGCGACTGACCGCCGCCGGCAAGATTCCCATCGTGGCCCTTGAAGCGATGCTGACACGGAAGAGTTTTCACGAGATGATAGAGAAGCGGATGTGTACCATCATCGAGCCGGACGCCCAGTACTGCGGCGGACTCTTGGAGCTCAAGCGGGTTGCCGATCTGGGCGAGTTGTATGGCATGGATACGCTTTGCCACAACATGTGCTCACCGATAGGAACGTATGCCCAGGCCCATGCCTGCGCAACGATCCACAAGTTCTTGGCCATGGAGAACGCCTGTGCAGACAATGTCATTCAACACGAGGGCTCGCTGTACCAGGATGGCTATCTTGTGCTCAATGACAAGCCCGGATTAGGAATTGAACTCAACGAGGACTATTGCCGTAAGCATCTGAGCAAAGGCTCAACCTATTTTGGCGCATAGGCATGGCGAAGAAGCGAGTTGTCACTGACATGTACCCAGCAAGCCGTTGCTCGCGACGGCCTACAGCCGCGCGAGAACGGCGACGTTCGACGACCAACAACGAATCATGATGAGGATCAAACGATGACTACACGATCCTGGATGCTTCAACTGGTTAGCCTGTTGTTTCTCTGCCATGCCTCGCCATCGCGCGCGCAGGTCGATTACGGCGAGGATCGCCCGTGGGATCAGCGGGCGGAATCGGGACCGGACGCGAAAGTGCCCGGTTGGTTCTACAACCTCGGTATTACCGGATTGCGGGCGCGGCTGGTGGCCGACGAACCGAAAGCCTTGCTGATCAAGTACGTCTTCCCCAAGTCGCCCGCGGATGGCCAAGTCAAGGTCGGCGACCTCGTCGTTGGTGCGGGCGGCAGGATGTTCCAAGAGAATCACCGCAACGGGTACGGCGAGAAGGTGTTCGGGGCCGACGGGCCGATTTCGGAACTCGCTCAGGTGCTCGAAGAGTGCCAGAGCGCCGACCGAAAAGGGAAGCTCCCGCTCACGCTCCGGCGCGGCAAGCAAATCGTCGAAGTGAGCCTCGACGTCGGGACCAAGTATGGAGCCTTTGCACCGACCTTCCCGCACAAGTGCCAAAAGTCGGACCGGATTCTCGCCGAACTGCTTCAGTACCTCGTGGACCATCAGCAGAAGGACGGCTCGTTCGGCGACCCCGTCCACAACACGTTCGCGCCGCTGGCGTTGCTGGCCAGTGGCGAAGCGAAGTACCTGCCGGCCGTCAAGCGGAACGTGAAGTACCACTGCGGCGTGACCAAGGCGAAAGACTTGTCGCTGATCAACTGGAGCTACATGAGCGCGGCCATCGTGCTCAGTGAGTACCATCTCGCGACCGGCGACAAAACGGTGTTGCCGGACCTGCAAAAGGTCCACGATCTCCTGGCGAAGAGCCAGTATCTCCGCATGTCGCAGATCGATCCAAGAGCGAAGAAATCCCACCCGGATAGTTTTCCGAAAGGGCCGAGGGATTCCTACGGCGGCTGGGGCCACAACCCCGGCTTTGAGGGCTACGGTCCTATCGCAATGCTCACCGGCCAGGGCGCTTTGGCGTATTCGTTGATGCACCGCTGCGGGATCACAATCGATCGCAAGAACCACGATGCCGCGTATGACTTCCTCAAACGGGGAACGGGCAAGAACGGCTATGTCTGGTACGGCGACCAAACGGGCGGAGGTCCGAAAAACTGGGCCGATATGGGCAGAACCGGCGCCGCAGGCATCGCCAACTTCCTCAGCCCTTACGACGATCCTGTCTACCGCGAACGAGCGCTGTCCCACGCCAGGGTGATTGGCAAGCACCCGCAGAGTTTCCCGGACACCCACGGTTCGCCGCCGATGGGCATGGCCTACGCGGCGCTCGCCGCGAGCGTCGATGCCGACGGCTTCCGCAGGCTCATGGATGCGAACCGCTGGTGGTTTACGATGGCCCACTGCACCGACGGCAGTTTTTACTACCAGCCGAACCGTGACAACTCCAACTACGGCTCCGACTCCCGCACGATTGCTTCGGCCGTGACGGCGTTCATCCTGACAATTCCCAAACGCGGCCTGGTGATGACCGGCAAGGAAGCAAACGCCGTTTCCAAGCCGGCTGCCAAGCCCCGCACCGCGGCCAAGCCGCTCAAAGTGTTCATCCTCGCTGGGCAGTCGAATATGCAGGGGCACGCCGCCATCTCGACTTTCGACTCGCTGGCCGACGACCCGAAGTCTGCACCGCTCTTGAAGGAAATGCGAGGCCCCGACGGCCAGCCGCGCGTGTGCGAACGGGTGTGGATCTCGTCCGTGGGCTGCCTCGGCGACGCCTACTCCGACCTGACCGAGGCGAAGGGCCGGCTGACGACAGGGTTCGGCGCCCCGGAGAACAAGATTGGGCCGGAGTTCACATTCGGCCTGACGATGGAGAAGACACGGAACGAACCGATCCTCATCATCAAGACCGCGTGGGGTGGCCGAAGCCTGCACACCGATTTCCGCCCGCCGAGCGGTGGAGCGTTTGCGTGGAGAGAGGCCGAACTGGTTGAGAAGAAGAAGCAGGGCGAGGACATCGAGCAGATCAAGGCGGGAAAAGCGATGGCCACCGGCGTGTATTACCGCGAGATGATCGCGCACGTGCGAAAGGTGCTGAAGGACATCAAACGCGTGGTACCCGGCTTCGACGAGACGCAAGGCTACGAGTTGGCCGGGTTCGTCTGGTTCCAAGGGTTCAACGACTACGTCGACGGCGGAGTGTACCCCGAACAAAACAACCCCGGCGGGTACGACCTGTATGCCGACCTGCTCGGCCATTTCATCCGCGATGTGCGGAACGATCTGTCGGCGCCGAACATGCCGTTCGTCATCGGGGTCATGGGGATCGACGGCCTGAGGGGCAACAACAATGCCCCGATGATGCACTTCCGTGAGGCCCAACGGAAACCGTCCACACTCGACGAGTTCAAGGGGAATGTGATCGCGGTGGAGACGGCCCCGTTTTGGGACGACGATCTCGAAAAGCTCCAGGAGCGCATGGAGAGTTTCTGGCCGATGGTCGACGCGAAGGTCGAGGAGGAGAAAAAGCAGAAACGGCTCAAGGCGGATTCTTGGGAGAACAAGATGAAGCTCATGGCGGAGAATTTCACCCCGGAAGAATGGAAACGCCTGTCGGGCGTGTCGAACGGCGGCTACCACTATCTTGGTGCTGCCAAAATCATGGCGCCGATCGGTCAGGCGTTCGCCAAGGCTCTCGTCGAAATCGAAACGGTCAAATAGCATCCATCGACACGGTGCCGCAGAAGACTCTGATTTCAAAACCTGTGTTGTCGGCCGCACCGGTTGACGGCCTTGTTAACCGCCGACCTCATGTTTCAGGTACTGTTTCCATGTGATGTGGGTTTGCTCCTCATCCTTGCCGCGCGTGATCAACAGAGTCGTCGAACTGTTCGCGGAATTGACCACAATGGTGTGAAATGCGAACGGGCGATCCTCGGATTCATCGCTGAAAACAACGGATCGGCCGACATCCGCCTCAATCCCCAGTTTTCCGTCGTTGGTACGGTTACGCGTTAACAGGTCTCGATAAAACGCGAGAACTTTGTCGACCGAATCCCCCGTTACCATTGTAGTCTTCAGCAATGTTGAAGGTACGGTACGGTTTCCGTCGGCGTCGATCGTGGCGGCGTCAGACATTTCCGATTTGCCGATCTTTGCGTCAGGGTACCGCCATTTCACGATTGTCCCAATCAATGTGACAGGTTCGTCGGCCGACGCGGCGACCGGCGGGACAGCCGCACACAATGCCAGTGAAATCAGCACGTTTGGAAAGAAACGTTCCAAATCAATTCTCCATTCAAGCGGGTATCCAGGGAGGAGTCGCAGCGACCCCGGCCTATACGGCTGCAACGCTTTTTCATCGCACCGGCTCATATTCTACTGGGCGCGTATGCGAGTGGGCAATTTGTCGAGGCCAGAATCATGCCAGCGGATCGGCGCGGCCGTGACGGGTCTTGACGGGGCGGGTCCATCAAGGGTCGAATGATCGTTCACGGACTCCTGTCGTTCGACGGGACGTACAATTTACCCCCAGCAAAAGGCTACTTAACATGGCACGCTCAATTTGGTCCGTGGCGCTCGCGACGGCGTTGGCAGGCTTGGTCGGCTGCAACGAGGGGAATTCTCCTGCCCCGGTTGCTCAGCAGGTCCCCTCCAGTAACGGGAACCCAGCCGTCGTGAAAGCCGAAGCGACAACTCCTTCCGCCGCCTCGCAGGAAAAGCAGGCACCAGGTGCCGCGGCCGCGACCGCACCCTCCGCGGCGCGCGCGGCAGGAGCTGGAGCGACGACCGGAAAACCGGCAGCCGCGCCGAATGGCAGCGCTAAGGCCGCAGTCACGCCGGGTGCCACGGAGACTGACCCCGAGCTGGCAGGGATCAATGACCCTCGCATCAAGTCCGCCTTTCAGCAGCTGAAGACGAAGCTCGCACAAGCCCCCAAAGACGTTAATGCTCGACTGAACATGATCAATGTCCTGCAACAAATCGGCATGACACAGGTCACTGGCGGCAATCGCGCTCAGGGAATGCTCCGCTTCATCGAGTCCGGAAAAATAGCGCGTGACATGATGACCGACGGCTCCGAAGTTCCCGAGCCCGCCAAGAACCTCATCAGCCAGGTATATTACAACGAAGCCTGCGCCCTTGCCGACGGTGGAAAGAACGAAGAGGCGCTGACGAGCCTGGGTGACGCGTTCGCACACGGCTTTTCCGACCTGAAGCTCTTGCACGAAGATACCGATCTGGCCAATCTGCGCAAGCTACCCGAGTTCACTGATCACCTGAAGAAGTGGGAAACAGCGGCCAAGGAAGCAGCGCGAAAGCACGCGACGGAGGAACTGGCAAGCGCGACGAGCTTCCCGTTCGATTTCCAGGTCACCGATCTGGAAGGTCAACCGCACAAACTGGCCGACTTCAAGGGAAAGGTCCTGATCGTTGACTTTTGGGGTACTTGGTGCCCACCGTGCCGGGCGGAGTTGCCGTCGTTCGTCAAGCTGCAGGAGACCTACGGCCCCGAAGGATTCCAGATGATCGGCCTGAACTACGAGAACGATAACTCGGACGCGACCGCGGAAATGGTCCGCAATTTCAACAAGACCCATAAGATCAATTATCCTTGCGCATTGGCGGACGATGCGATTCGGGCTCAAGTGCCTGATTTCAGTGGTTATCCCACCACGCTTTTCATTGATGCCACCGGCAAAGTGCGCCTCAAAGTGGTTGGTCTCCATGACTACTCGTTCCTCGAGGCCATAGTAACGGCATTGCTGGAAGAGTCCGGTTCAACCAGCGCGAGCGTTGATGCGGCCGAGGCGAAGTGAGCCGTAGGGTGGGTCGAGGTACTCCAAGGCCCACCAGCTTACAGATCTGACGCAGGCCCAGCATTTTATCGGCCCGAGGTACGCGACCGCGTCCGGTCCCGCTTGACCGGCGATCAAACGGCCAAGATGCCGGTAATTTGCGCCTACCAGCGCCGATCGTCCTGGGGTGTCGGCGGCGTTTGTCGGGCTTGCCACTGATTCGAGGTTGAAGATGACGGAAGAAGAACTGTTTCATGCCGCGTTAGCCCGTTCACCTGCCGAGCGGGCCGGCTTTCTCGATCAGGCCTGTTCGGGCAACGCCACACTCCGAGCGGCGGTCGAAGCCCTCGTGGCAGCTCACGAGGCTCCGGGGAGTATCTTGAACTTGAACCCTTCAGGAGCGAATCCGTCGGAGGGCGAACTGGCCGCGACGTTGGACTCGAACGTGGCGGCAGGGAAGGACCATGCCGCGACGGCGGAACATGTTCCCCTTTCGAGCGGCGCTCGGGATGTTCCGCCACCCCAGACCGTCACCACGGACTACCGTCGCGATGCGGCAGCGGGCGTGATCGTCGGCGGACGCTATACGTTGCAGGAAAAGATCGGCGAAGGGGGGATGGGCGAAGTCTGGGTAGCCAAACAGACCGAACCGGTCAAACGCAAGGTTGCGCTGAAGCTGATCAAGACCGGAATCGATTGCCGGACCGTGCTGCAACGCTTCGAGCAAGAGCGACAGGCGTTGGCACTGATGGATCATCCCAACATCGCCCGAGTGCTCGATGGCGGAATGGTTGGTGTGGACACGTCGCGGGGCGATCTGCTGCCCGGTCGCGAAGCGACCGGGCCACAAGGCCAGCCATTCTTCGTGATGGAACTGGTCAACGGTCTGCCGCTGAACAAGTTCTGCGACGAAATGAAGCTTACACTCCAAGCAAGGCTGGAACTATTCGTGCCGATTTGCCAGGCGGTGCAGCACGCGCATCAGAAAGGAATCGTGCACCGGGATCTCAAGCCGGCCAACATCCTGGTGACGATGATCGACGGCAAGCCGGTTCCCAAGGTGATCGACTTCGGCGTCGCCAAGGCGACCTCGGGCAAGCTGACCGAAGAGACAATGTCGACGGGCTTTGGCGCGGTGGTCGGCACACTGGAGTACATGGCGCCGGAGCAAGCCGGCTTCTCGGGAGAAGACATCGACACACGAGCGGACATCTACTCGCTGGGCGTGATCCTGTACGAACTGCTGACCGGCTTGCGGCCGATCGACGCCAAACGACTGCGCAGGGCGGCGCTTACGGAGATGATCCGGATCATCCAGGAGGAAGAGCCGTCGAAGCCGAGTACGCGGCTCTCCACTGACGAATCGCTGCCGTCGCTCGCAGCGGTGCGGCAGACCGAACCAAAGAAACTGATGGCGCTGCTGCGTGGCGAGCTGGACTGGGTGGTGATGAAGTGTCTGGAGAAACAGCGCGATCGGCGATACGAAACGGCCAATGCGCTGGCCCGCGATGTTCAGCGATTCCTGGCCGATGAGGTTGTCGAGGCCCAACCGCCCAGTGCGGGTTACCGACTGAAAAAGTTTGTCAGGCGGAACAGGGGACAGGTGGTCGCCGCGAGTCTGGTGCTGATCGCCCTGTTGGCCGGCTTCTCGGGCACGACCATTGGACTGTTTGAAGCGTGGAAGCAGGAGCAACTCGCAATCGCCGCCGCGAACAAGGAACGGAACGCCCGGCTCGAAGCGGAACGGCAGCAGGTCCGTGCCGAGAAGGGGGAAAAGCTGGCTGGCGAGCGACTGTTGCAGGTCGAAGCCGAAAAGAAGATTGCGGTCGCCGTGCGGGAATTCCTGCAGAAAAAGTTGCTCGCCCAGGCGGACGTTTCGGTACAAGCCTTTTCCCAGCTTAAGGACGGCGGGCCGCCGTCGGGCGTGAAGACGAAGATCAACCCAACCATTCGAGAGCTATTGGATCGCGCGGCCGCCGAACTGTCCGATGCGAGAGTTGAGGCAAACTTCCCGAATCAGCCGCTGTTGCAGGCGGAAATCCTGCTGACCTTGGGGGACACGTACCGGGGCATCGGCGAGGCCCAACGGGCGATTGGGTTTCTGCAACGCGCGGTCGCGATCCACAAACAACAGAATGGCCCGCAACATCGCGACACGCTGCATTGCATGTTCGCTCTCGCTTGGACTCACAAGGAAGCCGGGAATCTTGACACTGCACTGTCGCTGATGGAGGAAACCCTCATGCTCAGAAAAGCGACGCTCGGTCCGGACCACCCCGATACATTGTTGAGCCGGAACGACCTCGCTGCCACCTATTTTGATGCCGGCCAGCCCGACCTGGCCCTCCCGCTAGCCGAGGAGGCGCTTCCGCTCACGCGAGCCACACTTGGCTCGGAACACCCTTACACGATCGCCAGCATGCGTACTCTGGCCGAGGCCTACCTGGCCGCCGACAAACCGGACCTCGCCGTGCCGCTTGCTGAGGAGGCGCTGCAGCTCACGCGAGCCACGCTGGGCTCGGAACACCGCTCCACGCTGATGAGCTTGCAGACCGTCATCGCGGCGTATGAGAAGGCCGGCAGGCGGGATCTGGTGCTGCCGCTTTGCCAGGAGAAGTTGAATCTTGCGAAAGCGAGGTTTGGTCCGCAGCATCACAACACGCTGGCAGCGATGAACAACCTCGCGAAAGCCTACTACGACGCCGGCGAAGTGGACTTGGCACTGCCGCTGTTCGAGGAAACGCTGAGACTCACCAAAGCGACGCTGGGACCCGATCATCCCGACACGCTCCTGAGCATGAACAGCCTTGGAGCGGCATACCTTAACGTCGGCCGGCGGGACCTGGCTCTCCCGCTCCTGGACGAGGCGCTTAACGTACGCAAAGCCAAATTCGGCCCGGAACACCCTTACACGCTGGAGAGCATGAACAACCTTGCCGCGATGTACTGGCAGGAAAGGCGTTTGAATCAGTCCATACCACTCTTCGAAGAGATCGTGAAGATTCAAGAAAAGAAGTTCGGGCGCAACCATCCAGCGACGCAGTTCGCCGTGGCGAACCTGGGCGTCAACTACAAGGATGGCGGCCGGCTCCAGGACGGGATTCCGCTGCTCGAAGAAGCCTACCAGTCTTCCAAGAAGCTGCCTAACCTGCGCTTCGCTGGCATGGCCCTGCTCGACGGCTACGGGAAGGCCGGAATGTGTGAGCAAGCAGTCGGTTTGGCAAAATCGCAGTTGACCGAGGCGCGGAACGCATGGCCCAAGGATAGCCCGCAACTGGCCGGAGTGCTCGCCCAGATCGCCATGACCTATCTTGAACTTCAAGCAGGGGATGAGGCCGAGCCATTGCTCCGCGAGAGCCTCACCATCCGCGAAAAGGTGCAGCCAGACGCCTGGTCGACGTTTAACACCAGGGCGCTGCTCGGCGGCGCCCTGCTGGGCCAGAAGCAGTATGCCGAGTCCGAGCCGCTGCTCGTGGCGGGTTACGAGGGAATGAAGCAGCGCGAGGCGACGATCCCGGAACAAGGCAAGATCCGGCTGACCGAAGCCGTCGACCGGCTGATCGAACTCTACACCGCTACCGACAAGCCCGACGAAGTAACGAAGTGGCAAGCAATCAAGGCAAGGTCGCGAAATGACCGGTAGTGTTGCGCGACGTCGCGTCCGATCACCTCACCTCCGTCCCCTAGTATCTCGGTATTGACAGACAGAGACGATCCCATGACCCGAGCCTGGCTGCGACGGGAAATTCAAGGCTGAGCTCCAACCGGAAAGAAACAGAAAATCGGTGGTGCTGCCGACGTCTTCTCAACGCATGGAAGCAAGGACGAGAACGGGCCGCCTTTCTGGACGAAGCCTGGCCGGTGCCTCGCTCGAGTCATTGGAATGCGGCCAGCCGCTGCTGGTGGCGACCCACCCGACGACTTCTTTCATCGCTCACGCAAAGGCGCTAAGATGCAGTGAGGAATCGCGAGGAAGCAGTCGCACATTCGTCGGCCCGATCAACCCATCGATTGTCGGTCAAGGCAGCACTTCAGATGGTCTTTTCATGGATTCGCGCGCGTCGCCGCCGGCGTCTGGCTGCCTTGCCGTTTCCGGCTCCCTGGACGAATTACCTTGAACAGAACGTGGCTCATTACGCCTTGCTGACCGATGTCGAACGACAGCGGTTGTCGAGCGACTTGCGGGTGCTGGTCGTGGAAAAGAACTGGGAAGGGTGCGGGGGGTTGGCGATCACGGACGAGATCAAAGTGACGATCGCGGCTCAAGCCAGTCTGCTGCTGTTGGGCATTGAGCATGATTTTTACAGCCACGTGCTTTCGGTGCTTGTCTACCCCTCGACGTTCATGATTCCCCAACGGCCCGATCCGGATACGTGGCTGATCGAAGACGAAGAGGAACGGTTGGGTGAGGCCTGGTATCGCGGGCCCGTGATCCTGGCCTGGGACACGGTGCAGGCCGACGGCCGCGACTTGTCCCGGGGGCGAAATCTGGTGATACACGAGTTCGCTCATCAGCTGGATTTCGCGGATGGCATGATGAACGGCACCCCACCGCTGCGAGGCGGAACGCACCGTCGTCAATGGCGGAACGTCATGACCCGCGAGTACGAGGCATTGATCCGCGATGCGGACCGCGGACGAGCGACCGTGCTCGACGAGTATGGGGCGACCGACCCTTGCGAGTTCTTCGCCGTCGTCTCGGAGTGTTTCTTTACGCGGCCATTGGCGATGCGCGACCGGCATCCGCAGTTGTACGTGTTGTTGCAGGACTACTACGGCCAGGATACCGCAGCCCGCGAAGCATCCCGCGGCGCATCCCCGAGGTAGGCCCACGATGTCCGACTGTTCAGAGTCTCGCTCTCACTGATCGATCGCGTTGGACGGCACCTTTGTCCATATTTTCTGCGCCACGAAACCGGCCAACGCGCCCAAGATCCCGCCGGCCAGCACATGCAGCCATCCGAGTGGTGCCATCCTTCAACGATTGGATTCCCCGCATATTGATTGCTTTGCTGCCGGCCAAACGGCAAGTAGCACACATGGACTCTCGCTCGGACCAGGCAAGTTGCCCGGGGGCGAAGTGGCGCGGCTTGCCATCGGGCCAGCTCCAAACCATTCCCACCCGGCAAGCCAGCGGCATGCGCCTTACAGGAGCTAGAACGGCTCGAGTTCGAATTTGCTGATCGAGAAGGCAGTCATCCATGAGCCGATGAACAACTTGTCGGCGGGGATCATGGCGATTCCTTTGCAAACAACGGAACGATGCGCGAGATTATTGGATCCGAGACGACTTCGCAAGACTCCGCGGCCCCGAATCTGACGGGCCTTGACGGGGCGGGCCAGTCATGGGTCGAATGATCTTCTACTCGGATCCCGTCTGGAGTCACGATGATGCAGCTAACGATCGAGGGTCTCTGCAAGCGTTATCCAAACGGGGTGCAGGCGTTGGACCATGTCAGCCTGCCGACTGGGTGTCGCTGGATGCCGTGGTCAGCACCAGCAACGATCAGATTGCGATCGTGCCAGGCTACCTGCAGAAGGAATGGGCCAGCGAAGGCCGAAGGTATTTTCATTATCGTACGGAGGGTCGGATTCTGCATTTCTTCTCGGTGCTCTCCGCCCGCTACGAAGTGCTGCGCGACCGTTGGCACGGCAAGGTGGCGTTCGGGCGTGGCGGCGAAGAACGCGATTCCGAGTCCAGCCGACTTGACCAGGGTACCGATCAGGAGGTCGCGCTGGAGATCTACTACCATCCCGGCCATGAGTACAACCTGGAGCGAATGATGCAGGCCATGAAGGATTCGCTCGACTATTTCACAACCAACTTCAGTCCTTATCAGCACCGCCAGTTACGGATTCTCGAGTTTCCGCGCTACGCCCAATTTGCCCAGTCGTTTCCTAACACCGTCCCGTACTCCGAGTCGATCGGTTTCATCGCCCGCGTGAGGGACGACGATCCGAATGACGTCGACTTTCCTTACTACGTCACCTCGCACGAAGTAGCCCATCAATGGTGGGCCCATCAGGTGATCGGTGGAAACGTCCGGGGATCGACGATGCTCTCGGAATCGTTCGCGCAGTATTCGGCGTTGATGGTCATGAAGCGCAAGTTCGGTGCGGCTCAGATGCGGCGATTTCTGAAGTACGAACTCGACCGCTACCTGCTGGGGCGTGGCACCGAGCGCAAGAAGGAACTGCCGCTTGCGCATAACGAAAATCAGGGTTACGTTCATTACAGCAAGGGAAGCCTGGTCATGTACGCCTTGCAAGACTATCTCGGCGAAGAAACGGTCAACCGCGCGTTGGCCGAGTTCATCCGCTCGGTGGGATATCAGGATCCGCCCTACACCAATTCGCTGGAATTCCTCGATCACCTGCGGCGGGTGACGCCCGCCGAGTTACAGTACCTGATCGAGGATCTGTTCGAAACGATCACACTCTATGAAAACCGAGCCAAAGAAGTGACGTATGTCGCCGCGGACGATGGCGGATTCGACGTCGAAATCGTCGTCGCTTGCCGAAAGCTGCGGGCGGGCGAGTTAGGCGAGGAAACCGAAGTCCCATTGAACGATCTCGTCGACTTCGGAGTACTCGACGCCAAGGGCAACGTGCTGGTTCTGGAGAAGCATCGCGTGACGACCGCGGAATCGACTTTTACGCTGCATGTCACGGAGCAACCCGGTTCCGCAGGCGTCGATCCGTTGCACAAACTGATCGATCGCCTCCCTGCCGACAACACCCGGCCCGCCGTTCGCCGTTGAAGGGACGGGCCCTCATGAAGGCCGAAGGCCAGGTTCAACCTGGGCTGATAAAAAAGGCGGCGAAATTGCCGAATCCGAGATTGCCCTCGGGCACCGCGACGCCCATGCCCATCGCCAGCGACAACAAATAAGGCCATCGCCCCCGAGATTCGCCACGGAACGCCACAGGCGGCCACACGGACGGCGACGTGGCCAGCCTCGCCGATCCTGGCTTGCCGGGCCATCCGGTCGCCTCCCGAAATCGGACTTGTACAAAAAACAAACTGTGTCCTGATTGGCGACGGCTCCCACGGACCTCAGCTTGCCCAGTTTCCGGGGAAGTACCTACGCGAGGTGACGGTTGAATGCGGCTAATTCCACACTCAGCTTTGGGCCAGGTAGTCGATTACACGAAGGTCTGGCACTCGTCGAAACTCGGCCGCATTGGTCGTCAGCAAATCGTAATCGTAGGTAATGGCAGTGGCAGCGATCCAGTTATCGTGAGCGCCAATCGTAGATCCAGACTGGCTGAGCATTGCAATGATGTTCGCGTGGATTTCTGCAACGCGAGAATCCACTGGAAGGACCGCGACATTCGCAATGATGTTTTGGACAAATCGTAGGCGTTTGTCCCTGCGCTCGAGCGTGTTGGCTCGATGTACGCCTACCATGAGCTCAGATTGCGTGACAACACTGATCGCTGGCTCGCCATGTGATGACCACTTGTCGAGACGGACGCTGCCACCATCGCGTTCCCAGCGAATAAACACACCCGTATCGATCAAGATTCCCATGGGTCATCCAATTCCCCCAATGACTGCCGAATCGAGAGAACATCCCGTGCAAAGGCTTCGGTGTCTTCACCAAGTCTCGAACTGTCGCGAAGGGCACGATCCAACTCCGCCAAAGAATGCAGTTTCTCGATCGGCACGATCCTTGCCAAAGGAACATGCCCTTCAGATAGTTCGAGAGGCACACGGTTGCGGGAAACCTGCTTTGCGATTTCCGAAAGGCTAATTGTCGTTGTGGAGATCTCGATTCTTTCCATGGCAGTCTCCTCTTGAGCATTTTAGCTGCCGCAATACTTTGGGACAACGGCCGCGAAGCGGCCTATCCCACCACCCGAGGCCCGACGAAGCGGCCAAGTGGCCAACTCGCCCCCTGCGCCTCCTTCGCGGCCGCTTGGGACCAATTGGCCGCTTGGTGGCCTGGGGGCGCTTCGGATGCATCACCCATCAGTGCAAAGATGCCAGATCGTCGCAAGATGCCAGTTCAAAATAACCGAAGTGAACTATCTCCTTCGTTGGCGCCTTCGTCGCTCCGCTGGCAGCGAGCCCGGCTCCATGGCACGGACAACCCCTCACCGTCCCAGACCGACGCGCGCTCCAACGCCCCACCAGTTCCGCGGGCGAATCGAGCGGGGAACAACGGCAACGCTTTCGGCGGCGGTATTGGATCACCTTGACATACGCGAAACGACTCTCTGCGCCGTCTCAGCAATGGCGCTGTCTTCCGAATCCGCCTCGTGCTTCGCAAACTCGACATATTTCCTTGGAGGTGCAACGCCGAAGTTGTAACCGGATTCTGTTTTGCGGAAGAAGACTGGGACATTGGCGATGAATTCGCGGAGCAACACGGGGCAAAGTGCCTTGATGAATTGAATCGCTCGCTCGGAATCATGCCGTGCAGCGTTCACCAGATAGCCGCCAATGACGTAATCCAGTCCCGCAAATTGCCCGACCGTTGCTGAACCTTCGCGCAAAGCGTTGTCGATGTCCCGAATTGCGTTTTCGAGTTCATAGCTAACGTTGAGCTCGCAATGTAACAACTCAAGACCGGCTTCATTTGCCACGAGGCACGAACCAGTCTTGCTGGCTATTCGACGCCCATGCAACGTATCTTCAACCAATTGATCAATCGTGCTCACAGTCATCCCCTTATCGTGGATCGAAGACTTCCAATCCGGATTTGAGAAGTCGACGAACAACTTCGTTTTCGACTACATCGCGTTGCGCGTCGGTCAATGAGCGGCCAAGCCAGCCGCGGCGGTGATCGAGTCCCCATCGCGTTCGACCGCCAAATCATGGCTGGTCCAACGGTTCGCCGCCAGCCCTCGAACCGACGTCGCACTGGCTATATCACTACGCTCCCTCGGCACCAGCGCCCGCCAAGCCGCCAAGCCAAGAAACGTCGCCGCGATCAGGCTCCAGACCGCAAGCCATGTCCGAGCAACCCGCGAACCGTGGTTTGGCGCCGCGATCGGCTGCCGTGCCGAGCGATAAGGCAACAACCGCGCTGGCACAACGGCCCGACGGTGGGCTGATAAAACTTCGAGTACCTGACCAGACGAAATCTGTTGCGCACCCCCATCTGAATCCCTCGGCTCCCCTCGCCCCATGCGACCGTGTATTCCACGGTTGCATGGGGAGAGGGGCGGGGGGGTGAGGGGAAGACAGAAGAAATCGCACAACTCAGCTACAGCCACGGCTGTCCGCGATCGTCCCTGCCACACGGACTCGCCGCTCGAATCGCAGTCCGAATCAAGCTCCTCCCCTGGCAGCCGATCGTCGAACTCCCGCCAGTCCGGCGTATCGGCCAGCAGTCGATCGTGGCAGTGAACAGATTGGCGTCCCGGAGCAACCATCAACGATTCCGGCAGTTCGAAAATCGAATCAAGCACGCTGAGCGCGCAATCGCACCGCGCGAGCGGCGAGCGGCGGCGGCGAGCTGCGGCGGCGAGCTGCGAGCGGCGATCATTATGCGCCGACGAAGGGGGCTCGTCGAGCATCGCAACAAAGTCTGAACCGCGAAGCTCATCGACGCTGAAGGCGTCGTTCTGTCAGCCCAGGCCGAAGGCCTGGGTGAACCGCGTCGGAACAATCGACCCGGGTCCTGTAAGGACCGTTCATTGAATTAAGACCCGACGCGTGGCGTGGCTGGAGCTGAGGCTTCCAGCCAATGCCGGTCCATTCCATCCCCCGACCCACATCTCGTTCCGTTTCGGTCTCGCCGTCGCCTGACCTGTCCGCAACATCCATCGCTCGACCGAAGAGCCAAGCGTCGCGCGACTGTAGCACAGATCGTAACAATCCCCTGGACGAGCCAGGGGCATTCGGAGGCAGCCAACGCCGATGTGGCTCCGATGGGGGTGGGAGGCAATGCGTCGGGATTCGCAGTTCGATTTTCCGTACCGGCAGTTCCGACTCGGCGGGGGCTGGAAGCGCTGGAAGCCCCCACCACTCCTCGCATGAAGAAACCCTTTGCGCCTTTGCGAGAACCCCTATTTCTGTTCATCACGCAGAGGCGCAAAGACGCAGAGGAGCGGCAAGGGGCGAGCGGCGATTCATCCGTTTCGCCGTGCGAGCAAACGAGCAGAGTCCCCCGCCGACGTTTGCTCGTTTTGCTCGCAGACGTTTTCACGCTGGGCTCGGGTGAAGGGGGGCTTTGCTTTGGAATTGGGCCGGCGGCACGGCGTCAGCCGTACGGCAGGTGCTTTGAAGGTGGACTATTATTGCCTCAAGAAGCGTATCGCCAAGGCGGAGGATTCGGAGTCGGCTGGCAATTGCGCTGGGAGTGGGCCGGACCCGACGAGGTCGCCATCGTAGCCTGCATGCGCAAGCTACTTACGATCGTGAACACACTGATCAAAATGGATCTGCTCTGGAGTAATGAAACGGCGTCCCAGGAAACTCCTGAGACGCTCCGGCGTCATTGACGCACCATCGACGTGACTATCCCTCGCGGAGTTGTGTCCCCACAGAGCTCCGTTCCGTTTCGCCACGCGCCCACAACAATAAAAACTATGTCCATCACCTACAAATCCATTGAACACCGGAGTCATGCCTCAAAAAATCCCGGGGGTTTGGGGGCTGGCCCCCAACAGAACTGCCGATCCGTCCTCCATTCACTACGGAATTCAAAAATGTTTTTGAATCGCCTATTGACCAAATTTAAGACGGTCGCTCTCCCAGGAAATACCTGGAAGTTCTGGTGGGCCTCGGAGTACCTCGACCCACCCTACAGATTCTCGGAATCCGATCGCGCGAAGACTGCATGTCGAGCGCAACGCGTTTCCCACCGATCAATGGGGACTTCTTATCAGCCCAGGTTCAACCGCCACGGGTTGCAGTACGTCGAGGTACTCCGACAGCCCCCCCGACTCGCCGCGCTCCGTTAGATATCCAGCGGCTCGGTGGCGTCGCCGAATGTTGATAAGGGAGTGCCGAACTGATTCATCAAGCTCAGGTAGAGCCCCGACAGTTTTCGATCGGGGCTGTTTTCGAAATCGAGGCTGCGGCCGGTCTTGAGTTGCCCGCCGATGCTTCCACCAATCAACAGAGGAACTTTCGGCGCGTTGTGCGCCGTCCACTGTTCGTTCGCCAGGATGACGCAGCAGTTGTCGAGCACCGTGCCGGCGCCTTCCTGCATGGAATCGAGTTTTTCCAGCAGGTACGCGTATTGCTCGACCCAAAATCGTGTGATCGATGCGAACTCCTTGCCCTGCCAGGAATGGGAAAAGCTGTGGTGATCGTCGCGCAAGCCGAGGAACGGATAGACCTGTCCCGACAGGTTGTTGGTCAGCAGCATCGTGGCGATCCGCGTGCGATCGGTTTGGAACGCCAGGGCAATGACGTCGCTCATGAGCCGCGCATGTTCATCGAGTCGGTTCGGCAGACGATTTGCCGGCCGCCGCGAACGAATGGAGGCGTTCCATTCGGCATTCTCGCGCTGCGTTGAGTTCATCTTTGCCAATCGCTGTTCGACCTCACGCACCGACGTGGCGTACTCGTCGATCTTTGCGCGGTCGGTCGTCGAAACTTTGCGGGTCACGTCCTGAAGTTGTTCGAGAACGTAATCGAGTACGCTCTGATGCGTGCGATTGCCTTGGCTCTCGAACAGACTGTCGAATGCCAGGGACGGATACAGTTCCGACGGAACGGGCGCGACGGGAGAACTCCACGACACGTGGGAGGAGTACATCATCGAGTATCCCGATTCGTGGAACCCGCTCACGGGTCGCTCGCAGGCGAGCACCAGACTGGGTAGCGCGGTGCTATCCCCGATCGAATGAGCGAGAATCTGATCCATACTCGTGGCGGCGCGGATTTCCCGACCGCCCTTGGGCTGCACCCCCGTGAGAATGCCGGCCGCTCCGCGGGCGTGTCCACCCACGACGCTGTCCGGATGCCGCAAGCCATGGACGAAGTTGATCTTCTGCTTGAGTCCCTGCAACGATGCGAACACGGGCCCCAGCTCCATCTCGGCGCCGTGGCCTTTCGTCCACCACTCCGCCGGATGAATGCCGTCGCCGAAGAACAGAAATGCAAAACGCTTCGGCGGCGCATCGCCGGCATCCTCTGCCCCTTCGGCCACGACTCGAGCCGACTCCAACCACGGTAATGCGACAGTCGCGCCTATTCCCTGCAGGATTACCCGTCGCGAAATCTTCGGTGTCATGGCCGTCTCCGTGTTGCAATCAACTCGTGTTCAGTTTCCTTTGGTACCGGTGCTGCTTTCGTTGCCGCGGCGATTGCGGAACTGCGAGCTCCGCACGACCGTTTCAAACATCGCCGAAAACCGATACTCGTTCTGCTCCAGCGACCGCTTCATTTCCTTCAGCAAAGGTTCGTCGGACAATATCACCGATCGTCCCAGCGCGTAGCCCAGGAATTTGCGGCAGAGCGTGCGGACGAAGTCGTCCCGGCGAGCCCGTTCAATATACTCTATCAAACCCGCAATGCCTTGTGCAGTTTTGCCGTCAGGCAACGTCGCCCGATTATCGATCGTCCGATCGGCCAGGTCCCTGGTCCTCGCCCGGCCGATCGGGTCGAACCCCTCCAGGGCCATGCCCAGTCCGTCGAAATGCAGGTGGCACATGGCACATTTCGGGTTCTCGGTGTGAGCCACGATCAGTTCGCGAATGGTCTTGGCAGCCTGTTTTTCATTCGGCGGCAGTTCCGGTACGTCATTAGGTGGAGGCGGAAAATGCTGGCCGAGCAGGTGATGCACGGTCCAAAACCCGCGTTTCACCGGACTGGTTCGCTCGCCCTTGGACAGTTTCGTCAGGATCACTCCCATCCCGATCATTCCCCCTCGACCTTCCATTCGCAACCCGGATACGAGATGCCATTCGGCAGGGTCTTTCGACAGCCGATGATACTGCTGAGCAATCTCGCCGCCGTAGTGCTTCGCCAGCGGACCGTTGACGAAAGTGGCGTCGCCGTGCAGCAGTTCGAGAACCGACCGATCGTTTTGAATCGCATCGATTGCGAAGCGGGTTGGCTCTTCAAACATTGCTTGGCGCAAAGCGTTGTCGTAGCCGGGAAATGCCGGAGCATTGATCGGATCTTTCTCGAGATAGTCACGATAGCGCAACCATTGACCGAAAAACTCGCGCGCGAATCCGTCGATCCGCGGATCGCTGAGCATCCGCCGAGTCTGCCTGACCAGCTCCGACGCGTCACGAAGGTTACCACGCCGTGCCGCCGACATCAGTTCGGCATCGGGCAGGGACGACCAGAGGAAATAGCTCAACCGACTGGCCAGCTCCTCGTCGGCAAGCGGCTGGATCTGCTCACTCATCGGGGCATGTGAGAAATGCAGGAAGAAATCGGGCGACATCAGCACGGCAACCAACATTCCCCGCAGCGACGACTCGACGCTGTTTCCGCGATTGCGCAGATCGCTGTAGAGATTCCGCAGCGCCGTCCGCTGCTCGTCACGCAGCGGCCGACGAAACGCTCGCCCCGCCAGCGACTCGATATCCGATACCGCTCGCTGCTCCGCGGCCTGCAATTGTTCGGCATGCAGGGCGAGCCCCGCGCGGATCCGCTGGAAAAACCCATGGACCAAGTCGTACTGCTTGTCAGCTGCCTGCGGCTGCAGCGTGCCCTCGACGAGCTTCACGCCCAGCTTGTCCAGGTATTCTCTCTCGAATTGCGCGAGCAACTCCTCGTGCACCAGCTCGGGATCTTCCGCTCGTAGAAAATCGAATCGCTTGTCGTGCAGCACGTGCCGCTCGGCTCGTTCGAACCAGACAAAGCCCCGCAACAGGGTTTCCGTGCTCTGCGTGACGAAATCGAGCTCACGCCACAGGTGATCGAGTTCCTGCTGTTGGTGCTGGTCGAGCACCTTCTGCACGAGCGGCAGGTCGTCGCGAAAAAAGCCTTCGACCAGATGAAACCCCGCCGCCAGACCGCGGTCCGGATCGACATAGAAAAACCGATTCGGGAAGGTGCTGCAAAACAGTCTGGCTGGTCCCGACAGGGATTGGGCCACGTCGCCATCCGGATGAATCAACAACTCGGCATTCGCAGCGTACTTCTCCGTCCCTGGCCTGCCGACCGTCGGATAGACCAACACGGCATCGTTGCGCGAGCGGCCGTCGAGTTCACATTCCAGCAGCAGCTGTTTTTCGTGCAGTTCCTTGAGCAACGCGGAGTTGAGCGGAATCTCGATCGTGGTCGGAACGATGGCGGCAAAGGAGGTGGCCTCCAATTCACCGCCGGCCGGATGCTTGCCGAACGCGAGCCGCTCGGCCGTCTCCGGCGCATGCTGTTGCAGCAGGTCCCGCAGCGCAACGACCTCCTGCTTTTGCCGCTCGTCTTCGTTGCGAGGATGGCTGTTCGATTTACTGAAGATTGCGTTTCGCACAATGACGACCGGTGCGTCGACAGGCGCGCCTTCCGCCGCCGGCGTCGCGGGGAGATCAGGGCCGTCTTCGCTCGGCCGATCGAAGGCCCGCGAAATGTTCAGGTAGAGTGTCGTGCCTTTGTCGGCCGTTGGTGAGTTTTGGGGAGCGTTCACGCGGGCAAACGCGATTGTTGCCTTCGCGCGAAAGTTGCCGGGGTCGAATTGATCCCGCGCCGCCGCCTCTTGCGCTCGGAATTCGAGGTGCCGAATCGGCCAATTCCCGGCATGAGACTGAATCATCGCTCCTTCGCGATGCGGAAACTTGCGTTGAAAGAACTCGATAAACCGCTGCAGCTCCGTCCACGGCGCAGGCTGCGCGCGCGGATCCGCAGCTGCGGGAATGGCATCCCAAAGCTGGCCGAGCCGTTCGAAGAAACCCGGCATGATCCGCGCCGCCTCGGGAGTCGCTCGCCTGGCATCGGTTGCCGCACGCGAAGCATCTTCAAGTGTTTGCCAGACCAGCGACAGGTACTTGGGGCTGAGTTGACTTCGGGCAGCCCAGGCGGCGATATCGAGTTCCTTGTCTGCAGCGTCTCGATATCGATAGCGCCACGCGGCCTCGAGATACTCCGCGATCCGCACCGTTTGCCGCTGGTAGAAATCAATAATCGCCTGTTCGGTCAGTTTCTTTTGTTCGTTGTACGACGTAACCGGAAACGGCGCGAAGGTGATGCCGTCCGTCTTTAATACCAGGTGCTCGGAGACGGTCTGGGCCGCGGCCAGGTACTTTTTCAACAGGCCGGGCCGGACACCCAGGACCTCACCCGTATTGTCGAATCCTTCGCCACCCGCGGGATCGGGTGGAAAGTCCCGCGTGGGGCGAATATCGACCCCCGTCAGGTCGCGGATTGACCGGTCGTACTCGGTGTTCGACAGCCGTCGTGGCGGGACCGCACCCGGATCGCCCGCGCGCTTCTCGGCCTCCTCGAGCAGAATCGCTTCCAAGATTCCGACTGCCTGCATGCGCTCGTCGATCGTCGGTTGCGGCTCATCGTCGGGAGGCATCTTGCCGTCGCGAATAAACTCGATCACGTGACTCCAACGTCGAAAATCGGCGACCACTTCGCCGGCCTTCGTATAGCGGCCCAGGTCAAACTCACCTCGAACCTTCTCCCCCTGATGGCAGCGTCGACAATGCTTGACCGCGAACGGCTGAAACTGCTCGGCGAAAGGATCGCCGGCCGGCGCCGCCGCGACAGCAATCGCAGCGCCGAAAAAGATCGTCGCAGACGTAAACGACAGCCGCCATCGATTCATTTGTCGCTCGCTCTCCTGTGCTCGGTTGCTCTCGAGCATTCCCGCAGCCGGCTGTTTGCCACGGTCTGATTCTAGATTCTCGCGATGCGATCGCCTAGTGACAATTCCAGTGGATCCCCAATCCGACGATTCCAACGTTCCCTGGATTGCATCAGGCCGCGCAAGTTTCCGATACTGTGGGCAACGTGAAGATCCAGGCACAGGAGCAGTGGAAGCATGAGCGACGTCGAGAATGGCAGCAAGGCGCCGAGCGCAAGGACTGAGGCCGAGATCCGCATCTCGAGCCGCGATCTGCGGCAGGACATTTCATTTTTCACCGGGACGTTGCGGTTTCGCCTGGAAAAGATTCTTCCCGCCGATGATCCCCGTGTTGCAGTGCTGTCCGGCCATGGTGTCCGATTGCGATTGCAGAGGGATGCGGCCGAACCACCGGGCACGTTGCGCATCTTGACGGACGACCCCGCGGCGTTTGCCGCAGGCGCCAGCGAACTCACGGCACCCAACGGGATGCGTGTCGAGATCGGGATGCTCAATCCGCCGTTGCAGATCCCGATCACCGAACATGCATTTGTGGTGCGACGACTGCGCGACCAGGATCCCTGGGTGATCGGCCGCGCCGGAATGCTATACCGCGACTTGATCCCGTCGCGGCTGGGCGGCACGATCATTGCCAGCCACATCCGAATTCCCCACGGCGGGCCCGTGCCCGACATGGTGCACTATCACTCCGTCGGTTTCCAATTGATCTACTGCTACCAAGGCTGGGTCGATCTCGTCTATGAGGATCAGGGCCCCCAGTTTCGACTGCATGCCGGCGACTGCGTCATCCAGCCGCCCGAGATACGTCACCGTGTCTTGTTCGCCTCGGACAATATCGAGGTGATCGAGATCGCGGTGCCGGCCGAACATGTCACAACGATCGATCACGACATGACACTGCCCAACAGCACCATCAACTCCCAACGACGATTTCAAGGACAACGATTCGTTCACCACAAGCTGGCAGACGCGGTTTGGACGCCTTTCCGCATCCCGGGATTCATCCATCGGGATACGGGAATCAGCGAGGGCACCCATGGCGTGGCGAATGTGCAGGTGGCGAAATTCCAATCGGGCAATCCGCCCGCAACCGCGCATTCAGGAGACATTCTTTTCAATTTCGTGCTGCAGGGAACGATGACACTTCAAGGCGTACAGCAGCCCGCCGTCGACATTTCACGCGGTGATGCTTTCGTGATCCCACCAGGCATGTCGACTCGCTACGCGAATTGCAGCACCGATCTGGAACTGCTCGAAGTTGCCCTGCCCGGCGTTTTTGTAACGTCGATCGGCACCGATTAAACAGACGGAAAGATCGAAGCTTCCAGATTCTCAACTCGAATCGCGATATTCCGCACCGTATCACGGGATGCGACGCTCAACCGAATCCAGGAGCACTCTCATGAACTTGGCCGAATCGCCTCTTGATCGTCGTGGCTTACTGCGCGCCGGCGTGGCCACCGTGGCCTTGGAGATAGGCAATGCGGGCAGGTCCGCCGCGGCTGTCGACGGCTGGATCTTCGTGCATTACAGCCGGCCGATAGCGCCGGTAGGGATTAGCCACGGATGAACACAGATAAACACTGATCGAGGTCAGGTCCGCCAACCGCCCCGACGAAGCGGCGACGTGGACGCGGGAACGAGACGCTTATCCCATCACCCCCGTCCCCTGGGCTGATAAAATGTACCCATTGATCGGTGGGAAACGCGTTGCGCGCGACATGCCGTTTTCGCGCGCTCGGATTCCGAGAGAAGACCTGGCAAGAAAGAATCGTTCGCCCCTCTCCCAGGAAATGCCTGGGAGTTCTGGTGGGCCTCGGAGTACCTCGACCCACCCTCGACCCACCCAACGGACTTGGGTCGAACCGGTCACGACGCATGATGTTTCCCAGCCAGCACGTCGGTTACGATTTAGCTTGCTCGGTTTGGACAGTTGGACGGCTGACTGCAGGGAATCGGTGGGTTTTGAGTGCCGCTCGATAGTTTGTGCTTTTGAAAGTTCACTATGATCAGCTCACACATTCAGCGAATGCGCGGGAAGCTTCGCGCCGGCGAGATTGTCTTGGGACTCGGAGTGGGGCTATCCGATCCGACCGTTACCGAAGCGGTCGCGCCCAGCGTCGACTTTGTCTGGATCGACCTGGAGCACAACGCACTGACGACCGAGCGAATGCTCGGGCACTTGATCGCCGCGAGGGCTGGAGGTTGTGCCGCCATTGTGCGGATACCGACCAATGACGCGGGCTGGGTGAAGCGTGTCCTGGATTCGGGCGCGGAGGGAATCATCCTGCCACGAGCCTATTCGGCTGCCGAAGTGGCTGAATTCGTTTCCGCCTGCCGGTACCCGCCGCTGGGTACGCGCGGTTTTGGTCCGCGGCGGCCGATGAATTATGGGCGGACCGAGCAGCAGACTTATTTGCAGCAGGCGAACCGCGAACTGTTCGTCGTCGCGCAGGTCGAGACCGTCGAGCTGCTCTCCGATCTCGATGCGGTGCTCGCCTTGGACGGGCTGGACTCGCTGGTGCTTGGTCCCCAGGACCTTTCCGGATCGCTGGGCAGACTGGGGGATACCTCGCATCCGGACGTCGTTCAGGCGATGAGAACCGTCGCCGACAAGGCGAAGGCGGCCGGCAAATTCATCGGCGCGGGATTGGGTGCTAATCCGAAGTTCGCTCGGCTGCTGATCGAATGCGGCGTGCAGTGGTTGCAAGCAGGAAATGACTTTGAATACCTGATTCGCGGCTGCGAACAGACGTTCCGGGAGATTCGAGACAGCGTATGAAAGAAGCCTGCGGTCTGTGCGTCATTGGCGCGGGTGCGATCGCCGAGCGGCACATGCAGGCGTACGCGGGTCTGGAAGGAGTTCTTCCACGCTGGATCGTTTCTCGATTCGAGGCGGACGTCCACCGTTTTGCGCGCAGCTGGAAGTTTGCGGACGCGGGGACGAGCATTGAGCCCGCGCTCGCCGATCCCAGCGTGGATCTGGTGCTGATCACCTCGCCCAGCCCGCTGCATAGCGAACAGGCAATACAGGCGATGCGGGCGGGCAAGGACGTGATCGTGGAGATTCCGGTCGCCATGAGCTGGACGGAGGCACAGCGCGTCGCCCAGGTCGCCGGGTCGCTGGGGCGGCGGGCGTGGGTCTGCCACACGATGCGATCCGCCGCCGCATTGCGCGAGGTGAGACGGCGCGTGCGCGGCGGCGAATTGCATTTGTCTCAGATCTGCGGGTACTTCGGCATTCCGCGTCGGCGTAACCAGGGTATGGGAGGCGTGGGGACGCGCACCTGGATCGACAACTTGCTTTGGCATCACGGGTGCCATATGGTCGATACGGCGCTGTGGGTCCTTGGCATGCCGGTGGTATCGCGCGTGCAAGCGCTGTTCGGGCCACTTCATCCCACGTTCGGGATGGCGCTCGATACGGGCGTCCAGATGGTTGCCGCTGGTGGCGAATTGATCACGAATGGGCTGAGCTACAACGTGGAGGAACCGATACTGCGATTGCAGTTTATCGGCACGGAGGACGTGCTGACCTTCGTCAACGGCCGGCTTACTAATGAGCGCGGCGAGCAACTCTTTCCGGAGTCGTCCGTCGTGGATTTGACGGTCCAGAACCGCGAACTGCTGCACGCCTGGCGGAGCGGCGAACCTTCGGAATTCGATCTCGCAAGCATCCTGCCGACGATGGAAGTCCTCGGCAGGGCGCAGCGATCGGCCGATGAGGTGCAGACATGATCGATGGCTATGCCCATTGCGGCCTCTCGAAGTACCGGCCCGTGGAAGACGTGCTCGACGTGATGCGGAGTGCCGGCGTGGATCGCGCCGTACTCTGCCAGCCTCTGCTGTTCCACAAGTACGGTGTTGTGGGGCTGGAATTCCGTGCCACGTGATTCCATCGCGATTGCCAGTCGGTACAATTCGGCGATCCAATTCATTCCGCGCGAGGGCTCGCCATGTCCCACGACGATCCGTCGATCAAGTACGGCATGTTCATCATGCCCTTTCATCCGCCCGGCAAGCCGCTGGCTCAGGGTTACGACGAGGATCTGGAGTTAATCGTCCTCGCGGAGCAGCTGGGCTTCTCCGAGTTCTGGATCGGCGAACATCACACGATGAAGTACGAGACGATCGTGATGCCCGAGATGTTCATCGCCCGCGCGCTGGGCGAGACGCAGCGGATCCGCATGGGGCCTGCGCCGGTCTGTTTGAACCAGCATCACCCGGCGCATGTGGCCAGCCGGCTGGCGTTCCTCGACCATCTCTCCAAGGGCCGGTTGAATCTCTGCTTCGGCAACGGCAGTGTCACCGCCGATCAGGAGCTCTACAGTGTCGATCCCAAGCAGGGCGGCGCGATGGCACTCGAGGCGATCGATTGCATTCTCAAACTCTGGAGCACCGAACCGCCGTACGAGCACCAGGGCAAGTTCTGGAAGTTCCAGCTCAAGGACAATGTCGATCAGGAGACGCTTATCGGCTTCATCCACAAGCCGCTGCAACGACCTCATCCGCCGATCTCGATGCCGGCGATGAGCGTCAACAGCTTCAGCATGAAGATCGCCGGCCAGCGGGGTTATCAGCCGTTCTCGCACTGTCTGGTGACCGGTAACGTCGTCGCCGATCAATGGCAGACGTATGCGCGGTCCGCCGAAGAAGCCGGCCGCGTGCCCGATCGGAGTGAATGGAAGGTCTGCCGCTCGATCTTCCTGGCGGACACGACCGCGGAGGCGGTGCGTCGCGCCCGCGGGAATTCACTGGGACAGAATTACGAGTACATCGGCCGGCTGTTCGACAAGGGGCTGGGACGGAAGATGTACAAGCGCGATCCCGCGATGTCCGATCGCGAATGCAACCTGGACTTCCTCATGACCGAGCAGATCATCGCCGGAGACGTCGACGAGGTACTCCGCCGACTGCTGGAACTCCGCGAAGAGACCGGTCACTTCGGCATGCTGATCCTGATGAGTTATGATTGGGACGACAAGGCAAGCTGGATGAGAAGCATGGAGCTGTTTGCACGCGAACTGATGCCAGCGCTGAATAAGGCCGTCGGAGCGACCGCGGTTTAGGCGAAAACCATGAACAGCACGACCGAGCCTGCGCGTGGGATCGGCGCCCCGCAGTCTCCCGCCTTGCCGCGGGGCGTCTGGGAGTGGCTGCGCGTCTTCGGGCCTGGCGGGCAGTTCCAGCAACTTGACTTCCATTCCGGCCGGCGGTAGCTTGACGCCTTTTGATCCCCCATCGATTTAGAGAATGCCGTACCGCCTGCTTCGATTCGCTCTACATGACAGTTACCCTGAGCCGCGGATGTTTCGGCAACCGGCGCGGCTGAAGGAGGCCTACGACGTCGTCATTATCGGAGGCGGCGGCCATGGCCTTGCGGCGGCCTACTACCTGGCGCGGGATTACGGCATCACCGACGTCGCCGTGCTGGAAAAAGGCTATATCGGTGGAGGCAACACGGGACGTAATACGGCCATCGTCCGCTCGAACTATCTCACCGTGGAAGGAGTGAAGTTCTACGACGAAAGTGTCCGACTGTTTGCGGAATTGTCGCAGGACCTGGATTTGAATCTGTTCTATTCGCAGCGAGGACATTTCACGCTGGCGCACGCCGACAGCACGCTCCGCACCATGCGATGGCGAGCCGAGGTGAACAAGCATCTGGGCGTAAACAGCTATCTGGTTACGCCGGAAGAAATCCACAAGATTTGCCCGTACATCGACTTGAACTGTGGTGGGCGCACGCCGATTGTCGGTGCTCTTTATCATCCGCCGGGTTCGGTGGTCCGCCACGACGCCGTGGCCTGGGGGTATGCGCGCGAGGCCGACCGCCGGGGCGTCGAGATCCACCAGAAAACACTGGTGACGGGAATCGATCTCCGGGACCAGCGCGTCGTAGGCGTGCAAACCGATCGCGGTTACATCCGCACCAATAAAGTGCTTTCGGCGGTGGCGGGATACACGCCGCGAATCACGCGGATGCTCGGACTGCGGACTCCGCTGGTAATCCAGCCGCTGCAGGCATGCGTGAGCGAGCCGCTCAAGCCGTGGCTGGACAACATCGTCGTGTCGGCGAATCTCCACATTTACGTCAGCCAATCCGCGCGCGGCGAACTGGTCATGGGCGCTTCGCTGGACCCTTACGAACTGCATTCGGAGCGATCGACGCTCGACTTTGCCGAAGGATTTGCGGACCACCTGCTCGACCTGTTTCCGTTCCTCTACGATGTCAAGGTCAACCGCCAGTGGGCCGGCATGTCGGACATGACTCCTGACTATTCGCCGATCATGGGGACCACGCCGATCCATGGCTTCTACCTCGACGCCGGCTGGGGTACCTGGGGTTTCAAAGCCACGCCGGTTTGCGGCACGACGATGGCCTACACGGTGGCCAAGGGCCGGAATCACGAGCTGATCAGCGCGTTCAATCTCGATCGTTTCAAGAACTTCTCCCTGGTCGGTGAAAAGGGAGCGGCCTCGGTCGGGCACTAGGATGTTGCAGCGATGAAACTACTACGTTGTCCTGTGAATGGGCTGCGGCCGCTCTCGGAATTCCTGTTCGGAGGGGAGGTCCGTGAGATGCCCGCCGCCGAAACCGCTGCGGATGATGAGTGGGCGGACTACGTTTTCAATCGTCAAGGAGAGCCGGGAGTGCGGAAGGAGTGGTGGTACCACACGGCAAGTGGTACGTGGTTCATCGCGGAGCGCGACAACTTGAAAGACGAGTTTGTGCGGACGTATCTTTACAGTCCCGGCGCGACTGCGGCGGAGGCCAAATGACCGAGCGACTGCCACCGCAGCGCGGCGAATGGATCGACCGCAGCCAGCCTCTGAAGTTTCGATTCGAGGGACGGTCGCATACCGGCTTCGCCGGAGATACGATCACCAGCGCGCTGGCGGCGAACGGCGAGCGGCTCCTGGGGCGGAGCTTCAAGTATCACCGGGCACGAGGCGTCTACAGCCTGGCGAACCACGACGTCAATGTGCTGGTGGAGGATCGCCGGCGTACGAACATTCGGGGTGACGTTACGCCGCTCTGGGCGGGAGCCGATTTGCAGCCGGTCAATACTTTTGGCGGCCTGGCCGGAGATCGGCTCAAGATCATCGATTGGTTCAGCAAGCTGCTGCCGGTCGGCTTTTATTACAAGGCGTTTCACAGCCCCAGGTGGCTCTTTCCTTTCTACGAGCGGCGAATGCGAAACATCGCCGGGCTGGGGGCGGTGAACGCGGAGTGGAAGCGCGAGCATTTTGCCACGGTTCATGACTTCTGCGACCTGTTGGTGATTGGAGCCGGACCGGCAGGTCTGTCCGCCGCCGTGGCGGCGGCCGGATTGGGACTCCGCGTTGTGGTCGTCGATGAAAATCAGCGCCCCGGCGGCAGCTTCACTTACCAGTGGCGGAACGACGCGGCTGCGGCGAAGCTGCTCGATGGGCTGACTGCTGCCGGCGTAGCGAACCTGGAAATTCGCTGCTCCACCGTCGCCGCCGGCTATTACGCCGACCACTGGGTCGCCCTGGTCGACCAACAGCGACTCACAAAAATGCGTGCGCGCAGCGTCGTGCTGGCGACCGGAGCCATCGCGCAACCGGCGGTCTTCGCCAATAACGACCTGCCTGGTGTGATGCTGGCCACCGCGGCCCAGCGACTCATCCATCAGTTTGCGGTCAAGCCATTTCATCGCGGCGTGGTGCTGACCGCGAACGACGACGGCTATCGCGCCGCGCTCGACCTTTGCCTTGCGGGCGTCAATCTGGAAGCCGTCCTGGATCTCCGGCAGCAACCCGCCGACAGTGACGCGGCGACTGCCGTGAAAAAAGCCGGTATACCGATCCACTGCGGCCAGGCGGTCACGCTCGCACTTCCCCATCGCGGCAAACAGGGCATCCGCGGTGTCCAAATTTGTCCGCTCGATGCACAGGGTCAACCGCAGTCGTCCGGCGTCAGAGAATTAGCCTGCGATGGCCTTGCCATGAGCGTCGGATTTGCCCCGGCGGACGGTCTGTTCTATCAAGCGGGCGGGCGTATGGCCTGGTCGGAAGAGTTGCAGCAGTTCATCCCGAAGTCCGCGCCCGACGGGCTCTTCGCCGCGGGGCGCGTGAACGGAGTCTACGGTTATGAACAGGAAGCCGCCGATGGCCGTCGCGCCGGTATGGCAGCGGCGTCATTCCTGAGCCGCGACCTCCCGTCGACACCCGTCGATGCCGAGCGCCCCAGGTTGTCACCGAATCATCCCTATCCCATCTTTCCGCATCCCACCACCAAGTGCTTTGTCGACCTCGATGAAGATGTGCACTACAAGGACTTCGTGAACGCCGCGCAAGAGGGATTCGACCAGGTGGAGTTGATGAAGCGCTACTCGACGTTCGGGATGGGGACGAGCCAGGGGAAACTAGCTAACGTCAACGCCATCCGCATCCTGGCTCGCATCAAAGGGCAGTCGGTAGCGGAGACCGGCGTAACGACCGCCCGTCCATTCATTCATCCTGTCACTCTCGGTCACCTCGCCGGCCGCGGCTTTCATCCGCATCGCCGCACGCCGATGGAAGGGCGACACGAAGCGCTGGGCGCCGTCTGGATGAATGCCGGCGACTGGTCACGGCCGGCCTACTACGCGCGCAAGGGGTTGACCGTTGCGGCCGCGATCGCCGAAGAGGTGTCTGCCGTACGCACCGCCTCCGGGCTGATCGATGTCGGCACGCTCGGCAAGATCGAAGTTAACGGACCGGATGCCGGCGAGTTCATCGAGCGGATTTACACGGGCCGATTCGCCAGGATGAAGGTCGGAACCGCCCGCTACGCGCTGATGTGTGATGAGTCGGGAGTGATCATCGACGACGGACTTGTTGCTCGCCTGGCCGACGACCGCTTCTACGTCACGACGACCACCAGTGCCGCCGGAGCCGTTTACCGCGAGATGCAGCGATGGGCGATGATCTGGGGCGTGCAGGTCGTGCTGGCCAGTGCCACCGGATCGCGTGCTGGCATCAATGTCGCCGGCCCGAAAGCGAGACAACTGCTGACCGGGCTCTGCGACTTCGACATCTCGGCCACCGCCTTCCCGTATATGTCGGTTCGCGAAGGACAAATTGCCGGCGTGAACGCGCGCTTCCTGCGCGTCGGCTTTGTCGGCGAGTGGGGATGCGAGATCCATGTTCCCGCCTGTTGCGCGGCAGCCGTCTGGGATGCCATTATCCAGGCAGGCAAGTCGCACGGGATACGTCCCTTCGGTGTCGAAGCGCAGCGCATCCTGCGGCTGGAAAAATCGCATATCATCGTGAGCCAGGACACCGACGGTCTCACCAACCCCATGGAAGCGAACATGGCCTGGGCCGTCAAAGACGAGAAACCATTTTTCATCGGCCAGCGGAGCCTGCGCATCATTGGCCGCCGTCCACTCAAGCGAATCCTCGTCGGCTTCGCACTGCCGAAAGAAACGGAATCGGCGAACATGCCCAAAGAGTGCAACCTGATTATTGCGGACCGAGAGATTATTGGCCGTGTTACCTCGGTCACTCGCAGTCCGACGCTGAACCAGGTTATCGGAATGGCATTCGTCCCACCCGAGCGATCGCAGCCCGGTACGCCATTGCGGATTCGCCTTGATAACGGTGAGTCCGTCACGGCGACGGTCGTCGCGACGCCGTTTTACGACCCGAAGGGGAAACGGCAGTCGGAATGACGCAGAGGCGAATCCTGTTCCCTGGCAGCGACCGCACGTAACCGAAGGAGGACTGAATCGACGATGACTGCTCCTGTCTGCGAGGCTCGGTGTCTCAGCCCGTTGTATGACGCGCTCCGCGATGCGTCCGCGTATCCCCGGGCCAAGTGGAGCGAAGCTCACGGCATGCCGGTACCGATACACTTGGACGACCCGGCCCAGGAGGCCGAGTTCGCGAAGACGCTGGCCGTGGCGGACGGCAGCTTTCTGCCACGCGTCGTCGTGAAAGGACCGCAAGCGGCGGCTTTTTTGCGAAGCCACGATATTCCGATTCCCGATGCTGTTTTGAAAACCGGTTCGCTGGCGAATAGCGGCCTGATCATCCGCACCGGCGGCAGCGAGTTCTTGTTGGAAGACGGCTTCGGCGGCGGAGTAGTCGCCAGCCTCGAGCAGTCGTTTGGCAGGCATCCAGTGCCGGGCGTTTATTTCGTCCTGCGGCAAGATGCGGCGATCATTCTCAGCGGCGAGAAGTGCGGTAGTCTATTGCGGCAGGTTTCGAGCTACGATTTCACGGCCGCACCGCATCACGAGCTGATTTTCACTCCGATCGCCGGTGTCTCCTGTTCCGTACTGCGGCAAACGATCAATGGACTTCACACATTCCGCCTATTGACGGACGGAACTTACGGCATCTATATTTGGCACGTCGTCCTGGATATTGCGCGGGAACTAGGGGGCGGCGCCGTTGGCACGGGACTCTTTTTCCCCGGAATTTCTGAGCGAGAGGCGAATCGCCCATGACGCTCGAACAAGCGGTTGCCTTTCTGCAGGAACACGACATCAAGTTTGTCCTGGCGCAGTTCGTGGACATCCACGGCGTGGCGAAAACGAAGGCGGTCCCCGCCAGCCATTTTCAGGATATTCTCGAAGGGGGAGCCGGCTTTGCGGGCTTCGCCGTCTGGGGCCTGGGGCAGGAACCTCATGATCCCGACTACATGGCTGTCGGTGACATCTCCACCCTCTCGCTCGTCCCTTGGCAGCCGGGCTATGCCCGCATCGTTTGCAATGGACGAGTCCGGGGAGAACCCTGGCCGTTCGACACCAGGCACCTGCTGCTGCAACAGACGGCCCGACTTGCGGCACGTGGCTGGGTCATGAACGCCGGACTGGAGCCGGAGTTCATACTTCTCGCTCGTCGGCCGGACGGCCGGCTCGGCCCGGCCGATACCAGCGACGTTCTCGATAAGCCTTGCTACGACTATAAGGGACTTTCCCGCAGCCGAGTCTTCCTGGAGAAGCTGGTATCGGCTCTGATCCAGGTTGGCATCGACGTTTATCAGATCGACCACGAAGACGCCAACGGCCAGTTCGAAATCAACTTCACGTATTCCGACGCCCTGACCTCGTCCGATCGTCTGATCTACTTTCGCATGGCGGCCAGCGAAATAGCGCACGAACTGGGCGCGATCTGCACGTTCATGCCCAAGCCGTTCTCCAATCGTACCGGGAGCGGGATGCACATGCATATCTCGCTCGCGGACAAGAACGAGGGGCGGAATCTGTTTATGAACCAGGCGGATCCGCGTGGACTTGGCCTGTCGCAACTTGCCTACCATTTCCTGGGCGGACTCCTAGCGCACGCCTCGGCCCTTGCGGCTCTGTGCGCGCCTTCGGTCAATTCGTACAAGCGTCTGGTGGTCGGTCGATCGCTATCGGGCGCTACTTGGGCTCCGGCTTTCATCTCGTACGGTGACAATAATCGCACGTCGATGGTCCGCGTTCCGTTCGGCCGGATTGAGTTGCGGCTCACCGATTCCTGCGCCAATCCGTACCTCGCTTCCGCCGCCGTTATCGCCGCGGGACTCGACGGCATCGACCGCGAGCTGGAGCCCGGCGAGCCGCACAACTTCAACCATTACACGGCGACTCCGGAGGAGCTGCAGGCCCGCGGTATTCAGGTCTTGCCGCAATCCCTTCACGAAGCTCTGCTTGCGCTGGAAGCCGACCCACTGTTCGCCGAAACGCTCGGCCGCGAGTTCATCGGCGAATTCCTCCGCTTGAAACAGATGGAATGGGTGGAATATCAGCGGCATGTGTCCGACTGGGAAGTGTCGCGGTATCTGGAGTTCTACTGAATGTGCGGCATTATCGGACTCCTCATGAAGAACAAGGCGGACCAGGCCTCGCTCGGCCGGTTAATGACGCCGATGTTCGATTGCATGGCGGAGCGCGGGCCGGATTCGGCGGGCCTGGCTGTCTTCGAGCCGCCGGTCGCCGCCGGGTTGCGGCGGTTCAACCTGTTCGCAGCGGAGCGAACGTGCGACTGGGGAACGCTGTTCGCTGATTTTCAGAAGCAGACCGGCGCCTCCTTCCAGTTCGTCGCACTTGAAAATCACGCGGTGCTCGTCTCGTCCGTCGATCCCGCGACGCTGAGGAACTGGCTGGCCGAGTGCGCCCCGTCACACCATCTGTTGTCCGTGGGGCGGCAGATCGACGTCTATAAGGACGAAGGGCATCCCAGCGAAATCGCGCGCCGCTATCATTTCGCCGAACTCGCCGGTTCGCACTGCGTCGGCCATACGCGAATGGCCACCGAGTCGGCGGTCTCGCCGGCGCACGCCCATCCGTTCACGGCGGGCGAGGATTTCTGCCTGGTACATAACGGCTCGCTCTCCAATCCCTACATGCTCCGCCGCAAGCTGGAGGCTCAAGGGCTGCATTTCGAAACCGATAACGACACCGAAGCGGCCTGCCGTTTCATCGAGTGGAGGATGCAGCAGGGGCAGGACTTGGACCAGGCCCTGCACACCGCCTTTGTCGAGCTCGACGGATTCTACACGCTGCTCATCGCCACCAATGACCAGATGACACTGGTGCGCGATGCCTTCGCCTGCAAGCCGGCCGTTGTGGCCGAAACAGATCGATATGTCGCCATCTCTTCCGAGTTTCGCTCGCTCGCACATCTGCCGGGGGTCGAGACCGCCAATATCTTTGAACCGCTCCCCGAGGTGATTTACTCATGGAAAGTGTAGTGGCGTCCACGGAACCGGCCGCCCATTCGGACGGCGCGGGTACCTTTGACTTGTCCCGGATGAGTGTCCGCGAGCTGAACCAGTTTCTCCATCACGAGCTGCCGCGGACGGGCATTCGCCATCTGGAGATCTTGCATCCCAACGGCATGCACAACCTGGCGGTGGGCGTCGATGCCGACGTGGACATTGAAATTCGCGGCCACGCCGGTTACTTCATCGGCGGTATGAACAAGCGGGCACGGATTACGGTGCACGGGAGTGTCGGCTGGAGCGTGGCGGAGAACATCATGTCGGGGCTGGTCCGCGTCCGTGGCAACGCCTCCGAGTGTGTCGGCGCTTCGGGCCACGGGGGGCTGGTCATCATTGAAGGAAACGCCTCGTCGCGCTGCGGCATTTCGATGAAAGGTTGCGACATCGTGGTCGGCGGCAGCGTTGGGCACGTATCGGCCTTCATGGCGCAAGCCGGGCGGCTGGTCGTCTGCGGCGACGCCGGACCGGGCCTCGGTGATTCGCTCTACGAAGCCGTGCTCTATGTGCGAGGCCGGATTCACAGCCTCGGCGCGGATGCCCAGGAGGAGCCGTTGCAAGACTCCGATCGGACCGCAATCGGGGAATTGCTCCGGCAGGCGGGGATCGCCGCGGATCCCCGCGACTTCAAGCGCATTGGTTCGGCACGCCGGCTCTATCATTGGAACTCGGAAGCACATCAGGAATACTAAACAGGTCCGCAAACATCCAGGCCGTCATGTCTCCATCGCCGCCCGAAGAAAGTTTCACTCTCAACCGCCAGGCCATCGCCTATATCCAGCAGGCGGCGGAGCGGGGCTTGTACGACATTCGCGGCCTCGGCGCCAAACGGCGACTGCCGTCGTTCGATGACCTCGTCTTCCTCACCGCTTCGCTCTCCCGTTACCCGCTGGAAGGATACCGTGAGCGCTGTTTGACGAAGACTGTCCTCGGCACGCGTCATGCCCGGCAGCCGATCGAGTTGGATATCCCGATCACCGTCGCCGGCATGAGCTTTGGCGCGCTTTCGGCAACGGCGAAGGAGGCGATCGGCCGCGCCGCCACGGCGCTCGGCACGTCGACGACCACCGGTGATGGCGGCATGACCGCGGAGGAACGTCAATCCTCCAAGACGCTGATCTATCAATGTCTCCCTTCCCGTTACGGATTCAACCCGGACGATCTGCGCAAAGCGGATGCGATCGAAGTCGTCATCGGCCAAGGGGCGAAGCCCGGTGGTGGCGGCATGCTGCTCGGCCAGAAAATTAGCCCGCGCGTCGCCGAAATGCGAACCTTGCCGGCCGGCATCGATCAACGCTCCGCCTGCCGCCATCCGGACTGGACCGGCCCGGATGATCTGGCGATCAAGATCCTGGAATTGCGTGAGATCACCGACTGGCGCGTTCCGATCTTCGTCAAGATCGGCGCATCCCGCGTCAAGAATGACGTGAAGCTGGCGATCAAATCCGGCGCGGACGTGATCGTGCTCGATGGCATGCAGGGCGGCACGGCCGCCACGCAGCAGGTCTTCATCGAGCATGCGGGGATCCCCACGCTTCCCGCCCTGCGGCAGGCGGTCGAAGCGCTGGAAGAGATGGAGATGTTTGGCACGGTGCAACTCATCATCTCCGGCGGCATCCGCACGGGGGCCGACGTCGCCAAGGCCCTGGCTCTGGGGGCCGACGCCGTTTCGATCGGCCAAGGGGTCCTGGTCGCTCTCGGCTGCAACGGCGACCACTTCGTCGATGCCTCCGGCCAGCGCATCAACGCCACTCGCGACTACGAGCAACTCGGCACATCCCCCGGTTTCTGCCACCACTGCCACACCGGCCGTTGCCCGGTCGGCATCACGACGCAGGATGAAGTCCTGGAAAGGCGGCTGACCGCGGAAAACGGCGCGCGCTGGCTGCAGAACTATTTCCAAGTGATGACGATGGAGCTCTCCACGCTGGCCCGGGCGTGCGGCAAATCCAACGTCCACCATTTGGAACGCGAGGATCTCGTCGCACTCACCGTGGAGGCCGCGGCCATGGCCAAAGTCCCGCTCGCCGGCACGGACTGGATCCCTGGACTCCAAGAGTGACTTCACCCCCATCGCGTGAAGCATGAGCAACAACCCGAATTCCGCGACTCCCACCCCGGATTCTCATCGAGACGCCGCCGCGCTCCCCCTGGAAGCCGCTCGACGGGACGAAGCCGATCGCAAGTACCTCGCCGAGCATTCCCTGAAGCGCCCGCTGCGCGTGTTGGACATCTGGGCGCTCGGCGTGGGCGTCGTGATCACCGGCGAGTACTTTGGCTGGAATCTGGCGCTGAAGAACAACGGGCCGATAGCAGTCCTCATCGCCTCGCTGATTGTCTGCGTCCTGTACCTCACCTGGGTTTTGGGGCTGTCCGAATTGTCGGTCGGTATGCCTTTCGCCGGCGGCCCGCTTGCTTACGGCCGCCGAGCCGTCGACAGCTCGCTGGGCTTCGTGATGGGATGGTCGATGTTTCTGGAATGTCAGTTCGCCACCATCGCCACGGCGTTGGCCACGGGCGGTTACATCGCGTTCCTGTTGAACCCGGCCGAGCCCAGCTCCACCGTCCAGGTCTGGACCGCGCTGGGAACGGTGCTGATCTTCTTCGTACTGCAGGTCTGGGGAGTGAAAGAGCAGTCACTGGCGATGGTGATCATGACCTATGGCGCGATTCTTGGGCTGCTGATCTTCTGGTGTCTGGCGGCGACGAACTTCTCCTGGGACCGGATATGGACGACAGCACTGCTGCCGGAGAACAAAGGGTGGCAGGCCGTCCTGGATGCCGTCCCTTACTGCCTGTGGTGGCTGGTCATCATCGAGACGGTCGCGCTCGCCGCCGAAGAAGCCCACGAACCCCACCGCACCATTCCGCGAGGGCTCGTCTGGGCCCAGCTTACGCTGATTATCCTCGTGGTATTGACCTGGCTGTTCGCTTGCGGGGCAATGGATGATGCGCAGCAAATTGCCGTCGATGAACAGGGCCAGGACATCAGTTATCCACTGGCCAAGGTGATCGGCAGCCTTGCGGTTGGAAAGAACTCCCTTGCTGTCTATGGCTTCGGGATCATTGCCATTTTTGGCATGATCGCCAGTTACCATGGAATGATTTACGGCACCAGCCGGCAGCTGTTTGGCCTGGGCCGAGCCGGATACCTTCCCGCTTTCCTGGGGGAAGTGCATGCGACGCGGCGAACTCCCGTCGTGTCGCTGCTCGTCAGCAGCCTGATTACCGCCGGGTTCGTCGTCGCCAATCTCTGGTTTAAGGATGCCGTGGCGGTCGCGGTGCTCGTCTCCACGCTCACCGCCCTGATCTGGTATATCCTGGCGATGGGTTGCCTTTACGTTCTCCGGCTCCGCGAGCCCCAGCTGTTCAAGGACTATAGCGCGCCGCTCTACCATATGCTCCCGATCGCGGTCGTTCTGCTTTCGGCGTTTGCGGTCTACGTGTACGCCGGGATCGACGTCAAGGTGATTCCACTCACCGCCCTGCTGTACGGCCTGGGCCTTTGTTACTACTGGTTCTGGGCCCATCGTCGCATTCGCAGTGCTGCTCCCGAGGAGCTGGCGGCTCGCCAGGCCGCTGGGGGAGGGCCATTGTCATGAGGCCGATCACACTGCTGGAGCAGATCGCGACGGCGGCCCTGGCGCTGGTGATCCTCTCGCTTGGCTGGATCATGCTGATGGCCGCCCAGCCGACTTGGCTGCGGCTGAAGTCCGTCCAGATGGAGGTGCTGCTCGTCCTGGGACTGCTCATCGCAGCGCTCCTGCTAGTGAGCACCGTCGCGTTGCGGCAAACCCGCCGCTAGAGCGGAGAATGGGTCTCGTGGCTGGAGCTTCTAGCTCCAGCTCTTCACAGTTCCAACCTTGACGTCACTTTGTGACCACATGGAAGGTACCCACCACGCCTATCTCCGGTCCGAGCTGCCCCGATTGCAGGCGATGATCGCCAAGGTGCTGGATGCCCATGGCGCGAATCACAGCGAATTGGCGGATCTGAAGTAGGCCTTCGCCGACCTGCAAGCGGAACTCGGCCCCCACATGTTCAAGGAGGAACAGATTCTGTTCCCGGCCATTCGACGGCTGGAACAAGCGGGCAGCCCCATCTCGTTTCCCTTTGGCACGGTCGCCAATCCGATTCGCATGATGGAGCACGAGCACGACAATGCAGGCAATGCGTTATTGAGAATTCGACGCGCGACCAGCGACTACCAGGTTCCGCACGACGCCTGTAACACCTACCGGGCAATGCTGGACAGCTTGCGGCGACTCGAACTTGACCTGCACCAGCACATCCACAAGGAGAGCAACATCCTCTTCCCCAAGGCTGTTCGGAAAGAACAAGAGGTTCTCCAAACGTAAATTGACCGCGCGGAGCGGCAATTGACTTCAGGCGAGCCTTTCAATTTCAAGGCCAGGTCGCGATCCCGGCGTGAGTATTCGCGCCGATGCGGTTGTTCCATTGCAGCCCCGCGAGGCACGCGAAGCGGGCCATTGTCCGCCCCGCAATCGTCGAGGTGTACTCTTACGGCGATCATCTGAGCGAGAATTTCCGCCGGAGGCGGTTGTTTCCAACCATGGGCTGGTCGTCGGCACGACCGACGACTTGCCTGGGCATTGACCACGAACGGCTCACCTATCGTTATCAGGGCGTTATCAGGGCCGCGACTTCCGTTTGACCGACGTCCATGGCCAACTGATCAGGCAGGTGCTTGCATGATTTCAAACCGACTTTCTTTCTGACCAACCGCCACTGGCATGACGTTGCATGTCGGGCATGGACAATCGGGCTGGCCGACGCGTATTCTAGATCAAGGCTTGTCCGCGGGATTGTCCTATTCACTGCTTCGTTGCGTCCGAGAGCGCAAGGAAACGTTCCATCCTTCGCCGCGCGATCGATGGCGGCGGCCCGGCCAGATCGGGAGCCGATGCGATGTCCGCGAAGATGACCCAGTCGATGGACAACTTGCCACCGGCGTTTCCTGCGCCTGCCTGGTGGCAATTAGTTCGATTTGCCGGTGACCCACTTGGATTGCTCGACGCGGCTCAGCGGCGATACGGCGACACCTTCACATTGCGGATCCCTGGCAACGGCCCGTTCGTGATGCTCGGCGACCCCAAAGCGGTTCGCGAGGTTTTCCAGGCCGACCCGGACGTGTTGCATTCGGGCGAGGCGAACAGCATCTTCACCGCCACGGTCGGTCGCCATTCCGTGCTCGTGCTCGACGGCGCTCCCCACATGCGTCAGCGACGCGTCCTGGTTCCGCCGTTGAAGGGGGAACGGATGCGATTGTTTTTCGAATCGATGCGGTCGGAGACGCTGGATGCGGTGCGATCATGGCCGATCGGCACAGCGTTCTCAACACTGCCTTCGATGCGCCGGATTACCCTGCGCGTCATCCTTCGCTCAGGGTTGGGCTTGACACCCTGTCCGATGCTGGATCGCTTCGAGCAGAAAATGGAGGCGTTCCTGTCGCATGGGAGGCAGCGGTACGCTCTGTTGTGGATGACGATCATACCGATCGAACGGCTGTCCGGATCGCGGTGGGTACCGCTGTTCCGGCAATTGAGAGATCTGGATGACGACATCTTTACTTTGATCGCGGCTCGGCGGCGAGGCGAACAGTGCGCGGACGGTCCCAATGTGCTTGACGATCTGCTGGCCGCTCGTTACGACGACGGCGCACCGCTTGGCGATCAGGAAGTGCGGGATGCTCTGATCACGATCCTCATCGCCGGGCACGAAACGACCGCCCTCTCGCTCTCGTGGGCGCTTACCGATATCGCGGAACATCCGCAAGTTGCCGGGCGGCTGGTCGACGAGCTGACCCGCGTTACCGGGGGCGGCCTGCCGTCGGCCGAACAGCTCTCCGAACTGGAATATCTCGACGCCGTCATTCGCGAGAGCCTGCGACTGCATTCCGTGGCGCCGTTTGTGGTGCGCAAAACGATGCGGCCGTTTGCGGTCTGCGGTCGGGAATATCCCGCGGGAGTGGTCCTTTGTCCCTGTTCCTATCTGGTGCACCGCCGCGCGGAACTTTACCCCTCCCCCGACCGATTCTTGCCGGACCGATTTCTGGAACGTAAATTCGGGTTGCACGAGTGGTTCCCGTTTGGCGGCGGAAACCGGATCTGCCTTGGGATGCCGTTCGCGATGTACGAAATGAGAGTATTGATCGCTACGTTGCTCGGGCAGGTGCGAATAGCCCGCCCCGTTGGAGCCCGTTCCCGCGCACGCCGATACGGCATCGTGCTCGGCCCCGACGACGGCGGTAGGATCGTCGTCCAGCGCTGAGTTCGAGCAGCATGATCGGAACGGATCGATTCGAGGAAATAAAAGGTCGAAAACGAATGCGTGCGAGTGACTTGCGGCGGATGGCCCTGGGTAGGAATGGGGCGGTGGAGGGTGCTCATCAGGGCCACCCGGACTTCCGCGTCGACAATCGAATTTTCGCGACCCTGCACCACGACGAGCGGTTCGGGATGGTCAAATTGACTCCACAGCAACAAGCGGAAGTGGTGCGTGCGCATCCCCGCGGATTTGCCCCGGAAAGCGGTGCCTGGGGGCGCGCCGGATGTACCCGGATCACGCTGGACGAGGTGGAGGAGGATACGCTGGAAGAGGTCGTCACGCTGGCCTGGCAGAACGCCTTGAACAACAGCAGCTCACGCAAACGTACGTCAGGTCGTCGTGCGAAATGAGCGGCTATGGTTTTCGCTTAGTCGCAGAAACCCAGGCTTTGACCAACAGCCGCACAACGGTCGCAGGGATGCGGTTCAAGGCGGGAGCGGATCGTCGAAACCCAACGTGTTCGCCAGCTCAATTGCCTGGCGAATGACCAAGGGGAGATTTTCATTGGTAATCCAACTTGCTGATTCACTGGCATCAGCCTGACGATTCCTGGATGACCATAGTTGCCAGGCGGAACGAAAATCAGCGACATTTTCTCGCACCTTGAACGCACGCAATATGACCGCTCGATGGAATAGGTGAGCGAAAAGGTCCGACGCTTCGAAAGCAATGGCCGCTTGCTGACGGTGCCAATCCAGATCGATCCAGGCTCCTTGCATCGCACCTTTGGAAAATGATGCGAGTGGCTCCGCTTTTTCGTTTATCACAGCAACTGACCTGCCGCATGGGAACGCAAACAGGTCCTGGAACCGTTCGCTGACAACAGGCTCGACATTTGCGGGCCAGTGCTCGGCAATGACCGGCTGTTGGGATGCTGTTTCCCAGATGAGTTTGCGTCCGTCCGCGCCTTCCGAAATGACGAATCGCTCATCGGCGGAGAATCCCACTCGTACGATCTCCCGCAGATGGCCATTCAGCACGGCGACGAGACTCGCCGTTTTCCGGTCCCAAAGGCGAACCGTTCTATCCCATCCACCCGAAACCACCCATTGCCCTCCAGTGCTGAACGACACCGCCGTCACCCAGTCGCTGTGAACCAAAAGGTTCTGCAAACTCAGTTCGCGCGGGAGTGTCCAGCGGTTGATACTGAAATTCAATCCTTGCGCAATGAGGAACTGCGAGTTTGTACTGAGGGATGTGCTCAACACGAACTGGGCCGCCTCCTCCAGGCTGCAGACTTCGACAGCGCGCACAATATCCCAGAATTTGACAGTGCCATCCCAAGAACTTGAAATCAATCGGCTGCCGTCATTGTTGAATGAAACAGCCGAAATCGAACTCGTGTGTCCCGTGAGGCGGCATACCTCGGCACCCGATTCTAGATCCCAGACAAAGATCGTTCCGGTGTAGGCGACGCCCGCGGCTACGTATTTCCCGTCAGGAGAAATTGCCACGCTCGTTGTATACGCACCCAAGCCGGGCCAGGCTCTAAGTTCGCTTTGTCGCTGCAGATCCCACAATCTCACGCTCTGATCAAAAGAACCGGACGCAAGATATCTTGCATCCGGGCTGAATGCCACGCTGCAGACGCGATAACTGTGCCCGGCAAAGCGGTGGATCAGTTGGCCGTTTTCGAGATTCAATATGTTGATCATGTTGTCCGCTGTTCCTGCGGCCAGCAATTTGCCTTGATAATCGACATCGACGGCAAGCAACTCGCTTTCAGAAGCTTGCAAGGTCTGGACCTTCTCTCCGGTTCGCGAGTCCCAACCATGGACAGATCCGTCGTCAAGCGCGGACAGTACCTTCGCGCCATTGCCTGCGAACTTGGTCGCGACAACTCGGCCGGGCTGCCGAATCGACTTGCCGATCTGGCGGTTACTTCGCAGATCGATAATCCGAATCTCACTGTCTCCCGTCGGATAAGCCAGTAAGTCTGAGGACCGACTTATCGAGATTCCGCGTATTGGGAATCTGGCACCGGGAGACGTTGGGGGAGGAGGAAGCGTGCGGCTTTCATAAACCTTTGCCATCCCGTCCGCGGAGGCCGAAACGAGTTGATCGCCGGAAGGAACATACGCGAGATCCAGAATATGTGCTTGATGACCACGTAGCAGGCTCGTTTGATTTCCCGATTGCGCGTCCCAGATTCGGATCGTCTGATCCACTCCGGCGGACGCGATCGACCTGCCATCTGGATTGAAAGCAACGCAGTTGACATACGACTGATGTCCACGCATGAGCTGAGTTTGTAGCCCGGTCTGGAGATTCCACAGGCGTATCGAACGATCCCAGGAGCTCGATGCGATTCGCGATCCGTCAGGACTGATATGCAGGTCGGTGACCAGATCCTGGTGGCCAAGAAGTTCGGCGCGTTCCATTCCCGTGTCCAGATCCCATACTCGTATTGACTTGTCCTGCGAGCCGCTAACAAGCAGAGTGGAATCGGGATGAAAGCTCAGCGCGCTTACGTGTGCCGTATGTCCGATGAGCATCCTCTCGGTCGCACCTGTAGAAACGTTCATAACTCCGACTTTTCCGTCGGCGGTACCGAATGCCAGCAATTTGTCATTGGAACTGAGTGCGATAACGTCAGAGCCCTTTAGAACTTTTGCAATTTCGCGCGACTCTCTTGTTTCGAGATTGTCGCATCGAATCGAGCCAGCCGAAGAAATGGAATAGACCAGCGTTCCTCCGTTTCCAAAACAGAGGTCGCGTATCTCTGTGGAGTGCCCCGTAAAACGATATAACTCCGAACATGTCGTCAGGCTCCAAATGCGAATTGTCGTATCGGAGGAGCCGGTAGCGGCCTTGGTGCCATCGGGAGATACGGCGACACGACGGACTTTGCCTTGATGCCCATACAAAGTTGCCGGGGTTCCCTGAAATCGCTCGAAGTCCAGATACCACTCGTCGTTGCGGAATTGCTGCGGAATTTGCAGCAGAAGCGAAAGTGACTCTTGCACGCGATGCTGATACCAGCGTGCGCTGGCGAGGCTATATCGAGACTCAGCAAGTGATTTTTCCGTTTCTGCCAATGCCAGGTTGGCCCGGTTTGATTCCTCGATCGCTCGAGTTGCCGCCTTCGCCGTTTCAATACGCTGAGCGTCGGCCTGGTTGCGTTGTTTTTCAGCCAAATCGCGTTGTACATTCGCCTCGCGATTTGCCCTCCGCTCGGCATTCGCAAATTGGTTGGCGCGGTAGAGTCCGTACGAGGTGCCGATCATGCCGGTGATGAGCGTCAGCGAGATCAGGCTCGCTCCGATGACCGCGCCCCGGTGTTTGCGAACGAGCTTGCGGATACGATATACGCGGGAGGGAGGTGCGGCCAGGACCGCTTCGCCGGCCAAATGCCGCTGAATATCAAGCGCCAGGCTGCTGGCAGTGTCATAGCGCCGGTTGCGGTCTTTCTCCAGGGCCTTCATGATGATCCAGTCGAGATCTCCGCGTAAGAGTCTTGTTAACCGAGCCGGCTCCACATGCCGACAGGCCGCCACACTCGGCAGTGTGTCGCTCGTTGACAATCTCTGACTTGGAATAAGCGGTTCCTCTTCCCGCACGATACGAAGGATCTCCTCCCACGCGGCCCTCTTGATCCGCTGCCTTTCAATCGGAGTCGTCCCGGTGAGCAGTTCGTAGAGGATGACACCCAGCGAATACAGATCGGCGCGTGTGTCCACGTCGAGAGCCGAAGCGCTGAGCTGTTCGGGAGCCATGTAGAGTGGAGTTCCGACAACCGTACCAAAGGCAGTGTGTATTGACATGTCGGTCAATAGGTGAATGCCATGCACTGCTTTTGCCAGACCAAAATCGATCACCTTACAGATCGGCTTGCCGTCGTACTCCGTGACGAGAATGTTCGACGGTTTGAGGTCACGGTGAATGATTCCTTTCTGATGAGCATGCTGCACGGCGGAGCAGACTTGATTGAACAGCTCGAGTCGCTGATGAACAGTGTGTTTGCACTGGTCGCAATAGTCTGTGAGCGGGACGCCTTTCACGAATTCCATCACGAAATATGGACGACCATGCGGTGTCGTCCCGCCATCAAGTACCTTTGCGATATGAACGTGGTCCATTACCGCTAATGCTTGCCGCTCGGCTTCGAAGCGAGTCAGTACGGCGCGGGAGTCCATGCCAGCTTTGATCAGCTTCACGGCAACTTTGCGTTTGACAGGTACCTTCTGTTCAGCTACCCAGACCTCACCCATTCCTCCTTCGCCGACCCGCTCGAGGAGCAGATACCTGCCGCCAATCATCGCACCTTTTTCCAGCTGTGGGCCCGGTTCGGCGGTTGTTGGGAGATTGTCACCTGACGGTTGCTTGCGATCATCCGCGTATAACGCTGCTGTCTTATCGACGGCTTGTGGGTGCGAGCGGAAGTGGGCCTCCACCAATCGTTCCAGCCTTTGTCGCAAGTCAGCATCATTACCGCACTGCTGCTCCAGGAACTGCCGCCGGTCCGGCTCAGCATCGATGGCAATCGCTCGTTCAAAAATCTCGCGTTCGTTCATCGAGGCCTCAGTCATCCAATCTTCGTTGACATGGTGGGGCTTTTCGCGTCTACTACGGTCAAGAGCGATAGCAGCCTCCTTCGTTAGCCCTGTTCCCCCAGGCAAACTATGGTTCTTGCTGCGGCATCCGAATAGGTGCGTTGGACAATTTACTATGCAAAGCGGCCCATGTCATCGTTCCGACGAGGTACGTGGTGCGTGTCGGAAATTCGGACGAAGTCCTCGACGATTGCCGATCGGTTCGCCGTTGCTCAATACCAGCGTTGCGCTCACGCCGGAACCGGATTGTGCGTATGTTTCGCGCCCTTTCGAGTCGCCTACATGAAATCTCACTGGATTGCTGCCTCGATTCTCTTGCTGCGGTTAGGCTTCGCCCCTGTCACTTCGGCCGCCGAAACTCTGATTCGCGTCGTGGTTTGGGATGAGCAGCAACCGGCCCAGAAGCAGGCCTACGAGAATTTTCTCGGCAACGCGATCGCCGATCACCTGGCGAAGCAGCCCGGGCTGCGCGTGATTTCCGCCAGCATCGACCAGCCTGAAAAGGGGTTGTCCGCCGGCTTATTGGACAGCACCGACGTACTGGTGTGGTGGGGCCATGTGCGGCAGGGAGAGATTTCCGCGGAGCAAGCAAAAGATGTTGTCGCCCGTATCAAGCGTGGACAGTTGGCCTTGATCGCCTTGCACTCGGCGCATTGGTCGGCTCCGTTCATGGAGGCGATGAACGAGCGCACGCGCGACGATGCGCGTCGCCGCTATCCCGATCCGGCAAATGGTCCGCCGGTGAAATTCGAGTTTGTCGCTCCCGAGGGACGATTTGTCCCCACGGCCGATTCGCTGATAACTCCGGCCTACTATGCCGTGCGGCGCGGCGCGCAACTCACCGTGCGCGTCGATCTACCCAACTGCGTGTTTCCGGCCTACCGAGCCGACGGGAAGCCGAGCGTCGTGAAAGTGCTCGACCGCGCTCACCCCATCGCCCAGGGATTGCCGGAGAGTTTTGAGATTTCACAGACGGAGATGTATGCGGATCCATTTCATGTGCCGATCGCCGATGAAACGCTGTTTGAAGAGCGCTGGTCGGCCGGCGAGAGTTTTCGCAGCGGTCAGATCTGGAAACTGGGCGAGGGACGCGTGTTCTACTTCCGACCCGGGCACGAGACCTATCCCGTCTACAAGCAGGAGTTGCCGCTGCGCGTCGTATCGAACGCCGTCAACTGGCTGGGATCGAAACTTGGCAAGCAGCAGTAGCGGCTGGCAGAAGGCCTGGCTGATCGTGGCTGGGGCTTCCAGCCCCGGCATCCACCGGACGGCAGGCGGATCGACTACGTCGCGGAACAAACCGACGTTTTCGGAAGGAATTAGAACAGTGGAATGATCCGGAGTCGCTCCTGCGACCGTAGCTGTGCACCAGCCGGGAGATCTTACCGATGTTGCGCCTGATCCGAAGAATTCTGCCTCTTGGCCTGGTGCTGGGACTGGCTGCCTGGTCAATTCTCAGTCGATGAGGGGAGGCCCAATGTTCCCGACCTCGCATGGACCACTTAAACTGCCGAAGCTGGATCGGCCGCTGCGACCCTACCGCGCTCAACTCGAAGCGGTCGCGAGGCCCGCTTGGCTGTTACGGTGCAAGAGAAAACAATCCAGTTCGCGGTTCGTGACGCACTTCGGCGGCTCCACTCCCTTTGCGCCTCGCGGCGACGGCTGGCCGGAATGCGGCGAGCACCGCCAACCGATGCAATTCATCTTTCAGATCGATTTCGCGGACTTCCAAGGCGTCGGTACCTTCGCGGATCGCGGCTTGCTCCAGTTCTTCATCTGTCATGCCTGCGGCCTGCTTCCTCAGGACTCGTTCCGCTGGCGCTGCCGCTGGTATCCGGAATTCAATCGCGACGAGTCGCCATCGATTCCGCAAATGGACGCTCCCGACCTGCCCATCGACACGATCGGGCCCTACGCGGTGCGGCCGGTTCCTTTCCTCAGCGTTCCCGCGCCCTACGCCGTTGACCATCCGATCAGCGCGGAACGATTCAACGAGCGCGTGAACGACGATGACGAATGTCTGTGGTTCATTTATGCGAACACGGACGGCTTTTGCCTGGAAACCGACATGTACAATCGCGTCGGCGGCTACCCGCCCTGGATCCAGCCGAACGATGAAACGCCTTTGTGTCCGGTCTGCGGTCAGCGCGCCCAATTCGTGGCCGCGCTCGGCGGTGAAGACAACAAGTTCGAATGGGGCGATGACGGTTACTGGTACATATTTGCCTGCAAGGCCACGGTGGGCTGTCCCGGATTGTCGAGACCGCTCATGGCTTTTCAGTGTCATTAAAGAGAAGGTGATGGACGATGATCCCTCGCGACCGCATTGGTCTGATTTGCCCGAGCTGCAAGAGCCGTTTTTTTGTCCGTCTCGATCCACACGAAACGGCTGTTCCGTGCCCGAACCCTGCTTGCGACACGTTGATCGATTTGGCTTCAGTGATACAAGCGCCGGATGGTTCGGATGTGCTCCGACTGTCACCGATAGGTTGGGCCTTGGTCCTCGGCGTACTCTTATCCATCGTCATCGGAATCTTCTCTGGGTGTTAAGCCCAGGCTTCGGCACTGTTTCGAGGAAGGAGGCGTCTATGGCCGGATTTTTTCGGAGGCTCTTTGGTTTTGGACCGAAGTCCGCTGACGAATACGTGCAGCGGGGCCTCGAGGCCGCGGATGCTGATCCCGATCAGGCGATCGCAGACTTTACGGAAGCCCTGCGGCTCAATGCCGACCCGGACAGCCTCACCGCCCTGAATGCCCACCACAATCGGGGCATCGCCTTATCCAGACTTAGGCGTCACGACGAAGCCATCATTGATTTCACCGAGGTGATCCGCCTCGCCCCGAATTCGGCGAATGGGTATTTCTGCCGTGGCGAAGCGCACCTCGGCAAAAAAGACTGCCGGCGGGCCGTTGTCGATTTGTCTGAGGCAATTCGGATCGCGTCCGGGATGGAGAAGCCCTACCCGAAGTTGGTCACGCTCCACCGCCGGCGCGCGCTGGCGCATACGGGATGCGGCGAAGCCGACCAAGGCCTGGCCGACGCTGAGGAAGTCGTGCGGCTCGAACCCGAATCCGCCGAGTCCTTTCTCGCTCGCGGGCTGGCCCACGGTTCGCTCGGCAACCACGAGCGGGCCCTGGCGGACTTCAGCGAGGCCATCCGGCTTGATCCCCAGTTGGCCACGGCCTACCAGAGTCGAGCCGTTGCTCACCGCGAGCTAGGTGATGAAGAAAGCGCCGCGAAGGATGAGGCGAGCTTTCGGGAACGGAGCCGCTGCTCCAGCGGCGGGGGAAATCCGGCCCCCAAAGCTTTTCAAGAAAGGGGCAACCTCGATCAAGCATTGGCCGACCTTCCCGAACCGACCTATCACGGCCGGCCCCTCAGCCACTGGCTGCGTGCCCTTGAAGATGAACACCACGAAGTCTGCTACGGGGCATTGGATGCCCTGCGCGAAATTGGCCCCGAAGCCAAGGCGGCGATTCCATCGCTCTTGACAGCGCTTCAGAGCGGCGATCGGTTCTTGGCGGTTCCGGCTGCAAGTCTGCTGGGCCAAATCGGCGCGGCGGCCATTCCAGCCCTGATCCAGGCACTGCAACAGGGCGATGGCGACGCCCGCTGGGGAGCCGTCGAGACCCTGGGTAAATTTGGGCCGCAGGCCAAGGCCGCTATCCCGCCCCTGCGCGCGGCCCTCAAGGACCAGGACCCGGAAGTGCGTCAGGCGGCAGCCAAAGCGCTGAAGAAGATTGGTGCGTAAGATGTGGCGATTAATTCTCGTGATATTCGGCGGGGTGCTGATCTATTTCGGCGTCAAGGAATGGCGGATGGCGGCCCAGGCGAGCGCGGCCCCGCAGGAGATCGCGTTGCGTGACCTGATCGCGCGGGGCCGCGAGGGCAACCCGCATGTCGCGGTCAAGGATTTCCAGTTCGGCAACAACCCGGTCGCCTTCTATCGCAACCGCAGCAACAAGGACCACTGGAGCGACGTGTGGATTCCCGTGATGCCATCGGCTACGCCCGAAAACGCTCGGCAGCCCGCCGCGCCCGTTCAGGCGATCGTCATGAGCAAGCGCGTGAAGACCGAAGCCGAGCTGGATCGCTTGTCGGCGCAAACTACCGTCCAAGGCATGGTGACCGACGTCTGGCTCGATGGCGACCGGCAAAACAAGTTGCGCCAGAGCTATCCAGGAACCGATTTTTCCCGGTGCCTCATCATCGAGGAAGGCCGTGAGCCGGCTGGGCCCGTAAGGGTGGCAGCATTTCTCGCCGGTGGAGCTGCTCTGCTGGCTCTTGGCCTGGTTAGGCTCATCAGCGGTCGTCGACAGCAGCGGGCCGATTCAGCGGAGGATCAGCGTCCGGATGATGACAAGTCGATGCAGCAACCGACGGTTGAGTGAGCAACGAAAGGAGCGCCCTTGGCGTCATCGCCTCCAAACCAGGAATTCCCTTCGCGGAAGTGGCAGTGGATTCTCGGAATCGGGCTGGCGCTTGTCGGAGCGGTTGACGAGGTGAACGAAGCCGTTTTCGGGGATCGCCGGACAACCGGCGGCATGATGCTTCTCATGCTGGTCGCTGGGGTTTTGGCGGGCCGGGCCCTGGACCGGTGGAAGGATCGCACTCGGTGCGATGGCGATGCCACGTCGAGTATGTACTACTTCAACCGGGACAATTCCTTTCATTGCCTGGGCCAACATGACCGGGCGATTGCTGATTTCACGGAAGCAATCCGGCTTAATGCCAAAGACTCCGACAGCTACGCCTCGCGGGGAAGGCTTACGGAGCGTTGGGGAATGAAGCCAGCGCTTCCAGGGACGAGCGTCAGGCTCAAGCATTGAGGCAGGTCAAGCCAACTTCGTAGGTTGTGGCGCAGCGGGAAATAGTCCATGTGGAGCCTGGTCAAAAAAATCCTGGCACTCTTTGCGAAGGCAAAACAACCTGCGGCTGCACTACCAGGCACCAGATTGGCTCGAAAAGCGGCCAGGCACTGTATCAAGTCGGGACTGGCGCACATCGACCCGGATGGGGAGTTTGAGCTCGCTCTCGCTGATTTCACTGAGGCAATCCGCCTCGATCCGAACTGTGTCGAGGCTTATGTAGAACGGGGCCGTCTCTATGCTGGGGTGGAGTTCCAGGAGTATGACCAAGCCATCGCCGACTTCACCGAGGCCATCCGGCTTGACCCCACACGGGCCGAGATTTTTATCGACCGGGGCAACGCTCATGCCGAAAAGGAGGACTACGAACCGGCCATCGCCGACTTCACCAAGGCGATCCAACTTGAACCAGAATCCGGTGCGGACTCGTACTACGCGTATTCTTATTTGGGAAATGCCTGCTTCGCCAAAAAAGACTACGACCGGTCCATTGCCAATTTCACTATCGCCATCCGCCTCGAACCGCAAGTTCCTACGACGTACATCGGTCGAGGCGACGCACACAAAGCGAAGAAGGACTACGAAAGGGCCATCGCCGACTTCAGCGAGGCTATTCGGCGCGGGGGGCAGGTCACCGTCGCCCACATCGGCTACCTACGACGAGGTAATCTCTACTTCGAACAGCGGGACTACGACCGCGCCATAGCGGATTTCACGAAGGGTATCCGGCTCTATCCGGAAAATTCGGACGCTTACCGCTGCCGAGCCAAGGTCTACCTTGAGAAAGGCGAGCACCGTAACGCCATCGCCGACTATACGGAAGCGATTCGGCTACATGAGAGCATCGCGGAAGACTACCTCGGTCGTGCGAAGGCTTATCGAGCGTTGGGCGAGGAAGGTCACGCTGTCAGCGACGAGCGAAGAGCCCGAGAATTGAGGTGATGAACAGGCGGCAAGTTTGTTCTTGAGCGCTAGAAGAGCCGCGGAGGCAGTGTGTTTGCGTTGTCACCGAGGAAGTTGCGTCAATTCCGCTTGAACGGCAGATCCTTGCGCCGCGCCATTTGAACACGATCTTGAAACTGCAACTCGCATCCCTGTAATCAGAATGCACTTCGACGTTATCGCCAAAGGGCTTCTTTCTGAGGGTCTTCAGCAAAATTTGTGGGCGATTTCGAGGACGACGGGGTACGTTTTCAAGGAATGGCAGGGCAAAAATAATGCCGCCGCCGGCGCGTCGCGTGGGACGGTAACCTGGGGTAGCCGGAGTACCGGCAAACGCCGGCTGCGCGGCAGAAAAACCCCTTCGGGGTAAATCGCCTTCGACGCATTAACTCAACAGCAGTTGCAAGTCTTCGGCGGACAGATTCTTCAGGACGCTGTTTTCCGCGGTGATGATCGCCTGAGCCAAATCGCGCTTTTGATTCTGTAACTGCAGGATCTTCTCCTCGACGGTGTCGCGCGCGATTTAGCGATAGGCGAATACATGACGCTCCTGACCCATTCGATGGGCGCGATCGACCGCTTGGGCCTCGACCGCGGGATTCCACCAGGGATCAAGTATGAACACGTAGTCGGCGGCGGTCAGGTTCAACCCTTGACCACCCGCCTTCAGGCTGATCCATCCGCGGCTTCCGACCAGTCCAGGACGACTTCATAAGAGCTTTTACCTTGCACAAGAGCTTCCAATCCGATGGCATCGTCGTATTCGGCGGACTGCCATTGGTACCCCCTGAACAGAACCTCGCTATTGGCGACCGATCCTGAAAGGTTCGTCGTCGGGCCGCCATATCTCTCCTGGTTCGCGACAGGGGTTGCGAGCGACGGGTCTTTAGAAACAGGGGGGATATTCATGGCCGCTCGAATCACAGGTGGGCTGGGAAGGGCAAAGCAATGGCTGTTCGGCAAAAAAAACGAGTGTCGGGAGGAGCGCCGGCGAGTGAAGTTGCGCCGATGCCTGCTCGAACCGCTGGAGAGTCGTCGCATGTTTGTCGTCGGCGCCTTCGAGATTCCGGAGACGGTGTTGCCGGGCTCGCTCTTCGACGGCGTCGTGCATTTGTCCGGTAATAGCTCAGCGTTTGCCTCGGCGCCGACCTGTTCCGGTTCCCTGCTCCCTTCCGGCCGGCATATCCTGACCGCCGGACATTGTATCTGGCAGAACGAAAGGCAAGTCGTCTCCGTGGGGAACGCCAGCGGCGGGACGTTTCAATTGACGTTGAATGGTGACACGACTGACGACATTCCGTACAACGCCTCCGCCGACGAGCTCGAAGCGGCCATCGAGGACGCCATCGGCGAAAATGTTGCCGTCAGTGGCGGCCCGGATGGGAACGGGAATAATCCCTGGACCGTGGAGTTCCGTGGTAACCTCAAGCTGACCGATGTTCCCCTGATGCAGGCGAACAGCACAAATCTTGTCGGTGACATCGTGGTATTGAATCCGCCAAATACCAGGTCAAACGACGGCAGGGCGGGGAGCACGCGGGCGCGATTTGACCTGCCGTCCGGTCCGATCGCCTTGAATGCGGGTGCGTACAGTCCCGCCGAGGATTTTCTCCATCCCAATTGGAACGGGCTGTTCTTCAACGGAGACGACGAGGATCCCAATGGGGCGCCGGGCGAGGACATCGCGATCATTACTTTGCCCGCCATCGCGCCCCTGGGCGCGACGCGTTACGAGCCGTATACGGCCCAGGATGAAACCGATCCGGAGAATCTGTTCATCATGGTCGGCTACGGCCGAACCGGTTTGGGCGCCACGGGGGAAGACAGCGGGCCCCCGGACACCGCTGGTCTGAAACGCCAGGGGCTGAACCAGTACGGTGACATTCACGCTTCGTCCGGCTTCCTCCGTTCCGATTTTGATGACGGTACGGAGGACATGAACACCTTGGGGGATGGAATCGGGCTGGGCCCGTACGAATCGGCCGTCGCTCGCGGTGACTCCGGCGGTCCGAATTTCTTCCATCGTTTCGGACTGAATGGCGAGTCGCACTTGTACATCACCGGCATCAACTCGGCCGTCGATGGCGCCGGCCTGCCAGGGTTCAGCGCGTTCGGCGCTCGAAACTACTTCACGCGCGTCTCCGACTACACACTGAATCGTGATCCGCTGTTTGATATCCACGACATCATACATCAGCCCGACGAAATCGTACTGGATATGAACTTCCAGCCGGCGGGAAATGATGGCCAGGCGGATCTCGTCGAGGTGCAGTCGGATGGACTGACTGTGACCCTGTATATCAACGGTGAGTTCCTCTGGAAATCGCCTGTCGATGAAATGCTCTCGCTGCTGATTATCGGCTCCGGAGACAATGACGTCATCGATGCGTCGCAATTGCCCGCCAACATCCCTTTGCGAGTCGAAGCGGGGAAAGGCGACGATATTGTCGTCGGCGGCAGCGGACCCGACTGGCTGTACGGTCAGGACGGCAAGGACCAGATCCAGGCAGGGCCGGGTGACGATCGAGTCTTCGGCGGCGACGGTGATGACGACCTCTCGGGCCAGCAGGGGAATGATATCCTGTATGGCGAAGGCGGTGACGATCTGCTCAGCGGCCATATCGGCAACGACACGCTGATCGGCGATATCGGTTCCGACAGGCTGTACGGTGGCTCGGGGGACGACGATCTGGTCGGCGGAGTCTGGTCGTTCGAACCGATCCCTGCCGCACCGCAGCCCGACAAGGATGAACTCTACGGCGAGGACGGCAATGACTACTTGCGTGGCGATAATGTCTTTCAATATTCGGCCGGCCTCACGCAGACGACGGGTGGAGACGACCTCTTGATCGGTGGCCCAGGCTACGACACGCTGGACGGTCAAGCGGGCAACGACACGCTGAAGGGGGACTCCGAGCCCGACGTCATGAACGGCGGGTTGGGCAACGATAATCTCGACGGTGGCAGCGGCGACGACGTGATGTGGGGCGACGCCGGCAACGATACGCTCATCGGAGGTCCGGGCAACGATTTCCTCACGGGTGGAATGGGAGTTGACACTCTCGATGGCGGAGAGGGCAACGACCAGTTGATCGGCGGAATGCCGGCCAACGCGGCCTCCGTCGATTTAAGTTCCGATACGCTGTTCGGCGGCGCGGGCGACGACACGATCGCGGGCGACAACGCCACATTCTTCCCCTTTTCGATCAACGCGTCGGTGGGAAGTGGCGACACGATTCATGGTGGCGATGGCAATGATGTGATCTATGGACAGGGTGGCAGTGACCGGATCGACGGCGCCGCCGGGAACGACAACATCTCGGGGGGATCCGGCAACGATCAGATCGACGGAGGAAGCGGCGACGACACCATCAACGGCGGAGCCGGGAACGACTCGATCCTGGGCGGTGGCGACAATGACAGCGTGCTGGGTGGACTTGGTGACGATCAGATTCAAGGAGGACCCGGTGACGATTCGCTGTGGGGCGAAGCCGGCGCGGACGTAATCGTCGGGGACGATGGAAACGACTTTATTTGGGGAGGACTCAACAACGACATCCTGGTGGGAGCGAACGGTGTCGACACGATTCATGGCGACGCCGGCAACGACGAACTGATTGGAGGGCACCGAATTACGGACGCCCAGGGGGCGAAGGATCTATCGGCCGACCTGCTCTTCGGAGACGCGGGGGCGGACACCATCCTGGGCGACAATGGCTCGATAACCCCGCTCTATCTGGAAGTCAACGATGGAGGTAACGATCTTATCCAAGGCGATGCCGGAAACGACGTGGTTTATGGACAGAATGGCGACGACCAGATCTCGGGAGGCCTCGGGGACGACCAACTCCACGGAGGCGCCGGAGATGATTCCATTCTTGGAGGCGCCAACAATGATCAGCTGCGCGGGGACAGCGGCAATGACCGCCTGCGAGGCGGGTCGGGTAACGATAGCCTGATCGGCGGTGATGGCAACGACGTGCTGCTGGGTGAAGCCGGCGCGGACGTGTTATCCGGTGAAAGCGGACGTGATCTGTTGGTGGGCGGAGTTGGAGCCGACAGTCTGAACGGCGGTTCCGGTGACGATCTGCTGATCGGAGGGACGACGTCGTTCGATGCCAATGATCCGGCACTTGACCAGATCATGGCGGAGTGGCGTTCGCGCCGTGACTATGCCACGCGCGTCGACAACCTCAAGGGGATCGTCAACGTGCTGTTCAACGCTCGACAGAATGGTGCCACGTTCTTGACCAAGGGCGTGACGGTCCAGGACGATCTGGCCGCCGCCGACTCGCTGTTCGGCGACCTGGACCAGGACTGGTTCCTCTACGACCCGGCGCTGGATCTCGTCGATCGCGTTAAAGGAGAGGTGGCAAACTGACGATTCTTGCGGGAAAACCCGTATCGGGATGGGGCGGATCATGGGGGACCATGATCCGCCCTTTTTTTGTGGAGGCAAGCACGGCCGACTTGTACCTGGGGAGGTAGGCGGCTGGGTATCGGCGCTGGTACGCTTGAGGGACGTGGGATGAGACCGTTGGATAATGCCGCTCGCCGGTTGCGGGAACTTTCGCATGACCGAGGCCACTTCGCTCAGTCTGCTGCAGCGTCTGCGTGCGCGGCACGATTCGGACGATTGGGCCCGATTCGTCGCGCTCTACGAGCCGCTCTTGCGGCACTGGCTGCGTCGCCGGGAGGTGTTGGCCCATGATGCGGATGACTTGGTTCAGAATGTGATGTCGGTGGTGGTTCGACGGGTTCCGGAGTTCGAACATAACGGTCGGACTGGCGCTTTTCGAGCGTGGCTGAAGGCGATCACCTTCCATTGCGTGCGGGACTATTGCCGAGCCCGGAAGAACCACCCGCCGGGTACGGGAGGCAGCGAGTTTCAAGGACTGCTGCACAGCCTGGCCGACCCCCAAAGCGACGCGTCGCGGCTATGGGACGAAGACCACGATCGGTATGTGATGAAACAGATGCTGGAGCAGTTGCGCGACGAATTCGAGCCCGTCACATGGCGAGCGTTCCAGGGATTCGCGCTCCAGGCGCGCCCGGCTGCCGAGGTGGCTCGCGAACTGGGGCTCACACCCAATGCCGTTTTCATTGCCAAATCCCGAGTCCTAAGCCGTTTGCGCCAGGAATCGGCTGGATTGCTTGACGAGTAGCATTTCGCCAGAAAGGTTGGGTCGTTGGCCGCCATTTATTCCGCAGTCGCGATAAGCCAGCCACTCCGCGAGCGGGCCTAGCCCTGGGAGACGCCGTGTCAGCAACCCGAAAGCAGCATCCTTCAGAAGCGCAGTTGATCGATTTCGCGAACGGCCACCTGCAGGAAGCCGAATTCAGCGAAGTCGCGGACCATCTGCAGTCCTGTGGCGAATGTCTGGAATGGGTCTCGGGGCAGGCGGAGGATACGTTGGCGGCACTGGCCCGCGAGGCGGCCACGTTGGGATTCGAGGTCAGCAAGCCGGCGCCGAAGGGAAAGGAGAGCGAGATTCCGTCGGGGCTGCGACACCATCCTCGCTATCGGTTGATCGAACAGATCGGATCGGGCGGAATGGGAACGGTGTACAAGGCCGAGCACCGGATCATGCGACGCCTGGTCGCACTGAAAATCATCCAACCGCGTCTATTGGCCAATGCGCAGGCGGTGGAGCGGTTTCGACGCGAGGTTCGCGTCAGTGCTCGACTGGTCCACCCCAATATCGTCGTGGCGCACGACGCGGATCAGGTCGAAGATCGTCATTTTTTGATCATGGAGTTTGTTGACGGCGAGTCGCTGGACAAACGCATCGCGCGCGAAGGGCCGCTCGCTGCGCGGACGGCTTGCGAGTGGATCCGGCAGGCGGCGCTCGGTCTGCAATGCGCGCACGAGCAGGGCATGGTGCATCGCGACATCAAGCCCCATAACCTGATGATCACCCGCGACGGCCAGCTGAAAATTCTCGATTTCGGACTGTCGCGATTCGTGAGCGAGCAGGCCCCCGCGCTTTCGGATGGTAACCCGATCCACCAATCCGTCTCGGCGACGCGCACCGACATGATCCTGGGGACGCCCGACTATGTCGCGCCCGAACAGATCGAACGAGCGAGCGATGCGGATATTCGCTCCGACATCTACAGCCTGGGTTGCACCCTGTTCTACCTGTTGACCGGAACAGCCCCTTTCGCCGCACTGCCAGTCGTTGCCAAGTTCCAGGCCCATCATGCGGCTCCTTTTCCGCGGCTGGACGCGCTGCGTCCTGACGTTTCCCGCGAATTACTGGTCATTCTCGACCGCATGACCGCCAAGCAACCGTTCGATCGCTATTCGACGCCTGCCGAACTTGTCGCGGACCTCGACCGGCTGCTGTCCCAGTCTTCTAATGTCGGATCGCGCGGCGTTGGCTCGGTTGAGATCCGCACGCCGGGGCCGCGGTTTGTCAAGCAAACGGTCGATCGCCGACCCTGGATCGTCGGCGCTGCCTTGGTGACATTCGCCGTACTCTGCGTGCTGATCATCGCCTACCAGATCGGCAGCGGCCGCAGGGGCACACCGATCGCGGAGCACGACGTGCCTCGCCAGGAATCTCCCGACGACGATTCAGGTTTCACTCCGCCAACCGTTCCCAGCAAAGACATTTCGTTCAGGAAGGCCGACCCCGAGGCAAACCAGAAACGCGGCGATTTCCAAGGCGAGTTGGGTGGCACTTCCGTTGCCGCGAAATCAAGCGTGTCGCCGGCGGCTTTCCCGGAAGTGACCGGTGTCTCGCCATTGAAGCGGCAAGCCGATGCAAAGGCCCCGGGCGCCCGCCGAGTCCTCGTGATGCTCCCCAGCGTGCGACTCTGGTATCCGGACTACGAGGAGCTGGTCCTGGCCGCCCCGGCCCAGAACATCCAGCTCACCTTCGCCAGCATTTCGAACGGGCCTTCACAATTGCTGTCGAGTTCCCCCAACGGCACGGCTGTTCCCGACATGCAGTTGGGGCCGGCCGTTCGCGCGGCGGACTTCGATGCCATCATGTTCATCGGGTATGATGCTCCCGAGTTCTTCCCGCAGGGAGTCGCCGGCAATGAAACGCGACGGTTACTGAACGAATTTCAATCGCAGCGAAAAATCGTCTCCTCGTTGTGCACCGGGCAACTCTACCTGGCGCGGCACGGGCAATTGCGCGGCAAGACAGTGGCGAAGTGCGAGACCGTCGAGGACCAGCGGATTCGCGGCGAAGGGGGAAACATCGCTAATCGGGCGGTCGTGGTGGACGGTCACATCATCACCGCCAGTCACCCCACGAATGCCGCGGAACTGCTCGTCGCAATCCGCGAACACAAAGCCAACTAGGGTCAAGGGTGGGTGTAGGGTGCAGCCGCCGCCGAGGGGAATCGCGCCGGCACGCCGATAGTAGCCGTCCTCAACAACCTCCACATCGGTCTATCCGCTGCTGGTCGGAAGGGCCAATATCGTCTACGAGCGTGGCGAACATCCCGGTGGTATTCCAGTACTGTAGAGCGGCAGCAGCTCGATCTCAACAATCTTGCGGCGACAAGGCGCGTCGGCCTAGAATTGCAATGACGCTCTGGCGGCCCAATCCAGTCCTGGAACCAATAGGTTCTGCTCATGAATGCGACGCGCGTGACGTGCCTTGTCCTTTGTATTGTCTTCCCTGCGGGCGCTCGGGCGGACGAGAAGCCGATTCAATCGGTCCAAAGTGGACGTTGGTCGGAGCCGACGACTTGGTCGATTGGAGCGGTCCCCGGCGCCGAGGCGCGGGTGATGATCGCCCGTGGACATGAGGTCGTTTACGACGTCGAGTCGGACGTTGTCATTCGCGGAATCAACGTGGTCGGGACGTTGCGGTTCGCGCGCGACCGTTCGACGCGGCTCGTCGTTGGCTTGATCAAGATCCAGGCGTCCGACGAATACAGCGAGGACGGTTTCGACTGTGACGATCACCTCGAGGGCGAATCGCCGGAGCCTCGGCCAACGTTGGAAGTCGGCACGGTGGCGGCGCCGATCCCTCGTCCCCACACCGCGACGATCCGTTTGGCGCACGTCGCCGGGATGGACGAGAAGTCGTGTCCGGCGATTGTATGCTGCGGCGGACGGATGGATCTGCACGGCGCGTTAATGCAGCGGACGTGGGTCAAGCTGGGCGCCGATGCGAAGGCCGGGGAAAGCCATGTCGTCCTGGAGCAGGAAGTCTCCGACTGGCAAGTCGGAGACCGGATCGTCCTCTCGTCCACCAGCCAGCATCGCGACACTCGCAAGGAATCGAGAACCGAGGAGCGCATCGTCGCGCGGATTGACGGCAACACGCTTTGGTTCGACCCGCCGCTGCAATTCGATCACCAGGGCGAAGGGGACCGCCGAGGCGAGGTGGCCGATTTGAGCCGCAACGTGATCGTCGAGTCGGCCGACCCCGACGGCGTTCGTGGGCACACGATGTACCACAGGAATTCGGCCGGCTCGCTGGCTTACGCGGAATTTCGACATCTGGGAAAACCGGGGCTGCTGGGGCGATACAGCTTGCACTTCCACCTGGTCGGCGACACGATGCGCGGTTCGAGCGTGATCGGCTGCTCGATCTGGGACAGTGGCAACCGCTGGCTGACGATTCACGGAACGAACCGACTGGTTGTCCGCGACAATGTCGGCTACAGGAGCCTGGGCCACGGTTTCTTTCTGGAGGACGGCACGGAGATCCAGAACGTGCTCGACCGCAACCTGGCGATCGGCGCTCGGCGAACGAAGCCGCTACCCAGGCAGGTATTGCCGTTTGATCAGAACGAAGGCGCGGGGTTCTGGTGGGCCAACAGCCTGAACACGTTCACGCGCAACGTCGCGGCCGACTGCGATCTCTACGGCTTTCGCTTCGAGGCGACCGAGACCAGCGCGCTGAAGCTGACGTTCGACATTCAACAACCGGACGGAACGACTCGACCGACCGACATCCGCTCGTTGCCGTTCGTGCGATTTGACGACAACGAGGTCCACTCCAGCAAAGACCTTTACGGCGTGAACCTGGGTGAAGGAGTTGCCGGCGTCGGGCCCGATCCGCGGCATCCTTTTGTCGTGCGGAACTTGAAGATCTGGGATGTTCACTACGCGTTCCGGCCGCAGGTACCATCGCTGCGAGTCGAAAAACTGTCGATTCATGACTGTGTATATGGCGTCTATCACCCGAATTTCGACGGCCACTTCTACCGCGACGTGACGATTGCGCGTACGAATGCCGAGCCGTTCAATCGGGGGCACGACGACTTGAGCGCTCAACACGGCGTGTTGGCGGTCGACGGGTTGACTTTCGACGGCGTTCGCTCCGGCGGCATGCCGCTGATCCAGATCTCCGACGACAACCTGACGGGCCGGGCGGTGTCTCACTTTCGCGGCGTGAAGCTCGTGAACTGGGAGGACAGCAGCCGCGATCGCGCCGTGGTCAACTTAGGCGGCGGGCCGCGCCCCACGCCGAAGACGCCGCATGGAACGACCGTCTACCTTCACGACTGGTACGGCCCCGGAGAACACGCGGAAGTCGTCAGCACGCGTTCGCCGGAGTTCAAGGCCGCGCCCTCGCGTTACTCGGCCGACGCGCCGCTGACCGGGGACGAGTCGCGCGTCGCGAAGACGAAAGAGATCGAATTCCCGACTCCTCCCGCGACGATCGACGATTTGCCGCCGTCGACCGTTGTCACCCACGCGCGGCGCGAGGGAAGTCATGTGCGATTGCGCGGTACGACCGCCGACAACAGCCGCGTGACGCGGGTCGCGGTTAACAGCCAACCGGCCATGTCGCTGCGCGACGACTTCGCGGAATGGGAGGCGACGATCGAGTTGTCACTCAATGGCAAGCTCACGGCGATCGCGACGGACGCCGCGGGCAACCTCGAACAAATGCCGCACGAACTGATCGTGCCCTGACGACTCTCGCGGAACAGGAACGCCTTGAACAACTGGCTGCCGGTCAACTCGACACGGGAACACCTGACGCGTGAATTCAACCCCAGACACCGAGGCCAATTGGCCGGGGAACCGTCCGGTAACATAAGGAGGCTGCTTGCATGACGAACCAGAATCCAATTCAGAAAATAGGATATTCCTTGCTGTTGCTTGCGATGTCGGCCAATTCTTCGCCGCTCGCGGCTCAAAGCCGACTTGTGAAAACCACGATCAGTTATCGCTCGGTCGATGGCCATTCCGTGCTGGCCGACGTGCACCGCCCCGACGGTGACGCCGTTTGCCCGGTCCTGGTCTGGATTCATGGCGGGGCGCTGATCATGGGCAATCGCGAGGAAATTCATCCGCAGATTCGCAGCCTGGCGGAAGAAATGGGCTACGCGTTAGTTTCGATCGACTACCGGCTCGCCCCGGAAACCAAATTGCCCGAATTGATCGGCGATATTGAGGCTGCCTTTCAATGGCTGGCCACCGATGGCGCTTCTCGGTTTCGACTCGACGTAAAACGCGTGGTCGTCACGGGCGGTTCGGCCGGAGGATATCTCACGCTGGTTACCGGGTATCGAGCCCGACCGCGTCCCAAAGCGCTCGTGGCCTTCTATGGTTATGGCGGACTGACCGGCGACTGGTACATGCAGCCCAGTCCCCACCCCGCCCATAATCCTCGAATCGTCACGTTGGATGAGGCCCGAAAACAGTCGGACGGCACCATCGTTTCGGATGCCCGCCGGCGCAAAGGAAACGGAGGGCTGATTTACCTGCATTATCGGCAGCAGGGCATCTGGCCACGGGAGGTCAGCGGATTTCGTGAAGATCAGCTCGTGGAGCGCATCGCGGAATTCGAACCGGTACGGCATGTGACGGCCGAATTTCCGCCGACGTTCCTGATGCATGGGACGAAAGACACCGATGTGCCGTTCGAGGAATCGAAAGCGATGGCCCGGCAACTGGAACGCCACAAAGTGCCGCATGAGCTGAAGCCGATCGACAATGGCGAGCACGGATTTGGGGGCGGTGATCCCGAACAAATCGAAGCTGCGTATCGGACGATGCGGGATTTCGTCGTACGGCATTTGCGACAACCGTAGCCCGGGGGCATTTTCAAACTCACCGATCGATCGGTCTTCACATCAACGATCCAGAGATGGTTGACGTCATTCGGATCGATCGTCAAGCCGGTTAGTCGCGAGTTCGCGACGTCGATGGTCCAACTGGCGGTCGCCGTGGAGCGGGTTGCACATGTCGCGCTGGAGCGCGGAATTTGGCCCTGATCATGCATCGTGCTCAGCTTCCCAAGAAGAGTTGACGGTTCCTCGCGTCAGGCGGGCGCTGACAATTGAACCAACCCCGCCGTGTAAAAATTACGCGTAACCGGGAGAACGTCATTTAACAGCCGCACCCAGCGCGGCCAACGTTCAAGGTGTTGCCGCGTGATCTGGGCGGTTTCGAGCACGCGATGCCGGCGATCCCAACGTTCAATGCGCCGCAGATCGGCGATCCCCCACTGGAACGATGCGCGCGTCGTGCCGACTGCTTCGAAGAAACGAGCGGTCCGGCGGATCAGCGGGCTGCAGGCATCCAGCGCGAAGTGGGCTCCGGGGAAATGATCGGCCAGGCGGCCGAACAGCCGGCGGACGTGTCGTTCAGGAAAATACAGTAACACTCCTTCGGCCACAAACAGGCACTCTTCGCCGCGCACTTCCCCCAAGGCCGACCACCACGCCTCGTCGAACACCGATCCCACCAGGAAGCGGCGGCGACTGCACTCCTGAAAAAACTTGCGGCGGATCGCCATGCTGTCGGCCAGATCAAGGTCGAACCAACGCACCTTGCCGTTGTCCAACCGTTCGAAACGCGTGTCCAGGCCCGCACCGATATCAACCACGGTGCCATCCGGGTGGCGCTGCAAGAAGCCGGCCACATAGCCGTCGAGGATCTGGGCACGGCAGCAGCAGCCTAGCTGACCTCGAGTGTAGGCGGCGAATTTCGAAAAGTCGTAGTCGATGGCCTGCACCAACTCGACCGCCTTCGCATCTCTCAGGATCGGTGCCGGACGCGTCGATTCGGCGGCGCGCGACCAGAGGGTCAACAGGGCCGTTTCCTGGACGGTGCCAAGTTCGGTGACGGCGACTCCAGTCATTCGGCCAGATCCGTGGTGACCGCAGATGGCGGCAGAGGCGCGGTTGCTTCCGCAGCCGCGGACGAAGCAGGCACACTGCGAAAGACTCGCCGCGGTTGCAACTCGGGCTGCGCACGCAACCACAGGTGCGATGTCCAGGCAAACCCGTACCGTAACGTTCCCGGGACTTTGACGTAGACCGATCGCGGCTTGGGGCTGCTGCCGAGACGGAGTTTGAACTCGTCGGCGGTGGTGCCGAGATTCACCTGTTCCAGGCCAAGCGACATGGCAAACCCGATCCGATCCAGGAACAGGCGCGGATAGATGCCATACTGGCGATTCAGTTCCGCGTCGACGGCGAGCAGGACGAAGGTATAGGTGCTGCCGGTGATCAATCCTACGGCCACGCCGGCGGGGCGCCCGTCGACACGCGCCAGAAGCAGGTGCGCGTTTTCGCCAAACAGGCAAATCAGTTGGTTGAAAAACTCGCGTGGCAGAGTGATCAGATGAGAATCGACGCGCTCCAGCAGTCGCAGATACAGGTCATAGAATTCCGGTCTGACCGGGTCTTTGACACCCGCGGCCGTATCGATCGTCTCGATCTGAACGCGCTGCGTATCCGATTTGACAAGGTCGCGATGCACCTGCCGTCGATATTCAGCTCGCATCGCGGTCAGATACTCGGGAATATTCCGATGCCGGAGCGGCAAATAGTGCATCGGTGCGGAGGGGGAGCGATAATAGCCACTGGCCGTAAGGCGATCGAAAATTTCGGCTTCCTGCGCGGAAAAATCGCCAAGCAGCACGGCGGTAGCGTGGTGCTGCCGAGCGAAGGTCGCAGCCGTTTCATCCCAAAGCCGAGCAATCTCCGCCGGGTCGGCGTCCGGGCGCAGGCAGATTTTGCGATGAGGAATGGTAATCGGCAAACCGCTGAGCACGCAGGTCAGCTGCAGAAAGCTGGGCCAGAGAGAACGCACCGCCCTGGTTGGACGGCGCACCCACGTCCCGCCCAACGTCGTGGCATCGAGGCGACAGGTCGACAGGCAGAAGATCGCCGCCGGGCGCTGGCATTGGTCCGCTATGATTACCGGTGTGAACCGAATCTGCGAACCAAGAGTTGCCTGGACAATCTCTAGAAATCGCAAGTCCAAAAAGGCGTCACCATACGGGTCGTGGACGCTGTTCCATTCCGTGGCAGGAATTTCCTGGATCGATGCAAAGCGTCGTGCTGAATAGGTCATGGGCTCACGCGGAATGCCGGTGTGAGGGATGGGGGATCTCGCTGGCGTCGGATGGCGCTGCGAACACGCGGAGGCCGGGGGACGGATTGGGTGGAGGCCGGAACGCCAATCGGCCCAGCAACATGTCGAGGACCAATCGCAGGTATGATCCGCGGGATTCGTGGCCCTCGGCAGGAACATAGTGGGGTCGAAGCAACCGATGCAATCGTGGCAGGTTGTACCAGGGCACTCCCGGAAACAGATGGTGTTCGACGTGATAGTTCATGTTCACGTTGAGCAGCGACAGCCAGCGATTGCTGGTCACGGTGCGTGCCTCGAGGCCGGCGGCATCGGGAGCGGCCAGGCTATGCTCAAACATGCCGCGGGAGGCAGCGATAAATCCGGCTCCATACCAGGGGAGCAGGAAAAACAGCATGGCCTGTGTCGTTTGCCCGCTGCGGATTGCCAGCCCACACGCGGCGATCGCCAACAGCCAGACAGCGGCTGTCTCCAACACGATCCGACGACGTTCGGCGGGATCGGCCCATTGCCAGGCCACAATCGGCACACGCACCGACGAGAACATGCCCCCGCCCAGCAAGATACCCAGCATCGCGGCCGTCGTGATCCATGCGCTGCGCGAAATATTGCCCGGCTCGTCGGGATCGGCTGCCGTTCGCAGGAACCGATGGTGTCGCACATGCAGAAGTCGAAAGGCCGTCGTCGACAGCAGCGACGGCGCTCCGCAAAGGAACTGCAGCAGGTAGTTCCAGCGCCGCGATCGCAGCAGATTGCCATGGATCCCGTCGTGCATCAAGTTGAGCAGGCCGTGGATCGCCACGGAACTCGCTCCGACGCCTCCCGCGAGTGTCCCAGGCGACGTTGCATTCCAGAGCGCGCAGGCCGTACCGCTCCAAAGGCCGAAGAATGCCAATGCAGCCCAGTTCCCGCGTGGATCGAGCCGATGCAGTTGTCGCAATTGCCTCCGTTCCAGGGGCGACAGTCGTCCCTTCAGCGACATCCTTGCACTGGTCACGCACGGTTCTCCCCAGGGCCAACTTGCCAGCAAAACGTATCAACATTGGCAAGTCATGCCAAGGCGAGTTCTTTTCGCCGACCACCGACCTCGATCGGCGGTGCTGCTTTAGACGGCCCAGTCCGGCAGTTTCCTACATAGTTCAATTACGGACTGGTATCGGGACATCGAAGCCAACACGACCGGCAGCGGGTCGGAAAAAATCTCATCGAACAGCATTTCGCCGGGCAAGGAAGTTGCAAAAGCAAGATGCTCTATCGGTGGTTCGAACGAGGTCTTGATCCCTTCGCGATTGCCGCGAGGATCAACGCGATACCATTCACCTTCAGGAAGCCAAACCGCGTTCAGTCCATGCAAGCCGAAGGCAGCACCGGAATCATCCAGGGCAAGACGTTGGTAAACCAACCCGCAAGGAATGCTGTTTGCGCGAAGCAGAGCCGCCAATAAGTGGCTCTTTGCATAGCACAGGCCCGTACCATGCCGTATCACATCCGAGGCCGAGATCGTCACGCGATCGTCATGATGATCGAGGCTATGGCGGATGTTGTCCCGAACCCAGTGGAAACAACGGGCAGCAAGTAACGGCGGCGCTGTATCACGAGCAAGTTCCGCCGCCAGTGCGCGAACGCTTGCGTGTTCATAGTCGATGATCTCGGTGGCTCGCAGAAACCGCTGCACCTGCAACTCCTATCGCTGAGACATTTTCGTGCCTCTCGTTCTCAAATGTCAACAGTTACAGGTGGGGACTTCGAAAAGTAGCAAAACGTGCGAGAGGCGGGGTGATAACGAGTCTCGCAGGATAATTCGGTGTCTTGTATTGTCGGTTGTCGTGAATTGTCGACGCTCTTCAGCGTTTGTTGGAAAACTCGACTTGGCGCACGCCCCGGTTTCCGACGACGATAGGGTACCTTGAGAACTCGGATTCGCTGAGGAGGGCCGAAGATGTTGGTCGAACGCAGTCGCCTGTTGGTCGCGGTTTGCATCATCGTGTGTTGCATGGCGGCCAGATCGCAGGCGTGGGAGGAACGCGTCCCCTTGCTGCAGGTCAGCCAGGGACAAAAGCCCAATGACACGGCCATGGACAATCGCACGAAACTCTCACTCGAAGAGTCTGCGGCGTTGGGCGGGAAGGCGCTGAAGGTCGAATATGCCGTGGGAGATGCGTTTGGCAACAAAGGGATTGGCGAGCGGAACTGGAAACCGTTCGTGGCGGTTGAGTTTTCCGTACTGAACCCGTCGCGTGAAGACGTCAAGCTCACCTTCGTCGTGAAGCACCGGCGAACGACGAACTACCAGACACGCGTCGATCGCCCCGTCGTGCTCAAGCCAGGCAAGAACAACTTGCGGCTGGGAATCGACGAGCTGGCCAACGTGAATGGTTCAGCGCCGGATCTGTCAGCGGTACAGCATTGGTACCTGTCGAACGAATCCGGAAAACCGATCACGTTGTACTTCGGAGACTTCTGGCTGACTGGCGGCGAGCCGACTGGCGGCGCGCAAACAAGTCCGTCCAGGGAGGCAGCTGCCGCATTAGGTGGGTTGCTGCGTTCCGGAGGAGCCTATCGCATCCAGGGAACGATCGGTGACCTGAAGGTAGACTTGACGATCTCCCCGCTCGAAAACGATCGCGCGTCGGTTCCCGCGGCCGATTCCGGACGGGTTCCGCCGACAGCCGGCGCGGCGGTTTCGCGCGGTCCCGCCACACCACGCAGCGACCCCGATCGACTTGCGCGCATCCGCGCGAACCGAATGCCGCCGATCGATCGACCGATCATGTTCGACACTCCGGAAGCCGATGCCATGCTGGCGGCGCTGGAAATATTCCCACCCGACAACCCGTTCAATCAACTGATCGAGGATTGGCCGCTGCATCCGGATTCACGCAGCATCGTGGCGTCGATCGGAATCGAAAAGCCGTTGCGCTATAACCCGGACATGGGCTTCATCCTGGTGCCGGCCAACCAGCCGCCCGTGGATGTCAAACTCATGGCATATCCCGACGAATCGGACCCCGGGCCGTATCCAGTTCCGGAGAATACTCCGATTGAAGGCTGGCCCGTGGCATATGAGCGCGGTGCGGTGGGAAAATCCGTACCGTCGCTGGAGCAGATCCAGCGGCGGGACGCCACTGCCGGTGACAGGCATGCCATCGTGGTCGATCCGGTCGGGGGAAAGCTGTACGAGTTTTTTGTGATGGGAAAGACCGCGGATGGCTGGGCCGCGGATCAGGCGTCGATCTTTGATCTCAGGTCCAACCGATTGCGCCCGCAGGGATGGACGTCGGCGGACGCGGCGGGATTGCCGATCTTTCCAGCCGTCGTCCGTTACGATGAACTCAGGCGGGGCATGGTCGAACACGCGATGCGCGTCACCGTGCGCCGCTCGCGTCGTGCTTACGTTCACCCGGCGACGCATTACGCGAGTTCACTCGAGGACTCGAATCTTCCTCGGATGGGTGAACGGCTGCGACTTCGGGCCGACTTTGATCTCGCGGGCTTCTCTCCGCCCGTGCTGGCGATCCTCAAGGGATTAAAGAAATACGGCATGTTTGTCGCCGACAACGGCATCGAATGGGCGATATCGGTCACTCCCGATCATCGAATACCGGACCTGCACGAAGAACTTCGCAAGATCAAAGGTGCCGATTTCGAGGTCGTGGTCGCGCCGTCGCAGGCAAGGTAACGAAAGCCCGGTACAGGGTAGGAAACCGATGGCACGTACCATCAGAAATGGCGACCGCGCCGTCAGCCGACGGGCATTCACGCGGGTTCTGGCGAACTCGCTGGCTGTCACCGGCTCATTGCCTGTACTTCGCAACGCGAGCCGACTCGCCGCCGCGACGAGCATCCCACTCATCGTCGATGCGCATATGCATGTGTGGGCAAATGACCCGAATCGCTACCCGTTTTCTCACCCGTACATCAAGGAGTTTGCCGATGCTCCCCATGAAGGCACGGTCGAGATGCTGATGGCGGACATGGACCAGCATGGTTGCACGCACGCCGTCCTCGTGCAAGTCATCTTTCATGGCTGGGACAACCGGTATGTTGCCGATTGTGTCCGCCGGTTCCCGGATCGTCTGCGGGCGCACGGTCTGATCGATCCCACGGATCCGCAGGTCGCCGACAAGCTCGAGTATTGGGTCAAGGAGCAAGGATTACACGGGATGCGATTCAGCCCGATCTACTATCGTGACGGACAGCATGGTGGCGACGCATGGTTGGACGCCGAGGCAACCCACGCTCTTTGGCGAAAGGCGGAGCAGCTAAGTACGATCTTCAACTTCTTCATCGCGCCGCAGCAACTGCCGAAGCTGGAGAAGATGGTTCGTGCTCATCCGAATGTCCGCGTCATCATCGACCACTTGGGTCAACTGGACTTTAAGGCCGCTGATCCGGAATCGGACCTGCGACGATTGCTTACGATGGCCCGCTATTCCAACATTTGGGTCAAGGTGTCGGAGATGAGTTCGGTTTCGAAGTCCGGCAAGTATCCTTTCAACGACGTCTTCCCGCACGTAAAGCGCGTCTATGAGTCGTTTGGTCCCGACCGGTTGCTGTTTGGAACGGGATATCCTGGCGCAGCCCGAGCCTTCTACCGCCGCCCGACGCTGGACCAGGAGATCCATTGGCTCCAGCGAGAAGTCCCATTCCTGTCGGTCGAGGACCGCGCCAAGATTCTGGGCGGCAACGCTGCCAGGCTCTGGGGTTTTCGGGCCTGAGGAATCGGCCGCGCCGACGGTCGACGAGTTTTCTGGCGGCGTACCCTCCTTACGGACGCAGGTTCCCTGGTATGCTCTGCTTCTTGAGTCTCGGTTTTTGAACTGTCATTTTCAAGGTGAATACGAGCCTATGAATCCGCTTTACTTCAAGGAACTGAATGCCTGCTTCGACCCGAACCGCGCGCGATTGAATCTGGGCGGTGGCAGACCCGTGAGCCTCGTCTCCGGAGTGGAAACCGGGCAGCTCGTTGGCTCGCTGAAAACGCTGGAAGCCGTGGCCAAGTATGCCACCGGCCATGGTGCACGCTCGCTCATGATCTCCAACTACCTGTTGCACGGGTCGGGCCATGGCGACAACGGCCGGATCGTCTTCCGCGAGCCGGGGGAAGTGCGCCAGGCGCTCGCCGACGCAGGCGTCGTCGCTCCTGTCATCAGCGCTCACTGTGCTGGCTATGCGCACCTCAGCGCCCGCTGGGGCCTGGAGTATGCGGAGAAGTTTGTTCCCGCCTCGGTTGCGGCCAAAGGCACGCAGTATGTCGAAGACTGGTCCGAGGAGTACATCCTCGGCCTGCTCGAGACGGGCACTGCGCTCGGCATTCACATCTACGGCTGGTTCTGGGGTCTCTGGGGCCAGCCCGTGCTGCACAGCGGCTATCCTTGGGTCTTCGGCTGGGACGAAATGATGGCCGCGGGGCTCGAGCGTTTCCGGGAGAAGACCGCCCGCATCCGCGCCCGCGCCAATCAGCTCGGCGCCTATCTCGCCCATGAACTCCATCCCGGCACCGGCGCCATCTGCGCCCGCGATTTCGACCTGCTGCTTCTCGCCACCGACTACGATCGCTCGCTCTGTGTCTGGGGCGACCCCAGCCATTGCTGGGCCGGGGAGACTTGGACGCAGCGGTTCACCAGCCCGCTCGTCGCGCCGCGCGTCGTCGGCAGCCATGTGAAGAACTTCAAGTATCTGCAGGGCGCCTCCACGCTCATGATCAGCGAGGACTGGTCCCAGCGCGGCCACCAGTTCTGCGGGCATGGCGAGGGCGAGGTCAATCTGCAGAGCTACGCGAAAATGCTGCTCGCCATCGGCGCCGGTGACCGCTTCTGCGCCATTCAAGGCGGCGACCTAATGCCGCTTTATAGCGAGGCGGAAGACAGCATCCTGCCCCTGATCGCGCCGGCGCCGCACCTGCTGGGAGCTTGCAGCGCCGGTATCAAGTGGGTCAACGACCACCTCAGCGGCATGTCGCTCACTACCTCCGTCTTCACGGACGGCATGGCTTCCGCGTGAAACCGCGCTGAACTCCCGCCGGGCTCGCGCTGCTCCTGCTGCCCCTGCTCGCCATTGAAGGCCGATCCGGCGTCAATCAAAAAACGGAAAGAGCTTTTTGAGTTCGTCCGTCGACGGTCTCCGACCGTATTCGCAGAGCTCGAACGCTTCGGCAAAACGGACTTGTTTGCCGCGCTTTTCACCATAGAGCTGCACGAGTTGGTCACGGAATTTATCCGCTTCGCGGCCTTGACGCTCCGCCCACTTCTCACGCAACCAGGCCCGGCGCGCCGCTTCATCGCCGGCGGGCGGCACGGCGCGGACGAACTCTTCGCTGCCGCTCGCGCCGCCTTCGTATACCTGCGACGTGAGTTCGTGAAGCGCGTCCAGCTTCTGGTCTAAGACGCTGTCGATCGAAACGACCATGTCGGGGCGAAACGGATACGGTTTTTGAAAGCCATCGCTCGAGTACATGAAGACAGGGTTGTTCGTCAACGGAGGCGTATCCGGACAAAAGAATGGCACGGTGACCATAAACGCGGCATCCTGCACGAGCACGCCGACATAACGATGATCGGGATGGTAATCCCAGGGCCGATGGGAAATCACGATGTCCGCGCGCCAGTTACGGATGAGTCGCGTGATTGTCTGCCGATGCTCCAGCGTGGGAAGCAGCTCGCCGTCGTGGATGTCGAGCACCTGGCTGGTGCTACCGAGCTTGTCGTTGGCCGCTTTCGCTTCCGCCGTGCGGCGCTGGGCCAGAGGGCCGCCCGCCATCTGCCAGTGGCCAATGTCTCCGTTGGTCACGGAGACCAGTTTCACATGATGTCCTTGCTTTGCCCAAAGCGCCGCGGAACCGCCAGCTTTGAACTCCGCATCATCGGGGTGAGCGCCGAATACGATGATCCGCAGCTTACCGTCATTCGCGGGAGGCGGCAGATTCTGCTTCGCCGACTCCGCGGTGATTGACTGAGCCGATGTGACTTGGGTGAGGAGAGCCGCCATGAACCAGGTCAGAAAGAGTGTTCGCATAAGGATGCTCGATGGAAAGGGGACTTTGGGCCAAAACCGCCTGCGGGTTTACAACGGACGATCCGGGTACACGATTGGTCCATTCATCATGAACGAAATTCGGCACTCGTCCAAGGTCCGATAGGTCCGCAGCCGTGTCGACCTCGGCGTTGGACCCTGGGCGACCTTAGGCATTGCCGCCCAACCCCCAGGGCAGATCAGGTGGGAGGCGGTGGACGCCGTCGCGAGGGTCGAGCAGCAGAGCCCAGCGCGGTAGCCACTCGGCGTTCGCGGCGGGGGTGAACTGAGGCGAATTGAGTTCGAGGCCGTTGATCGTCGGCAGAAAGGCGGCCACACAGGCGGCGTGGATCGCGGCCAGGCCGGGGTTGGTCAGATCGTGCAGGGCAGCCAAACCACGGTGGGCCTGGAGCAATGCGGCCGCCAGCAGCGTAAAACTGTGGCCCTTGCAGGTCTTGAGCGCGGCACCGCTCCAGCCGCTTTCCAGGGCCTTCACCAATGCCGCGGGGCTCGTCAGGCCCTCGTCGATCAGCATCGCTTTTCTTTTGGCACAACGATGCCATCGCGTCGTGTCGTCCACATGTTCGCAGGGCAGCGGTTGTTCGAGATACTGCACGGCCCGCCACGTTGAACGGTCGGTTGCCAAGGCGTCGACGAGCCGCTCGACATTCGTGATGTCGGCGTAGGCCGCATTGGCGTCGAGCCCCAGCCAGGGATTGGCGACACTTCGGCGTTGCATCCCGAGAACGACGGCCGTCACGAACTGCGCATCGACGAGCGGGTCCTGCCCCAACAGTTTGAGCTTCGCTCGCCGATATCGCCGGCCCAGAATCCAGTGGTCGAGATGCGCGTCGAGCGGATCGTTCGGACCGACCACAAACATCGCGGGAAAGATGCGTTGCGGAGTGGCTCGCAAGAGTTGCCGCATTCGCCGACAGGCTTCGCCGTCGGGAAACCAACGGTCCGCCGCGACAATTGGTGTCGAAGAATCGTAAAGTTCCAGCGCCGAACATTCCAGCGCCGTGCCGACCGCGTCGTGCAGGGCGGCGTCGAATGGGCTGAGGCATAGAATCCGCGCTAGCGCCGGCATGTCCGGCGGCAAGGCGGCTCGAAAATCGCGCCGCGCGGCGTGATACGCCGACGGAGCATCCGGCAGTTGCCAGTCGTCGACGCCCACCGCATGGAGATGCAGGCCGAGGTCCCACGGATGGGCGGGAGCGGTGCCGCAGAGCAGATCGAGTCGCGTGGCTGCCGCCTGGCAAGTAAGGCGGAGCAGGTCCACGCGTTCAGCAACGGTTCGCGATGACCGTGGCCACGCCCAGATCGCGCTCAGGTTGACGGCGCCTCGCCCGGTCGCTTCGCGTTCTCCGACGCGCACGGTGACCGTCGCTTGAGCCTGACAGACGTCCGTGATCACGCCACTGCTCAACACGAGTGGCACCGCAAGCTGCCGCTCGAAAAATTCCACCGAAGCTCCACGCACGACGGTCGCCGCTGCCCGATTCATCGCGTGGCGTCACGCATTCTTGGGCACGGCCCAGTGCCCCGAGCGATAATCGCGACGCAACATGGCGTGCGCCGGCTCGTCGTCCACGATCCGCTCCTGAGCCGGATCGAAGTGCAGAATCCGGCCGGTCGACGGATGTAGAAGTCTTTAGACAACTCCGTGCGGATGGTTGGTGTTCGAAGGACGATGAACATGGTCCGAACTCTTTACGGGGAGTCTTTCGCAGCGCGCACGGTCTCGACCAACTGCGACGGCGGCGGCTCGAGGTGCGCTTGATGGCGCTGGATGGCTGCCATGATGGTCGCGATCTCGTCGGCGTGTTGGGCCGCGACATTGAATTTTTCGCCGGGATCGTTGCCGAGATGATAGAGCTGCGGCGGCGCATGGTGCTCGGGCTTGTCCGGGCCAAAGCCCGAACGGGTAATCAGATGCGCTTTCCAGGGACCGACGCGCGCCGCGTAGAGCTGGGCGCCGCGGTAGTAGAAGAATGAATCGCGTTGCACGTCTCCGCTTTGGGTCAGCAGCGGGCGGATGTCCTGGCCATCGATCGGGCGATCGGCGGGTGGCTCGCCTCCCGCCAGCCGCACGCAGGTCGGCAACAGGTCCATCGTGGTCGCCATCGACCGCTGCGTGACTCCCGCCGCCACCGTGCCCGGCCACCAAAAGACGCCCGGCACGCGCATGCCGCCCTCCCACGTCGAGCCTTTCCCTTCGCGAAGCAGACCGGCCGAGCCGCCATGCTGATTGAAGGTCAGCCACGGCCCATTGTCGCTGCTGAAGACGACCAGCGTCCGCTGATCGAGCTTCAGTTCGCGCAGCAAATTCAGGATCTGGCCGACGCTCCAGTCGAGTTCCTCGACGACATCGCCGTAGATGCCCGCCGGGCTCTGCCCACGGAATTTGTCGGAGGCGAAGAGCGGCACATGGGGAAACGTATGTGCAACATACAAGAAGAAGGGATGGTCGTGATGGTCACGGATGAACTGCGTCGCTTCCTGGGTGTAAAACCGAGTGAGTGTGCGCTGGTCGGGGTGCTCATCGACAATCTGCAAATTCCGGATGAGCGGTGTGCGCCAGAAGTCGTTGTTCTCGCGGAACAGCTTGTCACGCCCCTCCGGCGCGTCGGCCGCCGGCTGCATGTCGTTCGAATAGGGCAGGCCGACGTATAGGTCGAAGCCATGGTGCGGTGGAAGGTGCTGGGGCAGGTGCCCCAGATGCCACTTGCCGACCATGCCGGTCGCGTAGCCGAGCGGCTTGAGTAACTCGGGCAGCGTCAGCTCGTCCCGTGGCAAGCCACCTGCCGAGTTGTTTCGGAGCACCCGGTGCTGATCGTGGCACATGCCGTTACGGATCGGGTAGCGGCCGGTCAACAGCGCCGCGCGGCTGGGGGTGCAAACTTCGGCCGCCGAGTAGAACTCCGTGAATCGCATGCCTTCCGCGGCCATCCGGTCGAGGTGCGTGGTGCGGATGGTCGGGTGCCCGTAGCAGCCGAGATCGCCGTAGCCGAGGTCATCGGCGTAGATGATCACGATATTGGGCGGCCGGTCGGCGGCGTCGACGACGACCTTGCCGCACGTTGCGATCAGAAGCGCGACGCCCAATTGAAGACCGCGAGGCATCATGATTCCCTCCCGCGAAAAACCATCGCGAATGTACGCCTTGTCGCCGCCGTTGTCTATGCGCCGTGGCGATCGTTCCGGGCTTGGGAACCGGAAAAGGCGAGTGCGGAAATTGGTTCGGCCGCCGATAGGGAAGAACGGTATTCGTTCCGTACGGGAAGGTGACAAGAGTTCCGGCGTGCCACTGGACCCGGCCGACCCGAACAGTCCGGCGTCTGAGGGCCGCCACCGGTGGCGGTGTGCCGCCTCGCGTGGAATAATGTGGCCATGGACCCCCAGCTTCCCGCAAATATGTTCGCTGATTGCCTGTCTCCCACCGATGCGGCGACGCCGATCCGCCTGGAGCGGGCCGTTCTCGAATCGGTCGGTCAGCGGGCTGTCGTGGCGGCTCAATCGCTCGATCTGGACGAGTACGAGCAACTCGGCCTGTGCAAACGGGAACTGCTCGATCGGCC